>Ga0126334_10000029_pt1 | contig 56364 bp, 53 predicted proteins | sample InaspJWI49metaG_FD_94491 | JGI IMG/M metagenome (GOLD analysis project Ga0126334, IMG submission 94491) | Marine gutless worms symbiont microbial communities from Oahu, Hawaii - Inanidrilus sp. 2 OAHU.JWI-49 metaG | ecosystem: Host-associated > Annelida > Digestive system > Unclassified...
AGCGAGGATATCTCGCTCTTCTGGACTCAGATGTTTATAGGTTTTAGGCATAATATCGAAAACATACCGCAAATGCCTTAAAACCTGAAAGTGTTGCACTTACTTATTGAACTCGGGATTTGTATTCCTCCGGTTTAGAATTCGTTTCCGCCTTGACCTTGGTCCAAAATTCAATTTTGAGATAGCTTTTACATATATTCAAAAGATACAATTGAAGGCTCAAAAACTGCTTCTATAGGTATTTATATCTTAAAGCGAGGATAGCTGCCGAATCCCTGGCTGTGACCCAAGACGATCTTCATTCGTCCGCTGACATCCGGGCCAGTTGTTTGACAATGAGTTCCAGGGGCGGGCGGACGTTGATATCGGAGACATGGATGTGGGTGATAATACCGCTTGAGTTGATGAAGATCAGGGCTCGCTCGGCAGTGCCGTCGCTGCGGAGCACGCCATAGCGATCTGCGACTGCGCCGTGGGGCCAGAAATCGGAGAGGACCGGAAACCACAGGTCGCCCATCTGCCGGGTCCAGGCATGCAGGGTCGCCTGACTGTCCACGCTGATGCCCAGCAGGATGGTGTTGTATTTTTCGAAGAAAGGCCGCGCCAGGTTGTAGCCGGGCCATTGATCGGAGCAGACCGGTGTCCAGGCGGCCGGAATGAAGGATAGGAGCACATTCTTTTTCCGGTGATAATCCTTGAGCCGGATGCTACGGCCATCGATGGCGGGCAGGGTGAAATCGGGCGCTGCTTTTCCTACGGCGACCTTCAGCTGGCTGTCGCGGGGTTGGAGCTGTCCGGGATCGAATATATTGTCTTTAAAAGCGGCCGAACCGGCCAGGACTGTCCCGGCTGCCTGAAGCCAGATGGCGGCTGCTAGTAGGATTCTGTTGATATTGTTTGCCTGTCGCTTCATAATGCGCCCATCTATCAGTTCGCGATGTGTTTTCGAACCATCTCCAGAAACTTTCCGGAAGAGGCAAACCCCCCGACCTGATCATAAACCACTTTGACTTGCCCGTTCCCAGCTGGTTTCAGCACGAAAAAATGAGGGGTCCTGGTTTCACCCAGCTGCTTGTGGATGATGAACTTGCCATCCGGGAAAAGGGGAAACCTTACATCATATGTTTCCCGGTAGAAATCCACTTCAAATTGAGAATTGCCGATCCCCACGCCGATCATTTTCACCCGCCGATGTAGCCCGGCCTGCCCGGCAATGCGGGCGTACATCTCGTTGACCCGGGGGGCCTCGCGCTGGCAATGGGGACAGTACATGCTGTAAACCTGGACAATGACGGCTTCCGCCGCGATCTGACCGACGGTGAAGTGTTCGCTTTCAGGCAGGCCCAGGTATTGCCGCACGGCGGAATCGGCCGGTGTCGGCAGGCGGATGGCGGTCCATGGGTTGCCTTCCGCCGGGGACGCGTTGCTGGGGCTGAGAAGCATCAGACCGACCATCACCAGCCAGGCTCTTTGCATCGCTCTTGATCGCATGGCCTACCAGACTCCCGGGCTCAAATCTTCAAAATTCAAATCTATCGCCTGTCGATATTCCATCTGCTCCGCTTTCAGTTCCAGGTGGGTGGCGACGAGGGCTTCAAGGGGCGGGTAGAAGTCACGCGGCAGCCGACGTGTGTCCACCGTGATGATATAGATTTTGCAACGGTCGCAGGTGTCTATGCGGTGCGCTTTGTCGTCGTCGTTGACATGGTATCCCATGGCGTCAGTCTCTTTATTATCGCAAAAGGGGCACCGGATTCGCTCGAAGGGCCATTCATGGCGGCAGAAGCGGCAGACGAGGAATCGCCGGCCGGTTTCTGAAAGAAAGGCGATTTTCGGCAGGGCGCCGCAAATGGGGCAGTAGCCCCTGGCCCAGTCGTCGTTGGGGGCATATTCGGCCGACAGCCGCCGGGTGTGGCTAGCCAGGGACGGCCACAGGCTGTTGTAGAGAAAGAAATCCAGTGGTTCAGCCTCGATGCCGATCTCGCTGCAGAGCCCGCTGAGGCCGTTGCGGTCCTTGTCCAGAAACATCCGGTGGCATCGCGCCAGGCGGCTTTCATCACCTGCAAAAAAGCCGTCCAGCAATGTTGCGGAAGCCGCCAGTTGGCGGTTGGCGCTTTGTGCTGCGGCCAGAATGGATTGCAGCAGGGCCGCCGCGGCCGCCGGGTCCAGGGTGATCTCACCCCGCTCGACCAGGGGCATTTCCGCTGCGTGCCGGGTGCTTACAACTTCCGGTGCAAGATCGATCTCCCCAGGCAGGGTTGTTTTCAGGGCCGCGGCCTGCATTTCGTACAGAGACTGGAAGAAGGGCAGGAGTTCAGTATACGCCGTTTCGGTCCCCAGGGCATTTTCAAAACTGGCCCGGATCAGGGCTTCGGTCGGGTATTGTAGGGCAGTCGTCATGGCCAGACCCTTTAATCGATTTCCGGAATTGACCGGCCGGATTGCTGTCCCGGCCGGTCGGGTTAATTATCCCAGATGGGCGGCAGCCCTCTTGAAGGGGCGTAGCATCCGATTGAACGCCATCTGGCGGGTCATCCCATGTGCCCCGGTCGAACCGATCACATATTCGTGGTAAAGATTCGGGGCATGGGCCACCAGGTAGATGACCCGAACATCATCGGGATCGGCCAGTATGGCCTTGGGAAACTTGGCCTTGACCGCATTCAGCCGGGACCGGGCAAGTGCCCGCATTTTCTCAAGGGTTCCGAAATTCATCGTCCCGGTGGGGCAGGTCTTGACACAGGCCGGCAGTTCACCGTTGTGAATCCGATCGTTGCAAAGGTCGCACTTGGCCAGGGTGCCGTCGGCGGCCTGGCGGGGGACATTGTAGGGGCAGGACTGAATCACGCTGTCCGCGTCCACATTCCGGGTCTGGGCCGTGTACAGGATGGCACCCGTTGCCCCGTCTTTATAGACGGCACCGGCATCGTCAGCCTCCTCCAGACAGGGGGCGTCGACGCAGTGCCGGCACTGTTCTGCAAAAAAGAGCCAGCGCAGGCGGCCGGCGACCACTTTTTCCGACATGCGGACCAGCTTATAGGTATTGAAGGACAAGTCCGCCGGATTCTGATACGATCCGCTGTTATGGGTCTCCTCCGCCGGCAGGTCGTGCCACTGCTTGCAGGCGACCTGGCAGCCCCGACAGCCGGTACATGCAGTTGTGTCGATAAAAATTGCGAAAGACATTCAGATCACCTCCTTACACTTTCGAGACATTGACCATAAAGGCCTTGGTTTCCGGAATCCGGGTATTGGCATCACCCGACGGCGGGGTCAGCAAATTGGCGCTCTCTTCTGCACCACTATCGGGCCAGCGCCACCCGAAAGACCAGGGCAGCCCTACCTGGTGGACGATCAATCTACCCATCTTGAAGGGTCGGAAACGTTTGGTAACAATTGCCGTGGCCTCCAGTTCAGAACGGGCACTGCTGACCTTGACCCGTTCACCGTTTTTGATCTGCCTGAGCTTGGCGAGTTCTTCACTCAATTCCACAAACACCTGCGGCTGCAGCTCTAGCAGCCAGGGTTGGGTGCGAGTCATCAAGCCAGTCTGCCAGTGCTCGCTGACGCGATAGGTGGTCGCCACATAAGGGAAGCGGGGGTCACAGGTTGCATACGTGTCGGCCCCGGTAGTGTATACCGCGGCTGTTGGATTTACCATGACCGGATTGAGATAGTTTTCCTCAACGGGGCACTCCAGCGGTTCATAATGCTCGGGGAAGGGGCCGTCGGCTCTGCCTGGGCCGAAGATCTGGGCGTGGCCGTGCTTGCGCATGATAAAGGCGTATTTGGCATCCGTGCGTGCGCTGCCGTCCGGGTTTTGCAATGGGTACCAGCCGCCGTCAGGCACATCGCCGATCCATTTTTTGGAAACCCACTTGCCATCTTTCTGGTCGCCGGCGAATTTGATTACCCATTGCTTTTCATCCCACGGCTTGCCGGTCGGATCCACCGAGGCGCGGTTGTAGATGATGCGCCGGTTGACCGGCCAGCACCAGGAGAATTCGGGATAGAGCCCAATGTTGTTGGACGCGTCCTTGCCACTGCGGCGGGCCGCCATGTTCCCCTTTTCGGTGTAGCTGTTGCAGTAGAGCCAGTTACCCGAAGAGGTGCTACCGTCCGTCTGCAGAAAAGCGAAACTGGGTACCAGGGTGCCCTTTTTAAAGTTTTTGCCTTTAACGGTGACATCTTCCAGAAAGTAGCCGTTGATCTCCTTGGCCACCTTGTGAGGGTCGTACGCCCCGTTGGTCTCGTAGTCCCATTTCAGGTTCAGGATGGGATCCGGATAGACGCCGCCCTGCGCATAGGCCTCCTTGAGCTTGTGGCCCAGGGCGGTGATGATCTCGCCGTCAGGGCGGCTGTTACCCAACGGTTTGGGGCCCTGGTAACGCCACTGCATCCAGCGGCCGGAATTGGTAATGCTGCCTTCTTTCTCCATCGAAGCGGCAGCGGGCAGCATGAAGACTTCGGTTTTGATCTTGGATGGATCGTTGCCGGGCCCTTTCCAGAAAGAGCCGGTTTCGTTGTCGAAGAGGTTGACGTTGACCATCCAGTCCAGGTTGGCAAGGGCTGTGCGAACCTTGCCGGCATTGGACCCGGAACAGGCCGGGTTCATTCCCCAGGCGAAAAAGCCCTTGATCTCCTTGTTGTACATAGCATCGAACAGGTCGAACCACGAATAGCCCACACCGTCGTCCACCTTGGGCAGCCACTCGTAGCCGAAGCCGTTGGCCGCCGTGGCTTTCTCCCCGAAAAACGATTTGAGCAGGCTCACCGAATACTTGGGGTAGTTGCTCCACCAGTTGGCGGAAAGCGGGTCACTGCTATTCGGGGTCCACTTGGCGTTGTAGGCATTCAGGTCGGTGTTCGAGGCCCGGGGGGTCTTCAGGTATCCCGGCCAGATGTGCCACAGCAGGCAGTGGTCGGTGGATCCCTGCACGTTGGATTCGCCCCGCAGAGCATTCACGCCGCCACCGGCCATACCCATGTTTCCCAGGAGCATCTGGATAATGGCCATGGCGCGGATGGTCTGGGTGCCAGTGGTATGTTGGGTCCAGCCCATGGCGTACATGATGGTGCCGGCCTTGCCCTTGGCCCCGGTGGCGGTGTAGGTTTTATACACCTTGATCAGATCGTCTTGGGGGGTGCCGGTTACCTGCGAAACTGTCTTTAGGTTGTAGCGGCTGTAATGTTTTTTCAGCAGCTGGAAAACCGAGCGCCGGTTTTTCAGACGCCGATCCATTTTGGGCACGCCTTTCTTATCGGTCTGGAAGGCCCAGGTGGACTTGTCGTATTTGCCGAGTATGGGACCGGAAGTACTTTTTGTATAGCCGCTGAACAGTCCCTTCTTGAAATAATAGGAATTTTTTACCAGGAAGGAAGCGTTGGTATAGGCCACCACGTACTCTTCGTTATAAAGCCGGTTGTCAAGGATGAACTTGATCATGCCGCCCAGAAAGGCGATATCGCTGCCCGACCGCAGGGCTGTGTAAATATCGGCCTTCGAGGAAGTGCGCGTGTAGCGGGGATCCACGCTGATCAGTTTGGCCCCGTTGGCCATGGCCTCGGTAACATATTTAAATGAGACCGGGTGATTCTCGGCAGCGTTGCTGCCCATTATCAAAATGCAATCGCTGTTTTTGATGTCGATCCAGTGGTTGGTCATCGCGCCGCGTCCGAACGACTCTGCCAGAGCCGCAACTGTGGCGCTGTGTCAGATCCTGGCCTGGTGTTCGATATATACCAGCCCCATACTGCGCATCAGGGCCTGCAGGGTCCAACACTCCTCGTTGTCAATAGCCGCGCTGCCCACCGAAGCAATCCCGGTGGTCCGGTTGACCAGCTGGCCTTTGTCGTTCTTTTCCGTGAAAGTGGAATCACGGGTGGCCTTGACGCGCTGGGCGATTTTGGACAGAGCCCAGTCCCAGGAGACCTCCTGCCAGGTATCGCTGAAGGGCGCGCGGTAAAGCGGGTTGATGATCCGGTTTTCATTGTCGGCCAGCTGCCGCAGGGAAGCGCCCTTGGAGCAGAGCGCGCCGCGATTGATGACATGGTCGGGATCGCCTTCGATATTGATTACCCGGCCGTCTCCGCGCTTGCTGGTATGCACGATGGCGCCGCAGCCGACTGCGCAGTAGCAGCATATGGTCGTTGTTTCTTTGGCATACCGGGTTTTTATCATCTGGGCGTGCGCTTCGACCGGTCTGAGGTCAAAGCCCAACCGGCTGACAGCCAGGCCTGCCGCCGTAGCGCCCGACACCTGAATGAACTGCCGTCGATCAAGCTTCATGCAGCCACCTCCTTTTTTTTGTATTTTATGAATGGTTTAAAAATCTTCTGCTCTACAGGGGAAACACATAAAATTGACCCCGGTGAGCGTTTGTGATTCGCATATCGGGTGGGATAGCCTAAGCCATCATGGCATGTATGGTTGCCTATCCGGGGCCAAACAAGAATGGTTTGGCGCTTCAGCTGGACGCAAAGATCCCCTGAAGCATCCATTCAGGAAATTTGAAGGATCCTGTTTGCAGTAATATTTCCATGGCAGCTCACGGAGAATACACGGCTAACGGTTTGTAAAGATGTTAAATTTGAGAAATGAGAGCCGACAGATTGTGAACGCGATCAGGGCACGCGCGGGATTCGATAGGCAGGGCTGATGAACTGTACGGTTCGTGACGTGTACAATTTCAAGAGGAATATTTATCTCTATGTCGATAGAATGCAAATGTCAACAAATCAAAAGCTTAATTTGTTTGAGCTAATCTCAAAATTAGAATTTTGCTTCAAGGTCCGGTCCTTACGCTCCGCCTTGCTTGCTCCAAGTCTTGTCCGGCGTAGCCCGTTAGGCGAAGTCGGAAGCTATAAAACGAAGACGGGGTCTTGAGCCCAAATGAATACCTTGAAACCGATTTTGGCCATAGCATAGTCCGCCGTGTTTGTCGGCGCGGCTTGCAAAGCGGACACTGAGCCTTAAACCCGATTGAAGCACGTCAAAACACTTCCCCTGGTTCAGCACAACTGGCCTACTTGAGGTCATCCACAGGTTGTCAATCAATGCCTTTTCATCAGAGTAGTTGACTTGAAACAATTAACCGTTCTTCAGAGGGGTGATGATATTTGCCCGTTGTGCACGATTTGACGATAGTTTTCAGGATCTGTATCGCCTTCGGTGCTGAAGGCCAGCACGACCGAATCCTCATCTAAGCCCATGGTATTTTTGTGACCCGCAAGATTCGGTCTGTGCATCAGCATTTCGAGAAAGCCTATCCCAACAGCCCCGGATTCACCGGACACGATCTTGCTGTCAGCGCCTATTGGATTTGCCAGCCGTCGCATACCTTCAGCGGTTACCAAATCAGGACAGGACACAAAGAAATCAGCATAGTCGCGCAGAATTTCCCAGCCCATGGGGTTGGGCTCGCCGCAGGCCAGGCCGGCCATGATGGTTTCCAGACCACCCTCAACGCGATGTGGCTGGCCGTCGCCGGCCAGGGTCGATTTGTACATGCAGGCGGCGTTTTCCGGTTCAATAATAACGGTAATGGGATGTTTCCCTTTAAACCTCTCCACGAGAAATCCCAGCACTGCCCCGGACATGGATCCTACGCCTGCCTGGAGAAAAACGTGGGTCGACATGGGGCCGTTCATTCGTTCTATCTGATCCAGCGCTTCGGCCACCATGGTCGTATACCCCTGCATGATCCAGGCGGGTATCTGCTCGTAGCCCGGCATGGCCGTGTCCTGCATGAGGGTCCAGCCGTTTTCGCTAGCTTTCCGGGTGGCCAGCCGGACGGCGTCATCGTAATTCAAATCAGTGACCTGGGTCTCGGCCCCTTGGTTTTGGATGGCTTGCACTCTGAAGACCGCCGCGCCTTTGGGCAGGTAGATGACTGATTTGCATCCCAACCTGGCAGCACACCAGGCCACGGCCCGGCCGTGGTTGCCATCCGTTGCGGAAACAAATACGATAGCGTTAATTTTTTCTTTTACATCGTGGGAGGTCAGGTATTCATCTGTGACTGTATTGATTTCTCGCCCCAAATTGTCTGCCAGCAGCCGAGCCATGCCGTAGCTGGCGCCAAGCGCCTTGAAGGAGTTGAGCCCGAAGCGGGAGGATTCATCTTTCACGTATACTTTGGTGATGCCCAACTCGGCCGCCAGGTTGTCCAGGCTGACCAGGGGCGTGGGCTTGTAATCGGCCATGGAGTTGTGGAAACGCCGGACCGCTTTGCACTTATCTACAGAAAACAAAGTTACCGACTGATACGGTAGTCGCTGGTTTGCTAAGATCTTGATTCCGGCAGCCGGCTTCAATGTGCTCATCTCCTTGTTAAAGACGTCATCTTTTCTAATTTGGACTTGTCATACCATTTTCCGGCCGCCATCACGCCCTGGATGTTTTTCAGAGCGCTGATGTTTTCAAGAGGATTGTCTTTGGCCAACACCAGATCGGCGCGCTTACCGACGGCGACGACACCAAAGTCGCCTCGGCCGCCCATTTTGGTGACCACCTGAGCAGCGTTGACCGTGCCGGTATACAGGGCTTCGTAGGGAGACAGCCCGTTTTCAACCAGGATACGCAATTCGTCATGGATAGAGAAGCCGGGCACGATCCCCATGCGCCCGGTCCCGCAATCGGTAGACAATACCAGGGTGATGCCGGCGCGGTGCAACTCTCGCACTAACAATTTTTCCAGTTCGTATTTGAAAAGAGCCAGGCTTTCAACTCCCCGGAATTGCAGTTGGTGTTTTTCACGGCCTTGTTTAAATGCCTGCCAGTAGGCTTTGGGCATATACTTGCTCTCGGGCCGCGTACTGAACCAGCTGCTCTGGAACAACTTCTGTACGATGGTGTCCCCTACTGACAAAGTCGTGCAAACCGGCGTGTCGGCGGCCTTTATTCGTTGGATAATATCAGAGAGGGTCTGGTCGAATCTTGCGCGAAACTTCTTTTCATTGAAACCACCGGACATGTCATATTGGTGCAAGGCCTGGTTGACAACATAGGGCAACCATTGTTTGGCGGGCAGGTGTTTGTTGCGATCGAAGGAAATGAACTCGAAATCCAGTTCCTCGATATGGGCAATTTCATCCAGGCCGTAGAACAGGGTTTTTGCAAGGCCCAGTTGAAAGGGGATGTGTCCGGCGGTGTAAAACTTCAGCTCTTTCGCCGTAGTCATGGCGGCCTTGAAGTCCCCTGGGGACACATAGGAATAGATCTTTTGAAAATCGAATCCTTGGGCCTGGTTTCGTCGCACCAGACCGGCGGCATCTTCTGCAGGACTGGCGTATAATATTTCACCGCTTGTATAGATCCACGGTCCGTCGAGTTCCCGCCGGCTGGTCTCTTCCCGCCAATGGAGAGGGAAGGTTTTCGTTTTGCCTTTTGGTCCGAAGTCTCGGATAGTCGTTACGCCATTGGCCAGAAACAGCGCCAAAGGGCTCACCGGCCAGGCTTCCGATTGCCAGTCATCCCGGGTATGGATGTGCATGTCGGCCAGACCAGGTATTAAATAGGCCCCCTGTCCGTCAATGATAGTGCAGTCGCCGGGCAACGTCATCGATCCGGTTGCCCCGATCTTGACAATTCGATCCCCTTTTACCAGCACAGTTTGATCGCGGACAATTGCTTCCGTGGTCATGGGGACCAGATGAACGTTTTCAATGGCTGTTGTTCCATAGTCGGAACAACCTGAGATCAGCATCCCCAGTTGAAACAAGGTCAAAAATGCAATTAGATATAACCAATGGGGGCGGTCCATGGCAACCAGCTGAAATCAATTAAAAAATGGGAAATTGTGTGCTTCGAAATAGCTTCAATAGGTCAATTCTATGCCCGGAATAGGATCACTTCTGACCTTTTGGGTCGGCGACGCCAAGCAGCTATCCGCCGTTGCCGACTGACAGTTCGAGGCGGACGGCATTCACTTGGACATCCATATAGTCAAACTTGATTTTTTGCCGCCCATCGACTTTGACCCGATCCCAGATGGTTTCCAATAGCGTGCCGTTGGTATCAAAGAATTTGGCCCAGATAACGGGTCTGTCCCCCGCCTGCTTGGGCTGGACAACCAGGCGCACTGTCCGGTAACCAAAATTGGTGGGGGGGCTCTGAATCCTGTTTTCAAGAATTTCAATCCGGCCCTGGAGTTCCGGCGTCAGATCGATTTTGAAATTATCTTCAGCGTGCGCTGTAGTAAAACCAATGCTTATCAATAGAAGGATAAGAAGAAAAATTCGCCACATGGATCTGTCCTCGAACGCATCTGTTTGCCCAAATAGTGTATTGAATGCGCGATACCATAAATTATTAGTAAAATCAATACCATGATAAAATATTGCACCAGGAAGCGGCATTTATATCCAATCCGGAACCCGGCGGCAGGTTTCTAATAGCCATCGGCATTTATTAGAAGAGTATTAGAAAAAAGTTGGCCGACGGCTATTTTCGGTCAAGCCGCCGAAAGGTGGTAATTGCCGTGATTTCAGTTGCTTTGATGGAGATTGGGTGGCCGCGAGGAATGCAAAGTAGATAAGTAGATTGAAAGCACCAACGAAGGTGAAGCCCAGTCTTTATCCTGTATCTTAAATCAGACGGAATACAACTCAAGCAGTCGCGGTGGCAGGGTGTTGCCAAAAGACTGGTAGGTTTGCAACCAGAGAAGATGATTTTCTGACCAGATGATATAGTGCACGGCTCCCATACCCAGGGTCATGTAGACCTTGCCACCATATTTTTTAATCGGCATCAAATGGCTGAAGGGTCCGCCCCTGGCTGCGCGCATCTTGTTGATCATCAAATCAAAGGCATTTTTGGCTTTCTTCCCATCGGGGTATGCACTGATGTAGAGCAGGTCTTTTTTTGTTCTGCCGTATTCGGCAATTACATCGCCTCCCGTAGCGACGTTGTTGCGATGCAATCTGTTGACCACTGCAGCTGCCTTGGCGCCGGTGATCAAATTGACGCGGTCCTTTTCCCCGATTTTTTCTGGCGTTGGAATTTCAGTTGTGCTTGAACAGCCCAACACTAAAACCCACGCAACAACACACACTAATGCTGAAGTTGTTCTAGATTTCATCTTAGATGGGGTTGAGCCCACTATCAATTAACGCCAGCAGCTCCTCTTTCTGGTCCGGAAACTGGTACCCCTCATAGCTGAGGCTTAAAAGATATCCACCGCTGTTGCTTTTCCAGTAGTTCCCTGAGTGATCGAAACAGACCTTGGAGGTGACCTCGAGGGCGGCCACCATGTTGCGGACTTCCTGCAGGTGCTCTTTGGCGGGGAGCAGGTTCAGGTCGCCGCAGCGCACTTCGTCCGCGATGGGTGTTCCCGGCCAGGGATGAAACGGGCGGGAGCGTATATAGTGGGGGTTGATTTCGTTCAGGACCCTGGCGGTGTTGGCAGCATGTTGATCGGAAAGTTCGGCGCCCCCGAGACCGGGCATCCAATACTCCGAGACCTGAAAGCCAGCCGCTTTCGCTTTTTGCCCGCCCTTGATGTGTCCTTCGGCAGTCGAGCCTTTCCTGACTCTTTTCAGGACGTCGTCGTCCCCGGATTCGAGCCCGATATGTACCCTATCGAGACCGGCCTGCCGGATGGCCGCCAGGTCATCTGCCGATTTCTGGGCCAGTGTTTTGGAGCGGGCATAGGAGGTCACGCGCTTGATGGTGGGAAAGGTCCGGCGCAGGTATTTCAGGCTTTCGACGAGTTGGTCCGTTTTCATGATGATACTATTGGCATCCTGGAGAAAAGCGGTCTTGCCCCCGGACAAAAGCCATTCGTACACCATGGCAAACCCCTGGTGATAGTCCAATTCCGGATTTTGCCGGATCAACTCCACCGCCGTCCCACGGGTCAGGGTGGAACCGTCGCCGCCGGCCATCGAGATTCGGGCCAGCTCGCTGCAGATGGCGGCGATGGCATCGATATCCTGCTTGATTTCATCCAACGGACGCACCTGGAATTTTTCCGTCTTGTACATGCCGCAGAAGGTGCAGTTGTTCCACGGGCAATTGCGTGTAAAGCGGACCAGCAGGGAAGCGCTGCCACCTTCGCTGGGCGGACGATAGACGCCGGTCTCGAATGAATATTTTTGTTTGGATGTCACTGTCATGCCATGGTTTTCCTTCCGTAAAAGTTCGCGGGCTTTCTGCTGTAAAATAAGCACTAACCTAATTTTATCAATCTATGGGGAGATAGCTAAATTGGCAGGTATTTATGTGGCGAGGTGCGCTAACCATATTCTTTTGTGGATAATTTATTGGTGGGGTCATCCTCGCTGAGCATCTGTTCCAGAATGTTCCGTTCCGGTACGGTCGGCAGGCGGCCGGTCAGAAACGCGTGGCCCACCTGCTCATTTTCCTGGTTGGTGAATATGGCTTCTGCTTCGGCGCGCATGTTTTCATCTATCATCGTGATTGTGATTGTGCAGCGGATCGTATCGTCGAAATAGACCGGTTTAAGAAACTTAAAATCCATGCCGGTAGCCAACCAGCCCACCTGCCCGCCAAACTCGCAAATCATCGAACCAACCAGAAGGCCATGGCAGATCAGGCCCTGCATGCCCTTATGCGTGGACCACCTTGGATCGTAGTGGACAGGATTATAGTCCCTGGTCAGGTCGCCAAAAGAGAGGGTGTCTTCTTTGGTGAACGTTCGTGTTATGGCGAATGAATCCCCTTCGGCAAGCCCCTGCACAGCGTTTACCCTGATTGGATTTGGCATGTTCTGTGTTTACCTCCAATTATTTAAGCCCTGTATTTCATCTCAATTGCCGTTCCAAGATAATGCGAGAAGTGGTTTCAGGTGGTTTCATCGGGTTCAAGGTCAAGGCGGGGCAATGCTTTTAACCGGAGGTGCCAGCGAAGCCAATGCCCATCGTGGTAAATATATGTAATATTTCGAGGATAGCGCTATCGCTTCACTGCGTGCCGAAAGCCTTGACCCAACGCCGAGATTGGACCCGATGGAAGTGCCAGAAACCACTTCTCCTATCGGACGGGGACAACCTCCAACCAATACCCGTCCGGATCGTTAATGAAATAAATGCCCATGGCTTCATTCTCGTAGCAGATGCAGCCCATTTCCTTGTGCAGGGCATGGGCGGCATCGAAGTCGGGGGTCCTGAAGGCCACATGAAATTCCTCGTCTCCCAGGTCATAGGGCTCTTTCTGGGACTCGAGCCAAGTCAGCTCCAGTTTGTTGGCCGTGGTACCGTCACCTAAAAAGACGATGATATAACTGCCATCATCGGCAACGCTTCGCTTTTCTTCCTTCAAACCAAGGGCCTGTTCGTAAAAGGCCAGACTTTTATCCAGATCCAGGACATTGATGTTGAAGTGATCGATAGTAAATTTCATGTAGATATCTCCTTATGGTTGCGTAATCAATGGTTGCTTTCCGCCCGTTCCTTCAACCGGCTGTTCATCAGTCGATATCCCTCATCGATAGCATCCAGTGAGGCGAACGGAACAAAAATCCCGACAAAATCTTCCTTGTGCACCAGCCGGGTGATACCTTCTCCCACCGGTTCAAGCAGAAAGACATGTTCTCCGTGGAACAACCCTTTGATGCCGCCGCCCCAGGTAAGTTCCACCTTTGGCTCAAGTCGCATGACATGCGGCTTGATGTGCACCGTCTTGCCATTGGGTTTATGGATGGTGACGTCCAGCTGTTCCCCGACTGCCAAGGTTCCCGTCACCTTGACGTGGTAAGGATTCCACTCCGGATAGCGCTCGATATCGGCCAGAATCCGCCACACGCGTTCCGGGGAAGCCTTGATGTTAATATCGGTGTAAATATGCTTGCAGCCGCTAAGCATAAGAAGAGCCGGCAGGACGACCAGAATGCTTAAGATGCGTGTGCTTTTCATATGAATAGTTCGCCAATAATATTTTCAATCCTTAGCGTTTTCCAAAACGACATGCACTGTTTTCGATGCGGCTAAATTGAACGCTGTTTTTTCAAAGGAAGGCGGGCCGAAACGGCCCTTGGCATTATTCGAGAAACCAACCAGCTCCGTTGGAATACCCAGAAAGCCCGTATCCAATTCCCCGTCCGCATCTTCGTCATAGATGACGCTGATACTGTAAGTTGCCGGGGCCAGATGGTCAAAGCGCACAGATGCCTCTCCACTACTATCGATCGGTTTAGTTTTTTTGATTACCGGCGCCTTCAAGTAATTGGCCGGCGAGGTAAAGAGCGATATGATGACTTGTCCTTTGTTGGGTGTGCCTCCACTCACCCGGGCTGTCAATGTAAGGCCATGTTGACCGGCCAATGTCAGCTGGGTTCCAAACAATATCATCACAAAGGCTATGCCCCAAGGTCTAATTGCCGTCATTCAATTTGTCTCGTATATCCCGCAGGAGAATGAACGTTTCATAGCGGATGATGAGCATTTCAAATATTAGGCGTGTCGCCAATATGCCGAATATCAATGACATGATCCAGGCCCAATTATCGTGGGTGTAGAGCCACCAGGTGCCGTACAGCGTGCCACCAATGCCGGCCCAGAACATGAATTGCATGATTGTCGGAAGAATAAATTTCCTGAACAGAAGGTATTCAATAAATGTCCGCATCTTAATTGTCCCCAGAGCTGGAAACTTGTGGTCGTATATACTCGCCATGCATACACTAGTACCCCGATATGATCTTGTAAAGTCTGCGAGTTATCGGCCTCAGTACATCTACAGCTCAAGTGCAATTGGTCCTGGGCACAATTTTAAGGAGGGGATCTATATTTCCAGAACTGTTCCTACCGTACCAAAAAAGAAGCGTTCTTGCAGTCTGGCATGCAGCAGGGACGCTTTAACCAGTCCGGTGCAGTGGGACACGCCCAAAAGATCAATCTGGTATTGATCGAGCACCTTTACCGTCTCATCGAATTGCGCCTCGCCGCTGAATCCGAGATGGGTCCCACCGATGATGGCATGGACGCGGTCTGCGTTCATTTTTTCCAGGGCATACTCGATGATATTGATCAAACCGGCATGGGCGCATCCCAGGATAATGACCAGGCCCTTGTCGGTATCGAGGATGAGCGAAAGGTCGTCGCTGATGGGGTCGGGATGGATGGTCTCGCCGCTGGGCAATATAGCCGACATCTTGTCATCGCCCTTTTCAAAGGCACTCTGGCGGGGAATCTCACCGGTCAGATAAACACCGGGCCCCACTTCCACCAGATCGGTGCCCAAACGAAACCGGGCCCCCAGACCCTCGAGGTAGGGTCGCCGGTAGAGGATGCCGACAAAGCGGGTTTCTTCCTCGGAAGACCATACCCGCTGGGTGAACATGTCCGGGTGGCCGAACACATCCACGGCGCCCCGGACCTTGAGTACCGCCGGTAGACCGCCGGTATGGTCGTAGTGACCGTGGCTGATCATGACGGCCCGAATACTTGCCAGGTCCTTGCCCAGGACCTGGGCATTCTGGGTGATGGCGAACCCCTGCCCGGTATCGAACAGGTAATTACCATTATCCGTCTCCACAAAGCAGGCAAACCCGTGTTCACCGATCACGCCAAAAGGTACACCAACCGAATTTTCACAAAGGATGGTCAGTTTCGATTTCATAGGACGTTCCTCTTTTAAGCATTATCAAGCCTTACCGCTTCAAACAGCTGTTCCGTGAAATCCGGTTCGGCACTCATGATGCGTTTCCAGCTGGGCACAAAAGGTGTCTGCATTGGATTGGCGAGGAATTCCTCACCGGCTGTGTATACATTGCGGGCAAAGAGGTCTACCATGGCCTCTTCTTTATGAATATCCACCTCCAGGCCGTTAATCGATGCATCGGCGTAGTAACTGCTGACCATTTCCAGCGCTTTGCGAAAATAGGTAGCCTTTATTGATCGGAATGTCCCTTTGGAGAAGATGATGCCGTAGCTGGCCAACTTGACGAATATAGCCTTTGAAATTTCGATGCTCATTTTCGAAAGTCCTGCATTCGGATCATCAGCGGAAACCGTCTGGTGCTTGTGATCGTAGCGATCGGCGATGTCTACCTGGCAGATATTTGAGATGGATGTATTGCGGAGCACTTCCGACAAGATTCCCACTTCCAATCCCCAGTCACTGGGTATTCGTATACTTTCTGCAAGACTGGTGCGCATGGCAAATTCCCCGGCCAGGGCATACCGGAAGCTGTCCAGGTATTCGAGGTATTCGATATTGCCGAAAAATGCTTTCAGGGTTTTAAGCAAAGGATTGATCAAAAGGCGGGTGACCCGCCCTGACAGGTGATCCTCGGTGGCGCGGAAATAGTAGCCTTTGCAGAAAATATAATCGAAGTCAGGATTGGCAATGGGATAAAGCAGCCGGGCCAGGAGTTGACGATTGTAGGTGAGAATATCGCAATCATGCAATGCGATCGCCTGGGCCTGCCCTGAAGCCAAGGCATAACCAATGCAGTACCAGGCATTGCGTCCTTTGCCCAGTTCCATGGGCGCAAGCCTCTTCTCTTTCAACCGGGCGTCGAGCGCTTTCAGCCGCGGACCGTCATTCCAGAGGATGCGATGACGTTGGGGGAGACGCCCAAAATATTTCCGGGCATACTCAAATTGCTTCTCATCGGCTCGGTCCAGACCGATAATGATTTCATTGAGATAGGGCACCCGGGACAACTCGTTTAAAATGTTCCCCAGGGCCGGTCCCTCCAATTCGGAAAAAAGCGATGGGAGGATAAGCGTCATGGGGCATTTTTTCGAAAAATTCCGCAAGCTGTTTTCAAGATCGTCCAGGTTGCGGGTCCTGAAATTGTGTAGGGTGGTAACGCTTCCATTTTGATAAAAATCACCCATGGGGCCTCCTCGTTAAACTGTTGATTTCCATAAATCGGTACTCAAATATTTCAGGCCTGAATCACACATGATCACGGCGATGGTTTTGCCTTTAAAGTCTCCGGCAAGCAAATTCAAGGCAGCGGCGGTGTTAGCCCCGGAAGAAAACCCGGCGAAGACACCCTCTTCACTGGCCAGCCGGCGGGTAATTTCGATTGCCTGGGCCTCTGACACTTGAAGGTAGCCATCAATATGTTCTTTATTGACCATGGACAGATCAGCCATGGCATAACCGCCACCCTGGATGCGATGGTTGGGGTAAACGGCCTTCTCGCCGGCCAGGACCGCCGCCCCCTCCGGCTCCACAATATAGCATTTGATTTCGGGATTGTGCTCTTTTAGCGCTGCCGCACAGCCGGCAAAAGATCCGCCGGTGCCGACGAAATCACAAAATGCATCAATCGCGCCCCCGGACTGGCGGATAAATTCGGGACCAGTGTTCAAATAGTGGGCTCGGAAGTTCCCTTGCAGGCGAAACTGGTCGGCCCTAAAAGCACCGCGCTCGGACACGATGCAACGGGTTTCATTCTCAACAAGCTCCAGATCCCCGCCGGACACCGCCCCCACTTTTGAAGCCGGCAGCTGATCCACCAGAACAACTTCAGCACCGAGGGCTTTCATCATGCGCGCTCTTTCCATGGAGTTGCCTTTGGACATAACGGCCACAAACGGATAACCCTTCAGGCCGCAGACAATTGCCAGGCCGGTCCCGGTATTCCCACTGGTCAACTCGACGACTGTCTGACCCTTGCGCAGTTCGCCGCTGGCCTCGGCATCTGCAATCATCTGACGGGCGATGCGGTCCTTTTTGGAAAAGCCGGGATTCAGGTAGTCCAGTTTGGCCAGAATGCGGCCATCTATACCCTTTGTGAGCCGGGATAAGTCTACAACCGGTGTATTGCCGATTGCGTCCAGAGCAGAAGTTAAAACTGTGTTGGTGTATGTCATGCGGGGTCCTTGCTGTTGAAACGCATAGTGTTGATCGGTCTCCGCCGTTACTATCGAAACTCTCAAAAAATGTCAATTAATTCTATATAGTTAGGGCCGCCATCCAGAATTCCAGCACAGGGCCGCGATTAAATCTGACTGGTGCCGAGTTCGGAATGCTGGTATCGGTTAGGAGGTGAATGAATTTAATCAGGGAGGTTTGGAATTGGGAAATAAGCGCTTATTGGGCGAGCGCCTAAACCGGATTTCAATGGCGGTAGCACTTGAAAAACCTGACCGTGTGCCGGTGGTATTGGAATACTCAGGATTTGCGGCGTATGTGACCGGCACGCCCATGTCCGCTTTTTTGGCTTCGCCTGTCATGAATCTGGAAACGATGATCCAGGCCTATCACCTGGTGGACGGGGGTGATGCCATTAACTATGGCTCGTTCTGGCCTTACGGCCTTTGCTATGATTACCTCTCGAAGGTCAGGGTACCGGGTGTCGATTTACCTGACGAAGAAATGTGGCAGGTTGTGGAAACGGAACTGATGACCAGGGATGACTATGACCACCTGTTGAATCAGGGATGGCCGGGGTTCTTTAGTGAATTTATGACGGAAAGAATTCTGGATGATGTGCCCGGCGAATATTTGCCGCCACACCGAAAATCACCTGATGTCAAAGGGAAATGGGAAAAGGAAGGGGTCCCGGTTTTAAGCGGCGGAGATGTTACGACCCCCTATGAATTACTTTGCGGGTCGCGTTCGCTCATGGAATTTTCCCGGGACCTTTTTGAAATACCGGACAAGGTGATTGCCGCCATGGATGCCATCGTACCCCACCTTGCCGGTGATGCCATTCAGCGGGCCCGGCATCTTGGATACCCGCTTGTCTGGGTCGGCGGCTGGCGAACTGCGCCGAGTATGTTATCCCCATCAATGTGGCAGCGTTTTGTCTGGCCCTATTTTAACCGGCTGGTCCATGAGGTTGTCGATGCCGGATTGATTGCCCTGCTTCATCTGGATTCGAACTGGACGAGGGAGCTTGCGCGTTTTAAGGAACTTCCTAAGGGGCGCTGCATCCTGGCCCTCGACGGTGAAACGGATATCTTCAAAGCCAAGGAAATCCTGGGCGATCACATGTGCATTATGGGCGACGTCCCGGCCGCGATGCTGTATTTGGACACACCGGCTAGTGTTTACGCTTATTGCACCAAACTGATTCGTGAGTTAGGGCCGGAAGGATTTATTCTACAATCTGGCTGTGACATCCCGGCCAATGCCAAGCTTGAAAACGTAAAAGCGATGGTAGCGGCCGCAATGGATAGCTAAGCGGTCGGGGAGTTTTTGGCGTCATGCCGGTCCCGGGTCGCGTCCGGGATGACGGACATTTAGTAAGAAAACGCCTCGCCCCATGAGATAGATAGGAGAAATTGGAATTTATTAAATACTAACTGGGAGCCTAAAATATTCGGCTTGCTCTGATTTAAGGAACTATTCCAAATGTTTGATGAACTAAAAGAAATAAACTCGAAACCGGTGCCTTTCGAATTCTATACCGCTGCCGATTTGTGGACCGATGAGCATACTTCCAAGAAAATGCTCGCGTACCATTTGAATGACACCATTGACCTCTCGAGTCGGAATAAAGATTTTATCGAACGATCGGCGGCCTGGATCATCTCTCATTTTGGGGTGCGTACAGGTACACAGATGGCTGATTTCGGGTGCGGTCCGGGCTTGTATACAACCCGCTTTGCGGAAACCGGCGCGGACGTTACCGGTATAGATTTTTCGGAGCGATCAATCCAATACGCCCGGAACACGGCCGCTGAGAAAGGGTTGGCAGTTGACTATATTCATCAGAACTATCTGGAGTTCGATACGGAAAAACGGTTCGACCTGATTACCATGATCTTCTGCGATTTCTGTGCCCTGAGCCCTTCACAGAGAAGGATAATGTTGAATAAGTTTTATAAATTCTTGAAGCCGGGCGGGGCGGTTCTATTAGACGCGCACTCTCTGAATACCTTTAACAACCGGTCTGAAATCGCCACCTACGAGAAAAATCAACTCGCCGGTTTCTGGTCCGCAGACGACTATTACGGTTTTTTAAATGTTTTCAAGTATATTGAAGACAAGATCACCCTCGACAAATACACCATTATTGAAAAAGAGCGCACCCGCATCGTTTATAACTGGCTGCAATATTTCAGCCGGGAATCGCTCGGTCAGGAATTCGAGGCGGCGGGTTTTCAAGTGGAAACGTTCTATGCCGATGTTGCCGGTACACCTTTTTCAGAAAAGTCGGCGGATTTGGCCATTGTTGCCAGGAAGCCTTAAAAACACCTGCTGAGCGAAGGATGCAAACAAAGCCAGGTTAGATCTGTCATTCGTCCAGTGCTTTGCGCACGGACTTGGCCAGTTCGTTGCGCAGGACCGGTTTGGAGAGTAACGCCCGGATGCCCAAGGCGCGCGCTTTTTCCTTTGTGATCAACTCACTAAAGCCGGTACACAAAATCGCCGGCATTTTGGGGCGGACTGCAAAGACTTGTTGAATCAATTCCAATCCCGTTAAATGCGGCATGGTCATATCGGTGACCACTAAATCATATTGATCCGGGCCGGCTTCAAAGGCCGCGAGGGCGTCCTTACTGTTGGTATAGGCAAGCACCTCGTAGCCGAGGCTTTCCAGGGATAGCTGCACCATTTCCAATATTTCCGCTTCATCGTCGACTACCAGAACTCGTTCGGTGCCGGTGGGGATGGTTTCCTCGACGAATGTCTCCAATTTATCCATTTCGGTTTCAAGACAGGGGAGATAGACGTTTGCAGTCGTGCCCTTTCCCGGTTCGCTGTAAAACTTGATATGCCCGTTAAAGCTCTTGACAATGCCAAGCACCACTGAAAGCCCAAGCCCGGTCCCCTCACCCTTTGGTTTGGTGGTAAAATAGGGGGTGAAGATATTTTCAAGGGTGACGCTGTCCATACCATGTCCGGTATCGCTGATCTCAAGCTTCACATAGCAACCCGGATCGAATTGCATGTTGCTAAAGGAAATATCTTCTTCGGTGACTTCTATTTTCACCAGGCTGACACCTAATACGCCGCCGGATGCACGCATGGCGTAGTAGGCGTTTGTGCATAAATTCATGATGATTTGGTGCAATTGGGTTGGATCCGCAAGAACACTTCCACAGTCAGCTTGTATATACTGTTTGATTTCAATCGTAACGGGGATTGAAGATCTCAAAAGCTTGAGGGCTTCCTTGACAATGAGATGCGGTTGGACAGCCTTGATCTCATGATCCACCTGGCGACTAAAAAGAAGAATCTGCTGTACCAAGTCCCGTGCCCGCAGCCCGGCCTTGATCACACCTTGTTGCATCTCTACCAGAGGGCTGCCGGATGGCAGGTCCACCTTCACCATTTCGGCGTATCCCAAAATAGCGCCCAGGATATTATTGAAGTCATGGGCGATTCCGCCTGCCAGGGTGCCAAGCGATTCCATCTTCTGGGCCTGCCGCAACTGTGTTTCCAATTTTTTCTGTTTCTTTTCATAGCGGACCCTCTCGCTGATATCCTTGGCATAGGCGAAATAATTATCTTTGCCATCAAACCTCAGGGTGTTGGCGGTGATTTCTACGGGGAAAACCTGACCATCTTTTTTCTTGAAACGCGTTTCAAAGGACAAGGATTTCTTTTCTCTCAAAATTTTGGCAAACTCGGGCCAGGCGGCGTCGTTTACCTCCAGGTCAAAATCTCCCACCTTCATGGTGCAAAATTCTTCGAGCGAATAGCCAAATGCATGGCAGACCGCCTCATTGACATAAAGAATCCGCGAATCGTCCCCGACCCAGAAGAACAGGTCGACACTTTGTTCGATCCAGCGCTGCATGAGCTGCAGTTTTCTGTCGAGCTGTCTTCGAATAGAGATATCGCGAACGATGGCCTGGATAAACTTTTGGGACTCGATTTCAATCAAACTTAGGCTAATCTCAGCATCAAAGGCCTCTCCATTATATCTTGTGTGCCGCCATTCAAAAACATCCGGCTGACCGTCCAACACCGCCGTAATCTTTTCCAGGGCCTTTTGGGCCGAATCCCTGCCATCAGGTTGCAAAGGGGGCGAGAACTTATAGGGCGTTTGTCCGACAATCTGATCACGTGTGCACCCAAAAACCTCCAACGTTTTCTGGTTGCACTCGACGAATTGATTGTCCTGCATAATCAGGATGGCGTCATTGGCTGATTCGAATAGCGTTCGGTAACGGTTCTCACTTTCCTCCAGAGCCATGTCCGCTTGGTTACTCTCAGTCAGGTCGTAGAAAACCCCCAGAATCCGTTCGTGAAGGAGGGCTCCCGCTATGGCTACATAGCGGGTTGACCCATCTTTGCAGGTAATGGATGCTTCGATCGGTGCGATCTCAGAACCGCTGTCCTGTGCGGTTTGCACCGCGTTTTCCCACTGGTCGAGAACAGATTGTCGATAGCCTTCATCCGGGTACACCAACTGAAACCATCTCTCGACGGTCGGGGCATCCTCCAGGGTGTAACCGAACAATTCGCGGAATTTATGGTTGCTGTATTGAATATTCCCCTTATCATCGGCCCAGGAGACCGCTGTCGGCAGCGCTTCCATTAAGGATAAAAGGTTCTGTTGGCTCTGTTGGAGGGCTTCGTAAACCCGCAAATATCTTTTCAGGTCATTTTGGAGCAAGATATAGATTATATAGCTTGTCGCCAGAACGAAAAACCAGCCCTTGACCATCTGCAACCGCGTCATGGTGTCGATATCTTTGACGACAATCGATAATATCTGATCTGAAAACAATATCCACAGAACCGAGATACTTGCATAAATCAAAGCCACTTTAAGTGCCGTGTTCTTTAGAGTTTGATCAGGGATCATGGCACCGTCAATGGTGGAATTGGTGGACATTTTTTACCCTCCGACCGAAATAATGTTTTGTGACTTCAATGGTTGCAAAAACATGAAGCAATAATCTTAAGTTGGAGCTGACACTGCGCTTCATACTAATCCAGTTGACCCAGGATTCAAAATAATAATTTAAATTGGAGGGGCAATTTCTCAATCGGTGGATGAGTCGGTGAGGATTCGTTACTGAAAGCTGCAAAATCTGTTTGCGAAGTTATGGAGGGTGTTTGGCTGCCTAGAAGTCTAATTGGCTGATAAATGATCAAAACTAAGACAGTCTGCTAATTATCAATTCGTGAGACTGCTATGATTGGCCATTATGAAGATTTGGCGGGCATTTAACAAACGAGGCGGATACTTTCAGTATGGTATTTCCATAATAGGGTGTCCAAACGGCACCTTATAAGTTTATACCGCAGACTGGAAAAGGGAGCATCAGGCCGTTTTTTTATGCTCTGAATAATAAACGGATTTGCAGTCTGAACAGATCGTGTGGGTAAAATCTGATTCCGTATGCGCGCGAACGTAAGCATCTATCGGCCACCAGCGACCTTCATTATTACGGATGCGCTGGCAGCCACTGCAGATAGGCAGCAATTCCTGGAGCACCTTGATTTCTTTTAATAGCTTTTCTTTTTCCGCCAGGGCTTCAACCAATTTCTTATTCAGGCGTTCCTGTTCCTTTTCAGCCGTTTTACGAGCGGTGATGTCTCGCGTAATACCCACTATTTTAAGCGGCTGGTCGGGTTCCTGGACGAATTTAGCTCTAATTTCAACCCAATAGGTGCCTCCGGCTTTATTGACTACTTGAAGTTCGAGCGACCGGGCAACATGCTTCCCGAGACCATGTGCTTTCATCTCGCTTTTTAACAACGCCGCGGCCTTTTGTGCAGATGCGTCGGTCATCTCTTCGAAAACTGATTTACCGAGGAGTTCTTCAGCCGTTTACCCGCTTAATCTGCCAACCGGCGGAGCTGAATATTCGTATGCCATGGTTTCGGCATCTATGACCCAGATGGAATCCACTAAATTTTCTGTGAGCAGACGGTTTTGTCTTTCAAGTTCTTTCAGTCTGGATTTAATCGATTTTGCCATGGGCAGGACCTTCTCAAATTTTCTCTCAAAAAGTGATCGTTATTATGAATTTGACCGGAGGACACCTTTCTCAACAAGATTCATGCGAACTGGGCATGATTGCTCATTTTTTGCAGTTCGGTGTACTGACTTTTTCTACAAGTTGAAAAATCGGTTTCAGAGCAATGTCTGTACTGCATTCATCAAGTCAGTGTATGTAAACGGCTTGGCCAGGGTAAGGTTGGCCCCCATTTGGCTGGCCACTTTCAGGTGCTCCTCGGCCGAAACCCTGCCGCCACCTGAAATGGCGATAATTTTAACCTCGGGATAATCCCTTCTCAGTTCCACGATAGTTTCTATGCCACCCGTGCCGGGCAGCAGAATGTCGGTGATAATGAGATCGGCTGGGTTTTGCTGATTGACCTTTAATCCTGCATCCCCGTCATGCGCTGTTTTTACATCGTAACCTACGGGTTCTAAAGCGCGCGTCAGCATCTCCGCCACCTGCACATCATCTTCGATAATGAGGACTCTATCCATTTTGGGTCTCTCCATTTATAAAATATTTAGCTGCAAAATCTTTCGCGATCATCTCGCTTTCAAAGTTCTTTGTTTTTATATGGTGTTCCTTGCTCGAGCCAAAGTGATTCATTCTCAAAAGGGGTATCTTTGGATAGCAAGGGGTTGTCTACTTTGAATACTCTACGATTAGCCAGGTCCGCCTGTTGTAGACTTGATTTGTGGTAGGCCGTAAACAGTTTGTCAAAACTACCGCCCAGGATCATTTGGCGTAAGCCGGCCTCAAGTCTTTGAGCCAGTCGTGGCGTTTTTTTACTGACAAAAATATAGGTCGGCTGCGGAAGATAAAGTGCCAAGCGCGGCTCGATGACCATGCCCGGCAGGTGTTGAGACCTGCTATTATACTCTCCGAAGATTTCGTTGACCCCCCGGGGAAAGTAGTCGAACCGGTTTGCCATGAGCATCGCAAACAGGCCTTCATAATCGCTGCCGGTAACGACTTGAAATCCGAGCCTGGTCATGGCCTTGGTGGTGGACCACTGCTGACGCAATCCGGCTTTCAACGTCTTTAATTGGTAGAGTGATTCGATCTGTTCGAACTTTTCAATATCATGACGTCTGATCAAAAAGAGACGATATCCGAGCAGCCCCTTCAATACCGGAATACGGATCGGTAGTGCTTTTAGCTCCCATTCCGGACGCGTTGGCACGACATGGACGTTCACCTTGCGGCCGGAAATTATCTCTACTAAGGCGCGATTGCGTTGCGTACCGGGCAGTGTAAAAACAACATCGAAACTACCATACTGCAGTATTGTTTTCTCCAGGGCAAGTGTCAAGAGCGCATTGTTATACAGATGGCGCTGATCCAGTTCAGAGTGTGGCTTGAATAAGCGGATCACATCTTGCGCCTGAACAGTTCGGGCCGCCGTGAATCCAATTGCAAGGGTTGCCAAAACCACTGCGAGAGAAAAGGTCCATCTTGGGCGAACCAACAGGTTGTGTAATTTACGATAGGTCATGATTCCAAAAGTGAGCATGGTGTTGCCTTGGGTAAGATCAATCAACGCTCTCTATTTCAAAACAATTTTTTCATTTAACATGTTGATCTTGAAAAGCACCAATGATGATGGTGGCCTTTACTTATCCGCGAACCAATTTGTTCCTCCCGGCCTGTTTGGCTTTGTAAAGGGCTGCATCGGCACGCCCCATAATGGTATCCAAGGTATCGTCTCTCGCCTCCATCATCGCCAGGCCGATACTGACGGTTATCTGGATAGCACCCCTGTCCGTGGAGATTTTGATTTCAGAAAGTGTTTGCCGCAGGCGTTCGCCCACTTCTAAAGCAGCCTGCGGATCGGATTCAGGTAATATGATGGTAAATTCCTCGCCTCCGATCCGGCCGAACAGATCCGTGTCGCGCAAGGTTTTGGTGCTTTCGGCAACGATCGTCTTGAGAACCTGGTCGCCCCACTTGTGACCATGCATATCATTGACAGACTTGAAATGGTCCACGTCCAGCATCAGCAGTGCAAACGGGTGCTTGTAACGTTGTGACCGCAGCAGTTCGTAAGTGGCCTTTTCTAAGAAGCTGCGCCGGTTATCGGCACCGGTGAGCGGGTCGGTAGCGGCCAGGCGCTTGAGTTCTTCTTCCATAAACTTCCGTTCGGTAACATCCCGGTAGACTACGCCGACGGCAAACATGCTGCCGTCATTGCTAAAAATTGGGGATAGCACGGACTCGCTGTGGACGGTTTTAGCGCCGACCGGGACGGCATCCTCAACACGCAGCGGCTTTTCCGTTTCGAAAACCTGATCGATCCGTTCCATCCAAAGATGCATGAAATCAGGCACATGCCTCAGACCGTCACGGATATTTTTACCGATTACCTTGTCACGGGTAGTTCCCACGTGGTCAATGGCCGCCTGATTGGCATATAGGTAGTTGTATTGACGATCCCAAACCAGAATGCAGTCTTTGGTGGACTCGAAAATCGCCCGAAACCGTTCCTCACTCAATTGCAACTCTGTTTCAGCGCGTTTTTGATCGGTGATGTCCAGGGTATATCCAATCATGCCATTAATTTCACCGGTCTCGTTTTTCAGCACGGATAAGGACACCCGGGCCATAAATTCGGTTCCGTCTTTACGTATCAGGGGGATATCGTAGCCGTGGCTGCCCCTGGTCAGCAAAGTGGGGATGACCTCATTATGGAGGTATCCATGAAAACTTTCCGGATATAAAAGTGAAACGTGCTTTCCGATGATTTCGCTTTTAGAATAGTGAAATAAGACTTTCGAACCTTTGTTCCAGCTGGTTATTAAACCCTCCATATCAACCGAGATGACAGAATCGTGAATCTGATCGAGGATCTGAGCCTGAAAACGCCGCAGCGCTTCGGACTCTCTTTTCTCAGTGATGTCTCTGACGATGGCAATCACCAGTTTTTTGTTGCCAAGTTCCATAGGACTCAGCGTTACAATGGTATTAACTGGCGCCCCCTCAACGGTGCAATGGGTCCAATCAAATATTTTGACGCCTTCGCTGAGTGCCGCAGTGATATGCTCATCAGCGAGTTGTTCTGACAACTGCCCATCTGGCTGGCGTTTGGGCGAAAGCTGACTCGGCTTTAAACCTATAAAGTTTTCACGCGATTTCATGCGGTGTAAATTCAAGGCTGCGCGGTTACAGTCGATAAATCGGCCTGTTTGGGGATCGACAATGGAAATAGCGTCAAACGAAGAATCGAAAAGTGCCTGATAGCGTATCTCGGCCTTTTCAAATGATTTGAGGGACGGGGCCATAGGGTTATTTCCAGAAATATTAAGCATCAGACCTTTCCCTATTCTCATCAAGTACTTTTCTAACCAGTTTGGCCATATCTTTTACGATAATCGGCTTCATCAGGATGGCATGGATGCCGATTTTTCTTGCCGCTTTTTCAGTTATCTGGGTGCTGTAGCCGGAACAGAGCATGATTGGAATGTCGGCCCGAATGGCTATGAGTTCTTGGGCAAGTTTGTCACCGGTCATTTGCGGCATGGTCAGGTCCGTGATAACCAGGTCGAATCTTTCCGGTTGTGATTTGAACAACGCCAGTGCTTCGAGGCTGCTCACCCGGCTGACAACCGTATAGCCCAGATTTTGTAAAAGCAGTTTTCCGATCTCGACAATATCAGGTTCATCGTCCACGATCAGAACACACTCCTGACCTCTGGGAAGCGTCTCCTGGATTTCGGTTTCAGATTCATCCTGGTTTTCGATTATAGGCAGATCGACCTTGAAGGTGGTGCCTTTTCCCAATTGGCTGCGAGCATGAATGATGCCCCCATAATCTTTCACGATTCCATGGACGGCCGAGAGCCCCATGCCGGTTCCCTGGCCTCTTTCTTTGGTCGTAAAAAATGGATCGTATATGCGTTCCAGCGTTTCAGGCGCCATGCCCTCACCCGTATCGGTAACGGTTAGTTCGATGAAAGCGCCCGGGTCTATGCCGGGATACGGATTCTCATATTCGGCCGGCAAACGGATATCGCTTAACTGTACGTGCAGCGTTCCACCGGTATTCCGCATGGCATACCCTGCATTTGAACAAAGATTCATCACGATTTGGTGAAGTTTGGTTGCATCGCCCATCACCTTGGAATCGCTGGCAAGCTCCTGCTTGATTTCTATCGTTGTGGGCAGCGAGGCGCGCAAGAGTTTCAGAGTTTCTTTAACTATTGATTTCACAGGGACCGGCATCAGAGTTTGTTCAGACTGACGGCTGAAAGCCAGGATCTGTTCGACCAGGTCTTTGGCCCGTTTTCCAGCGCGCGATATGTTGTCTATATATCCGGCCAAAAGCCCTTTTTTGGGAGTTTCAAACTGAGCAAGTTCTGCAAATCCCAGTATAGCGGATAAAATATTGTTAAAATCATGGGCGATGCCACCGGCTAGTGTTCCAATCGCCTCCATTTTCTGAACCTGCACCAGTTGATTTTCCAACCGGGAGCGATCCTTTTCGGCCTTGACTTTGTCGCTGATATCACGACCGTAGGCAAAAAAATGATCGCAGCCTTCAAACTTCAAGGCATTCGCAGTGATTTCAACGGGGAAGTCAGTGCCGTTTTTTCGGCGCAATCGGCTTTCGAAACAGAGGTTTCGTTCGGATTTTAATTGGGAAGCAAAGTTGGGCCAGGCTGCTGGGGGGAGTTTCAGGTCAAAATCGCTGACCCGCATGGTACCAAGTTCATCATGGCTATAACCCAGCGCCTGACAAACAGCTTGATTTACATATAAGACCTGCGAGTCTTCCCGCACCCAGAAAAACAAGTCGACGCTGTGTTCCACCCAGTGGTGCATTAGGCGGATCTGTTGGTCCCGCCGCTTTCTTTGGGTAATATCACGGACGATCGCCAGTACAGTCATCTCTGGTTTGCGATCCAATACCGACAGGCTGACCTCCGCGTCGAAAATTTCCCCCCCGCACCGTTGGTGCAGCCAGGCGAAGGTTATCGGCCCCGGGCTTTGGAGCGCCTTTTTTACATTATGTGTAGCTTTTGATTTGGAAGTGCTGCCATCATACTGCTGCAGGGGAGATAGTTCCCAAGGCGTTTTACCGATGAATTCAGCGGGCCTGCATTCAAAAGTTTCAAGCGCTTTCTTGTTGAAGTCCGTAATTTTGAGATCGGAAACCGAGAGTGTGAAGATGGCATCCGGTGCATTGTTAAAAAGCGTTCGATAGCGTCTATCGGTTTCACTTTTTAGGGAACTGTAGATTTCGCAACCTGACTCCCCTCTCAATCCCAGCGCGGGATTTTCTAAAACGTGACAGGGTCCGCCTGTTATTTGCTTATGCTCGGGCACAGATTCCAAATTTCTTTTTTGCTCAACTTTTGACGGAGCAGACTTGGTAGCCATGATACATTTCCAGTGACCCTCAAACTTTCGGGTCTAGATTAAAATTGCGCTTTACGTTCTAACCTTTTTTAATTTTAATTATTCGGGATCTTGCTCCAGTTCCGGGTATAGTTTTCTAGCGCAAGCCGGACAAATACTGTGACTGAAGGCAGCATCCGAATACTCGCTGATAAAGGATTCAATCTGGTTCCAATAGCCCTGGTCGTCGCGGATTTTTTTACAGGCGGCACAGATCGGCAACATACCGGACAAGGTTTTGATCTCGCCCGTCGCCTTTTGAAGATTGGCATTGGATTCATTTAACAACTCCATTTTTTCGGAGAGAAGTAAGTTGGCAGCATCCAAGCGTTCTTTTTCACTTTTATAACTTTGCAAAATAGTGATCAGGATTGCATAAATTACGGTCGTTGCAACTATCAAGGACAGATAAACATCTATAAAACGCTGCTTTGGGGTGCTATAGCCGATCACCGCAGAAGGAAAATAGTACTCGGTTAAAAACAGAAGGGACATGATCGGAATAAACAAGTAAAAAACAACCAGAAAGCGGTCGGTTTTCATAACCGCCGATAAGGCCACCAGGGCAACCATGGATATAACAAGATCAGGGCCGCTTATGCCCCCATTTAAAAACCAGGTTATGGCCAACAAGATTGCGCCATTCAAAATGTAAACCCAAATATATGGCCGGTAAGATTCACGGCGACGGCTATCGAAATAAAGCCATAGATAGATTATGCCGACCAATGCCGTGACCAGCGTGGCCATCAATGGCAAGCTGAGAAGGACATTGTTGACAACCCCCAACAGACACCCCAACCCGGCCGCCAAACAGACGCCGTTATAGCAGCGATGTTCCAATTCAAACTTATCGATTGGGCCAATGGCTATGGTTTCTAATTTTTGCAGCATGGATAATTCCTTAACTGACGTCTTACGGCCGATCATGCTCACTTCCTTCAGGCAGGTTCATAGTCAAGTCTACGTGCATACATCTACGGGTTTAACATTGGGGAGAATTTACTGGTGACATTTCAAGAAAGAAAGCCGCCCCCGTCTCCCCCGGTTGAACCCCTACCAGGGGCGGCTCTCCGCACACACGTTTAGAAGTCGCCGAAATCTTCGCCGTCCAGGGGAATGATATCCTCTGGATTTTGTTTGGTGGCACCGGTCAGCATTTTGACCGACGACGGTTTCGGATCGGCAGCCGGCGCTTGCTCTTTCGGCGTCTCATCGAGGTCACTCGAAGTTTTGCCATCTGACCAGCGGCACCCGACAGTGCTTTAAGTTCACCCACGATACTGCGCATCTGTTCGGCCTGGGCACTCATTTCCTCAGAGGCGGAGGCCGACTCTTCGGCGCTGGCGGCGTTTTGCTGGACAACCTTGTCCATTTCCACCACGGCCCGGTTTACCTGCTCGATTCCGTCAGCCTGCTCACCGGAGGCGGCGGCGATTTCACTGACAAGCTCACCAACCTTGGACGCACTTTCGGAGACCTGGGAAAAAGCATCATTGGTCGTTTCTACCAGGTTTGAGCCTTCGCCGATTTTTTTAACTGTATCTTCAATCAGAACAGCCGTGTCTTTGGCGGCATCGGCAGCCCGCATGGCCAGGTTGCGCACTTCGTCCGCCACCACGGCAAAACCGGCCCCGGCTTCACCTGCGCGAGCCGCTTCGACCGCTGCGTTGAGGGCCAGCAGGTTGGTTTGAAAGGCAATCTCATCGATGGTTTTGATGATCTTGGAGGTTTCTTCACTGGCTTTGGAAATATCCGCCATAGAGGTGGTCAAGCGTCCCATGGAGTCGTTGGCCGAGGTAACCACATCCGCAGCTTCCTTCATCAGACCGTCGGCCTGGCCGGCATTGTCGGCGTTCTGTTTGGTCATGGATGACATCTCTTCCAGGGAAGCGGAAGTCTCTTCGATGGACGCCGCCTGCTCGCTGGTACCGGCCGCCAGTTGCTGGCTGGAAGAAGAGACCTGGCCGGAGGCGGAAGCCACCTGTTCGGCGCCTTCGTTCAGACTTGAGATTGCCCGGTTCAACGGCTTGGTGATCGAGCGGACTGAAAAGAATGATAGAATAATGCCGGCAACCACGATGATACCGCAAAAGATATAGGCAAACATGATGGTCGCCTTGGCATGGTGATCGGTGTTTTCCACCCTGGTCTCGACAATGGTGTGGATCTCTTTGAGAATGTTGTGGGCCCGTTCTTCTATTTCGTGGGCAGCCTTGCGCATGCCGGGATATTCTTTTTTCATGCCACCGATGTTATCGGCCAGCTGGGCAAAAACGGTTACATACCCCTTGGCGTGCTTGACCAGATCCTGGCCTGCCGAGGAGTCAAAGTTCCCGCTGTTAATGGCCTTTTCAATTTTAGCAAGCACCTTTTTTGATTTGGCTACGTACTTGTTGTCTTCCCGCAGGATGAAATCCTTTTCGTGGCGCCGCATCATGAGATAGTGGACCATTAAGCTGTCGGAGCCGATGGCCTTGATCGCCGTTTCCATGCCGTGGGCTTCCTTGCGCAGGGCCCCCCGGATCCCGGTGTCTTTATCGCCCTGGGCTTTGATCAGGGTGACGATGTTGCCGAAACCCTTTTCATAGGCCGCCAGGTTGGTTTCAATTTTTTTGCTTTCCTCGGCTAGCTGAGTCAGGCCTAACGCACCTGTCTTGCCGGCCAGTTCCTGAGCCTGATGATGAAGTTTGGCAACGGATTTATCCATTTTACCAAGGTACTTATCGAGCTTGCGGGCGATGTAATCCTTTTCATGCCGCCGGATGGTCAAAAGGGTGATTTCAATTTCTTTGGCAGCTTCCCCGATGGGCTGATAAGCTTTGACGAGATTGTTGTATTCATGGGTGACACCCTTGAGTTGATACATCCCACCGCCACTGAGGATCAGGACAAACAGAATCATTAATCCGAATGCGGTATAAAGTCTTTTTCCGATGGTTAGATTTTTCATTTTTTCTCCTTTCAGATATGTTTTGCGATATGTTCGTTTAATTTCCTATTGTTTTAAGCTGCTTGTTTCAGAGCTTCGATCTCCTGCTCGTTCAGAACTTTATCGATATCAAGCAGGATCTTGATGCCGCCATCCATTTTGGCCATTCCCATGATATAGGTGGTATCCACCTGGGTCCCGAAGGTGGGCGTGTGCTCGATATCCTCAGCTTGGATATTCAGAACTTCGGAAACCGAATCGACGACGATGCCAATGAGTACGGTTCCGTTCGCACCTGTGATTTCCACGACGATGATGCAGGTGCGCTCGTTATAGGTCTTTTCTTCCATCCCAAAACGCAGGCGCAGGTCAATTACGGGAATCACTTTGCCCCGCAGATTGATGACGCCCTTAACAAAATCGGGGGTTTGGGGAACGGTGGTAACCGGCATCATCCCGATAATTTCCTTGATCTTCAGGATGCCGATCCCGTATTCTTCCCCGGCCATACTGAAAGTCAGGTATTTTCCTTTGCGCGCCGTCATTTGCTTAACGGCTTGATCAACGGTTTTTGCTGCGTCTGTCATTTCACGTCTCCTTGTCTGACCATTTGATTTGGTGTTATTCGCTCAACGTTTCAATTCAGTATTTAAAAATCGGTGAAGGTGGCATCATCGCCGGGGATCAGCTTTCCCCGAACCTCCTCAATCTCTGCCCTTGTGGCGGCCGGCTTGCCGATCACCTGGTCTCCCGGGATCTCCCTGCATGTACCGGTTGCAGCCGGCGCCGCTGAGCTGGGCCGGGCTTTTTCGCCGTCGCCGCCGACGATGGTAACCAGTTCGGCGACCATGCTCTTCATTTGCTCCGCCTGGGCGCTCATCTCTTCAGAGGCTGAGGCGGACTCTTCGGCATTGGCGGCGTTGGACTGCACCACCTTGTCCATTTCGGTCACAGCCACGTTGACCTGGCTAATGCCCTGGGCCTGCTCGTTGGAAGCCGCCGCCAGCTCATCGACCAGACCGTCGACCTTGGCGGCAATTTCCATGTTTAGTTCAAACGCTTCGCGGGTGGACTGCGTGAGGTCGCTGCCGTTCTGGACCGATTTGATGGTATTCTCAATCAGGTCGGAGGTATCGTTGGCTGCATCCGCCGCGCGCATGGCCAGATTGCGGACTTCATCGGCAACCACGGCAAAGCCGGCCCCGGCCTCACCGGCCCGGGCCGCTTCTACAGCCGCATTGAGCGCCAGCAGGTTGGTCTGGAACGCAATCTCGTCGATGGTTTTGATGATCTTACCGGTCTCTTCACTCGATTTGGTGATGTCGCCGATCGCCGCAGCCATGTCGTTCATGTGTTTGTCCACGCGAGAGACAATGCCTTTTGCCTCGTTCATCTTTTCTTTAGCGGCATTTGAATTATCCGCATTTTGTTTCGTCATTGCGGCCATCTCTTCCAGGGATGCCGACGTCTCCTCGATGGAGGCGGCCTGCTCTGAAGAACCGGCGGCCAGTTGCTGGCTGGCCGCAGACAACTGTCCGGAAGCGGCCGCAACCTGGGTGGCGCCGGATTCGATGCCGGTAATGACCTTGACAAGTTGCAGGCTGATGCGCCGGGAAATGATGAAATTGAGAGCGAGGGTGATGACCACGGTCACGATCAGGGCCAGCGCGATCATCCGGAAGTACTGCTCAAACTGATGAAAAATAGCGTCGTTTTCTTTTTGGGTGATGATTTCGATCTGGGCCATGATGGAACTGGTGTCCTTGTGAGCAAACAGTTTCAGTTCATTCTTGTGTTCCAGATTTACGACCAGGGCTTCGAAACCCTGCTTGATTTTGCGGGCGGCGGCATAGGCGTTTTTAGGTAAATCAGCAAAAGGCGTACCGGCCAGCTTTTCAATGTCCTTGGGGATATGGGCGAGCAGCCCATTCAGGTAAGCAAAGGCTTGCTTTTTGGCCTGAACGCGCTGTTTCACCTGCTGGAGATGCAACTGGATCTTATAGTTGGAAACGGTGTTGTTCAGGGCACCACCGATGACCAGGCGTTCAAGGGTGGAGACCTGCGTCCGGGTGTTCTCGTCCGCCAGACGTTTGACCACACCATTGATATAACCGTCGGACTGCTGGATGGCATAAGCGGATAGCTCCAGGATCTCTTTTTCCAGGCGGTCATTGGCCTGGTTTAGCTTTTCATATTCCAGAAGGTGTTTTTGCAGATTCCTCAACGGCGTGCCGTCAAACCCCGCCACTCCGTGTACGCTGTTTTGCAGGCCGGTCAGTTTTTTGGCCATTTCGACATGGCTGAGTTCCCCGTTGACGAACTGCTGGACGACCATCTGCAAGTTTCTAAGTTCGGTCTGGATCCCGGAAAGCTGCTTTTGGTGATCCGCGGCCTTTTGAATGACGGCGGTAGAGTATACCGCCACATAAACAGCCAAGGCCAAAACCACCAGGAAAATCAGATTGGGCGCCATCAAACGGTGTGACAGCTTCAGTCGTCTAAAAAACGTTTTCATTTGAACTCCCTTCGGTTTTGGATTGGCTATGTTTTATGTTTCCGCATTCAAAAGGTTGCTGGTTTGGTTCGGTGCACATGCGGGTGTTGCTGCGGTACGCGGGTGAATATGATCCAGGATACTGGCAACGTTTTCAAAATCCCCGGCATTATGGCAGATGGTGATGGGGCTCAGGGCATAAGCCCGCCGCATGGTTTCCGAATCTGTTTCCGGAAAAATCAGGATCGATTTCAGATTGTGAATGAATTTGTTTTCCAGCAACTGGAGCAATTCCCTTTGATTCCCCAGCAGGATTAGGGCCGCATCCGGCCGGGTGCCGTTACTGGGCAGGACCCGGCCAACATTTTCCAAAGCGGTATACTGGATGACATTGAACTGCTCCAGGTTGCCCTTTAACACCTCTTTTAGTTGCACCCGGGACTCCGCATGCGGTGACAAATATAAATGAAGCTGCATTTTCCATCCTTTCATACAAATCTAGATTATAAGGTACTCGCAGATTGCTAAGCACAGGGCGTGCCATTTGGGGCAACGTTTTAGTAGCTGTTTAATTACAGGGTGTTAGATTGATGGTTGGTTGTGCTGTGCAGGGACAGACCAAGGCTTAGTCCTGCCACACAAGACCTATGCGTCCTGCCGGACAGGACCCTCGCTGTTTGTAAAAGTCATGCGGGGGATGTTATTTCGATTCGCGAAAACGGGGTGTATCGTATTTTTTAAGCAGGGCCAAAAGTCGCGATTTGGATAAACCGGAAATCTCACAGGCCTGTTTTATACTGCCGCGGGTACGACGCATGAGGGCAATCAGGTATGTTTTTTCCGCCGTTGCCAGCAGGGCGTCTCTATATTCCCGAATTGGAAGCAGATTTCCATTTGAATCCTGCAAATCATTTGGCGTTTCGGCGGTTGTGTCTGGTTCGCCAAGTTGACCCCTGATCTGCGGCAGGCGGATTGTTGGGGGGAGATGGATCGGATGCAGGGTTGGGCTGTCGCCGGCGGCCGACAGCGCATGGTCCAGGGCATTGAATAGTTCCCGAACATTACCGGGCCAGTCATAGGCCATCAGGGCTTCATATAGGTCCGGTGAACAGCCTTTCAAAGCATGCCCTCCAGTGGTGGCACTGTATTGGTTGAGATGGTGCAGCGTGAGGCCCACTATGTCCGAGCGTCGCTCACGCAATGCCGGCAGATGGATGGATAGAGAGCGAAGCCTGTATAACAGGTCCCGCCTGAAGTTGTTCCCGTCGATCATTCGGTCGAGATCTCGGTTCGTGGCTGCTATGAGGCGAAAGTCACTGTGTACCTCCCGTGTGCCGCCAACCGGGCGAAACCGATGTTCCTGCAAGACTCTTAAAAATTTCCTTTGCATGGCCGGCGGCAACTCACCCACTTCGTCCAGAAAAAGCGTTCCACTTTCAGCCTGCTTGATCAGGCCCACGCGTTTTTCGGTGGCCCCGGTGAAGGCCCCTTTCTCATGTCCAAACAGAGAGCTTTCAATCAAAGACTCCGGCAGGGAGGCGCAATCGACTACGATGAAAGGCCCATCTGTGCGGGTGCTGTTTTTATGAATTGCCCTCGCGGTAACCTCTTTTCCTGTCCCGGTTTCACCGGTAATCAAGACGCTGATGTCATTGGCGGCTGCCTGGGCGACCAGTTCCAGGGCGGTTTTAAGCGCCGGAGATTCACCCACAATACCTTCCCGGGCCAACACCCTTGGCATTTGCACCGCCTGTTTTTCATCGCGGTACTCGAGGGCCCGGGTTATGGACAAGATTACCTCGTTCGTATTCGGCGGTTTGGGAATGAAATCCCAGGCGCCATACTTAAAGGCCAGTTCGGCGCCTTCGATGTTGCCGGTGCCGGTAATGATAATCACCTCGGGGGATGAAGGGGCTGATCGAATATCAGCCAGAGAAGATAGCCCGCTGCCATCCGGGAGTTCCAGGTCAAGCAGGACAAGATCGAAATCACCGGACCGGCTTTTGGCCAGGGCATCGCTTATACTGTGGGCCATAACACCCATGTGCCCCTGTTTTTCGATCAATTTGGTCAGAAACAGGCACAACTGCCGGTCGTCATCAACGATCAGGAGCTTAGCCATTTTTCGATTTCACCTCGTGGTAAAGTTTCTTGACGTGTGTATTTATGAACCGGCAGTAAAGGTCCTTGTCTATGTAGGCAACAATCTCCGGAAGCCGTTCGCATAGCTGTTTCGACAAGCTGTCATTGTATTCCCTTGCCTGTAGATCATTGGCAGGCGTTGCGTCGGTCGTTTTTTGCTTTAATTCGTCCACTTGTCTTTTTCGGCCCAAGAGATGATGGGGAATTGGTGCCGCCTTTACGCCCATAGGCTTGAGTTAAACTATAACCATTCAAAATAGCAGAATTTTGAGAAAACACAAGCTGTGCTTGAATATTGGATACCATGGTTGCATGATATTGACCGAGGGGGATTTAGCGGCTGTTTTTTGTTCCGGCGAGATGTTTGGGAAAGGTTGGGTTTTCCATGCCGGGCAGTTGTCAGTTTGAGACGCCTGCATCGCCCAAAACAAATCCGGCGATCATATCAGCCAGACCATCAGCCAGCTGATCTTCCGGTATTGGGGAACCGACAATCTTGGCTGTGAGGGCCACGTTTTCGACGGCATTATGGATGACCATAGCCGCTGCCTGGGGATTGCTTATGTGGTCCAGGCGATGCATGTTTTTTTCTAGGACATATTGGATCTGATCGATTTCCCGTTCCCGTTCACGATCGAAAATTCGCTTGATAGCCGGATCCGAATAACGCAAGGCGTGGGTCTGACGATGGAAATCCGGTGAGATTTCATAGGCCTCGAACACACTGTCCAGGATGGCGCGAATCTTATCCCGATCGATTTCATTCACGTTAAAACCATCCAAGCTGCGCCAGATCGTCCGGAAGTGTATTTCCAGATAATCTTCCAGCATTTCCAGCAAAAGGGCCTTCTTGTTTTTAAAATAGGCATAAAAGCTGCCATTGGCTACCCCGGCTTTCTGGGCAATCTCCCGGGCAGTTGTGCCGTGCACCCCCTTGCTGGCGAATAATTTATAGGCTGCTTTTATAATCCGTTGCTTGGTCTTGATACCGCGTTGCTGTTTGGGTTCTCTGACGCCTTGCATGCCGACCTCTCGTAAAAATGAATAGACACTCTGGACTGTAACGGGTTACTGCGCGGTTTTCAAGAAAAATTATAATAATATGATAATAAAATCATAAATATTTTATAACAAACTAAAAATTATTTATATTTTTTTCTTTACAAATATGACTTTTATGTCATATAACGAATTTCGTTCAGGGGCCCCACGCCTTCAACGCTCTCCCGCGCGCCTGCTTCTGCTCCCCTGATAACCTTGATGTATACGTGCCTGGCAGCCCAATCGCACGATCTAACTTTAGCGGCAGGAGACCCCATGAAAGCATTACAGTTCGACGTCAATACCTGGAAATTCATAGCGGCCAAAACTCTGAAGCCCGTTATGGGCAACAGTGTTTTCTTCAAAGGCCCGTTCAAAACCACGGAACTGGTTGAAATTCCGGAACCGACATTGCCCACCGAAGAGTGGGTGAAAATCCAGACGATATATTGCGGTTTCTGTGGCAGTGACTTGAATCTGATGCTTCTGCACGACTCGCCCACGGCGTCACCCTTTACATCCTTCCCCTGCATAACCGGTCACGAAATCGTAGGGGAAGTGGTCGAAACCGGTTCCGCGGTGCAGGGCTTCAGTCCTGGTGATAAGGTAGCGGTTAATCCCAGCCTGGGATGTGCAACACGCGGAATTGTGCCCGAATGCCCCAGCTGCGCGGCCGGTAGGTCCTCCAATTGCGAAAATCTGGCCGAGGGCAATCTACCGCCAGGCATGTTTATCGGCATAAACAGTAAAGTGAACGGCGGGTTTGCCCCCTACCTAGCGGCCCACCACAGCCAGCTGTTCAAAATTCCGGACGAGCTCTCCCTGGAGTCGGCTGCCATGACGGAGCCGGTTGCCGTGGCCTTGCAGACCGTGTTTGACAATCTGCCCGAGCCCACCGACCGGACCCTGGTCATCGGGGGCGGTGTCATCGGCAACCTGATCATCCAGTCCATTCGAGCCCTGGCTCCGGACTGCCGTATATCGGTCATCGAGCCGTCTCCCTTTGCGGCTGACCTGACGCTAAAGATGGGGGCCGGGGAGGTCATCCATTGGAAAGAGGTTTTCCGCCAGACTGAAAGCATTACCGGGGCCACGGCCTACAAACCCATGCTGGGCAGTGAAGTTCTTATGGGTGGTTTCAACCGGATTTACGATACGGTCGGCAATACATCCACTTTGAACATGAGTCTGCGGTTGTTGTCTGCCTTCGGTGACCTGAGCGTGGTAGGTATCGGCAAAGAGGTCAAACTGGATCTGACGCCCATTTGGTTGAAGCTGCAAACGGTCAAGGGCGTTTACGGATACGGTGAGGTGACCCACGCAGGGCAGCGGCGGCATGTATTTGAAGTGGCCCTCGATTTCATGCTTGAGGGCAAGATCGATGCGGAAACCCTGGTGACGCACAAGTTTTCAATAGATGATTACATGGAGATGATTGCAGTAAACATGAACAAGGGCCAACATAAAGCCATCAAGACCCTGGTTTCATTTACCTGACTATTTACCCCCTATTTATAGGAGATCTTTATGCGACTATCGATACTACTCTTCGCCCTGGGGAAAATTTTGAAGATTGCTTCCCTGGGCTCCAAAAAATTCAAGTGGTATATCCGCAAGATGGATGCGCGCATCCTGATTCGGACGGAAGGTGGCAAGCACGCCCGGCTTTTTCGTTTCAACAAGGGCAAGGTCTCCTCGCATGGCGGTGACCATACGGACTTCGATGTCGCCTTGACATTCAAAGATGCGGCCACCGGGTTCGCGGTCCTGACCAGTAAAGAGAAAGATGCTTCGTTCAATGCCGCGGCCGAAGGTAAACTGAAGGTAGAAGGAATGAGTTTTTATGCACAGTGGTTTGAGGATGGGACCAAGCTCATCATGTAGAAGCCATCTCAAAGAAGTCTTTTGGCTCGATCTCGGCGTTGAGCGCTCGTTTCAGATCCTCGAAATACAGGGAGTATTACTCCGGTCTCAAACTCGCGGCCGCCTTGACCTCGAACCAAAATCCAATTTTGAGATGGCTTCTAAATACGACATCAAGAATATATTTCGAAAATAGCCAACTTCCAACAAAAAAAGGAGAGAACAATGGCAGACATATACGGTGGACACCTGGCAGCCAAATATATGAAGGAAATCGAGAACGTGGATATAGTCTTCACCCTTTCGGGTGGCCACATTGAAAACCTGCTGGACGGATTGAACGAATACGACATTCGTGCCATAGACGTCCGTCACGAGCAAGCCGCCGCTATGATGGCGCATGCTTGGTCAGTCTATCAGAACCAGCCGGGTGTATGTCTTGTCACGGCGGGCCCCGGCTTTACCAACGCCCTCACCGGCATTGCCAATGCCTATCTGGACAATGCCCCCCTGGTGGTGCTGTGCGGCCGGCATCCCCTGCGGGACGACCTGACCGGCGCCCTCCAGGAGATGAATCAGATCGATATGGTCAAACCGGTGACCAAGTGGTGTGCCACCTGCTACGACATCAAGCGGATTCCCGAATATCTCTCCATTGCTTTCCGGCAGGCCACTCACGGAAGACCCGGCCCGGTATTTCTGGAACTGCCACCGGATATCCTGTCTGTTACCGTTGATGAAAGCGTGGTTGATTTCCTGGTCAAAAAGACGCATCAGACCGTGACCCGGCCCCATGACTCAGAACTGGCCAAAGCAGCCGACATCATCAACGGTGCGGAAAAGCCCCTGTTCATCGGCGGCAGCGGTGTGGGTTTTACCGAAGACCAGGCAAGCTTCAAAACCTTTATCGAGAAGATCGGTTTTCCTTTTGCACTGCTCAACAATGGCCGCGGCGTACTGCCGGACAGCCATCCCCAGTCCATCAACGATGGCGCGTTCACGGCTGTTATGACGGTTGCGCCGCAGGCGGATGTTATCGTTGCCGCCGGGGTACGCTTTAACTGGGTCATGCAGGCCACCAAGCTGTTCCCCGACGCCAAGGTTGTCCGGATTGACATCGACCCCACTGAGATCGACCGGAATCGGACATCGGAAGTGGGGCTGGCCGGCGACTGCGGCCAGGTCTTTGCGGCGCTGAATCCCTTGGTCAATCAGGCCGACCATACGACCTGGCTGGACCGGGCCAAAAATGCCTACCGGGCCTTTATGGTCACCGAAACCGAACAGCGCAATACACCCTCGGACCCCATTCATCCCTTCCGCCTGGTGGCCCGCATCATGGAGGAATTCGGCCAGGATGCCTATTATGTCTCGGATGGTGGTGATACCAGCTATTACGGCATGTCCGGATTTCTTTCCGAGCACAAAGCCGGCGTGATGACCCCGGCTGCTGCATTGCTGGGCTGCCTGGGTACGGGGATTCCCTTTGCCATGGCTGCCAAGCTGGCACATCCCGAAAAACCGGTGATCTTGCTCCACGGAGACGGTTCCTTCGGTCTGAACAGCATGGAGTTCGATACCATGGTAAGGCACAACATCCCGGTAATCTGCGTGGTCAACAATGATTGTGCCTGGGGCATGATCAAGCACTCCCAAGAGATGAGCATCGGATGCGATCGGTGCACCTGCGCCGACCTGGGGTTGCGGCACTATGAGAAGATGGTGGAAGGCCTCGGCGGCTATGGCGAATTTGTGGAAAAAGACGAGGATATCATTCCGGCTATCAAACGGGCGGTGGCGTCCGGCAAACCGGCCTGTATCAATGTGGTGACCGATCCCACTGTTACGAGCCCGGCAACAGCCATGTTTTATCAAAATCTTTCTGATTTCTAAAATAGATGCAGTGTGCGGGCTCAATGTGCCCGCACGCCTGGTAAACGAAACTTCAAATACAGAAGGAATGACCCTGTGAAATTTCTCGTAACCGGAGCAGCCGGATTTATCGGATACCACCTGACCAAAACGCTGGTTGAACAGGGCCATACCGTGCGGGGGCTGCTACTGCCCCAGGAAAATGGGGCGGCCCTGGAAGAAATGGGGGTCGAGATCCGCAGGGGCGACCTGACCCGGCCCGATACCCTTGTCGGGGTGGCTGCCGGCGTGGATATCGTCTACCATCTGGCTGCCCGTACCTTGGATTGGGGAACCCGCAAACAATTTGAAAGCGTCATGGTGGACGGGACCCGCAACCTGCTGGCGGAATCAGAAGGTTTGGTGTCCCGCTTCGTCTACTGCTCTTCCCTTGCCGCCCTGGGGCTCGGCAAGCCGCTGGCCGGTCTTGACGAAGATGCCGAGCGCCGGGTGTGTGGCATTCCCTATTGCGACACGAAGATCCTGGCCGAGGACCTGGTAAAGGAGTTCTGCACCCGGAATCACCTGGCGTATACCATTGTCCGGCCGGCTAATGTCTTCGGGCCGGGGAGTGTCTGGGTACGGGAAGTCCTGGACGCGTTTAAACGGGGACCCTTCCCGCTGATCAGTAAAGGACAATCACCCGGTGCCTTTGTCTATATCGACAACCTGGTGGACGGGATGATCCTGGCCGGACAGGCGGAAGTAGCGGTTGGTAAGATCTACCATTTCCGGGATGACTATCCGATTACCTGGGCGGAGTATTTAAATACCGTGGGAGGCTGGATCAATAAGGCACCCAAGGGTGGGCTTTCCTTTGGTTTGGCCTGGTTTTTGGGCAGTACCTGTGAACGGCTGTTGACGCCGCTGGGCATCCGCCCGCCCATGACGCGTCTGGCAGCGGCTATCATGGGGCTCGATAACAGTGTGGACAGCAGCCAGGCTCGGCGGGAGCTTGGCTGGGAAAGCAGTGTATCCCAGGTGGAGGCCATGCGGCGTATTCAAGCGTGGGTGGAAACCAGCTACCGGTAGCAATTTGATCATGGAATTCAAAGCAGTTTTATACAGTCCTAAACACCTGACCCTCAGGATCGGGTCAGAGATAGTGGCTATGCCGGGGTAGCTGTTTCAAAATGTTTAGGCTGAAGGCTGAAGACTGAAGGCTGAAGACTGAAGGTGAAAGCAATAAAAAAGCTATCAAAACCATGGCATATTCGATTCATCGCAGTTTTTGTGTTCAATGCAATCAATTCGATCAGATTGGTTTTAAGGTTTTTCTTCAGTCTTCAGCCTTCAACCTGATCCCCTGAATCCGGCCATGCTGGTAAAGCGTTTATTGGTTGCACGCCCATTAAAGGGTCAACCCAAAGCCTGGTTCCTAAGGCCAGGATTCTTCACATAATGGTTAGGCCATCCAGGCCAAATTTTTCTTTGGCCCTTGCATGGATCCAATCCTCCGCTTCTTGCGTGGCTCGAAAGACCATGACTTCCCAGTCTGTCCCGGAGATCAGGGCTTCGTACATGCGCGCCAGTCCGAAAAGCACATCGCTCTCAGCAATAATGGCGACAAGCGGATTTGGGTTGGCCTCGGCGGCTTCCCAGCACAGATGCACGACTTCTTCAATCTCAGCATTGGAAACCTGAATTTCCGCCACATCCTTGAAATCGATCAGTGAGTATCGATAACGGCTGAAACTGGTTGCATCTTGAGTTAGATGCGCCCGCATAGCGGCTAGGTATTCTTTTCCGGTGATATGGCCGCTGCCCACTATATGGTTGCCCAGGCCGCCATCCGTGTCCTTTATTCCAATCGGCAATACAATTCCTCCCTGAAGACCAATCCATCAACTTTCGCCATATGCTTTTAGCTTACGCCGCAAGGTATTCAAGCCAATTCCCAGCAAGCGAGCGGTTTTCGATTTGTTCCGGTTGGTGTGGACATAAATGCTCAGGATATGTTCCTGTTCAATCTCGGCCAGCGGCACGATCTCTGTTTGCAGGCTTTCTTCCATGCAGGTCGCGGCCGTTCGGCTTTTCATGGCATCCGGCAGGTTGTGCTTGGTGATGGGTTTGCCCTGGGCCAGGTTGGCCACAGACTGAACGATGGATTTGAGCTCGCGCACATTGCCGGGATAGTCATATTCCATGAGGCAGCACATGGCATCCTGGTCCACTTGGACAGTGCCGCCGTTGCCGTTAATATTTTTTAAAAACTTATCGATCAACAAGGGAATGTCCTCTCTTCTTTCCCTCAGGGGCGGCAGGTGCAGCCATCCGCCCCGGATCCGGTAGAATAGATCCTTGCGAAACTCCCGGCTGGACATGAGCTGTTCCAAATCCTCATTGGTGGCGGCTACAAAGCGTACGTCGGCTTTCTGATTACGATTGGCGCCCAATTTGATGAACTCACCGTCTTGGAGGACTCGCAGCAGCTTGCCCTGGAGGTCAATGGGCATGGTACCGATTTCATCCAGGAACACGGTGCCGCCTTCGGTGTGCTCCAGGTAGCCGGTGCGTCCTTTGTCCGCGCCGGTGAAAGCGCCCTTGGTATGGCCGAAGAATTCCGATTCAAACAGGTTGGGGGAGACCGAAGCCATATTGACCGGCGTGAACCTGAACTTGGAACGGGGACTGGCGCAATGGATGGCCTGGGCCAAAAGCTCTTTGCCGGTACCGCTTTCACCGGTCAGTAAAATGGGAACGTCGCTCTGGGCGTGGAGTTCAGCCTCTTTGAGTATGCGCAGCATCTTGGGAGACTGGGTTACGATGGGCTTGAACGTATCGGCATAGATCAGCCGGGGCAGGGAACCTTTTTTTTCGATGTCCAGGATGTCCAGCAGCCGCTTACGCTCCAGGGCCCGGTTCAGGGCCAGCGCGAGCGTGTCACTGGAGACGGGCTTGACCAGGTAGTCATAGGCCCCTTTGCGCAGGCACGCCACTGCCACACTGGCTTCGTTTACAGCCGTGACCATGATGCATTCTGTGGTCGGGCAGGTATTTTTAATGTGTTCGAGGAGTTCGATTCCTTCCATCTCCGGCATCGTCATGTCGATCAGGGCGATATCCACACAGGCCCCCTTGGTGAAGGCGGCCGCAGCCTTGAGCGGGTTCGCCATCAGGCGCACGTTCGAATACCCGATCTTCTGTAGCTTTATCTTGAGGATGGCCATGAAATCGTCATCGTCGTCTACTACGAGGATACTGCTGTTCATAGGTCACCTTTATGTGGTTCTAAAAAACCTGGTCTTGAGGGTCAGGTCAGAGATAACTGGCTATGCCCTTGAAGTGACTTGCAATTAAATTCGAACTTCTGATTTTAGCCGTCAATTATTTAAGCAGGCCCTCTGGGCTTGACTCAAAGCCTGGCCCTATAGGCCGGGGTACCTGAGAAGCGAGATCAGGTGTGGATAGTAGCGTGTCAAGCAAACAGAAAATCGGATCCTGCCAAATTGGACCATGCCATTTTGGGACACCATACACTATCTTAATGATATTACAAGAGGAAACTAATCAAATGGGCCATTTTGGCACAGTCATTTCAGTTTTGAACGTTTGCTAATCTATACCGATCAAGTTCGAATAATTTTTAAAATACTGAAAATAATACATTTATTGTTGAAATCCCTACGCGCATGCGGGCTGGCATACTGTTTGCGAACAAGGGAGGTGATTCCATAGGTCCACCCGTTACACGCTTGTTCTTATCAAACATAACCAAGGGGACCCACAATGACGCTAAAAGCCAAAATAGATGAAGGAGGGTTTGCCATCCTGGCGGAGATGGAACCGCCCAAAGGGGTGGATGTCTCCAAGATGACTGAGAATGCCATTCGGCTGAAAGGCCGGGTGGACGCGTTGGTGGTACCGGAAATGAGCAACGCCGTCATGCGCATGAGCGCCCTGGGCGGCGCGATGATCCTGCAATCCAAGGGACTCGAAACCGTCATGCAGGTCAATTGCCGCGACCGCAACCGGATTGCGCTGCAGGCTGACCTGCTGGCCGCCCATGGATGTGGGATTGCCAATGTCATGGCCGTTACCGGTGAAGATCCTAGCTACGGCGATCATCACCAGGCCCGGTCGGTTTATGACATCGACCTGATGGATCTGCTCGCGGCCATCAATACGCTGGGCCAGGGCAGGGACATGGCCGGAATCGAACTGGCCGGCGTACCGGAATTCCTGGTCGGGTCGACCAGCGATGCCGGCGCCAAAGGCAAGTCTATGGAGCTGGAGTTGGAAGAAATGAAGAAAAAAGCCGATGCAGGGGCCCGCTTTTTCATCACCCCGCCGGTTTTCGAGACGGCCGCTATAGCCCCGTTTGTCAAAAAAGCCCAGGCGTTGCAGGTCGCCATCATCCCCACGGTGGTGTTGCTCAAATCACTGGGGATGGCTCGCTACATGGCCAAGAATATGGGGCATATAGCCATGCCCGACGAATTGATCAAACGCCTGCAAAAAGCCCCGGACAAGGTCAAGGAGTGCACCCTGGTAGCGGCCGAAACCGTAAGGGCGCTCAAGGAGGAAGGGTTCAGCGGTGTGATGATTGCCACCATCGGGTGGGAGCATAAACTGCCAGAGATTCTGGAAAGGGTATAAGGACGGATAATATGGAAGAAAATAACACAGTGAACAGCAGCAACCCATTGGGATCCGTGATGGTCGTCGGTGGTGGTATCGCCGGCATGCAATCGGCCTTGGATCTGGCCAATTCCGGCTACTATGTTTACCTGGTCGAGAAGTCTTCCGCCATTGGCGGCCTCATGTCGCAGCTGGACAAGACCTTCCCGACCAACGACTGTGCCATGTGAATTATCTCGCCTAAACTGGTCGAGGTCGGCCGGCATCTGAACATCGAGCTTTTAACTGGCACGGAACTACTGGGACTTGAAGGGGAAAACGGGAACTTTTCCGCCCGCGTCAAACAGGAGCCCCGTTTCATAGACCTGGATAAATGCACGAGCTGCGGTGAATGCGCCAAGGTCTGTCCCATCAATGTTCCGGATAAATACAACGAAGGCCTGGCGGATCGCAAAGCGGCCTTCAAACAATACGCCCAGGCCATCCCGGGTGCGTACGCCATTGCCAAAAAGGGCACGGCCCCGTGTCGCGCCACCTGTCCCGCCCACGTCAGTGTGCAGGGCTACATTGCCCTTATCAACGACGGCAAATACCGGGAGGCCCTAGAGTTGTTCAAGCAAGACCATCCTTTTCCCGGTGTTTGCGGCCGGGTCTGCCACCACCCCTGTGAGGGTGTCTGTACCCGCAATGACGTGGATGATACGCTCTCCATTATGTACTTGCACCGCTTTCTGGCGGACTACGAGATGGAGTCGGGCGAAATATATGTGCCTGAAAAGGCCGAGCCCAATGGCAAAAAGGTTGCCATCATCGGCTCCGGCCCCGCCGGCTTAACCTGCGCCTACTTTTTGGCCCAGGAAGGTTACGAGGTGACGGTCTTCGAGAAACTGCCTGTCCTGGGCGGAATGTTGACCGTCGGTATCCCTTCCTATCGTTTGCCCCGCAATATCATCGAAACGGAAATCCAGGTGATCAAGGACCTGGGGGTGGAATGCAGAACCGGGGTGGAGATCGGCAAGGACGTCACCATCGAGCAGCTCCGCAAAGAAGGTTACAGTGCCTTTTTCATGGGCATCGGCTCCCATGAGTGCAAGGTGCTGGGCGTACCGGGTGAGGATCTGGAAGGTGTCCTGCCTGGGGTTGATTTCTTGCGGGAGTTCAACCTGGGTAACGAGGTGTCCATCGGCGACCGGGTGGCTGTCATTGGCGGCGGCAACGTGGCCATGGACTCCGTGCGGACCTCCCTGCGGGTCGGGGCTTCCAAACCCTTCGTGATTTACCGGCGCAGTGAAGACGAGATGCCGGCCGACCCGGTGGAGATCGAGGAGTGCCGTGAAGAGGGCATCGAAATCAACACCCTGACGACGCCGATCAATATCATCGGCGATGAAAACGGTAAGGTGAAAGCCATCGAGTGCATCCGCATGGAACTGGGCGAACCGGACGCCAGCGGTCGGCGCCGCCCGGTGCCCGTCGAGGGCTCTGAATACACCATCGAGGTGGATACGGTCATCCCCGCCATCGGCCAGGAGTCGGACTGGGCCTGCCTCACCGACGAATGCGCCTGCACCTTGAGTGACTGGGGTACCATGAATGTAGACTCGATCACCTTTCAGACCAGCGACCCCGACATTTTTGCCGGCGGTGATGCCGTCACCGGTCCGGCCACGGTGGTGGAGGCGGTGGCCCATGGCCGGGAAGCCGCCATTTCGATCCACCGCTTTATCCAGGGCGAAGACATGGCGGCCGACCGCGAAAAACAGTGGCAGGGCGTGATGGATGTGCCTCTCGACAACGCGTCACCGACACCGCGCCAGAAAATGCCGGCCCTGGAACCGGCTGTCCGCATGGACAACTTCAATGAGGTCCAGCTGGGATACGATGAGGCGCTTTCCAAGACTGAAGCGGACCGTTGCCTGGAGTGCGGGGTCTGCAGCGAGTGCTACCAGTGTGTCGAGGTCTGTCTGGCCGACGCCGTCTGCCACGAGCAGGTTCCCGTTGAAAGGGAGATAGAGGTCGGGTCCGTGGTGCTCTCCCCGGGCAGCCGCCCCTATGATCCTTCGGGCATGGATCAGTTTTACCATTACAATACCAATCCCAATGTACTAACCAGCCTCGAGTTCGAACGGCTGTTGAGCGCGTCCGGTCCCACCATGGGGCACCTTGCGAAACCATCGGATGAAACCGAGCCTAAGAAAATCGCCTGGCTCCAGTGTGTGGGCTCCCGCGATACCAACCGCTGCGAAAACGGGTACTGCTCTTCGGTTTGCTGCATGTATGCCATCAAGGATGCCATGATTGCCAAGGAGCACGCCGGCGGTGATCTGGACTGCGCGATTTTCAATATGGATATCCGTACCTTCGGCAAGGAGTACGAGAAATACTACAACCGGGCCAAGGACCAGGAAGGCGTACGTTTTGTAAAAGCCCGGGTCCACACCATCGACGAAGTCGGCCCCGAGCGCAGCCTGCGCATTCGTTACGCCGGCAACAACGGCGACGGTCTCCAGGAAGAGATATTCGACATGGTGGTGCTTTCGGTCGGGTTGCAGGTAACCGACTCTGTCGCCGATCTGGCCAAACGCCTGGATGTGGAGCTGGATAAATATAATTTTGCGGTGACCAAACCGTTCTCGCCGGTGGAGACATCACGTCCGGGTGTTTATGTCAGCGGCGTCCTGCAGGGACCCAAGGACATCCCCAGCGCGGTTACCGAGGCCAGCGCCGCGGCCTGTCTGGCCGGCGGCAGTCTGGCCTTGGCTCGTGGCTCCCAGACCCGGAGCGTGGAGCTTCCCGATGAAATCGATGTGACCGAGCAGGAGCCCCGGGTTGGTGTATTTGTCTGCGATTGCGGTATCAATATCGCTGGGGTCGTGGATGTACCGGCCTGCGTGGAATATGCCAAATCCCTGCCGGGTGTGGAGTTCGTTACCGAGAATCTCTTCACCTGCTCCCAGGATTCCCAGGAGCAGATGAAAGAGATTATCAAGGAACATAAACTGAATCGCGTGGTGGTGGGGGCCTGCTCGCCCAAGACCCACGAGGGCATCTTCATGGACACCCTCAGGGCGACCGGGCTGAACAAATATCTCTTCGAGATGGCCAATCTCCGCAACCAGAACTCATGGGTGCACGCGAACGATCCGGAAAAAGCAACGGAAAAAGCCAAGGACCTGATTAAAATGGCCGTCTCCCGGGCCACCACCCTGGTGCCCCTGCATGAGAAGGTCATCCCGGTCAACCAGCGGGCGCTGGTGATCGGGGGCGGGGTATCGGGCATGAATGCCGCTCTGGGCCTGGCCGATCAAGGTTACGAAACGGTCCTGGTGGAAAAAGAGGGGGAGCTGGGCGGCATGGCCAACCGGCTGACGGAAACCATCGAGGGCGATAGTGTTGGGGCTTATGTGGGCGAATTGACCGACAAAGTCGAGGGCCATGATAAGATCCAGATCCTGACCAATACATTGATCGTCGGCTTCTCCGGCTTCAAGGGTAATTTCACCACGGAAGTTCTGGTGGGACCCGGCATGTACGAGCGTAAGATCGATCACGGGGTTGTCATCCTGGCAACCGGCGCGAACGAGTACCAGCCGACAGAGTACCAATACGGCCAGAGCGACAAAGTTGTCACCCAGGTGGAATTGTCGCAGCGGATCAAAGAGCAAGGCACCGGTGACCTCAACCAGGTCGTGATGATCCAGTGTGTCGGCTCGCGTAACGAAGACAACCCCAACTGCTCGCGGATCTGCTGCCAGGCGGCCGTCAAGAATGCCCTGCACATAAAGGAAGATAATCCCGATGCAGATGTGTTTGTGCTCTATCGCGACATTCGTACATATGGCCTGCTCGAGGATTATTACACCAAAGCCCGCGAGCTGGGGGTGATGTTCTTCCGCTTTGAGGCCGACGACCCACCCAAAGTGGAGACCAACGGCGACGGTGTGACGGTTACCTTCAAGGACCATGTTCTGGGGCGCTATCTCCAGGCCAGTCCCGACCTGGTGACCCTCAGTGCCGGTATGGTAGCCGAAGATACCGAGGAATTGGCCTCCATCGTCAAGCTGGCCCTTACCCCTGAAGGTCACTTCATGGAAGCGCATGTCAAGCTGCGGCCGGTCGACATGGCAACCGAGGGGGTCTTTGTGTGCGGCACTGCCCACAGCCCCAAGCTGCTGCCGGAATCCATCGCCCAGGCCTATGCGGCCGCTTCGCGGGCGACCACCTTCCTGGCGCAGCCGCACCTGACCCTGTCGGGAGTCACCGCCGAGGTCTACCCCGACAACTGCGCTTCCTGCCTGATCTGCGTCCGCTCGTGCCCCTACCAGGTGCCCAAGATCAACGCGGACGGGGTCAGTGAAATCGATCCGGCCCTGTGTCAGGGCTGCGGGGTCTGCACAGCCGAGTGCCCGGCCAAGACCATCGAACTGGCCTGGTACGAGGACGACCAGTTGCTCTGTAAGGTCGAATCGCTGTTGGAAGGCGTTCTATAAATGTTGGCATATATGTCTTTACCCATAGAGAAGACGGAGGTTCGCTATGAGTAGCGAGTTTGAACCGATCATCATTTCGTTTTGCTGCAATTTCTGAGGGTATACTGCCGCGGACCTGGCAGGTTCCATGCGACTTTCATACCCATCGAACATTAAGATTATCCGGGTGCCCTGTACCGGGAAAGTGGACATCCTGCATGTCCTGCGGGCGTTCGAAAAAGGAGCCGACGGCGTTTATGCCGTGGGCTGCCTGGAGGGGGATTGCCACTTCAACAGCGGCAACTTCCGGGCGCGCAAACGGATAGAACAGGCTCAGGAACTCCTGGAAATCATCGGGATCGGCGGCGAGCGGGTCCAGATGTACAACCTGTCGTCCAGCGAAGCGCCCCGCTTTGTCGAGGTAGCTGTGGAAATGGAGGCCCGTATCCGGGAACTGGGACCCAACCCGATTAAACTGGCCGGAAAAAAAGCGGCCTGAGCCGCCGGACCATACCGGAATATAAGGAGGCGTTATGATTGTCGCGGATAAAAAACCCATCGAGGAGATAATAGATTCCATCAAGGATTTTTCAAAGATCCTCATTTTGGGATGTAACGAATGCGTGACGGTGTGTGAAGCCGGCGGCAAAAAGGAAGTCGGCATTCTGGCTTCGGCCCTGCGGATGTATTTTCTCAACCAGGGGCAGGACGTCAAGATCGATGAAAACACACTCGAGCGGCAGTGTGACCACGAGTACCTGGATGAAATCTTGGACGAGGTGGACCAATACGATGCCATCGTGTCGCTGGCCTGCGGGGTGGGCGTACAGTTTGCCGCCGAAAAGTACTTCACCACCCCGCTCTTGCCCGGCGTAAACACCACGTTTCTGGGGGCTACCGAGGAAAGAGGGTTGTGGACCGAGCGCTGCCAGGCCTGCGGCGCGTGCGTCCTGGCCACCACCGGCGGCATCTGTCCGGTTTCGCGCTGTGCCAAGCGGGTCATGAACGGACCGTGCGGCGGATCCAGCGATGGTAAATGCGAGATCCACGGTGATGTCATTTGTGCCTGGCAGCTGATCATCGAGCGCCTCAAGGCATTAGACAAAATGGATACCTACGAAACGCTTACCCCGATTAAGGACTGGTCCACTGACCGGGCCGGAGGGCCCCGTAAAGTTATCAGGGAGGATGTTCAGCAATGAAAACGAATACACCAAGCAAACTGGAGAAGATCCTGGCCGCCGGTCACCTGGCCGTAACTTCCGAATGCGGCCCGCCGCGGGGCAGCGACCCTGAAGAGATCACTGAAAAGGCCGAACTGATCAAGGATCACGTGGATGCGGTCAACATCACCGACAACCAGACCTCCGTTACCCGGATGTGCAGCCTGGCGGCGTGTATCCGGTTGAAGTTGTTGGGGCTGGAGCCGGTGCTGCAGATGGTGACCCGCGACCGTAACCGCATTGCCCTGCAGAGCGATATCCTGGGTGCGGCCTCGTTCGACATTAACAATATTCTCTGCCTTTCCGGCGACCACCAGAGTTTTGGCGACTGCGCCCAGGGCCAGAACGTCCACGACCTGGATTCCATGCAGCTGCTGCAGACAGTGCGTCACATGCGCGACGAGGGCAAGTTTCTCGGGGGTGATGATATTAAGCGGCCGCCGCAGATGTTTGCCGGCGCGGCCGCCAACCCCTTTGCCGACCCTTTCGAAATACGGGTTCCCCGGCTGGCCAAGAAAGTAGCCGCCGGAGCGGAGTTTATCCAAACCCAGTGCATCTATAATCTGGACCGGTTCGAGGAATGGATGAAGCAGGTGGTCGATCGCGGCCTGCATGAGAAGGTCGCCATCCTGGCCGGCATGACGCCCATGAAAAACGTCGGCATGGCCCGGTATATGAAAAATCGCGTTCCTGGCATGGATGTGCCCGACGAGGTGATCAAGCGCCTTGCGGATAAGCCCAAAGAGAAGCAGGCCCAGGAAGGCATCGATATCTGTGTGGAAGCCATGGAAAGGTTGAAGGAGTGCGAAGGCGTGCGGGGATTTCACGTCATGGCCATCGAGTGGGAAGAGAAGGTCCCGGAGATTGTGGAAAGGACGGGGCTCTATCCCCGCCCTGATGTCGACTGATTGATTTATGAGATTTACTGGCTCGGATCGTTGGCCTGTTTTCATTCTGAAGACGACAATGAGCAGCCATGGAGACAAAGGAGGTTATCATGAGCGAGAAAAAAAGAATCCTGGTGGTAGATGACGAACCCGATTTCTGTTCCATCGTCCAGGGACAGCTGGAAAAAGAAGGCTATGACGTGGACCTGGCCTACAATGGTGTTGAAGGCCTCGAAAAGGTTCGTTCCAATCCGCCGGATGCCATTGTGCTGGATGTCATGATGCCGGAAAAAGACGGTTACGAAGTATGCAAGGAGTTGAAAGCGGACGAGGCCACGGCCGGCATTCCGGTGGTCCTGCTGACCGCGGTTGCCTCCCATGTGACATCCACTCGCTATTCCCATGCGGATGGTATGAGCACTGAGGCGGACGACTATATTGCCAAACCCGCCTCGGCCGAAGAGATATGTGAAAGTATCCGGGGCTTGCTGTAGCCGGTCTTCAACCCATTGGTTACGGGGTATTGAAAACCAGTGGCACAATCGGCGTTCCAGCTGCAGCAAGGGCTGTTGGAACGCGTTGGCCGTGTTTTTAAAACGCAAAAGGAGTGAATGATGTCATCTGAGGTTCTCCAAATCAAAGCAGGGCGTAAAAGCACCTTCAAGGACCATGTCATGAGTTTGCTGCCGGACGGCGGCAATCTCAACCTGTGCCTGACCTGCGGGGCATGCTCATCCGGGTGCCCGGCCACCGGTCTGGAGGGAATGGATCCGCGCAAGTTTTTGCGCATGGCGTCCCTGGGCATGGACGAGGAGATTTTGAACAATGACTGGATCTGGTGGTGCAGCATGTGCACGCGCTGCATGTATGTCTGCCCTATGAAGATCAATATCCCCCAGCTGGTGTTCAACGCCCGGGCCCAGGTTCCGCGCGAAGAGCGGCCCAAGGGCATCGTGGGGTCCTGCGACATGGCCCTTAGAAACGACACCTGCAGTGCCATGGGGGCCACGGAAGAGGACTTCAAGTTCGTGGTCGAGGACGTGCTGGAAGAGTACCAGGAATCCCAGCCGGAGTTTGTGGAGATGCAGGCGCCGATCAATAAAAAAGGTGCCGAGTTTTTCCTCAACCAGAACTCGCGCGAACCGGTGACCGAGCCGGACGAGATGGTGCCGCTGTGGAAGATCCTGCATTCGGTGGGCGCTGACTGGACCTACGGGACCAAGGGCTGGGCGGCCGAGAACTACTGCCTGTTCATGGCGGACAACGAGAACTGGGAAAAAATTGTGCGGGTCAAGGCCAAGGCGGTGGATGATCTGGGGTGCAAGGTCTGGCTCAACACCGAGTGAGGGCACGAACTATTCGCAGTCCGGATCGGACTGGAAAAATTCAAGATCGAACACAATTTTGAAATCAAGAGCATTATCCAGCTGTATGCCCAGTGGCTCAGGGAGGGCAAGCTCAAGGTGAATTCCGACTGGAACAAGGAGCGCCAGATCAAGTTCACGGTCCAGGACCCCTGCCAGCTGGTGCGCAAGACCTTCGGCGATCCCGTGGCCGAGGACCTGCGCTACGTGGTCAGAGCAGTGGTGGGTGAAGAGAACTTCATCGACATGCACCCCAACCGGTCGAACAACTTCTGCTGCGGCGGCGGCGGCGGATTCCTGCAGTCGGGCTTTCCGGATCAGCGGCGCTACTACGGCCGGTTGAAGGCCGAGCAGATCCTGACCACGGGGGCTTCGTATTGCATCACGCCCTGCCATAACTGCCACGCCCAGGTTCACGACCTGAGCGAGATCAATGATCACAAGTGGGAGACTTTGCACCTGTGGACCCTGATCTGCCTCTCCATGGGCATTCTGGGACCCAACGAACGCGAATACCTGGGGGAAGACCTCAAGGAAGTGGATGTGTTTCATCCGGAATCGGCCATGTAAGACCGATTACCTTTCCATACACGATTAAAGAACCCGGTCTGTACAGATCTTTCTTTACCTGTTACTCTGAGCGCAGCGAGCCGACTCCGATAATGTAGCAAAGGCTACGACGGCCGGGAGAGTCCGGGCGAGTAAAGATTACCTTACGTTGAGGGAAGTCTTCGTCGCATTGCACTTCTCAGAATGATAATAACTGATAATGTGGGAATTAAAGCTATCGATTTGATATTTTGACAAACGTGCGATCTTCAGGAAATGACCATGAAGGTATATTGTATCCTGAGTGACGAGCGGGCCTATCGATCAAAATCTCCGGCGATGTTCACCACGGTGATACAGCGCCAGGGGATTCGGGGGATGTACGTGCCGTTTAAAGTGCAGCCCGAGGAGGTTGGCAAGGCCCTGGAAAGTCTAAAGACTTTGGGTATCGCCGGGGCCAACGTGACCATTCCCTACAAGCAAGCCGTGATACCGTATCTGGACATCCTATCCGAAGGCGCCAACGTTATCGGCGCCATCAATACCATCGTCATCACCGGCGAGGAACTCAAAGGCTACAATACCAACGCCATCGGTTTCATGGATGCGCTGGACAGCGTCGATTTCAATCCGGAAGGCAAATCCGCCTTGATTTTCGGCACCGGCGGGGCGGCGCGGGCCGTGGCGTTTATCTTGAACTGGCTGCGGACCGATACCATTGTCGTTGCGGGCAGAAGTGACGAGAAGGTCCAGCAGCTCGTCAAACGCTTTGGCGGCGAGGGCGCAACCCTCGAATCGCTGGGAAAGGATATCAAGGCCGACATTCTGATCAATGCAACGTCTGTTTCCTCCCCGGATGAATCTCCGGAAATGGCTGCGCTGGTGGCTGACTTGAACATCAAGGGCTGCGAATTGATGGTAGATCTCAATTACAACCGGCCCCAGAATTTCTGGCAGGATCTGGCCCGGGACAAGGATATCCGCTATATGGACGGCCTCGTTCCGTTGGCCTATCAGGCCCGTCGCACGTTTGCGCTGTGGACAGGGCTGCAATTGCCGCCGGAAGAGTTCATCAACGCCATCAATGGAAACGGAACGGATAAGCCTTAAAGGTTCAACCACATCTAAAGTCTTCCGGCTTCAGCACTCGATTACTAGAGAAAGATACAAATAATACTAAACACATTCTTGCTTTGAGAGAAAACAGGTTCAACTGTGAACTATTGGCAACAGTGCACAGTCCAGATATGCTCATCATATCGCCATTGGGGTTAAATTGTGATAGGATGTCATAACTTCAAATCAGAAGGGGTTCGCAATGGAGAAGTCCGATGATAAGAAATATGAAAGCAAATCCTCGAAAGACAGCTATACTCCTAATTATCATTTCACGTGGGGTGGGATAATCATCTCTTTCCTCGTCGGATTTATTGTCATTTTTCTATCAATATACCTAAAAAATTAGATCCATCTATGTGAAAATTCAAATCTGGGGTTTACCTAAATTCCTTGTTATTTCAAAGCCATATCCAAATTAAATTTAACATCGCCTGTTTATATCCTGCATTCAACGTTTAAGTGCAACACTCGGCTTTAAAGGCTTCGGCCGGTGTTTTAAAATTTAGACACTTTTTAGGGCGATTGTTAAGCCATTTTTCGATCTTTTTCAATTGATGTGG
>Ga0126334_10000030_pt1 | contig 56239 bp, 45 predicted proteins | sample InaspJWI49metaG_FD_94491 | JGI IMG/M metagenome (GOLD analysis project Ga0126334, IMG submission 94491) | Marine gutless worms symbiont microbial communities from Oahu, Hawaii - Inanidrilus sp. 2 OAHU.JWI-49 metaG | ecosystem: Host-associated > Annelida > Digestive system > Unclassified...
CATGCAATGGATCGGCTGAACAATCGACCACGCAAGTCAATGCATTATGCAACGCCAAACGAGGTGTTTTTTGGTGATAACGGCAACATACACGGTGTTGCACTTAAAACTTGAATTCGCAGGGCTTAATACTCAATTACCAGCTCGTTGTAATGAGAAATGATAGCAAGCAATCACTCGCGGAAAATGAGATCCCACAAGATACTGTAGGATTGGGTCAAAATGAAAATTTGATAATTACGCCAATGAATCTTGAAATTGGATTCTCAGGATATAGATAGTATCCGTTAAACGGTAAAATCTAGGCTATCTCAACTGTAGAATATTTGCGTTATTTGCAAAATAGGCAACAATTCAAAATACTAACTGTATTCAAAGCTTAAAAATAGTTAGAAGAACTCGCGGAGCTGGGTGGATCACAGCGTCAGAACAGCTAGCCAAGAGAGACAATTGGGGCTAAGTGGGGATTATAGTAGGAATTACTATAAAACACAAGATGTTGTGTACCTAGGAGACCAACTCGGATTTCCGGTTTCTTGCCAAAGGCAAATGCATGCAAACTGCATGTATGCTTAGGATATCTCAACCGTGGAATCTAGCCAATATGGTTCGGTTGAAGCCAGTTGTTTTCAACTGAGGAATAATCTTGGTATTTTGGGGTTTCTTGCAAATAGCCCAAATCTGCAAAAAACCGCATGTATGTTTAGGATATCTGAGCCGCGGACTGTAGCCAACATTACGTGGTCAACGCCAGTCTATCGCAACCGAGGAATAAAGGTCGTAGTCCTCCTAAACAGGAAAACTGTTTTTTTCAATTGAAACATGCTGGCTATACTCTGTCTTGATTACTTCAAAATCAAGCATCTTGCCGAATTCGGAATCTTTGAACTCCCATGGCCAAACGCCACCAAATAGAAGCGTGCGAGTCATAGTATTGATGCCATCCATTCAGCATGGGCATATGCATCAATTATCTTCGGGATATATGAACTTGTTCCCTACCGGTGCCGTGGGAAATGGAATAATTTTATTATAGCTCTCTAAACTGGTTTTTAAATAGGGGCTGAGCCGCTCCTGGACCAGGCGCGCCAATTTTAAATCTTCTATCTTTTTAGCATCCCGGAGGATCTGCTGGTAAAGATCGACATTGTTTCTCATTTGACTTTCCCCGCGGCACCTTCTTAACTGGATAACCACTTTAGCCGCCCACACGGTTGTCGGCAGCACTGCAATTTTTTTGAGATGTGGTCGATGAGTTCTTCGTTGCCTGGTACCAATCAAAAAAACTGTTGTCTTATCATGCGCTTTTGAAATATTGGAATATCTAACTTACCAGCGAGTAATTGTTGTGTAATATGGAAATTGGCTTATCCGGGTGACCTAGTCCTCAGGTGATGACTTCATGTACCCAATCAGCTAATTAGAACCAAGCATCACGTTTTAGACCTTGGGCAAATATTGCAATCCACCTTAATTTCAATAGTTTTTTACTCAAGATAACATGCTTGACAGGCAATTCCGTTTCGTTATAAAGGTATTTATATAAAGACCCTTATAATATACTGATATAGACTATGTCAAGAAAAACTCAATTCACCGCTGATGATGTTGTAAGGGCCGCGTTCGAATTGGTCAGGGAAAAGGGTCTGGCTGGGCTGTCCGCTCCGGCAGTTGCCCAAAAAATGGGCTGCTCAACCATGCCCATCTATTCCAATCTTAAAAACATGCAAGCCCTGGAAGACGAGATTGTCAAAAAAGCCTGGCGTTTACTCAAGGAATACGAGACCAAAATCTATACGGGTGATACCTGGATAGATCTGGCGGTCGGGTACATTTTGTTTGCCAGGGATGAACCCAATCTATTCACTTGCATGCATACTGGACAAAACCTGGACATGCGATACGAGCTGCACGAAAAACATTGGCAGTGGCAAGACAAACGACTTGATAATTACACTGAATTCAGAGAACTGGACGAGGAGCAGCGCATGCGGGTTCGCTATGCGCGTGCCATGTTGAGCCATGGTGTCGCTACCTCGCCCAATACGGAATTCAATAGATTTCTTGTTGACAATGATGACATTTTAGCGGGCTTCATCACCAATGTGAGTCGCGCGTTGTTGAATGGTTTTAAAACACTCCCCCCTCTTGAGGAGAACAAAAGGCGATTAATTGAGGAAAGGACAAGACGGTATAAACCATCTTAATGTTAAAGGCCAACCCCTGCAAAGTTGTACACTGAGCCTGCAACTCCCACCCAGATTTTTACCAGAAGGTATCAAAAAAATCTTTTGGCCCAATCCGTCTGAGGCGGATAAATCTCGGCGTTGGACGTTCATATCAAGTCTTCAAAATACGCCAGTATTTACCACGATAGGCATTGGTTTCGCTTGCACCTCCGGGTTGATATTTGCGGCCGCCTTGCCTGTCCGGCGCAGCCTGGAAGGCGTAGACGGGACCTTGAACCAAAATCCTTTTTTGAGATGGCTTCCAGTGCCCCCCTTTGTTGACAAAATTAGATCTCAATTTATATTATGTTGTATACGATCAGTAACTTATCGATCTACTGATCTCCGCTCTCCCCTTTTCTGCTAGTCAACGCTCTACTTCATTGATTTCTCATCAATACAGTTGCATCCAAGTCTTGCAAATGAGCACCCCAAAGTTGCAAATCGCTTAAATTGGGTTCAGGTTCCGGCACAAAAGTTTCATTAGCCGGTGATCTTACTCATAAAGAAAGGAGGCAGCCATGTATCAAACAATTTTAGTTCCATTAGATGGTTCAAAACGGGCAGAGGCAATATTGGAGCATGTGGAGGGATTGGCACATTTTTCCAAAGCAAGAGTCATTTTTTTAGCAGCCTTGGATTACACCCATCGGGCAGGCGGCGAAGGTATCCAATCCAATTTAGATGAAGGCGAACTTGACCGCAAGACGAAAAGGGCGGAATCGTATTTAGCAGACCTTACCAAAAAGTTTACTGAAAAAGATATTCAAGCCCAATCAAAAACTATTTTTGGTCCTGCCGTTGATGTAATCACAGATGTCGCCAAAGAAGAGAATGTGGATTTGATAGCGATTGCCAGCCATGGCCGTACCGGCGTGGCCCGCGTATTTTACGGGAGTATTACGGCTGGTCTGCTTCAAGTTGTAGATCGTCCTATATTGCTCATTCGCTCACGGGGCCTAAAAGTAGATTCTACCATCATGTGGGGGCGTGACGTAATATGATTTACAAGCCCTTTTAGAGTTTTTAAACAACCCCGTGTAAATGGCTCAATCAAACCCAGAAAGGCAGAGCTAAACCGGCTCTGCCTCCCATAGACGATGTGTCATCGCACAATTAAGAAGTCTGTGCAGATTACTACCTTATGCTGAAGTCTCCTGCGATGCTATCTATCTGCGAGACAACCCCGCAACTCATTTACCCCCGCGAAACGTATACGCACTGCCAGCATGTATGATTAGATTAGCGCAAGTTACTTTATTTTAGAACAGTTCCGATAGTATTGCTCAGGCGTACGAATTCTTCAGCGGTCAGGGTTTCGGCCCGCCGCACCGGGTCGATACCTGATGCGGTGAGCGCTTTTGCGGCCGTTTGACCGTCGATTCCAAGCTGGCTTTGACTGAGAGCGTTTTTCAAGGTCTTGCGCCGTTTACTGAAGGCAGCCTTGATAACCTGAAACAGGTAGGCTTCATCATCGGCCAGCACACCCGTGTTTTCCCGAAACTGGATTTCAATGACCTCCGAATCAACCTTGGGGCGCGGGAAGAACATCTGGGCCTTGATCGTGGCGAGTGGTTTGATTTGGGAACAATAGGCCAACATAGCGGTGATGCGCCCGTAGGTTTTGCTGCCGGGCTTGGCCACCAGCCGTTCGGCCAGTTCCTTTTGGAACATGACGATGGCCCGATCGATAACTGTCCGGGTCTTGATCAGTTTTACCAGGATCTGGGATGAGATATTGTAAGGCAGATTGCCGATCACCACGATTTTGCCTGCCGCGCCTTGGGCCACCTCCTCGATATCCACATTTAGAATACTGTCCCGCACAATCGTGACATTGTCGTTACCTGCAGCCAGCAGCTCAGTTTTTAACAGCTCCGCGATTTTGCGGTCGGTTTCCACGGCGGTCACCCGGGCTACCTGCATGGCCGCCGGGATCGTCAGGGCGCCCAGGCCGGAACCGATTTCCAGGACTGTGTCCTCTGGGTCAAGGGCGGCCCGCTCGATGATCATCCGGGCAGTCGACGGATCAGACAGGAAGTTCTGACCGAGTTGTTTTTTCGGGTGCAGGTTCCAGGCTGAAAGCAGCGTGCGGGGAGAGGTCATGAAAGGTCCACTTTAATCGATACGTTCAAATTATAAAACATTGCGAGTATGGCCAGATCTTATTCGGCTTCGTTGTTGTTAAAAGTTCAAGGGTCCAAGGGGTCGAGGAGTCCAGGGTTCGAGGGTTTTTCTGACCGGTTTTTTGCTTTTTGATTTTCACTTGGCCCCTTGAACCCTTGAACCCTCGGACCCTTATTCATAACACCTAACGTCTGAAACTCAAAACTGACAAATCCGGAAACAATAGTTCGTTTCACTGAATCGCTTCGATTGGCCCCCGATGCTTGACTTTTAAAGTTACATTCCTTACTTTTTAGAAACGTTATTGATTGAGATAATTTATTGTAATTATTAACAGGTTCAGATAGTTACGGAGACCGGTATGATCAAGAAAAAAGGCAAGGCGGTCAGTTTTGACGCCATGGTGAAGTTCTTTATTCAATATTACGATCTACCCACCAAGACGGATATAGACAAACTTGCGGAAAGGATCGACCGGCTCGAAATGCTCTTGCAGGATATAGCGGCCGGTGGTGTCGCCGGCGGGCGGGCGGCGAGTCGGGCCCGATCGCGCAAAGCGACCCGTCCGCGCACGGCAGCTACGGCCGCCGACACGGTGTACGCGGCGATGAAGGCCTTTGACAAAGGGGCTGACCTCGCGGATATCCAGGGCAAAACCGGCTTTGGCGAAAAGAAACTGCGCAACATCATTTTCAGGCTGCACAAACTGGGTCGGATTCAGCGTCTCAGCCGGGGTGTCTATCGGGTCAAGCCGGATTGATACCAACCTCGCGTGACTTTTAACACTTATCATTTGGTATGTTCGGCGGCAAAGAAAGGAAAACCAATGGCGAAAGATACAGCTCAGCAAATGCTACAATTGAACCCGGGCGATCAAGTCGGCGGCTATGAAGTCATAGGGGTCGTCCCCCTGGAAAACCTGTCCGCAACCATGTGTGAACTTCGGCACCCGGGGACCGGGGCGCGCCACATCCACCTGGCGTCTGAGGACAAAGAGAATACCTTCGCGGTGGCGTTCAAGACCGTGCCCACCGACTCAACCGGCGTGGCCCACATCCTCGAGCACACCGTGTTGTGCGGATCTGCGAAATTCCCGGTTCGGGATCCCTTTTTCTCCATGCTCAAGCGCAGCCTGAGTACCTTCATGAATGCGTTTACCGCCTCGGACTGGACCATGTATCCGTTTGCCACCCAGAACCGGAAGGATTTTTACAACCTGCTGGATGTCTACCTGGATGCGACTTTCTTCCCCAAAATCGAAGCATTGAGTTTCAAGCAGGAGGGCCATCGCCTGGAAGCCGTCGACGGCACTGGCAAGAATGACGGTAATTCCTCGTTGGCCTTCAAAGGCGTGGTCTACAACGAAATGAAAGGGGCCATGTCCGCCCCCAACCAGGTGATGGGGCAATCGCTGCTCTCTTCGCTTTATCCGGATACCACCTATCGGTTCAATTCCGGGGGGGATCCCAAACATATTCCCGATCTCACTCATGAGCAGTTGGTGGCTTTTCACCGGCGGCATTACCATCCCAGCAATGCCTTTTTTTATACCTATGGGAATTTGCCGCTTGCAGACCACCTGGCATTTATCGAATCAAAAATTTTAAACAATTTTACGAAAATTGATCCAGGTACCGATGTTCCCAGTCAGTCGCGGTGGCAGGCGCCGCGTGAAGCAGAGTTTCCTTTTATGCTCGGCAAGAGCGAAGACCCTGCCAAAAAGCATCAGGCCTGCCAGGCCTGGCTGTGTGCGGATATTACCGACACCTTCGAGGTGCTGGTTTTGGCGTTACTTGAACAAATCCTGGCCGGCAACCCGGCTTCGCCGCTGCGCAAGGCCCTTATCGACGCCGGTCTCGGGTCGGCCCTGAGCGATTACTCAGGATTTGACGCTGAAAACCGCGACACGGTGTTCAACATGGGACTCAAAGATGTGCGGGCCGAAGATTCCGATGCGGTGGAAAAAATTATTTTCACCGTGCTCACGGATCTGGTTGAAAATGGGATAGAAAGACCCCTTATCGATGCGGCCATGCATCAATTGGAATTCCATCGCAAGGAGGTGCGCAACACCCCGTATCCGCAGGGATTACGGCTCCTGATGAGCATTTGCGCCACCTGGCTGCACGGTGGTCAGCCGGAGCGGATTTTGAAACTTGACGAAGATCTGGCCCAAATCAGGGCGGCGGTGGATGCCGGACCGTTTTTCGAAGAGCGCATTCGCCGGTACCTGCTGGACAACCCACACCGGGTGAAATTGCTCTTGACGCCTGATCATGAAATGGAAGCCCGCGAGCAGGCCCGGGAAGCAAAAGCGCTGCAGGAGATCAGCGCCGCACTTTCTACCGCTGATTATGACCGCATCAATGCGGATGCCAGAGCGTTGGTCGAACTACAGGAAGCCGAAGAGGATATCAATGTGCTACCGACGCTCGAACTGGCGGATATCCCGCCTGAAATGCAGAAGGTCGCACCGACAGCCACTCTAGAGACAACCCCGGCGGTATCTTATAATCAGCCGACGGCCGGGATTTTCTATTTTGCGTCCGCCCTGGATGCAAGCGGCATAGACGCCGAGTTGCTGCCGCTGGTGCCCATCTTTGCCTATACCCTGCCCAAAGTCGGAACCCGACAAAGCAACTACGTGGAGATGGCCCGCCGGGTGGACCTTACTACGGGTGGCCTGGGCCTTTCCGCCCATGCCCGGACCACATTTGTTGAACAGGGCCAATGCCTGCCCTTTGTCTCCTTTAACGCCAAGTGTCTCAACCGCAACCAGGCCGGGATGTTCGAAATCCTCAACGAGATGATTGCCGAATACAGCTTCACCGATCACGAGCGTCTGAAGAGTCTTCTTTTCGAATACCGGGCCGGACTGGAAGCCATGGTTCTTCAAAATGGCCACCGCCTGGCGATTTCGTTGGCTTCCCGTGGGTTCAGCCCGACTGGCCTGCTCAGTGAAAAATGGAGCGGCATTCATCAGCTCAAAACCATCAAAGAAATTACCGCAGATGTCACGGATGCGGCCATAGATGCTCTGGCCGGCAAGCTGGATGAGGTTGGGAAGGCCCTGTTCCGGACCGGCAATCTCAAGATGGCTCTGATTGGTGACGATCAAGCCCTGGGGCCAGCGGCCGACCTGGCGGCCGGCGTCAACGCGTCTCTGGGTTCCGCGGACGAAAACGCTACTCCATTCCAGCCGGCCGCAGCGTCTGACGGCTTGATCCGGGAAGGCTGGTCCACGGCTTCGGCGGTCTCCTATGTGGCCAGCGTCTTTCCAGCCGTGCGGATGGCGCACCCGGATGCACCGGTTCTGTCCGTTACGGCCAAGTTATTGCGCTCCCTGTACCTGCACCGGGAAATCCGGGAAAAAGGCGGGGCCTATGGTGGGTTTGCCGTATACAATTCCGAAGAGGGGCTGTTCGGGTACGGGTCCTACCGGGACCCTCGCTTGCTGGGTACCCTGGAGGTTTACCGTCAGGCCGCCGATTTTGTCCGCAACGGCGACTACCGCCAGGAAGATATAAAGGAAGCCATCCTGCAGGTCTGTTCCGAAATAGACAAGCCGGATACGCCTGGAGCGGCGGCCCGCAAGGCCTTTTACCGCAACCTGGTCAACCTCACCGATGACGCCCGGCAAGAGTACAAAACCCGGCTGCTGGCGGTAACCCGCGAAGATGTCATGGCTGTTGGTGAAACCTATTTCAATGGAAGCACTGAAAAAAGCGCCGTGGCAGTTATCTCCGGTGAAGAAAAGCTGGCCGAGGCAAATAATAAGCTTGATAACGACAAGTTTGCGTTATTTAAGATTTGAGCTGACTGATTTTGGAAGCACTAAGACGATCTCACTTCCAACACTGCTAATTGAGGTTGTACACAAAGTAGTTTTAAAACCGCTCCTAGGAAGATTCAAAATGCCAGGCCGTCATCTCAATGCCCAATTCTTTAACCCTGGCGTTGACTTCATTGAGTATGGCATCAAAGGATGATTCACTGACAAGATCATTCTCGATACTAAATTTATTGGAGCCCGCTTCGATTATCCTCTGCAATTCCTTTTGCGGCAGCCTGGAAACTTTATCGCGTATTTGATGTTGCAGCAGATGCTCTATGCGCCGGTTCACCACTTGGGCTTGACTGGCTGTGGTCCGCAGGTAAGTCTCAGCGTTCACTACATGCCAGAAAGCGCCATACTTTATGGAAACGCTTTCCTTATTGACGGTGAAAAATCGCCTGTTCCCTTCTATCTTATAAAGTTCATTTTCTGAGACCTGCTTGGCCTGTTCAATAAAGGGGATTTTATAACTCAGACCGGAAATGGATTTAACCCGGTCAGGTTTACCAAACCTTGAGATTATGACTTGTTGACCGGGTTCAACCTTGTACACCGCATCAGATACAGCCGCCAAACCAATACCAGCGACTATGATCAAAAGCGAGGGCCATAGAAATCGGGAACTACGAATTTGATCCGCAATCGATTTTAAGCTCTTTTTGGCTGGTATCAGCCGGCCGGACAATTCTCCATATGCAATAGCGAGAATGGCAAGGTAGCATAAGGTTAAATAGGTTTCCAGGATGCCAACCAAAAGCATTATCCAGGTCTGCATGCTGGGGACTTCGCAGGCTATGCTGATAGATCCGGTGATCATTCCGGGAATAAGGACAAGCAGTATAAGCAGCTTGATTCCTCTGCCCTGGGATAGGTTCCATATTCGCTTTGGGGTGACCTCGTGTTTTGCCGCGATTGCCGGTAGCGCCAAGGCAAAACGAACCACCGGATAAGCCGCGGCCCCAACTACCAGAATCCAAATCAAGACGGAGCCGGCTGCCAACCAAGGTTTAGGGCTGTTGATAGCCATGGCAAACCAGACAATTGCAGGCAGCACCATATAGAGCAGCAACCCAAGAAGGAGCGCCAGGATCAGACCTAAAAATACCAGCACCAGGAAAAAGGCGCCATACCGTGGCCACATTCTATCTTCAGATTTGGGTTCTAAAGGGCCGGTCACCAGGTGGCGCTGATATTCCAAGGCAAACCAGGCGATTGAAGCCCATACGGGAATCTGGGCCAACAAATGCAGGGTAGGATTTAGGGAGACCTTGCTGATGATGAATAACAGCGCGATAAAAACAGCCAGGGTTAATACTGGTTTTAGGAGCCCCTGCCATGATGCTGCGCTTAAACTGAATGGCGCAATCAGTGATCTGATCAATATCGACCATATGCTCAATTGTGGAGAAGTCACGGAACGATAACTCCCCGGGGAACTAGAATGATCATGTTATTTACCCTATATAACAGTGAAGGCTCGATTTATACGATGATATCTGATCTGTGCCTTTTTGCCAATGGTTCTGGCAGAAGCTCACTTATTTTAAAGGAGGAATAGTTGCAGTAATCTGAGTTGTTGCACCAATCGCGCTGTCTTGCTCAAAAAGCAAAGTAGGCTAGAATACGCAACACAATCCTGGCGGTTCTATCCATTTTAGGGCGAGACGGTAGCTCACTTTTTCCGGTCTACTTTTTGAGCAACTCGAGAAAAGCGGCCACACCATCCTCATCAAGCGCCCCCTTGGCCTGGGCGATCCCCGTCGTATCCACACCGAGATTGCAGTACAGGGCCTTGAGTTCCGGCACCTGCGCTGTGATGTGTTCGATGTGGGCGGCCACTGTGTCCAAGTCGCTTCGGGCAATGGGGCCGGTCAAAGCCTCCGGGATGCCTATATTTTCAATATTGTTCAGGGTGCCGTCGATAAGGGGTTTGAGAATCTTGAATCCATCGACAGGCTCTATGCCGGCGGCCCGCAGCATTTTCAGGGCCAGGTCCATAACCGTGACCAGGTAGTTGGAGGCGGCCACGGCCGAGGCATGGTAGAGGGTTTTGCCGGCGGTCTTGATGGTGTGTACTTGCGCACCAAGATCCTCAGCCAATCGGCTTGCATGCGCAACAGCCGGTTCGTCGCCCTCTACCGCCATGTTGATGCCTTTGAAAGGGTTGATGTCTGTGCGGGCGGCTGCAAAGCTCTGCAGCGGGTGCATGGAGCCGATATGGGCACCGGTAGATTTGGCCGGTGCGAGGATCGTGGAGGGCAGGGCACCGCTGCAATGGAGGACGGCTGCGCCTTCCCGGTATCCGGCGTTTTCGGCGATGAGTTGCCCGGCATCGGCAATGACGTCATCCGGTGTGGTGATCAATACAACCTCCGCAGCTTGGGCAGCATCAGCGGATGAAGAGGCCGGATCGGGTCCGTTGATCAATCGGGTGATATTTTCCGCGGAAGCAGGGGTTTTACTGAAAAGACCGCTGATTTGATAGCCTGTTTTGGATAGAAAATAGGCCAGAGATGTACCGACCTTGCCGCAACCGATGATGGCGATATTCGGTTTCATATAAATACCTGAAAGGCGTTTTTTAGGGTCCAAGGGTTCAAGGTTTCAAGGGTTCGAGTGAACGTCAAAACCAAAATACCAAACCAGTTGGTATGAATGCTTTTCACTTGAACACTCGACCCCTCGAACCCTTGGACCCTTGATATTAATAATTCTTCAGTAGCAGTGTTCCTCCGCCGGAAAGCTGCCCTCAGCCACCTCCTGAGCGTACCCTGCAATAGCCTCCCGCGCGGCATCAGCCAGGCGGGCATACTGCTTGACGAACTTGGGCAAATGACGGTCATTGAGCCCCAGCATGTCGTGCAGCACCAGTATCTGACCATCGCAGTCCGGTCCGGCCCCGATACCGATAGTCGGGATGCTCAACGTATCCGTGATCTTTTTGGAAATGTCGCCGGGGATGCCTTCGAGAACAACGGAAAAAGCTCCAGCGGCTTCGACTTTGCGGGCATCGTCGAGCAGCCGGTCTTCATCCCGCTGGACTTTGAAGCCACCCATCTGATGCACGGATTGCGGCGTGAGACCGATATGGGCCTGCACCGGAATACCGGCTGCCGTAATTGCGACAATCACATCAGAGACATCCGCACCGCCTTCCAGTTTGACGGCGGCTGCATCCGCCTCTTTCAGAAAACGCCCGGCATTTTCCACTGCCTGGTCCAACCCGGCCTGGTAGGACATGAAGGGCATGTCGCCCACCACCATGGCACCTTGGGCGCCGCGGGCGACGATTTTGGTATGGTAGAGCATCTCCTCCATGGTAACCGGCAGGGTGCTCGTGCCGCCCTGGACAACCATACCCAGCGAATCGCCGACCAGGATAACATGCACCCCGGCATCCGCCACAATTTTCGCAAAAGGAAAATCATAGGCCGTAAGGGCGACGATTTTCTCTCCATCCTGCTTCATTTTGATAAGTTTGGTGGTGGTGATCTGTGTTTGCATGACGGCACCTCTTTGGTGGTTACGTGTCGGGTGAATTTAGCCCGTATATGCTTTTAGACGGTTTATGGGTTTGCGGCACCCGGTAAATGGAAACAGGGCCGAATTTAAGGCTAATGCTAATAAGTCGTTTCAGTTGATAGCGTCTGTGGGCCTGTCGGCACGATTTGTGATGTCTCGTGCAGGCAGGTCGTTGGTTCTGGATGGGCAGTTTAAGATGCTCACCTGAAATATATAACCAAAACGGCCGGAAACAGCAAGTTGCACTTGCCGGGCGGTCTTACCAACCGGTTTGGGTGTCTTCCCTGGAAGGGGCACTGGGAGTATCCCGAATGTTCCTGAATTTTTTTCTACCCAATAGATATCAAAGGAAAATTCAGAGGTGTTCAAATTAAGCCATGCATAGCAAACTTTCACGATTATGCCAACCCATTGCAGGAAGATTGAAGGCATTGGGAAATGGGTCGCTGGCAAATTACGGCTTTCGCAACACGCTTCAAAATGAAGGGAGGCCCTATATAGTTGTTGACTCTCCGCGCAGGGCTGGGATAAATATACAGGTTATTCAAAAAAACCAGAAAAAGGGAACAGCCAAACGCATGATACAGTTGATTAGAGGGTTTAAAGATGTCCTGCCGGGTGAATCGGAATTGTGGCACCATATTGAAAAAACCGCCACGGCCCTGTTTATCGATTTCGGTTTCAAGGAGATCCGGATCCCCATCATGGAACGCACCGAGCTTTTTGCCCGCAGTATCGGTGAAGATACGGATATAGTTGAAAAAGAGATGTACACTTTTCCGGACCGCAAGGGCGACTTGATCACGTTGCGGCCCGAGGCCACGGCGTCCATCTGTCGGTCCTACATCCAGCACAAGCTCTATGCCGCCGACCCCGTGAAGAAATTTTTCACCATCGGCCCCATGTTCCGGCGGGAAAGACCGCAAAAGGGCCGCTATCGGCAGTTCTACCAACTGGATGCGGAAGTGTTCGGAAGCGATTCGCCTTATGTGGACGCCCAGTTGATTTACATGCTGAAGATTTTGTTTCACCGGCTGGGTGTGACTGATATCATGGCCCATATCAATTCGTTGGGCTGCCCAGAATGCCGCCCTGATTTCAGGGCTGCTCTGCTGGCCTACATAGCCGGCAAGGAAGCCGATCTATGTTCGGACTGCCGTCGGCGCAAGGATAAAAACCCTTTGCGGGTTTTGGACTGTAAGGTCCCCGGGTGCCGGGAGGCCATGGCCGCGGCACCTTCGATTCTCGATCACCTCTGCGATGCCTGTCACGTTCATTTCGAAACAGTGAAGGCGGCCCTGGATAACCTGGACACACCGTTTACGATTGACAAGCGGCTGGTGCGGGGCCTCGATTACTACACCCGCACCACCTTTGAAATGCAGACTGGTAGTTTAGGGGCCCAGAGTGCCGTAGCCGGGGGTGGGCGCTACGATGGCCTGGTCAAGGCTCTGGGTGGGCCGCAAATCCCGGCTACCGGTTTCGCCATCGGGTTTGACCGGCTGGCGGAAATCGTGGCCCAGGCCGGAGAGACGTACGCAGTAGATCCGGACCTGTTTGTGGCGGCTCTTGGGGACGCAGCGCTTCCACTTGCGTTTGAGTGGGTCGCGAAACTTTCCGAGGCAGGCATAAAGGCGGAAATGGATTTTGAAGGCCGCAGCCTGAAAAGCCAGATGAAACGCGCCGACCGATTGAGAGCGGGCCATGTCCTCATCGTCGGGGATGATGAAATTAAGAAGAATAAGGCTATTTTACGGAATATGACGTCCAAAGCTCAGGATGAAGTGCCTTTCGAGGGGCTCCTGGAGACCTTGGGCGCGAGACTGGGAAAAAAGGAGTAAGCCACAGTGACACCTGACAAGCTCGGCGAGATGCGCAGAACCCACGGCTGCAATGAACTGGGGAAAGAGGATATCGGTAAAGAAGTTGTACTTATGGGATGGGTGCAGCGTCGCCGCGACCATGGGGGGGTCATATTTGTAGATCTCCGGGATCGCGATGGTCTGACTCAGGTGGTGTTCAACCCCAAGGTCAATCCCAAAGTGCATGCCAAGGCCCATGTCATCCGCAGCGAATATGTACTGGGCGTGCGCGGAGAGGTTACGGCCCGGTTGGAAGGGATGACAAATCCAAATCTGGCTACGGGTGAAATTGAGATCATGGTGTCTGAACTAAAAATCCTCAACCCGGCCAAGACGCCGCCGTTCATGATCGAAGACAAGATCGATGTTTCCGAGAATATACGGCTCCAGCACCGGCATATCGATCTGCGGCGCCCACAGCTGCAGCAGAATATTATTTTGCGGCACAAGATTTCCGCGGCGGTGCGGCAATACTACAATGAGATTGGGTTTTTAGACATCGAGACACCGGTTCTGACCAAAAGCACCCCGGAAGGCGCCCGGGACTACCTGGTGCCCAGTCGGGTCAACCCCGGCAGTTTTTACGCCCTGCCGCAGTCACCCCAGCTGTTCAAGCAGCTGCTTATGATCTCCGGCTACGACCGTTACTACCAGATCGTGAAATGCTTCCGGGATGAAGACCTGCGGGCCGATCGTCAGCCTGAATTTACCCAGATAGATGTCGAGATGTCCTTCGTCGGCGAAGAAGATGTCATGGAGACGGCCGAGGGTATGATGGCTAAAATTTTCAAGGAAGTAAAAGGGATCGACCTGGTGACGCCTTTCCCGCGCATGGAGTATGCCGAGGCCATCGACCGGTTCGGGCTGGATAAGCCCGACACCCGTTTTGAACTAGAACTCAAAGATATTTCCGATATTGTCGCCGATGCCGGGTTCAAAGTGTTTGCCAGTGTGGTTCAGAAAGGCGGTATCGTGAAAGCGCTAAATGCCAAGGGGTGCATTGACTTTACCCGCAAAGAGATCGATGACCTGACGGATTTCGTGGCTGTTTACCGGGCCAAGGGTCTGGCCTGGATAAAAGTCCGGGAAGATGCCTGGCAGTCCCCGATTGCCAAATTCTTCACCGACGAGGAAAAGGCGACCCTGGCCAAAAGGCTTGATATGCAGCCGGGCGATTTGGTCTTCTTCGTTGCGGACCAACCCAGCGTGACCAACGAAGCGTTAGGGCACCTGCGGAATCATCTCGGCCGCAAACTTGGTTTGATCGCGGAGGATACCTTTGATTTTAACTGGGTGACCCGTTTCCCGTTGATGGAATATGACGAGATCGAAAAACGTTACCAGGCCCTGCACCACCCGTTTACGGCCCCTCTCGAGGAGGATTATGACTTGCTCGAATCCGATCCGGCGACTGCCCGCTCGCGGGCCTATGATCTGGTGCTCAACGGGCACGAGGTAGGCGGGGGTAGCATCCGTATCCACCAGCTGGCCCTCCAGGAGAAAGTCTTTGCCGCGCTGGGCATGGAACGGGAAGAATACACGGCCAAGTTCGGCTTCCTGCTGTCCGCCCTTGAATCGGGCGCCCCGCCCCACGGCGGCATCGCCTTTGGTTTCGATCGCCTGGTTATGATCCTGGCCGGCCAGCCGTCAATCCGCGATATCATTGCCTTTCCCAAAACCCAGAAGGCCGCTTGCCTGCTGACCGATGCGCCTTCCGAAGCGGCCCGGACTCAGTTGCAGGAGCTTTCGCTGCGGATTCGGAAGTTGGCCGAAGACAATTAGACATTAGAAAAGTTTCAATTCCATATCAGCGACGCCCTTTCATGCAGAATATGTGTGGAAGGGCGTTTTTTGTCTCTAAAACCCTCATAAATCGACACCTGAACCAATATCTCGCGCAGAGACGCAAAGGCGCAGAGAAAACCAAGATTGGTTTCCCGCTACGCAGGAGAAACCTATAAATCTAAAACTCCTTTAGCTAATGGTTTTTCGCGCAATGGCACGCGCAATTTTTGCTTGCGGGTTTCTCTGCTCCTTTGCGTCTTTGCACGAGGATAGGGTTTTGCATTTCTTATTGATTTTATTTATTGTATGAATTGATCAAATAAATATTAGATTGTTGCGGGGTTTGCTTTTAAATGTCAGGCTTTGGGAGCCGGTCAGGGCCAAAATCTAAGCCCGATCAAGAATAAGCGCAAGAAAAGGACAAGGGGGTAAACAGGTGGACCTCTGGCGGTTGAATATTTTTATCAAGGTCGTCGAAGCTCGGAGTTTCTCGAAAGCGGCTGAGCAGGTGCTTCTGACCCAGCCTACGGTCAGTAGCCACATCAATGATCTGGAGGAGCACTACGGCTGTCGCCTCATCGATCGCCTCGGTAAGGAGGTCGCGCCGACCCGCGCCGGACAGTTGTTATATCGCTACGCCCGTAAACTGGTTGCGTTGGAGGCGGAGACTGAATCCGTCATGGCGGATTATCACGGCAAAATTCGAGGGCACCTGCAGATCGGGGGCAGCACGATACCGGGCGAATATATTTTGCCCAAGGTGATTGGCCGCTTCATGGCGGACTATCCCGAAGTAAAGGTCTCCCTGAAAATCGGCGACACCCGGCAGGTTACCGATGAAATTATTTCCGGAGATCTCGAGTTCGGCATAGTCGGGGCCCGCATGAAAAACAGGAAGCTTGTCCAACAGGAGGTTGCTACCGACAAACTGCGCCTGGTGGTGCCGGCCGACCACCAATGGGCTGACCGCAAGCGGATTTCATTAAAGAACCTGCTGACGGAACCTTTTATTGTCCGTGAAAGGGGATCCGGAACCCTGCAGGCGCTGCTCGACAGTTTAGCCGATGCCGGCTATAAGAGCGGTGCCCTCAAAATCGTGGCCGAAATGGGCAGCACCACCGCCGTTATCCAAGGGATTAAAAACAAGGTGGGCCTGTCGGTGCTTTCTGCTTTGGCTGTCCAGGAAGAGCTACAGGCCGGCAACCTGAGTGCCCTGCCGGTTACGGGGCTGAATCTGCAACGCAGTTTTTACCTGACAATGAATAAGCAGCGTACCCTCTCACCGCTGTGTAACGCATTTTTCAAATACCTGAAATAAGGGGGTGCGGCGGGCGCCGATTCGGTCGGGGTTATTTCGCTTTAGTTGGTAATGGAATTTTCAAGTTGTCGCCAACGCTCACATGATGTGCTGCGAACCAACCCCGGTGAACTTCGATGGCATAACGCACCGGTCGGGGTGAGCTGTATATAAGATTTTCATGTTGCGGGTCCAGCTGTTTGATTGCCACGACGCGGCCAGCTTCGTCTAAAAATGCAATATCCAGCGGCAGTCGGGTGTCCTTCATCCAGACGGCAAAAGGCATGGTTTCAGGCAGTACAAACAGCATGCCGGCGTCCGGCGGCAGCATCTCGCGGCCGGAAAGACCACACCGCCGTGCTTCGGGCGTGGCGGCAATTTCAAGAATCAGTTGGGCGCCATTGATATACAGTTTTATACTGGGAAGTTGTAAGGGGCAGGCATGTGCCCCGAAAACCATGAACTGTATGAGACAAGCAATAAGCCCTGTCAGTCTGCTTATATTTAACTTGAACATCAGAAACCGATTGATAATCGCCATACGGACAAGCTCCTGAGCTACGTGGAATTGTAAAGCTGCACGATAATTCATCATGACAGCTTCATCCTTATCGGACCAAGGAAGATGCTTTGCATCGACCGAACAAACTGCCGAGGTACGCACATGCGCAGAATAACCTTTTTACTGCCACTAATCAATGTTATCGGGGCCGTTTTTACCTACGTGTACTTTTCTTCGATCCTCGGACCTGGTTATGCCACTGGAGCCGTCCCGACCTATTATTCACCCCTCTATTTCGTAATCGGGACAGCCCTGCTTATCTTTATTTTCCAAGTTAGCAGAAGAAAAACTGTAAAAGGGCTATTTGCCATAGCCAATGGCGAGATTTCTATTGATACGCTGGAGGAGACCGAAAAATACCACTTGCAGCGGGAGGCATTGCAGTTTCCCATAGTGGTGACGATGGTTACCTTTGCGGCCTGGATTTTGGCCGGATTTATATTCGGGCTCCTCGAACCCCTGATTACCGGCAAACTCTTTAATGTGGAGGCTCCGAGATTACTATACGGCATGCGCCGTTTTTTGGGGATTACCTTTTTCGGCGGCGGGGTCACCACGCTGGTCGTCTATTTCGTGCTTGAAAATGAGTGGCGCAAATTTATACCACGATTTTTTCCGGAAGGGCATTTGAGCAGGGTCAAACACACCTTCAGGCTTACGGTGCGCAAGCGTTTCCTGATTGTGTTTCTGGGGGTGATTCTGATACCTTTGCCGGTTCTGGGCCTGACCATCTATACCCGCATCCAGGACCTGCACACGGCGGATGCCATTACCCGTTCCCAGCTGATGACCTCCCTGGCCGGGGAGTTGACTTTTATTGTGTTGGATGAACTGTTTATCTGTCTGCTTCTGGCCTATTTCCTGGCCAAAAGCATCTCCGACCCGCTATTGCAGATCAAACACGTCATCAAAGAGGTTGAAAACAACAACCTGGATACCCGGGTGGAGATCGTCTCCAATGACGAACTCGGCGAAGTCGCCGAGGGCCTGAACCAGATGATCACCAGCATGCAGGAAAACCAGAGCTTGAAGGAATCTTTCGGCAAGTTCGTTTCCCAGGAGATCCGTGATGAGATCATCGCCGGCAAGACCTCCCTGGACGGCGAAATGAAAAGGGCCACCTTGCTTTTTTCCGATCTGCGTAATTTTACCACCCTGGTAGAGCAGAATCATCCCAAGCATGTGGTCACCATCATGAACCAGTATTTCAACGAGATGACGCATGCGATCAAGGCCAACCGCGGTCTGATTCTGCAGTATGTCGGTGACGAAATCGAGGCGGTTTTCGGGGCGCCCATCGGGTTTGACGACCATCCCGACATGGCCGTCAAGGCGGCCCTGGAGATGCGCCGGCGCCTGGATGCCCTGAACATGCGCCTTGAGCAGCAGGGATTTGAGCCGCTTTCCCACGGCATCGGCATCCACTCCGGCGCGGTTCTGGCCGGCAACATCGGTAGCGAAGAGCGCATGTCTTACGCCCTCGTTGGCGATACCGTGAATTCTGCCTCCCGCATCGAGGGCCTCACCAAACAGTATCAGTGCGACATCATCATCAGCCAGACCACCTACAACCTCCTCACCGAATCCTATCCAACCGAACAGCTGGCCCCCGTCAAGGTAAAAGGCAAAGAAGACGATCTGATCATCTACCGATTGCAATAAGTCTTTTTCAAGATTGGTCAGGAGGGCGCCCCCGTCGACTAAGCCCGGCATGCCGGATGATACTTTGGAATTTTTTAAAAGCGGAAGAACATAGGGGTAAGTAAAATGGTCATAACACCCACGATAAGGGTCATCGGAATGCCCAATTTGACGAAGTCACCAAATGAATAGCCGCCCGGGCCCCAGACCATCAGGTTGGTCTGATAGCCGGTTGGGGTTATGAAAGCACATGAGTTGGCAATCATCAGCGTGATGGCAAAGGGCATGAAATTGACCTGGAGCTGAGCCGCCGTGGAGAGGGCAATGGGAAACATAAAGGCTGCGGCCGCGTTGTTGGTGATGACGTTGGTCATGAAAGTGCACCCCACAAAGATAACGGTTAAAGCGGTGTACGGATTGTTGCCGCCTACCGCTGTCAGCAGGCCGGACAGCAAGTCGGCCAAGCCGCTGCGGCTGACCGCAGATTCCAGGCCGATCGCACAGGCGATTACCACCAGGGTGCCCCAGTCGATACTGCGGGCCGCTTTTTTATAATCGATGCAGCCGGTCAGCAACATAGTGCCGGCAGCCAGCAGGCCGGCGTTGAGCATACCCATCCACCCGAAGGCCACCGCCGTCACCATACTGAGCGTGATCAGCATGGCGATGACTGCCCGGTCCGTGCGCTGAATATGGTAGCCGTCGAGTGCCTTGGTCAACGCGAAATCTTCCTCGGTGCGCACATCGTAGAAAAAGGAATCTTTGACCTCCAGCACGGCGGTATCGCCGGCCTCGATTTTCAATTCTCTAAGGGGGCAGCGGACCGGCTCCCGGTCGCGCGAGATGGCGACCACCTTGTAATCGTACTCATCCCGTGAAAGCGGCAACTCGGCGACGCGCCGCCCGACGGCCAAGCTCTTGCGGGCGATGACCACTTTGGCCAGTTGGTGCGTATGCCGCTCGGATTGCATTGGCCGGGGACGGATATGGGGCAACAGGCGGTTGGTGCGCCACAACTCCGCAAGGGCGGCCCGGGTCACTGAAAATGCCAGAATGTCGCCGGCCGCCAGTGGTCCCAAATCGCGAAATGCGTGATGCCGCCTCTCATTACGCTTAACGGAAAGCAGCCGAGCATCCGGAATGCCCATCAGGCCGGACTCACTCAAGGTCTGACCAATCAGGCGCGAAGTTGCATGGATTTCGAACTCGGCCCGATACTGCCGCCAGCGAACCTTGGCGTCCTTGATCTCTGATACTTTCGGCAGTAGCCAGCGGCCGAAAAGGACCATAAACGCAATACCGGCGATAGTCAGGGGAATGGCTACCAGGGTCGTATCAAACATGGCTATGGGACGCATGGTGGGCAAATTGGTTCCGCCGCGGTCGATGGCGTCGCTTACCAGCCCGCCGATGACCAGGTTTGTGGAGGTTCCGATCAGGGTACAGGTACCGCCCAAAATTGAAGCAAAGCTCAGGGGAATAAAAAGGTGTTTGGCCGGCAGGCGACAGGTACGGGCCAGGTCCTGGACGACGGGGATCATCATGGCGACCAGGGGCGTATTGTTGAGAAAGGCACTGCCCAGGGATATGGGCGGCAAAATTTTGAGTTGCGCGGTCAGCAGACGCCGGGGGCGACCGATAATTTTATCCATGACCATGGTAATGGCCCCCGTGGCGTACATGCCGGCGGCCACTATGAACAGGACGCCCACAGTCAGCATACCCGAGTTCTGGAAGCCTTTGAGGAGTTCTGCCTGGGGGGCCAGGCGAAATGTGAGCGCGGCCGTCAGACTACCGAGAAATACAACCGGGGGTGGAATTTTGGTTTTGATGAGCAGCGCGAAGGTTGCCACCAAAATGGCGAGGGTAATACCGGCTGCAGCAGTCATCGGCATCTCCTACATGCAGATCCATTCAGCGCAATATCTGACCGGGTAAGATTTTGGCAATTCTAAAGTACAGCGCAGTTACTAAAAATCCATCCAGATCGTGTTGCTAATGATTGCTTTCCCAAAGTGATTTTTTTGTTCGCCCATTCGGCTTTAGGCCTTTGTTAGAATGCCTTACTTGGCTTTAAACGTAAATTTCTGGCCGCCGATGGAAGCCTCATACATCAAGCCGCCTTTCACGAAGGTAAAAACGGCCATTCCTTTCCGGTACTTTGACTTGGCCTGGTTTCCGGCACCCCAGAGTCCGGCGCTGGCGGATGCGCCTTCCGTGCTGGTTCGGGCCTGGGCACCAGCCGTGATGGCCACGGCTGAAGCGGCTGCGTCAAATTCAAAATTTCCGCTTGTAAAGTCCCGATAGGCACGCTTATCCTTGAAAAAAATGATCTCACTGAAGGCCTGGCCGCCGAGTTGAAGCCCAATGGTCACCTTGACCAGGGATACAGTACCGGTCATAGTCCCCCGGCGGTAGACCCGGCCTTTACCATAGGCACCACCGATCCCGATACCGCCTTTGCCGACGGTTGGAAAAACCGCATAACCATAGGCACTTTTAAAGTAGGGCCTTACTACGGGCGATGACCTAAATACACCAATTGATTCCGAGTAGCTGTCCGCATAGACAGGGCCATTGATGCTTACCAGGGCAAACATGATTAGCATAACCAAAGAACATTTCCGAAACATGAAAGTCTCCTTTTAAGATATTTCCATCTGCCCGATGAACCCGCATCCCCTGTCCCAAGATAGCTGTTCTTGGGTCGCCACCAGCCTTTTATCCATAGCAAATCATAGCCGGTAGTTCAAATTGGTCAAGATTATTTGAAATATAATTTTATTACAATATGTTAAACTCTCTCGTCAAAGGGACCAGCAGGGATTCATTTAGGGTATCCTTAAAAGCTGTTTTAGTGAAACGGTATGACGTCCAGATTGCAATCACCATAGCTGCTAGGCGCGTTTCTTGATTATCCGTGCAATTTAAAAGATTCCCTGAAATTAAAAAGGGTTTAGGGATTGTCATCCCTAAACCCTTGTTTTATTTGGCTCCCCAGCACGGACTCGAACCGCGGACCCAGTGGTTAACAGCCACTTGCTCTACCGACTGAGCTACTGGGGATCAATCAGAGAAATTTGCTTTCTAATAGACTGCGGTGGGAATGTCAAGAAAAAATAGACGCATCTCCAAAAAGTCTCCATGCCCGGCGTCTTGTGCGGCGTAGCCAAGCTGAATTTCAAAGTGTTGAAGCGGTTTGCCTAACGGCTAACAGCTAAGGGCCAATCGCTTACCTTGCAATGTGCTGAATAATTCCGAATATTTATTCCGTCCTCGCCTGCTCTTCTTTTCCCGCCAGTTTGGCAAAGGTTTTCTGCCAGCTTTCCAGCCGGTCAATCGATAGTGTGAACGGATAAGCATTGTAGGAGGAAATGGCCGGCAGAGCCACATCCTTTTCGTTCTCTTTGGCAAACAGTTTAAGCGTGTAGGTCTCTTTACCTTCTAACACAATCTCGAATTGCGGTGATGTGAACTCAGCTTTTTGCCGGCCTTCGAGGTAGTTTTCGCATTTCAGGTTGTTGATGACGTTAAGGAAGCCGTCCAGGCTGGCATGGTCCACGCTCCGGCCGGAAGTCGTCTGCCAGATCGGTTCAGCCGGGATTTTGAGTTGCAGACCTTCTGATTCGGATTTGGATTGCTCCGGGACCGGCGCTTCGATGCGATTCAACTGCAAGGTCTCGCGACCGTTCGTTAGCCGGATCCTGTGCAAAGAATCCGGATCAAAGGCCAAGACTTCTTGGTCACGCAGTGCCGTGGCGGTCTCTTCGAATTTACGGCGGAAGTCACCCCGAGCATGGTAGACATTCGGATTCTCCGGCAAACGGATAAAGGTATGCTGGTAGGTCGCGGCCTCCTTGCCAAGATAGAAATCGCGGACCAACTGATCAGCGGCCCAGGCTTTAACCCCAATCTTCTTCTTATCGTCCAGTTCATAACGCACGTAAGCCTGTGATTCCGAAACCAGATCGGTTAATATGATCTCCTCGATTTCAAACAGCATGCTTTTTAGCTTGGCGCCATCAGCCGGGAAATTATGAGGCGCGATATACCATTGCTTGTCTTTTTTGTGCAGGGCAATGGTCTCCTCCGGTGTTTTTATTTCCAGGCGGGTCACCGTATCAATGTCGATTTTAGTAATTTCCGGCAAGGTGTATTGGGTCTGGTCCTTCTTTTGGAACACCAGGTACAGACCGGCCGCGATAATAATGACGATCAGGATGAGGTATTCTTTTTTAGCTCGCATATGCCTTCCAGTATGTTGTGTCCATCCACAAACGGCATCTTTTGTCCCAGAGCGGCGTTTTTGCTCTTTTTAAATCCTTAGAATAGCATACTATGCCTGCGGTTCCAAAATCGCTCAAGCCTTGCTCTGAACCAAAATCTACCATTTGTGGACGGACACCAGTTAAATCAGTTACTAATTAGACTTTGCGGGAAACAGCAATTGGATTCGTTTCTTGCGGGCATGCCGCCGCAGCAGGATAAAAAATCCGAATATGGTGACGGCGATGGGCAGCCCCGCAATATTCAGCATCTTGATGGCTGTGCGTGTGGGTGCCTGGATGTCGTCCAGGGGATTGTACTGCTGCACTTTACCGCGCATCAGGGCGATATTTTCGCGGCCGTTGAGGGCATCAATCACATTCAGGACGTACAAACCGTTGGGTGAGGTTTCATTGGGATCGAGGATATTGTCCTTGATCATTTCGGAAGAGGCCATGATAAAGATTTTGGCCGGGGCTCCCTTGGCCAGAAAGTCACCTTTGCCCTGGATCATGGAAAGATCGCGCTGGGCAGCTTTTTCTTCTGTGGGCGAATTTTCCACAGCGCTGTCGGCTTCGGCGGCCCTGACAGGAATCTGGCGACCATCGAAATAGCTTGAAAATTCTCCTTCCAGGAGCCAGGCCAGCGGTTGGCTGCCAGTAAACTGGGCCTCCGCCGGCGGGGATAGGAACATCGGGTTCAGGTTGATGTTCTCACTCATCTTCCAGGATTTCTCAGAGGTGGCCAGCAGTTTGTGGACGGTCAACCCAGCCGCGGCGGCTTGTTTTTCATCCACGGTAACCGGAGAAACTTTTACTGCAATGAGCCCCTTGATATTCTGCATGAAGGCAAGCTCACGGTTGATGTGCCGGCTTTTAATGATCGGGGCGAAAAAGATATTCCTTTCGCCGCCCCCCATCGCCTGGGAGACCCGTTGCTTGTAGCAGTTTTCGTCTAGAACGTAGGCTTTTTCAAGGCTAACCCCGTAGTGCGTCAGGAGTTTTTCCAGGCCGGTATCCAGGGCGGTGTAGCTTGGCCCGCGGTTCAGCCCAAAACCCTGCTGGGCCGGCATTTCCTCTTTGAAGGCATCCATGAAGAAGACCAGGTTGGTGCCGCGCATGAGCGCCTGGTCGATCTGATAAAGATCGTAATCGGAGAAAGCTTCCGTGGGTTGGGCGATGACCAGACTTTTCAAGCCGGCCGGAATAGCATCCTTTTTCAGGTCGACCGGCTTGATGGAGTAGTTTTCGGTAACCATGGTCCGGAAGCTGTTGATGCCGCCGGCCTGTTGCCGGCCGGGTGCGGCCGCTCCCAGGGTGCCGTGACTGGCCAGCAGGCCCAGATCCTGGTTGATACCTATCATTGTCTCGAGGGTTTTGTTGACCTGCTCCTCCAGTTGTTCGGCCTCGGCCAGGCTGTAGCGGGTTCCGATGATCGGCAGGTTAATGGCGTTGAGCAGCGGCAGCTGCGTCTTGTTACCGTCGTATTCCATTACCAGCCCGATAACTCCCTGACCGGCCGCAATGCCCGCATCCGGGATTGCCGGCCACTCCAGGGCCTGAATGTTGTATGCCTGGCTGATGGCATTCTGATCCGTCGCCGACACCGGGGCGATATGCTCAAACTGCAACTTGTCATAGTTTTTGCGGTTTAGTTTTTTAACGACGGCCTCCGTTTGCCGGGGGAGGTTTTTCAGATTTTCAAGGCCCATGTAAGGTGCCACCGTATTAAGGGACGCCGAAAGAAAGAGCTTGATCTGCACCTTCTTTTGCAGGGCGAGCAGAGCGCTGATTTTATTGTTGAGCTTCTGAATGGCGGTCGTCATTTTATATTCGAGGCCGGCCGTGGAGGTGAGGGTGGGGATCCGTTCGATCACGTCCCCGTGAATCAGGACCAGGCCCATGTAAGCATTTTTAAATTTGATTTCATCGTTTTCCACGATCTGGATCTGGACCGGATAGATGCCGTAATCTCCGGCCAGTTTGCGGTTGCCCATGGCCTGCTCACCGGGGCCGGCACTTTCCGGATTCACATCGTAGAAGCTGTAATTGAAATATTTGCCGGCGTAAAGCGCGTACTCCTCCAGCATGTCCCGCAGGTATTGCTCGGTGTTGTTGTGCGGGGCTGGGAGATCCCGGGTGAAGAACACCTTGATAGTCAACGGTTCCGTCAGGGTGGCCACCACCTCTTTGCTGACTGGTGAAAGGGAGTAAACTTTGTTGGCAGTTAGGTCGATGCGGGCAAAGAGCGTAATCCCCACGATGTTGACCAGCACGATCGCCACCAGGTAGGTGAGTAGTTTGATATACTTGCCGTATTTGTTGGGTGCCCCCATGGTGTCTCCTTAGTTCTTCTCTTCCATGACCAGAGCCGTGCCGTAAAGGCCGATAAACACAACGCTGAGAAAATAGATAATATCACGGGAATCGATAATACCCTTGGCAATGTTCTGAAAATGGGAGGCGGCTCCAAGGTATCCGAGCACCGCCAGAGTTGCCTGCGGAAAGAAAAAAAGCATGCGGTCGATTGTCGTCAATAGAAAACAGATCGCCATGGCCACAATAAAGGCAATGATCTGGTTCCGAGTAAGCGAGGATGCAAACAGGCCGATCGCACTGAAGGCGGCCCCCAGCAGCAGCGCACCCATGTAGCCGCCGATCACCGGCCCCCAGTCAAGGGAACCGATAGCGGTGATGCAGACCGCGTAAAAGATGGTCGGCAGCAACATGACCGCCACCAGTAGGACCGCTGCACAGAATTTACCGAGGATGATGTCCCGGAACGTCACCGGTAAGGTCAGCAGGGTTTCGTAAGACCCCACGTTGCGCTCTTCGGAAAACAACCGCATGGTAATTGCCGGAATAACGAATGACAACGTCACCGGCAGGAGGTTAAAGAAATTTCGCAAGTCCGCCTGGTTATAAAGAAAAAAAGTCGCAAAGAAAAACCAGCCGGTTACCAGCAGGAAAATGGAGATGACAATGTACGCAATGGGGGATATGAAATAGTCCCGAAATTCTTTACTAGCAATATTGGCAACCTGACGCATATCAATTCTCCCTGGTCAGTTCTCTAAATATGGTTTCCAGTGTCCGGGTTTCCTGCCTGAACTCCATCAGCAGCCAGTCGGTTTCCTTGATCCGGCGGTATACCGATTCCCGCAAGTCACTATCCGGGGTGCAGGTAAGCCTTACCGCTAGGTGTCCGCCATTTTCAGTATCTACCCGATCCACAGATGTTACCCCGCTAATGGCCGCCAAGGTAGACTGTACCTGTGTGAAGTCTGCATTGTTGAGCGTTACATAAAGTGTATGGCCGCTATCGGCGGACTGTTTCAGTTCCTCCGCGCTGCCGTTGGCAATGATCTTGCCTTTGTTAATGATGACGATCCGGTCGCAGGTGGCTTCTGCTTCGCTGAGGATGTGGGTCGAGAGGATAACGGTTTTCTCCTGGCCGATTTGCTTGATGATGTCCCTGATTTCTACAATCTGGTTCGGGTCTAGCCCGGAGGTCGGTTCGTCCAGAATCAAGATCTCCGGATCACCCATCATGGCATGAGCAAGCCCCACTCGTTGCTTGAGACCCTTCGACAGCTCACTTATGGGTTTATGCATGATGTTGTGCAGCCCGCATAGGTCACACAGCTCTCGTATGCGGGACAGCCGCCTCTCACGGGGGATGCCGCGGATCTCGGCTACATACGCCAGGTAGTCATACACCAGCATGTTGTGATATAGCGGCGCTGATTCCGGTAGATAGCCCATGAGTTGCTTGATCTCCAGGGGGTGCTCGGACGAGTTGAAGTCCTTGACTTTGATGGTACCCTGGGTGGGTTTAAAATATCCGGTCAACATCCGTAGGGTAGTGGTTTTGCCGGCGCCATTGGGACCCAAAAGTCCCAGGATTTCGCCCTTCTGGATATCGAGGCTGATACCGTCCACCGCGCAGAATTCATTGTAATACTTGGTTAAATGGTCGGCCTGGATCATTGCAGCGTTTCCTCCCATCGATAAGCGTATTGAACGCCTCCCGCATCAAGCTGCGGGTAATCGTCTCCCCTAAGGAATGTTTCTATTCTTGATTCGCTCGCTAACCGTGCAGCTTGCTGCAAGGCTAGCGCTCGCTGATCGGCTCAGTCCTTGATCGTTTTGTTCAGATCCGGCATTGTCTCCGGTTTCCCGCGTTCCATATAGCGGGCATCATCATCGCGGGCGGTTACATTTTCATAAACGCCGTCGTCTCTCTTAACCAGTTTCGTGAATCCGAGGTCTTTCAACTCTGAATTGGTTTTGGGGACACTGATACCAACCTTGGAGATTAATTTACGCACCGGCTGGCCGCATTCCGGGCAGCGGGAGAGCGCCTTGTCCTCAATAGACTGGGTTACTTCGAACACACCACCGATTTTGCAAGGTGCTGACTTATGTTCATACTCATACACCGGCATGGGTTGCCTCCCGCCTCGATGATTGTTTCGGGCCGCCCGGTTCCTATCGTGTGACCTGCTCCATTGCCCTCACTTCCATCCATTCAACGGCCAGGCGTGCGCCTGCAAGGGCGCCTGCTCTATAATTGGGTTCACCGGATGGTTGGGGGGCTTGTTGGATGAAGAGTCTATTGGGGCGTTGGATGTTCCGGTTTGACAACGACGACGTTGCTCTTCTTGCGATCCTTGGCGATCCGTTTCTTGACGATACCGTGTCCATGGATCCATTCGCAGTCCGGATAATCCAACAAGTGAAAAGTATCTGGTCGACTTTTCTGTACTACCAGGAAACGGGCATTCCCCTTGAAAGTTCTTTTCACGAATCTCTCCGTCTATATGCTAACAATCCGGCCCCGTTTGAGGGTTGAGAATTCCAGTCCAACCTGCCCTCATGGTGGGCGGGGTTGTAAAACCCCTATTAACAGATAGTTAGGCCGATTTTTGTCAGCCATTTGGTTTACATACAGACTGACAATTTCGCCCTATTATATTCATGCAAATGATTCTGTCAAGCTTCAACTTTTTTATAAATATTTTAAATTATTTCAATGTTTTATGTGATAATATCCAAAAGGTGTCGCCTGTAGGGATGTCCGCTCATAGAAATACTCAATGCGCTGATCCAGCATTATTGATATTAACTATTTGATTTCATTGATAACAATCGCTAACAAGCTGCCACCGGGCCGTAGACGGCCCGATGACAGGTTAACGGGTGAGATCATGCCGGACGAACAAAAAACGAAAATAGCCGGTCTGCTGGACGGCCTCTATCACATCGCCCGCTGGGGGGTTTCCGGCCTTTTCATATTTTCTGGTCTGTCCAAGCTGGCGGATCCGGCCCGGTTTGCAGAAATTATCACGGCCTACGGCTTTTTGCCGGATATGTTGGTAGCGATCGCGGCAATCGCCTTGCCGGTGGTGGAGATGCTCGCCGGGATATGCCTGATCGGCAACGTTCGCGGGAGCCTGGCAATCATCACGCTGCTGATGGGCCTGTTTATGGCTGTCCTCGGTTACGGCATTTGGCTGGGACTAGACGTGGACTGCGGCTGCTTCAGTCCCGAGGACCCGGAAGCACGAGCCTTTCACGGTCTGCGGCAGGCTTTGTACCGGGACATGGTGATAATGGCGGTTTTGATTGGAATGTATGCTTGGCGCTATCGACGCACGCCGCGACCGGTGCAGTTGATAAATTTACTTTAATCTTGGAGAGGATAATGATGAAGTCTGTTAGATGTTTATTTGTTTCATTGATTTGTGTGCTATTCTTCGCCGGCCTGGCAACTCCGGTCCTGGGGTTCATGAAAAATAAATTCGAGAAAGAAGTCGAAAAGGAACAGGGCGCCGTCAAACTAGTCCGTGAAGTGCGTCGGGGTGGTTACGATGTGGTTACGACGGCCGAACTTAAAAAGTGGATGGACAGCGGTAAACGGTTTGTACTCGTGGATACCATGCCCTACGAAAAAAGCTATAAAAAAGCCCATGTACCCGGTGCCAAACAGTTCCTGTTTCCCATCCCGGAAATGAAATCCTGGGATCCCCAAAAAACAGCTGGGAAAACCAAATCCGATTTCGAGAACCTGCTCGGGCCCGATAAGTCTGCCCCGGTAGTCGTCTACTGCGGTTTTGTTAAATGCACCCGTAGCCACAACGGGGCGGTCTGGGCCGTTAAACTTGGATATAAAAACGTCTATCGTTACAGTGGCGGCATTTTTGCCTGGAAAGGTGCCGGTTATAAGATAGGCAAAGTTGAGTAATCCCTGACCGAAGACCTGCGAAGGCAAGATGCCTAAAGTCTTGCTTTTTCGGATTCGATGGCAATGATATGATTCTAAAGAATCGAACATGGCTGACAACGATGATTTACGTAAGCGCCAGAATGAGGAAGTGGACCCAATGAGCATCCCTGAAGTAGAAGCCTTTTTAGACGGTGTTGCCGCCCGGGCGGAAAACCTGTTTCGCTCTAAACAGTTTATGTGCGCTGAATCGGTTCTGCTGGCTGTCACCCGTGGGCTCGGTCAAGATATCGACGCAGAGACGGCCATTGCTTTGGCAGCGCCATTTTCAGATGGCATGGGCGGCAGCGGTTGCACCTGCGGTGCCTTGAGCGGCGGCGTGATGAGTATCGGTGTCTGCATGGGAGGTGGGAAGGCCCGGGGGCAGCGCCAAAAGACGCGCCAGGTCTCCCGGGATTTGCACCGGCGGTTTATGGAAGCCTTTCGCTCGGCTTGCTGCCGCAATTTGACCCGGGAGGTACGGTCGTTTCCCAAATTGCATTTCGACCAATGCGCCGCGATTACAAGTGCAACGGCCAGGATGACCGCCGGCATTATCCTGGAGCAGGATCAGGCCCTGGCTGCCCGGGGCGACCTGCATTTTCTCAACGAGCGCCATTCACTGATTGGCGGGCTCCTGAAGAAACTATTACCGAACTAAGTCCATGTAAGGTTAGCGCTTATGCTGATAGCGGTGAGGGGATAGTGACGCATTTAGAGGGATTTCAAAAAAAGTTTCTGCGCGGTCTGGCCCACAAGCTTCACCCCATTGTCTATATCGGTCACAAGGGGGTGACCGATGCGGTAGGCGCTGCATTTGAAGAGGCTTTGAAGACCCATGAACTGGTCAAGGTGAAATTCGTCGAGAATAAGGAGAAAGCAACCAAACAGGCCGTTTCCAGCAAACTGGAGCAGCAAACCGGCGCCGTCCTGGCCGGTCTGATCGGCCATGTGGCCATCTTTTACCGTCCCCACCCGGATCCTGATAAACGCAAGATATCCCTGCCACAGCGTTAGGGGCAGTTTCTAAATTGCCTTCATGACGGGCGTCTTGTCCGGCGTAGCTTGGAAAGCGAAGACAGAAGCCCGCAGAGCGCAGACGGGACTTGAACCAAAATCCTTCTATATAGAAAACCCCTAGTCGTTTTTCCGATAGTAAATGACCGAATCGGCCGAAAACAATATCAAGGCGGTCCAGATCAGGATGAAGGTCAACAACTGACCCTGAACCAGAGGTTCGCCGTAGACAAGGATAGCCAGCAGGAAGGTACAACTCGGGGCAATATACTGCAAAAACCCGATAGTCGACAGATGTAGCCGACGTGCACCAACCGTGAAAAGCAACAGGGGCAAAGCCGTTACCAGAGCCGCGCCCATGAGCAAGGCATCCATTCCAGCGGATATTCTTAAAAACGCCCCTTTCCCAAGCGTATCAATATACACCAGGTAGCCAACCGCCGGGATGGACAAAACCATGGTTTCAATCGTGAGACCCACCAGGGCGCCCACCGGGGCAATTTTGCGAATAAGCCCGTAAAACGCAAATGAGAACGCCAACGCCAGGGATACCCACGGGAATTGGCCATAGCGGACCGTCATCAAGCCGACGGCGAAGGCGGCCAGAAACAGGGCGATCATCTGGACCCGGCGCAGCCGTTCCCGCAGAAAGATCATGCCCAGCAGGACATTGACCAGGGGGTTTATATAATAGCCGAGGCTGGTCTGCAGGATGTGGTCGCTGTTAATGGCCCAGATGAACAAAAACCAGTTGAACCCCACCAGCAGGGTGGTGGCCAACAAGATCAGCATCACCCGCGGCGACATCACCGCCTTCCAAAAAGCCGTCCGGCGGCCGGTAAAAAAGATCAACGGAAGTAAGAAAACGAACGACCAGATCATCCGGTGCATCAGGATTTCAAACGCCGGCACGACGGCCAGCAATTTCCAGTATACCGGGCTCAGGCCCCAGATCAGGTAGGCGGTGGAGGCGGCTCCCACACCGGTTAAGGTTGCTTTTTGCATGGATCCTCTTACCAAATTCATAATGAACACACAGTCCGCAATATTTTGTGCCTCTTCTAAACCCTATTGCCGCTAAAGTCAAAAAAATGATAGAGGCTATCTCAAAAATAGGATTTTGCTTCAAGGTCAAGGCGGCCGTGAGGTTCCCCCGCGCTGCGGGACTTCCCGCTGTTGTATGTCCCGATTGTGGGTCGCAACCGGAGGAATACTTGCAGTATTTCGCGGATAGCGCTTAAGGTTGCGCCGGTCGGCTTGAAAACCGACACTCCGTGTCGAAACCGAGTGCCCAACGCAGAGATTGGGCCAAAAGACATTTTTGAGGTAGCCTATAGGTATTTCTTGACAAAAAGCAGTAACATCGGCTATTTGACATAGACTGTGCAAATCGCAAAATCCAATTGTTAAAGGAGCCACGTTCCCATGACCCTGACCAAAGCTCAGATTATAGATGCGATCCCTGAAAAACTCGGTATCTCCAGAAAGAAAAGTGTTGAAGTTGTAGAGACCCTGCTCGAGATAATCAAGCGTCAGATGGAAAACGGTGAAGATGTATTGATCAGCGGCTTTGGTAAATTCTGCATCAAGGACAAAAAGGCCCGACGAGGGCGCAACCCGGCGACCGGTAGCGATATGATGTTGGCCAAACGGCGGGTGGTCGTGTTTCGATGTTCCAAATTGCTGCGCGACAAGATCAACAAAAGCTGACCCTCAGAATGATGCCGCCGGTTTCCCGGCCGCTGTAAAAACACAGGCGGATTGGATGATTCCAACCCGCCTTTTTTTATGCGTGTATTTCTCAGCGTGGTGCTACCGGCCCAGCAACTCTTTGGCCCTGGCAACCACACGGTCGGTAGTGAAACCAAATTTTTCCATGGCTATCGAACCCGGTGCCGAGGCGCCGAAGCTTTGCATCCCGACGACTGCGCCTTCACTCCCGACATATTTTTCCCACCCCATTGGAATGCCGGCCTCCACCGCCAGTCGTATTTTTACGGACGGCGGCAGGACCAGGCGCTGATAATCCGGAGATGTCATCTCGAACAGTTCCCAGCTGGGCATACTCACCACTCTGGCGGTGATATCTTCCTTGGCCAGTTCCTCCCGGGCGGCCAGGGCCAGGTGGACTTCTGAGCCGCTGGCAATCAGAATGATGTCGGGGTTGCCGTCAGTATCCGCTAGTACATAGGCACCCAGTTCCAGGGTTTGATCGGCGTCACTGCTCTCCAGGATAGGTAATTTCTGCCGGCTTAATACCAGGGCAACCGGATGATCGGTGGTTTTCAGCGCCTGGCACCATGCGCGGGCGGTCTCGGTGGCATCTGCCGGGCGGATAACGGTCAAACCGGGGATGGCGCGCAAGGCCGCCAGATGCTCCACCGGTTGATGGGTGGGACCGTCTTCGCCGACAGCAATACTGTCGTGGGTAAAGACATAGATCAGGGGTAGTTTCATCAGGCTGGTTACCCGTATGGCCGGGCGCATATAATCGGCGAAAACCAAAAATGTCCCGCCGTAGGGCCGAAGGCCGTTGTGCAGGAACATGCCGGCCATCATAGCGCCCATGGCAAACTCCCGCACGCCGAACCGGATATTGCGGCCATCATAGGCACCTTTTTGAAACTCATGGGAACTGGTCAGGTACGTCTTGTTCGAGGGGGCCAGATCCGCACTGCCGCCAATGAGGGTGGGTACCTTGGCGGCAATTGCATTGAGTACTTGGCCGGAGGCCGCCCTGGTGGCGATGGGGCCGTCCGCCGGTGTAAAAGCCGGAATGTCAGTACGCCAGTCTTCGGGCAAGAAGCCGCTCATGGCGTCGACCCACTGATCGGCCAGTTCCGGATAGGCAGATTTATAAGCCTTGAAAGCGGTTAGCCAAAGGGCCTCCGCTTCAGCGCCGGCCGCCTGACATTGGCCAAAATGGGCGCGGACGTCCTCAGGGACCCGGAACGGTTCCTCCACCGGAATACCCAGGTTTTGCTTGGTCAGCACCAGCTCTTCTTCACCCAGGGGTGCTCCGTGGGCATCGGCCGAGCCCTGTTTATTGGGGCTGCCATAGGCGATTTCGGTTTTTAATTTAATCAGGGTCGGCTTCTCCGTTTCCGCCCGGGCGGCTTCGATTGCGCCGCAGATCTTTCCAAGATCATTGCCATCGTCTACGGTGAGCACCTGCCAGCCATAGGATTCAAAGCGTTGCCCCACATTTTCCGTAAAGGCAATGGCAGTGCTGCCTTCGATAGAGATCCCATTGTCGTCGTATATACAGACCAGTTTGCCCAGCCCCAGGTGGCCGGCCAACGATGCCGCTTCGGACGCTACCCCTTCCATGAGGTCGCCGTCACCACACATGACATAGGTAAAGTGGTCGACGATAGCATGATCTTCCCGATTAAAGCGGGCTGCCAGGTGACATTCCGCCATAGCCATGCCCACCGCATTGGCCAGGCCTTGTCCGAGGGGCCCGGTTGTGGTCTCCACACCGTCCGTATGTCCAAATTCCGGATGCCCGGGCGTTTTACTGCCCCACTGCCGAAAGTTCTTGATTTCTTCCAGGTCCAGATCATACCCGGACAGGTGCAGCAGGCTGTACAGCAGCATGGAGGCGTGACCGCCGGACAGGACGAAGCGGTCCCGGTCCAGCCAATCGGAATTTTGCGGGTTGTGTTTCAGGTAACGTGTCCAGAGAACATACGCTGCCGGAGCCAGGCCCATCGGGGCCCCGGGATGTCCAGAGTTGGCTTTTTGGACGGCGTCCATGGCCAGGCCGCGAATGGTGTTGATACAAAGGGTATCCGTCGCTGATTGTTCGCCAGACACAGTTTTATGCATGGTCATGATCTCCTTGGAAAGGTCTTTGGTAATAAATTGATTTTTATTGGGTATTCATCGTTCGTCACGCAAATTGGCGCGATGCCATTTAATCCTCGGTTCGAAGTTCCAGGTTCCCCCTTCAGGGTTGAATAGCGCCTATTTGTAACCTGCCTGATTCCAATTGTAACCCTTGAACCCTGAACCTTAGAACCTTGAACCCGCCTGGTTTAAAGCGCCCGCAAATATTCCGGTTTTAGATTCACCTCGCCAGCCAGGGCGCTGTCGATGAGGTTCAGGGTTTTTTCCTTTTCCTTCGGCAGGATCGCCCTGATCGGCAGATAATTCGAGGCGTGGTTTGCATGGAACAGGCCTCTCGTCAGATGCGTGCTGGCTATCATGGTTCGCAACTCCCGGAGCATTTCCATGGGACCGATAAGCTCGAACGCTTCCTTTTCATAATCATCACACAGCGGGGTCCCCGGGATCAGCATCAGGCTCAGGGCGCCTACGTATTCGGGGTCGATTTCCGAAAGTACCCGTCCGGTTTCAGCGGCGTGAGTCTGAGATCTATCCGGGCCGGCAATACCCAGCAACACGGTAATGGAAAGCTTCAGCCCGGCGGCGCGTGCTTTGCGGCCCATGGCGATCATCTTGGCGGCGTCGGCGCCCTTCCGAATCTTTTTCAAGGTGACATCGTCACCCGTCTCCAGGCCCATATACGCGATGCCGATACCAGCCTCTTTCAGCTGGATCAGCTCACCCGGTGTCTTCATGTTGAGGCTTTTCGCATTGGCATAGACCCCGACCCGCGTAACCCAGGGCAATTGCCGCTTTATTTCAGCCAGAATATGCAGCAGGCGTTTTTGGGGAATGATCAGGGCGTCGCCGTCGCATAAAAAAACCCGGCGCTGACGCCGGCAATACTGGGCTGCAAACGCAATGTCGGCCATGATCCGATCATCGGATTTGATTTTGAAGCGCTCACCCGTATAGGTGCCGCAAAAAGTGCATTTGTTGTGGGAGCAGCCGACCGTTACCTGGAGGAGGATACTGTTGGCTTCACTGGGCGGCCGGATAATGTTGCCTTCATAGTGCATTCGTCGTAAACGGGTCCTTTGCGGTGATTGGAGTATGTTCGATATTCAGCTGTTATTGTTCAGAATATTTACATATACCCGCCCCGGGCGAAAAGGCCTAACAGACCTGGCCGGTGGCGGGGTGGATTGTTTTTGATCGGATGTTTTTAGCGCACTGGTCCCCTGGTTGCAATAGTTTTCTATTGTCCCAGGTCACGGTCGGCAACCTTCGGCCGGCTGGCGACTGAGGTTTGAAAAAGCAGGCGGACATGGACGCTGGTAGTCTGGCTCCGGCAGATGGCTACCGGTTCAGTTCCCTGCGAATGGCATGTCCAATTTCTTCAATCAGGTAGGGCTTTTTAATGTAGGCCCCGGTTCCCAGTTCCTGGGCTCTTTTCACGCGATCCGAAGCAGAATACCCGCTGGCAATAATGGCTTTCTGACCGGGGCGGATTTCCAGGATGCGCCGGTACGTTTCGAGGCCGTCAATTCCCGGATCCATGATCATATCCAGAACGACCAGATCGATCGGATTGGTTTTCAAATAGGCGATAGCTTCTTCGCCACTGGTTAACGTGGTTACGGCATACCCTAGCTTTTCAAGCATGCGCTGGGCGATGTCGCGTTGATCTTTTACATCGTCCACGACCAGGATAGATTCACCCTTACCACGAATGGCTTCCAGAGTCGTATCGCTGTCCACGGCTGCCATGGTTGCATCCGTGGTAGCCGGGAAATAAAGGGCGAATGCATTGCCGCTTTCGTCGGCCTGCAAATCGATGTAGCCCTTGTGATCCCTGACCGTTCCCCAGACGACGGCCATGCCCAGTCCGGTATCGTTGCGCCCCAGGACTTTGCTGGTAAAAAAGGGCTCAAAGATGCGTTCCTGCTGTTCGGCAGTGAAGGGATTGCCGTTATCGCATACTTTCAAAACCACATACTCGCCCGGGACCACCTCGCTGTACCCGGCCAGGGGCTCGTCCAGGCGGGTGTTATGGGTCGTTACCCTGATTTTTCCGGCTTGCCTGATGTTGCCGGCGGCATTGTTGACCAGCTGAGCTACCGCTTTATCAAGATGTCCCCTGGTCCCATGGATATTCATCAGATCGGGTGCCAGGTCACTGATGCATTGCAGGGCCTGGTTTTCACTCAAGAGGCCAGCATGATGCCGGCTGCGAATGTAGTGGTCGACGATATCGTTGAGGTTAATAACCTCGCTGGTGGGAATATCCCTACGGGCCAAGACCAGCAGATCCTGAACGGTAGCCGCAGCCCGTTCACCGGCTTTTTTGATGGTCAGCAGTGGTTTCTTTAAGGGACTATCCTCATCCAGATCCATCAACATAAGTTCCGGGTAGCTGACAATCCCGGACAGAATATTGTTCAGGTCGTGGGCAACCCCGCCGGCCAGATTACCGACCGCCTCCATCTCCCGGGCATCCTGCAGTTCTTCAACGAGTTTAAACCGTTCCTCCTCGGCCTCTACCCGGCGGGTAATATCGACGGCGATACCCCCGACTGCATGGGGTTTCCCATCTTTGAGAATTGGAAATTTGGACACAAGCTGGTGGCGAACTTCATTACGGATTTTAATGACCTCGACCTTGATGATTGCTTCATTGTTCGCTGTGACCTGTTTGTCATTTTCTCTTAGCTCGGCTGCGATATCGGGTGGCCATAGCTCGGCATCGGTTTTTCCCAGGCGATCATTGGGGCTTATCTCGAACAACTTTTCATAGGCTTGATTGACATATATGTAGCGGCCCGCGAGGTCTTTGATAAATGCCAGCGATGGCATGTGGTCCATAAACTGGGCAAACCGCTTGCGGCTCTCCGCCAGGGCAATGTCCGCTTTTTTGCGCTCGGCGATCTCGCGTTTCAACATCAGGTTGGTTTGAGTCAAATCAGCGGTCCGTTTGGCAACTTCTTCTTCCAGTTTGCGGTGGGTCAGCTGAACCTGGTCATCCACCTTTTTCAGTTCGGTTACATCGGTGAGCAGGAAAAGATGGGTGTCCATTTCGGATACCAGGGATAATCGTTTAACCACTACATAGCGATCTCCATGGCCGGAGGCTATGGTGGTGTTCACGGTTCCCGGAGGCGGAATATTGTCTTCCACCATCAAGGTAGTGATGCGGGACTGATAAGCATCGTCGAAGAGTTGGGGAAAGGAGGCACCTACCAGGGTTTCGGGTGTCTGGCCAAAAAGAAAGCCGGCGGCCGGATTGGCGTAGACCACCCGATGTGCGTAAATTTCGATGATGCCGTCCGAGATGCTGTCGATAATCGATTCAAGATGCCGAGTGCGGCGCAGCAGTTCCTGGGTCATCTGACGGGGGCGGACCTTTTCGGCGCCCAGGATAGGCAAACCGACATCGCTGCGATTCTCAGCTGCTTCGATGACAGCCATAACGTGCTTGGCCATCTGGTCGAAGGAGCCCTTGGCGATACAGGCATCTGCGCCGAACTCCTTGTACCCTTCACCTAACTCTGCCGCGGCGGCGGAAATGACCACGAGGAAACTATCCTCGAGATGGGCCATGTTGCGAATAATCCGGCATAGCTTGCTCCCGTCAATCTTGGGCATGACCAGGTCGATAAAGATGACGTCCGGCTTTATGTTCGTCAGCGTGTCCAGTGCATCGAATCCGTCCTCCGCCAGATAGACCTTCATACCCTGGCCCTGGAGGAGCTTGGCCATGAATTCACGCATCAACCGATTGTCATCGACGACGAGTATTTTTTTGCGCATGTGTATCAGCCTGTTAGATTAGGAGCTAACTCGACATTTTATGAATTAGCGGCGGTGCTGTCAACTCATAATCAATCTTGCCCTGGGGCGCTAACTATCTGTCTTTTTATAATTTTGTGCTTTCTGCCGGCCCCTATACGGTGTTGACAGGTACCGGGCACTCATGTATCACTGACGGACTCACAGCCAGCCAACAACAGGAAATGATCTACCGAACCCGACGTCCGCTGCCGGATCACGGACCGGGCCGCGGTGTGCCGGAAAGGAAGTTATGGTTCATGATATCACATTTTTTACAGTCGGGCTGCTGCTGCTTTACTTCGGATCCCTCTGGCTGGTGAAAGGATCCGCCAGCCTGGCGCACAGTCTTGGTATCCGGCCCATCGTGATCGGTCTGACCGTGGTGGCCTTTGGCACATCCGCTCCGGAACTGGTGATTAGCCTGGTCTCAGCTTTAAAAGGCAAGAGTATGATCGCCGTGGGAAATGTCATCGGTAGTAATATCTGCAACATTGCCCTGGTACTCGGTCTTTCCGCTTTTCTCAATCCCATTAAAAGTCACCCCACCGTTCTCAACCGGGATATTCCATTGATGCTGGCCATATCCGTCTACCTGCTGCTGCTGTCTCTGAATTCGACCCTGGGGCGACTTGAAGGCCTGTCACTGATAGCCGGAATCATCCTTTATACCTGGTATAACTACTCCATTGCCGTCAAGGAGGCCCCGGTTCTGGTCCAGGTGTCGGAAGAGCAATTGCCGCCGCCGGAAATCGCTTCCCGCACGATGCAGGTTGTATTCATTGTGATCGGTATCGCCGGGGTGGTCGCCGGAGCGGATTTTCTGATCGATGCCTCCGTGAGTATCATGACCGTTTTCGGGGTCAGCGAGAAATTCATCGGCCTGACGGTGGTCGCATTTGGTACGTCCCTGCCCGAACTGGCCACCTCGGTCATGGCGGCCTGCAGGGGGGAAATGGATATCAGTATCGGCAACCTGCTGGGGAGCAATGTCTTCAATATTTTAAGTGTGCTCGGCGCCGCCGCGTTGGTGCGGCCGATTCACATACCGGGCGGGTTTATTGAAAGCGGGCTCCTGCTGGATTATCTGGTGATGATGTTTACAAGCAGCTTGCCGTGGCTGCTAATGCGCAAAGACCTGATTCTATCCCGGGCCAATGGCTTGCTGCTGCTGAGTTGCTACGTCGGGTATGTAACCTACCTGGTGGCAAAAGGCTAGAAGCATCAGGAAAAAATCAAGTGCCCATCTTCCTGCCGGTCGGTTACCCGGCCTATGATTGTAGCTGCCGGGATCCCGGCGGCGTGCAGGGCGGCAATCAGTTCCTGTGATTGACTTTCCGGAAGGGCGGCCATCAAACCGCCGTTAGTCTGGGGGTCAAACACAATTTCCTGGTGCCACGCAGGCAGCCCAGTGGCCATGGTCATCTTCCCGGCAACCTGCTGGCGGTTGCTGGCGTTGACGCCGGTTGTCATGCCTTTACGGTACATATCCAATGCTTCATCCATGACCGGCAATGATTCGATGCGGATATCGATGGTGATGGGTGTTTCACCGACCATTTCCAGGGCGTGACCGGCCAATCCGAACCCGGTGACATCGGTGGCGGCGTGAATATCATAATTCTGCATGATTTCGGCCGGCCACCGATTCAGGGTGGTAAGGACTTCCAGGCAGCTGTCCATGGCCGCGGCCGACACCCACTTTTTCAAGTTGGCATTGAACAGCACGCCGCTGCCGATAGGTTTGGTCAGTACCAGTACATCTCCCGGGCGCGCACCGGTGTTGGTCCAGATCCGGTCGGGGTGCACCGTCCCGGTCACTGAAAGTCCGTATTTGGGTTCGTCATCGTCGATGGAGTGGCCGCCGGCTAAGACAGCGCCGGCCTCGGTGATTTTATCCAGCCCCCCTTCTACGATTTTGTGCAGCATTTCCTGGGAGAGTTTTCCGGACGGAAAAGCAATCAGGTTCAAACAGGCCAGCGGGGCTCCGCCCATGGCATAAACATCGCTGATGGCATTGGCCGCTGCAATCTGGCCAAAGATAAAGGGGTCATCCACCGGCGGCGTAATGAAATCGGCTGTCATGATAATGGCCGTTTGGTCATTAAGTCTATAGATACCGCCATCATCGCATGTTCCAAATCCCACCAGCAAGTTGGGATCCTGGTTGGCAGGCAGCGATTTGAGCAATTCACCAAGCCCGACCGGGCTTATTTTAGCTGCTCAGCCGCACGTCTTGGAAAGGCCGGTAAGTGTGTTTTTTCTATTCAAATTGAACATTGGCAGTTTACCCTGTGAAAATTGTTTGTTCTATCCGCATACAATCGCTGCAGAAATCACTGCCCCACACTGTATGTACAATTTGGCACCAGTTCAAGGGGAAGTTTTTCATGGGGGACAAACAATTTGTGCCGGCCGCCTGCCCGGCCGGTGAGTCGGTCGGGCAAGTGAAGAATGCGATAGAAAGATTGGCGCACCGGTTTAGCCGATATCAATTCTAAGTATCCAGGAAGGTAACCCGACCCTCAGCCAGGCTATACTTGGCCGCGACGATCTTGATCTCACCTTTATTTACCAGATCCCCCAGGGCATCGCTTTCAACCACGATGGCCGCGGCTGTTTTACGGGCATTTTCTTCGGCGCAACGCTCGATGAACGCCTGGCCATCCAACTCCGTATCATTCTGGGTGGTTGTTACTACCGGGAAAATGCGGTCCAGCAAGGCCTGCAGGCTGGGACTTTCTGCCTCCGTACCCTGGGCCAGGGTTTGCACGGCAGCCGTAACGGCGCCACAGCATTCATGCCCCAAGACCACAATCAGGCGGCTGCTGGAATGCAGGGTCGCATATTCAAGGCTGGCCAGAAGTTCCGGTGTCAGGACATTGCCGGCTACCCGGGCGATGAACAGGCGTCCGAGGCCTTCATCGAACACGATTTCCGGCGGCACCCGGGAATCGGAACAGCACAGGATCGATGCATAGGGGGCTTGGCCGTCGGTCAAGCCGGCCCGTTGTTCCGGAAAATCATCCCGGGCGTTTACCTGGCCGCTCACAAAGCGCGCGTTGCCGGCTTTGAGTAGTTCCAGGGCCTGATCCGGCCCGACAGCAACAGGCTTGGCGTTGGTCATTGTCAGATCTCCTATTGGGTAACGCGCCCGGGCCGGACACAAATCTGTCAGGCGGGGCACTGATGTTTAAGGCAGCCTAATGGGTAGGCCCATGATCGGTCACAGCACCTATATAGCAAAACCAGCAACAATCATCAGCCGGATACTGACCGGGAGCGCCCATAAGATGAATTTGCCCGTGGAATTTGGCTATTTCGGTATATATGGATGTGCCAGTGCGGCCGTCTTCAGATAGGTGAATACGGCGGATCCTTCGGTGTCTGCTTCCCGGCTGCCGGTGGCGACCGCGCGCGCAGCCTGCACCTTTTCTTTGCGTTGTAGCGGTATGCGGGTGTCGATTAACTTCAGGGTTGTTTGCACGCGGTCAAAAAGTACCAGCGGGCCGAAGGCCGGGCCACTCGCAGCGGCTCGGTCTAATGCACCGAAGATGATCTGGTGCGCCACTTTCAGCTGGCGCGGTGGTCCCGTCCAGTCCAGCAGTTCGGCGAACAGTTCCAGCGCTTCGATGACGCCATCCTGATAATCGTTTTCGAGGGCAGCGGTCCCCTGTTTCGCAATGTCTTCGATATCTCCGGATGTGTAGGCCAGATCCAGGGTCGCGATGCAATCTAGCCGAACCTTTTCCACGGAATCCCCCTTCTTGCTGGCAACCACATCCTTGTCATTGAGAATTTTGATGATATTTCTAATCTTCACCATCTCCTTGACAATAGGACTCTTACGCATGGCCACATCTTCAGGCGTGGTGGTGTAGATGGGAAAGTCATTGTCCAAGACCAAGACCGCCGGAGGGGGCGCCTCACCGGGGATAAGATAAAGCTCGAGATCTCTTTTGTGCAGCTTTTCATATCCGGCCAGGCCAAGCAGCTGGCGCCCCATATCCCGGTCCAGGCGCCGGCCGCTGTCCGGCGGCTCCATGGAGGCTGTTACCCGCCGGGCAAGCCGATCGATTTCAATTTTCTTCAGCAGGTTTTCCCGAAACGACATATCTTCCTCCAGCTCCAGCGAATTGAGCCTGACAATTTTTAGCATAGCGGTGTTTCTGTGTAAACCATTCGTTTTTTAACGGATCTTGACCTTTACCCCTTTTTCGGCTATGTAATTGCGCTGGACATTTTTCGCTGGACCGTCTGACGGGGCTTTTCCAGCCGCCGTTCTAGAACCTATCTAAAAAAACGGATTTTGGTTCAAAATGACGCGAAGCTAATGCCTAACGTGGTGCAAGGCGGCCGTGAAGAATTCCCCGAGGCGGGACTTCCCTCCTGATTTATATTCATAGGTGGGTCGAACCAGAGGTGCCAGCGAAGCCAATGCCTATCGTGGTAAATACATCAGGTATTTCGAGGATTTATTCGGAGCGCCCAACGCCGAGTTTTATCCGCCTCGGGCGGATTGGCCAATCAGTCTTCGCCAAAGGCTACGCCCGACATGAAGACTTTTTTGAGATGGGTTCTAAGGATTGCTTCTAAGGCAACCAGAAAAACCCGGCCACACCTTACCGATTTCACCACCGCGCTACAGCCGCAGTTTGCTACCTACTAGCTCTACATAGGTCGGGAGGGGATTGGTTTGCGCCGGGCGATTGAGATTCACCGCTCGCTAGAGGAGGTACCATGGGAGACAAAGTAACGATCACCTACCAAGACAAAACCATTGAATTACCGATAGTCGTCGGTTCTGAGGGCGAGGTCGCGGTAGACATTACCCGGCTGCGTTCGGAAACAGGTATCATTACCATGGATCCCGGCTATGCCAACACCGGCGCCTGTGCCAGTTCAATTACCTTTATGGACGGTGAGAAGGGCATTTTGCGCTACCGGGGAATTCCGGTCGAGGAATTGGCCGAGCATGCCACTTTCAAGGAGACCGCTTACCTGCTTATTAACGGCGAACCGCCGTCGAATGGCGAGTTGAACCGTTTTTCCATCCTGCTCAACGACCACAGCCTGGTCCATGAGGATATGCAGGCCTTTTACCAGAATTTTCCGCGTCAGTCGCACCCCATGGGAATTCTCTCCGGAATGGTGAATGCCCTGCGATTTTTTTATCCCGAGTTGCAGACACTGGAAGAAGAGATCAATATTACGGTTACCCGTCTGCTGGCCAAGATTCGCACCATGGCTGCGATGTCCTATAAAATATCCCGGGGACACAAGGTGGTCTATCCCCGGCCCGATCTGGCTTACTGCGCCAATTTCTTGAACATGATGTTCGATTCGCCGGTCAGACCCTACGTGATCGATGAGGATGTGGTCAAAGCCTTAAGGGTCTTTTGGATCCTGCATGCCGACCACGAACAGAACTGTTCGACCTCTGCGGTCCGGCTGGTGGGCAGCGCCCGCGTTAATCTTTACGCATCCATATCAGCGGGAATCAGCGCCCTGTGGGGCCCGCTGCACGGAGGGGCCAACCAGGCCGTTATCGAGATGCTGCAAAGCATTGAATCCGGTGGCTACACCATTGATCAGGTCGTGCGCCGGGCCAAGGATCGTAACGATCCTTTCCGCCTCATGGGGTTCGGGCACCGGGTGTACAAAACCTACGATCCCCGGGCCAAGATCATGAAAAAGATGTGCGACACGCTGCTGGCCAAATTTAAGGTAAAAGATCCCCTGCTGGATTTGGCCAAAGAACTGGAAGAAAAGGCCTTGTCCGACAGCTACTTTATCGACCACCATCTCTACCCCAATGTGGATTTCTACAGCGGCATCGTTTTACGCGCGATCGGCATTCCCACCAATATGTTTACGGTCATGTTCGCAATCGGCCGTCTGCCCGGCTGGATTGCGCAATGGAAAGAAAGTGCCGACGACCCCAACTGGCGGATCGCCCGGCCGCGGCAGATATATACCGGGCCGCCCAAGACCACCTTCGTGCCCATCGACCAGCGCTGATTAAGCCTGAATCACAGCATTGAAAAATGCAAAGGCCCCGGTTGTCAGGGTGGATAGCGACCTGACAACCGGGGCCCTTTTGTTCTGGTGGTCACCCGGGTTGGGCTGGTTACACCGTTTGCTTTGGCAAAACCAGATTCAGAACCACGCCGAGGATGCCGGCCAGACCAATACCGCCCAGGGTAAATTTACCGAAAGGCAACACCATGCCGCCGATACCGCACACCAGGATCAAGGCCACGATGGACATGTTGCGCGGTTCGGTCAGGTCATCCCCCGCTTTAACCAATGTATTGAGGCCGACCACGGTGATGGCGCCGAACAGCAACAGCATGATGCCGCCCATGACCGGTACCGGGATGGTCTGCAAGAGCGCTCCGACTTTGCCGACAAAGGCCAATAAAATGGCGAATATGGCGGCCCAAGTCATGATGGCCGGGTTGAAGGCGCGCGTGAGGGTCACCGCCCCGGTCACTTCTGAGTAGGTGGTGTTCGGTGGGCCGCCGAGACACGATGCCAATGAGGTGGCCAGGCCGTCCCCCATCATGGTCCGATGGATACCCGGTTTTTCCACGAAATCTTTACCGGTCACATTGCCGATGGCGAGAATATCGCCGAAGTGTTCGATGGCCGGGGCAATGGCCACCGGCACGATGAAGAAAATGGCCTGGAGGTTCCATTCCGGGAACACGAAAGCGGGCATGGCAATCCAGGGGGCATCTAAAACCGGTTTGAAACTGACCATGGCCGGGCCGGTCCAGTTTTTAAGGCTGCCGGGATCGAAACCGCTCTGAATAGAGGCCGATAAGCCCACACCATCCAAAATAAGGGCAGTCAGATACCCGGCGGCAATGCCGATAAGGATGGGGATCAATTTGAACCAGCCTTTGCCGAGCAGGGACGTGATGATGGTTGTCAACAGAGCGACGCCGGCCACGATCATGGCCGTGGTCTGGGGCACCAGCCAGGCCGCGCCATCGCCGGTGCGGCCCATGGCCATGTGCACGGCCACCGGGGCCAGAACCAGGCCGATGACCATGATGCCCGGACCAACCACAACCGGGGGCAGCAGGCGGTGCAGAAAGCCGGCGCCGAAGGCTTTAACGCACAGGCTGAGGATGATATACAGCACACCGGCGGCCGCGAGTCCGCACATGGTGCCCGGGATACCCCAGGTGTTGACGCCATAGATGATGGGGGCGATAAACGCGAAGGAGGAGGCCAGGAATATAGGCACCATACGTTTGGTCACCGCCTGAAAGATCAGCGTTCCAGCCCCGGCCGTGAATAAGGCTACGTTGGGGTTCAGGCCCGTGAGCAGGGGAACCAGGACCAATGCACCGAAAGCGACAAAAAGCATCTGGGCGCCTATGATGCTCTCCTTCATGGATAACCTATACTCCGTGGAATTCTCGGGCATACAACCTCCTTTACTTGGTACCGAAAATTTTATCCCCGGCGTCACCTAGACCCGGCAGGATATAACCGATATCGTTAAGTTTATCATCTATTGCCGCCACGTAGATCTCTACATCGGGATGGGCGGCTTCCACCTTGGCAATGCCTTCGGGGGCTGCCACGAGAAAAAGCCCCTTGATGTGGTTGCAGCCGGATTCCTTGATCAAATCGATGGTGGCGTTCAGCGTCCCGCCCGTGGCCAGCATGGGGTCCACGATGAGGGCGATGCGCTCGTTCATTTTGCTTGTCATCTTGACATAGTAGCGCACGGGCTCCAGGGTCTCTTCGTTCCGGTAGAGCCCGACCACACTAACCTTGGCGGACGGAATCAAGTCCAGGACCCCGTCCATCATGCCCAGCCCGGCACGCAGGATCGGGATAACGGTAATCTTTTTCCCCTTGATGCGTTCGACCTCTACATCGCCGGCCCAGCCGGTAATCGTTCTGGGCTCCGTTTCCAGGTCTTTGGTGGCCTCGTAGGTGAGAAAACTGGCCAGCTCCGAAGCCAGGTCCCGGAAATCTTTGGTCGAGATATCATGCTTGCGCATGAGTCCGAGTTTGTGTTTGATCAATGGATGGGATACGATTTTTACCGGCACGGGTATCCTCCTTGGATAGGGATTAGAGCGGCTTACGGCCGTCATGGATTGGCCCGGGGCTCGCAATTTCGGATTGTGTCGTCTGTAAATATTTCTGGTCAGGGATACGCGGCGTGCGTATCGTTTGGCAGGCTATACACAAAATAATGGGGTGTGTCAAGAAGACAGACCCCATATAATGCGCCTCATTGGATTGTCTTTTCCGGAGTACCCCACAAGCCCCTAAAAATGCCGACGGGCCCTTCTAAATACCCGAAATTAAATATAAATTAAAGATTAGGTCGCAAGTTGGCTAGAAATCACCCAATGGTCTGACAAACGTAAATTTAGCTGGGTATTTCACCAATATTTGACCGGATTCCGATGCGTTACCCCCAGGAATCGAAAAGATCAAGCCCACTACGTGCACAGCTGCCCCGAGGGCGGTTGCAACAATTCCGAGCGGACGCAGTACGACAAGATCGGCGGCCATGCCTTCGGGGGTCTTTTCCCGTACTTCCACCGGGTTTTCAGCCAGTACCGGTGACACCATCGGTATCAGCAGCATGCATATGGCTAAAATACTGCACAACATTTTTGATTTATGAGAGCGCATGAGACCTCCTTGGATACGTGTTTACCGATTCCGGGTTGGACGGATACGCCGGTCAGATTAAAAAAGAATTGCAAACCACCCTGTCTCTGGTATTGATAGTGCGATTCGACCGCTCCGGTTCTGTGTGGGCTGGTCAAGATGCGACAGGCCAATTTCCAAAAAACCGAATCCTGACAGATAGTTTGCGTCCTTAAAAATAAGATAATCGCTGCCGGCTGTCAAGCGAAAAGGTGACTGGCACAGGCAAACAGGTCCTTCGAGGCGCTATCCGCAAAGGGGTTTACAATTACAAGACCTGTGAATGTTGATGATCAGGCTGAAAGCGCCGAGGGTTCAGAACTCAGATTAGAAAACACATGGATACCCAGCCAATGACCCAGCAGTTGCAACACATAGCGGTCGCCGTTACGTTGCCGCTGCACCCGCTGTATACCTACAGTGTGCCGGCGGACCTGGCGGATCTGCTCTCTACCGGCAAACGTGTTCTGGTGCCTTTTGGTAATCGGCGAATCACTGGATATGTATGCGGCCCCGGGCCTGTGGATGAAACCTACCCCGTCAAACCAATCCTGGATGTCCTTGATGAAGAGCCCCTCTTTCCGGAGAGCATGCTGCCTTTTTTTACCTGGACGGCTGAGTACTATGTTCACCCCTTGGGGGAAGTAATCAAGACGGCGCTGCCCGGTGGTCTGAACATTTACGACGTAGCGGCGTTTGCCATAAGTGCCCGGGGGAGGGCCGCCCTGGACGAAGAGACCGCCACCCCCAAAGAACGGAAGATACTGACCGCCTTGATAAAAGAACGCCGCACTTATTCGGCCCTCGCGAAAAGTTTGGGCCCCACTGTGCCCGGCCGGGATCTCCAGGCACTGTTAAAAAAGGAGTGGGTTGTCCGGAGCCGAATTTTGAAAGGCGGGCACACCCGTCCCAAGATGGAACGGTTTATTATCCCTGTTGACGGGGCCTCGGAAGCCGGACGTCTGTCCGCGAGCCGCGAAAAAATAATTGCTGTTTTAAACGAGCAAGGGGCCTTGCCCTTGAGCGCCCTTAAAGAAACCGTACCCACAGCCCCGCGCCTGGTAAACACCATGGCCGCGGCCGGGCAGGTGCGGATCGAAAGCCGGCCGGTGTACCGGGATCCTTTGGGGCAGAGAATCCTGAACGATCCGGTCCACCAACTGAACACTGAGCAACTGCAGGTGATCGACAGGGTGGACCGGCAAATGGAAAACGGATTTTCGGCTTTTCTCCTGGCGGGCGTGACCGGCAGCGGAAAGACCGAAGTATATCTGCAGCTGGCCCGTAAGGTGCTGAATCAGGGGAAATCCGTCCTGGTGCTGGTTCCGGAGATTGCCCTGATATCGCAGATGGAACACCGCTTTCGGGCGCGCTTCGGAGAATGCGTGGCCGTACTGCATAGTGGTCTTTCGGCCGGTGAACGCTACGATCAATGGCTGCGTATATGCCGGGGGGAAGCCACCATCGCCATCGGGGCCCGCTCGGCGGTGTTTGCCCCGTTTGCGTCCCTTGGCCTGGTCGTCGTCGACGAGGAGCACGATGCTTCCTACAAACAAGAGGGCGGATTGCGGTACAATGCCAGGGATCTGGCCGTGGTAAGGGCTCGGGGCGGTAACTGCCCGGTTGTACTTGGTTCCGCCACTCCATCGATCCAGTCCTGGTATAATGCCACGGTCGGGAAATTTACCGGGCTTAAACTCACCGAGCGGGTCGCGCAGCGGCCGCTGCCCGACATCATTACCGTTGATTTGCGCGCGGTCCGCCATGAACAGGGCGTGCGGCGTTTTTTGACCCCGGGCCTCAAAGAGGCCATGGCCGCAACGCTGGAGCGGGGTGAACAGGTCCTCCTGTTTCTCAACCGCCGGGGGTTCGCCAGTTACCCGGTTTGTGGGGAATGCGGCGAAGCCGTGAAATGTCGGCACTGTGACATTACCCTGACCCTGCACCAGGCGGCGAACGCCTATCGGTGCCACTATTGTGGTTTCAGCATGGCCGCTGCAACCCATTGCCAGGCGTGCGACTCTGACCGGATTGTTCGCCTGGGGGTTGGCACCGAGCGGATCGAAGCAGCGGTGGCCGCCCTTTTTCCAGAGGCGGTTGTGGCCCGCATGGACCGGGATACCACCACCCGCAAAGGATCGCTGGTCAGGCTGCTGAAGAAATTACATCAAGGCCGGATCGACATCCTGGTGGGCACCCAAATGGTGGCCAAGGGGCACGATTTTCCCAACATAACCCTGGTGGGCATTTTGTGCGCGGATCTTTCCCTCAGTTTTCCGGATTTTCGTGCCGGCGCAAGGACCTTCCAGCTGCTGGCCCAGGTTGCCGGCCGGGCCGGTCGCGGGGAGCGACCCGGCAAGGTGATTTTGCAGACCTATAATCCTGAGCATTTCAGCATTACGGCCGCCTGCGCCCAGGATTTCAAGTCCTTTTACAAACGGGAGATAGCATTTCGCCAGTCGCTGGGGTATCCGCCGTTTACGCGGTTTGTGCAGTTTAAGATCTCCGGCAAGGTTACCGAGCGCGTGCGCCGACAGGCGCAGACCCTGGGAGATGCCTGCCGGCAATTGATAACCACTCACCGGGACTACAGGGAGGCCGTAAACATTCTTGGCCCCATCGAATCACCCATGACCCGGGTAGCTGGACGATACCGCTGGCAGATTCTGTTGAAAAGTGGATCGACCCGGGTCCTGCACCGGCTGGTTAATGATTTGCAGGCTGGCACGCCGAAACTGTTTTCCGGTCGCGATGTGCGCATCGCAGTTGACGTGGATCCGCTGTTTCTGATGTAGGCACCTTTTGCGAGGTGAGGAGAAATATAGTGAATCCTGGCCCGGAGAGGCTGTGTCGTGATTGCCAAAATAGCGCAGTTGACAATATCGTCATCCCGGATCCCGGATCCCGGATCGATGTCCGGGACAGGCTTTTTAGATCCGGGATCCAGTGTCATTACCGTCATATAGAGTTCTGGATGCCGGATCGAGTCCGGCATGACGGAGAAGAATCGGCGGTTCTCAGAATTACGACATAGCCAATTAGCTCTTTTAGTCCTCGTAGCCAAAGGCTCCTATTCGGCCGTCGCAGCCTTGACTGCTATGGCGGAGTCGGCTGGCGAAGTCGGCGATCCGGCTCTAAGCAACGGGTTTTAATTACAGAATGAAAAGCCTGTTTCCACTTGCCGTTGACCTGCACAATGAAACCTGCTAAGCGCAGAGCAACCCGATTGCGGGTCGGCAACTTGCAATTACACCATCTCTGTTTTATGTTTGACATGAAAGGACATGTAACCCAGTGAATAGGCGGGCGAGGATACTTGGACTACTTGGGAGAACGTAAAATGAATGTTCGATTGATAATCTGCTTGATGTTGGGTGCCTTCGTTTTCGGCGGGGCGCCGGCCCTGGCTGCCGATACTGACCAAAAGACCGGTACGCCCAATGCGGTTTTAACCCACACCAGCTATAACTTTCCTACCGTTGTGGATGGCGTCACCGTTGTACATGAGTTCCCGATCAAGAACCTCGGTACGGCGGTCTTGCAAATCCACAAGATCAAGACCGGCTGAGGGTGCGCGGCTGTCGACTATCCTCGGCAGATCCCTCCCGGTGGTGAGGGCAAGATCAAAATCAAAGTATATACGAGCGGGTACGGAGGCGGCCTGCTGTCCAAAACGGCGGAAGTGTATCTCAACGATCCCAAACGCAGGCGCGTTGACCTGCAAATCCGCGGCGAGGTCGAAGTGTTTGCCCATTTTACTTCCCGCAGCATTGTCCTGCGGGGTAAAGCGGGTGATAAAATTGTGTCTGGTTTGGTTATCAATCAACGGCCGGAGTATCAATTCAAGGTCGTCAACATTACCGCCCGCAGCGGCCGTGACATCAAGTATCAGCTGGAAAAGAACCTGGGGACCAAGCCCGTTGTATACACCCTGACAGTCGAAAACCGGAAGAGCACACCGGGGCGGTATTTTGATACGATCTACCTGCAAACGGACAGCACCCTCCATCCCAAAATCGGAATCAATGTGACCGGGATTATCCTGGCGCCGTCGCAAAGCTGAAGGCAGGGAAAAGATGCTGAAAGTGATCGCCTTTGACTGCGACGGGGTCATGTTCGACACCCGGGAAGCCAACCGCGAATATTACAACCAACTGCTGGCCAATTTTGGACGGCCGCCCATGGATGATGCCCAGATGGAATATGTGCACATCAATACCGTGGAAAAGTCGGTTGCCTGCCTGTTCGAGCCAGAAATTATTGCGGAGGTAAACGCATATCGCCGTGAGATGGGCTATCTGCGTTTTATCGAATACATGCAGATTGAACCGGATCTGAAACCGCTGCTGCAGGGCCTGCGTCAGAGGTATAAAACAGCGGTGGCCACCAATCGCACCGATACCATGGACCGGGTGCTGGAAGCGTTCGACCTGACCGACCAGTTTGACCTGGTGGTAACTGCCCTGGACGTGCCGCACCCCAAGCCGGCTCCGGACTGCCTCACCAAGGTAGCCCACACCTTTCAAGCCGCCCCCTCCGAAGTGATGTACATCGGCGATTCAGTTCTGGATCAGCAGGCCGCGCAGGCTGCCGGAACCCAATTCGTCGCCTTCGACAACCCCACGCTGATCGCCGATCGCCACATCACCAGCTTCAAAGAACTCTTCTATCTTCTTGACTGAAGCAAATTTTGGAAAATGGTTTAGATTAGCATAGAGGCCATTGGAAAAAGCTCAATTTTGTTTCAGATCAAGGCGGGCGAGATCTATAAACCGGAGGAATACGAGTGAGTATTTCGAGGATTTATCGATGAGCCCAACGCAGATATGGAGCAAAAGGGAGCTTTTTCCAATGGCCTCTACTGGTTGCCCAAGCCATTTTGTCGGCCACAATCCGGACAATCCCAGGTAATTCCGTTGCAGGACATACCCCAGAAATTCTCATACATGCAGTCCTGGCAAATGCTGAAGCCGCAGCGGCACTGCCAGTAGAAATGGGAGTTCCGGCGGCAGCAATGGCAGCTGGTAGCACGGCGGGTTTTCTTCTTTTCCCGGTAGGTTGATTTACGCGTTGAGCTTGGCATGTTCGATCTTGATGCAGCGGTTCATGATGACATCGATTCCGGCCTCGATCAGCAATTCAGCGGCGGCATTGTTTTCGACCCCAAGCTGCATCCAGAATAATTTTGGCTTAATTTTAATCGCGTCTTCGGCCAGCGGCAGAATCCGGGCCGGGTTGATAAAGGCATCGACGATATCGACCGGTGGGGGTACCTCCAGCAGGGTCGGATAGGCTTTCTCTCCGATAACCTCGGGCTGCGCCGGGCGTACTGGAATAACCGTATAACCTTGTTCTTTCAGGTAGAGCCCGACTTTGTGCGAATCCCGCTGCGGTTTAGGGCTTAGACCCAGAACGGCGATTCGCCGGGCCGATTCCAGGTGGGCTTTGATGTCATCTTCAAAAACAAGTATTCTGCCTTTGGTCATATTGTGCTATTTCCTTGTCTATTAATAGAATTTATTTGCTGCGTGAAACTAGCGCATGAACCCCGTGTTGTCAACCGGGCCAAACGGTGAACAGCGCCGACTGGCGACCATCTCATAACCAAGCTGGGGAACTTATATGAACGCGAAAAAGACAGTGTACCTTATTGACGGGAGCGCCTATATCTACCGGGCCTACCACGCGATCCGCAACCTTTCCAGTTCGAAGGGGATGCCGACCAATGCCGTCTTCGGCTTTGCCCGGATGCTGATCAAGCTGATAGAGGACAAGACACCCGAGTACCTGGCGATCTGTTTCGATATGAAAGGCCCCACCTTCCGCCATGAGATGTACCCCGAATATAAAGCCAACCGGCCACCCATGCCCGAAGATATGGTGCTCCAGCTCCCCTTGATCAGGAAGGTCGTGGACGGATTTCAGATTCCGGCCCTCGAAGTGGCCGGCTACGAGGCCGATGACCTGATCGGCACCCTGGCCCGCCAGGCCGGCGAGGCCGGCTTCGACGTGGTCATGGTGACCGGGGACAAGGATTTCATGCAGCTGGTCACGCCTACGCAGATCATCTGGGATCCCATGAAAGACCAGACCATCGATGTCGACTTCATTGCGGAAAAGCACGGGGTCTCTCCCGAGCAGATGATCCAGGTGATGGGGCTGTCCGGGGATACGGCCGACAACGTACCAGGGGTTCCCGGCGTTGGACCTAAAACGGCCGTCAACCTGATCAAAGAGTACGGTACAATCGACGCGCTTTATACCCAAATTGATTCTGTAACCAAAAAAAAATTGCATGAAAACCTGGTCACTTATCAGGAGCAGGCCCTGTTGAGTCGTGACCTGGTTACGATCAGCACCGATGCGCCCGTGACATTCGAACCGGCGGCACTGGCCGCCAGTCCCCCGGACGACGATCAACTGGCCGAACTTTTCAAGGAGCTTGAATTCCGGTCGCTGCACAAACTCTACCGGGGCAAAAAAGAACAGGCTACCAAGGATTATCGGGCCATCGTCGACGAACAGGCCTTGGACGAACTTGTCGAACAGCTCCTGGGGGCTGATCTTATTGCGGTGGACACGGAAACCACCGCCCTGAATCCCATGCTGGCAGACCTGGTGGGACTCTCCTTTTCCAGCGCGGATCATACCGGGGTATACATCCCCTGCGGGCACGATCCGGAGGTCGTACCCCAACAGGTATCCCGGGAAACGGTATTGAAAAAACTCAAGCCGGTTTTGGAAAATCCGGATCTTAAAAAGATCGGGCAGAACATCAAGTATGACTGGATTGTGCTGGCCCGGCACGGGGTCAACCTCCAGGGGGTGTTTGCCGACACGATGCTGATGTCTTACCTGCTGGACCCTTCCAAACGGGCCCACAATCTCGACCGCATTGCCGAAGATTTCCTTGACCACCAGACCATCTCCTATGAGGAGGTGGCCGGCAAGGGCAAAAAAGCGGTTACGTTCGACCAGGTGCCGCTGGAGTCAGCCACGCCCTATGCCTGCGAAGATGCCGATATCACACGCCTGGCCTACCAGAAGCTTGCTGCGCAGATGAAAGCTTTGAAACTCGAGGAGCTTCTGTCAAAGGTGGAGATGCCACTCTTGCCGGTGCTGCTCCGCATGGAGATGAGCGGCATCCGGGTCGATAAGGATCGTTTGAAGGCCCTCTCCGATGCATTTGCGGATGAACTGGCCGGGATCGAACAAGATATTTATGACCTGGCCGGGGAAACTTTCAATATCAAGTCCTCCCAGCAACTCGGCCAGATCCTTTTCGAAAAACTCGAACTGCCGGTCGTGAAGAAAACCCGTAAAACCAAAGGCTACTCAACGGATGTGAAAGTCCTGACGACCCTGGCCGAACAACACGAACTGCCCGCCCTGGTGCTGCGGCACCGCACCCTGGCCAAGCTCAAATCGACTTATACCGATGCCTTGCTGGAGCTGGTGCACCCCGAGACCGGCCGGATCCACACCTCCTTCAACCAGACCGTGGCCGCCACGGGGCGGCTGAGCAGTTCCGATCCCAACCTTCAGAACATCCCGATCCGGACTGAGGAAGGGCGCCGAATCAGGGAGGCCTTCGTGCCGCGTGACGGTTGGACCCTGGTATCGGCCGATTACAGCCAGATCGAGCTGCGCCTGCTGGCCCATTGTTCCGGCGATCCAATTCTGATCAAGGCCTTTGCCGATGGGGAGGACATCCACGCCCGGACCGCCGCGGAGGTGTTCCAGACCCTGCCGGGGTTTGTCGACGACGACCTGCGCCGCCAGGCCAAGGTGATCAACTTCGGCATCATCTACGGTATGAGTCCCTATGGCCTGTCCCAGGCCCTCAAAATCAGCCAGAAGATGGCCAAGAACTATATCGACAGCTACTTCGACCGCTACCAAGGGGTAAAGCAATATATCGATGAGACAATTGCCCAGGCACATGAAGATAAGCAGATCTCCACCCTTTTAGGGCGCATCCGACCGCTGCCGGATATTGCCAGCCCCAACCGCAACGTGCGCCAGTTCGCCGAGCGCACCGCCGTGAATACACCCATCCAGGACACGGCCGCCGACCTGATCAAGCTGGCCATGATCAATGTGGATGCCACCCTGGCGCGCAAGAAGATGGAAACCACCCTACTGCTTTCGGTTCACGACGAGATTGTCTTCGAAAGCCCGCCGGATGAATTGGAGGCCGCCACGGACATAGTTACGTCATTGATGGAGTCGGTGTGGGATTTGGATGTGGCGCTGAAAGTGAATGCGGCGAGTGGGCAAAGCTGGGCCGAAGCCCACTGAGGGGGCCGCGCTAAGCGGCATCTTTTGGCCCGGGGACGGCGTTTTCACACTTTTCAAATCCTCGGAATAGGGAACTATGCCTTCGGTTTGAATAATGTTCAAGCCTTGTCCTGAACCAAAATCTACCCTTTAGCGCGGCACCTTGCGGATTATAAGGCCGCATCTTCATGCTCGGCAAAACCTTCGCGATGACGGGTTGGCCTGGGGCTCTTACCGGTTTAACAGGTTTTGAGCATTTTATGGCCGGTATTGAAATGACGCTGTGGGGGCGGCGTCCCGCCGCGATCAGTGTTTGGATTTAGCGCTCAGATCTTCGCGGCGAGACGCCACTCCCACAAACACCTTGACGCAAATTAAAAAGGCCGCCGGGAAGAACAAATCAGACTGTCTCCCGGCGGTCCCAATTTAAAAACGGTTGTTTCTTTTTACAAAATCAGGTCAAAGGCGAACTTGGCCACACTCATAAAGTCGTACTTGGCCGGATCGCTTTCGCCGGCGGCCAGGCGGGCATGGGCCTTGTCCCAGAGAATGATGGCGATCTTAGCTTTCTGGAGGGCGGCGTCGCTGCCATCGACCAGGACTTCCAATTCCTGCCACACTTTGTGAAATTGCTCTATGTCACCGGCAATGAAACGCTTGTGTTTGTCGATAAGCTCCAGACGGGCAGTAATCATCGGCACCACCTTGTCTTCTGATCCAAGCTTCAAGCTTTTGCTCCGGCGAATCATTTCGCCTGCTTCCCAATCGATTTTTGCCACTTGATCGAGGGCGCCTTTATCGCCCTTCTCATGGTAACGCACCAACAGGTTGATCAGCTGAAAATTATGTTTCTGGCGTCGTTTTAAGGTTTCACTATAAACCAGTATATCCTTGAAATCATCCTCGATGTGTTTTTCCAGTTCCTTTTCAACTTTAAGGCGATTCTTTTTCATTTCATCCACACGCATGCGCAGGAAGACGGCTGCCTCTCTAACCAGCGGCTGGGCTGTGCTCAGGGCCGCCAGTAGATTCTCCTGCTTGCGGACATTCTCCAGGATCTTCTGGATCTCTTCTTCATTGTACTCCTGCATTCAACGTTTAAGTGCAACACTCGGCTTTAAAGGCTTCGGCCGGTGTTTTAAAATTTAGACACTTTTTAGGGCGATTGTTAAGCCATTTTTCGATCTTTTTCAATTGATGTGG
>Ga0126334_10000031_pt1 | contig 54763 bp, 44 predicted proteins | sample InaspJWI49metaG_FD_94491 | JGI IMG/M metagenome (GOLD analysis project Ga0126334, IMG submission 94491) | Marine gutless worms symbiont microbial communities from Oahu, Hawaii - Inanidrilus sp. 2 OAHU.JWI-49 metaG | ecosystem: Host-associated > Annelida > Digestive system > Unclassified...
CCACATCAATTGAAAAAGATCGAAAAATGGCTTAACAATCGCCCTAAAAAGTGTCTAAATTTTAAAACACCGGCCGAAGCCTTTAAAGCCGAGTGTTGCACTTAAACGTTGAATGCAGGTATGTTATTAAAACAAGATGTTTTCTTCGGGTAAAGGCGCGTCTTTTACGCAATATGCCGGAAGACAGCGAGCAATTCAATAGCTCGAAAATACTATTATGTAGGACGCTCCGCCGTAGTCTAATGCCGCGAGCGTTCAATTTCTGCAGCCATCACTACCCGGGCGGGAGGCCGACGGTATGTTTTTTAAAAAATCAAAACTAAACCTTGAAGCCATGGAAGCTTACCAGGATGAGCTGAACGCTGTAAAAGACGAGCTGGAAGGCTTTAAAAACAAGATTGAATCCGATCTAGGCAGCATCAAGAAAGATTTCAAGGAATTGATTGTCCTGTTGCAGGAATCGCCGGACGAGGAAGATGAACGCCCCGAAGATAGTAAAAGCGGCCCAGTCGCGGAGCGTAAAGAAGAGCGCACGCCGGCCAAGATCATCAACGAAATCCTAGGGCAGAACGAACTCGATGAAATGCGTACCGACATCGCCTCCATCTTCGAAAAGGTCGTTGCCATTGTCCGTCAGACGGATGAGACCGCCAAGGAACTGGCTCGCTTTAAGGATACCACCTACACGGAATTGAAGAGCATCAAAAGCAATATTGACAATGCCAGAAGGGATATCAATAACAAGCTCAAATATTCAATATCCCGTTTGCGAGCTTGATCCCTCATGAAGTTGCCGGCCGGATGCGCATCACGAGAATGTTCAATAGCTGCCAATCTTGCAAAGGGGCATGTGCGCATGACAACATAGGCCCGCCGGAACCCTAACCCAACTGTCAAATTTGAAACCACCGCGCGCCAACCAGAGTCTGCCCATGCATTCCGGTGATGTCTTTTCCGGGCTTCTCGCCGGTTTTGTGGTCGCCGGGCTGACGATCACCCTGACCCTCTCTTTGGGGTCGCTCATTTTTTCGGGTAACCTGGCGGCCTATCTACCAGCCGGCCTGCAGATAGCCCTGTTCAGCGCCGTGGCGGTCGGGATTGTGGGCGCCCTGACCGGCTCACTGCCCGGGACGATCGTTGTCCCCCAATCAGCACCGGCCGCAGTTCTAGCCCTGATAGCTGCCTCGATTACTTTCAACCACGGACCAGGTACATCCCCGGAACAGGCCTTTTTGACCGTCCTGGCCGCAATCGGCCTTGCGACCTTGCTGACCGGGATCTTCTTTCTCTTCCTGGGTCTTCTGCGGTTGGGGGCGTTGATACGCTTCGTACCTTACCCGGTTTTCGGGGGGGTTCTAGCGGGGACCGGCTGGCTCCTGGTGCGGGGAGCGGTCCAGGTCATGGCGGACGTCAGTCCGGAATTCGCGAGCGTACCGGTTTTGGTGGAAGGCGTCGCTCTCCAGCGGTGGCTGCCGGGAACCATATTCGCGGTTCTACTACTGCTGGCCCTGCGACGCTTTAACCATTTTCTCGTGATGCCCGGCACCATCCTGGGCAGCCTGGTAGTCTTCTATGCGTGTCTCTTCCTGGGCGATATTTCTTTTGATACAGCCGTCGCCAAGGGGTGGCTGCTGGCGGCCGTCAAACCGGCCGAGATCGGTTATTATTCCCTGGCCGTACTTGCCCAAGTAGACTGGACACCGGTGGTGAACCAGATTGGCAGCCTGGGAGCGATTTTATTTATCAGTGTGGTAGATCTGCTTTTCTCCGCCAGCGCCCTGGAACTGGCCACCGCCGAAGATGTTGATCTGAATAGGGAACTGCGGGGGGCCGGTCTGGCGAATCTTCTATCGGGCGCCGGCTGTGGCATTATCGGCTACCAGTCCATGACCTTTACGATTCTCAGCCGTCGTATCAGTCCGGGCGGTCGACGGTTGGCCGGGTTCGTCGCCATTGGGCTCTGCGCAGCCACCCTTGTATGGGGGGCAAGCTTCGTCCATCTTTTTCCCAAGCCGATTCTAGGCGGGTTGTTGATGTTCCTGAGGCTTTCCTTCATGGTTGAATGGCTGTGGGATGCCCGGGAACGATTGGCGCGGACCGATTACTTCATTGTGATCCTCATCTTGATCATTATCGGCATCAAGGGCTTTCTGGCCGGGGTGGGGGTGGTCGTAGCCGTGGTCCTGTTTGTGGTGAAATACAGTCGGATCGATGTCGTGAAGCATGATTTGTCGGGCGCTGTGCATCACAGCAATGTCGATCGTCGGGCCGAGCATCGCAAAGTTTTGGTCGAGCTGGGACAGCAGATAAACATCATGAAACTCCAGGGATTTATTTTTTTTGGGACCGCCAATCTGCTCCTGGAGCGTTTTAAAAAGCGGATTGAAAACCGTTCCCAAATGCCTCTGAAGTATGCCATCCTGGATTTTAGGGGGGTCAGTGAACTGGACAGCTCGGCCGTATTCGGCTTCGTCCGGATGCGCCAGCTGGCAGCTGCCAACGATGTTCACCTGATATTTACCAATACCGCTCCCGGTATTCGCCGCCGACTGGAAAAAGGCGGCTTGGGACAACCGGACGATACCGTATTTCGGATTCACCCGGATCTCGACCACGGGCTGGAGTGGTGTGAAAATGAAATTATCCCCATTGCCCGTCCCACCAGCAGCAAGTTTGACCGCACGGTTATCGATTACTTTCGTGATCTCATTCCGCCGGGAACTGATACCGGGCACCTTTTGGAGTATCTGGAGAAACAGTCCATGCAGCCCGGGGATGTCCTGATCCGCCAGGGGGATTCACCCGATGTGATGTATTTCATTGAGTCCGGGCGGGTGACTGCCCAGCTGGAGCTATCCAACGGCCGTACGGTAAGATTGCGTTCCATGGGCAGCGGAACAGTGGTCGGTGAAATGGGCCTGTATCTTGAGATGCCCCGAACGGCTACCGTCGTGGCAGATCAGCCCGGGGTCGTCTACTGCCTGACCGCCGCCGCATTACGCCGCATGGAGGTCGAGGCGCCTGTTTTGGCGACGGCATTCCACCATTTTATGGTCAGGCTGCTGGCGGAAAGATTGCTGGAAAGCAACACTACCCTGAACGCGCTTTTGGATTAAAATAGTCCCGCATGCGACCAGATGGAATTTCGGCTGCCCGGCCGGCCGTGGGGTCGTGCAGCCGGCCGAGCATGCGGCTATTTGGGCTTGACACCTGATCTATTTCCCTGTATTTTTTAGCAATTGCGCTCTTTCCGAGGCCTTCCGGGGTTGTTGGCTGAAGGTTCATTCCGGTCGATGAGGATCGTTGCAATCCAAATATCCCCGGCCCGGCCGGGAAATGGTAAAACCAATACAATGGCATGATCGCGCCCATAGCCCGCCTGCCCGCAGCCGGGCCCAAAACCACCTGTCTGGTGAACGGTGGTTTTCGCAAATAAGGAGTTGGCATGCATACAAAGCGGTTGTTGAGGATCCTGGTGGTAGTGGTTCTGGTGTTGAGCTTGACCGGTGTGGGCTTGGCCCAGAACGTTCCGATAACCCCCAAACACAAAAGTGATGGCAGCAAATTCCGCGTGGCCTATATACAAGGCGGCCCTTATTTTGAGTATGACCAAGTGTTTCTGGCTGTCATACTGCAGTTGCGCCGACTCGGATGGTTGGAGAGTGTCAACATCCCTTCACGTTACACCAAAGACGCCAAGGGCATATATGAGTTTCTATCCACAAATAGCAAGGTCAGCAAATACCTGACATTTTTACCCAATGCCTTTTATGACAGCAACTGGCAGGATGATCTGCGCCTGGCCAACAAACGGAAGCTGATCGAAAGGCTCCGGAAAAGGGATATCGACATCATATTCGCTCTGGGGACCTGGGCCGGACAAGACATGAAAAACATGCCGCCGGAATTTGACATACCGGCCGTCGTGATGGATGTTTCCGATGCCTTGAAAGCGGAAATCGTCGATTCGAACGAGGACTCGGGGCGGGACAACCTGACGGCCCGCGTGGACCCCCTGCGCTATCAGCGGCAGATTGCCATGTTCCATGATATAATCGGGTTTACCAAGCTCGGCATGGCTTTTGAGGATACGGTTGAGGGCCGCAGCTACGCGGCCATAACCGATGTTGAATCCATGGCCGCCGAGCGCGGTTTTGAAATCGAAAAAGAACTGCACCTGGGATATGTGAAATCGAAAGAAAAGGCTGAAGATTGGCTGCTCCGGGCAATCAAGCGGCTGAGCCCCAAGATCGATGCTTTTTACATCACCCAGCAGTTGGCTATTGATCAGAATTCGTTACCGAAATACCTCAAAGTGCTCAACGGACGCGGGATACCGACCTTTTCGCAAACCGGTTCGGTAGAGGTTCGCAATGGAGTACTGCTCAGCATTGCCACCTCCGGTTTCAAATATGTTGCCGAGTACCATGCCAAAAAGATTGCCAGGATCCTCAACGGTGCCCAGCCGCGCAGTCTGCCGATTCTTTTTGAAGATCCGGCCAAGATTGCCATAAACCTGAAGACATGCCAGGCAATCGGTTTTGATCCGCCGGTAGACATTCTCGGCGCAGCAGACGAAATATTCACCGAATAGGCCGTACCGGGGGGATAGACCCCGTCTGTTACCGATAGCGACACCTATCCAGTGGGCCGGACGCCGGGCGAACCACCGGCCACATCGAACAAGGGGGGGATCGATACAACCAGTCCAACGAGATGTATTGGGACCTTTGAATAAAGAGCCTTTAGAATCCAAGCAGGATCCGACCATTTGACCACCGACTGCCCAGGCGTGCGCGGGCTGAGGTAAATTGGTCCGCTGAACGGATGCGGTACGCAAGGCTGTTTTTCAAAGGTTTCATTTTGCAGGTATTATCATCTGGAGCAGCGCAGGCTATATATGACCGATATCGATAGTGTTGACCAGGAACAGCTCTTTGACAGGATTGCCGTTGACTACGACCTGCTGCTGGCCGACTGGAAGAATGACCTGCTTGAACAAGGCCGCCAATTGGACGGCTTTATCCGGCGTTATGCCGTCCAGCCGGTCCGATCGATTCTGGACTGTACCTGCGGAATCGGGACACAGTGTATCGGACTGGCCAGGCAGGGGTACCGCGTTACGGGGACTGATATCAGCCGGAAATCGATTGAACGGGCCCGGCGGGAAGCCAAACGTTTCAATGTCGATGTACAGTTTCAAGTGGCTGACATACGCGTCCTGGCCGAGACGGTTGCGGGTCGTTTCGATTGCGTGATCAGCTGTGACAATTCACTGCCGGCGCTATTAACCGAGGTAGATATCCGCGCCGCACTGGGCCAGATGTATCAACGGCTGGAGACACCCGGTCTGTGTGTTATCAGCATCCGCGATTATCGCCCCATTTTTAAAGAGAAAAAACGATTTCATCCCCGGCAGGTACACACGACGCCAACCGGGAGGCTGGTGGTGTTTGACCTGTGGGAGTATCCCCGGGAAGACATTGTGGTCTTCAATGTGTTTTATCTGCAGGAAGGGGAAAAGGGCTGGAGCGTGGCCACCCGCAAAATGGTCTACCGGGCCCTGTACCCGGAACAGTTGGTGGCCCTGCTAGGGGAGAGTGGTTTCAAGAATGTAGACATCATCCGTGAAGTGGACGGCGATCGACTGCCCTTTGATTTTTACCTATGCCGTAAATAAGACAGTTCCGGCGACGGGTCTCGGGCGGCGGCCCACAGTTTTGCCGACCTGGTCTGCCAGGCACACGTATCAAGAGGATGTTCGTGTTAATGGGCGCTACCGGCACACATAAAGATTCGAACGGACCCCCCCAGGTCAGGACGTATTTTAAAAGCGTCCCGGTTAGAATCACCCTCTTTGTGACCGGGACGTTGCTGGGCGCCCTGTTTTTAAACATGGCGCTGTCGATCCTCACCCTCGAAAAAATATATACCAAATCCCTGTTCTCTGAATACAGCGTTATTGGACGCTATCACATCCGCAAGATTGAAAGGTCGCTTGGTTTTGGGAAAACGCTGCCCAAATTCACCGGAATGCCCAAGCTGATCAAATCCTTTCATAAAAAAAATCCTGAAATAAAAGAAATTTTTATCCATTCGGCCAGAAAGGAAACCCTCTTTATCCTGAATGCGAAGGCCAGAGCCACCAGTGTCATTTTCGGGGCGGAGCCTCATAAAAAAGAGACCGTCACACTGAATAATCAGCACTATCACCTGGTGTTTCCGATTTTTGGCGGCAGCAAATTCAAGCGGTCTTTCCAGGGATATGCCGAAATTGTACTGCCGGAGGCCCTCATCAAGGACAAGATCTCCGCCATGATTGCCAGCAACGGGACCCTGCTGGCAATCGTCGGCTCCGTTTCCACCCTGATATTTTTCCTGATCGTACTGGTGGTCATCCCGACGAAAAAGAAAAAGGGCCGCCTTTACGGCATATCGTTGAAGGCCCGGGCGCTGATTATCACTTCTCTGGTCCTGATCCTTTCCCAGGTGGCGTTTTCCTATTTCAACCTCAACGATTTTCGGGGCCGTTATTTCAAAGAGATCCAGGGTAAATGTGAAACGCTGGGGAGCCTGGTGAAAACGGATGTGGATTATCTGCTCAAGTTGGGGATTCCGATCAACAAGCTCATTAAAATCGACAAACTACTCGACGAGGTATTGCAGAATATTCCGGAATTATCCGATATTGCTATCATCGATGATATCGGTGAGCCTTTGTACCGGGTGCTGACCGAGGACGAAAAAATCCGCAATGAGATCGAACCGATCGTCAGCGACCCGGCCAATAGTGAAAATCGCCCGGACCGGATCGTCCTTCCGGTTTCACGGAAAGGCGACCCATCCGGATATGTGCACCTCAATATTTCCAACGCCGTCATCAATCGCACCATCCATGATCTGGCCCTCGACTCCGCCACGGTTGTGGTTGTTTCCCTGCTGGTTGGATTCGAATTTGTCTTCTTTCTGGTCGCGATTCTGGTCGTCGGCGATCCGAGTACGCCCCGCGCGGATCAAACCCTTATGGATTTCAATCCGGGTCAGACTTCGCGCATACCGGTGCGGGCCTCGATCCGGACATCGGCGTTTCTGTATGCGTTTGCCATGGCGCTGTCCATGTCATTTTTGCCGATTTACGCGAATACCCTGTATACACCCCTGGCCGGGCTTTCCCGGGAGATCGTGATCGGTCTGCCCATCTCGGCCGAGATGCTCTGTGTCGCTATCAGTCTGGTACTCAGCGGATATTGGTTGGATCGCCAAGGCTGGTTCTTCCCGTTTATTTCCGGGGTCCTCATCACCGGCGTCGGTATGGCTCTGTGCGGGATCGCCGAGACCAGTTTGGATCTGATTGTCTACCGGGGCTGTGTGGGGTTTGGTTATGGACTGGCCCTGATGGCCACCCAATCGGTTATCGTCAACCTGACCCGGGTTCAAAATCGTTCCAGCGCCGTGGCCGGTCTGGAAGCTGGATATTTCTCGGGTTTCATATCGAGTACCGCCGTCGGCGGCATGCTGGCCGAGAAGATCGGCTACCGCGGCGTCTTTTTTACAGGGAGCCTGCTGGTTCTGATCGCGATCATCTTCGTGGTGACTTTTCTTCTGCAGACCCGCAAGGCCGGCAAGCAGTCGGTGAAAGTCGCAGTCAAGGATACGGACAAAACCGGCGTCGGCCAGCTTTTTACCGATCGGGTTTTCGTGGGTAGTCTCCTGTTGAGTGCCATTCCCGCCTCCCTCTGCCTGGTGGGATTTCTCTATTTTGCCAGTCCTTTGCTGTTGGCGGATCTCGGCGTGAAGCAGTCCAATATCGCCCGTCTGATGATGCCCTATGGACTATGCATGGTCTATGTGGCCCCCATTATCAGCCGATGGGTCGACGGCATTCAAAACAAACGCATCCCGGTGGTCATGGGTGGGTTTTTGGGCGGACTGGCGCTCCTGTCATTTCTGTTCCTGAATTCGGTTGCTCTGTTTGTGATCGTGCTGGTCCTTTTTGCCCTGTCCGGTGGGATGAGTTACGGGGCCCGCATATCGACCATAAGAGAGTCACCGGCCGTAAAAAGGATAGGGTCCGGGAAAGCGCTGGGTGTCTTTAACTCATTTGAACGGATCGGCAACACCGTAGGACCCATCGCCGTGGGGGGTATGATTACCACCTTCGGGTTGACCGCCGCCATCAGCAATCTGGGCATCATTTACCTTCTGGGAACGATTCTGTTCTTTGTCGTGGCCCGCAAAGCGGTTACGCGCTGACGCACTATGCAGGTTCTCATCCACTTAGAAAAACTCCGTCATAACTTTGACCATATCCGCGATATCTGCCGGTCGGCAGGTATTCAACCGGTGTGGATTACCAAGGGATGCCAGGCGTATCCGGCCATTCTGGAACTGTTGGCCCAGGATCCGCAGGCGATGGTTGGAGATGTCAGTCCCGCCAATCTGGACCGCGCCTGCCGGGTCTTTCCAGATAGAGTGATGATGGTGCAACTGCCTGATCGGGATCGGGTAACGGCTATTGGCGCCTGTGCGAAAGTGTGGCTGGTATCGGATCCGACCCATGCTCATCTGATTGCGGCGGCAGCCGATTCCCATTCATCGCCGCGTGAACTGGTCCTCATGGTGGACGTCGGCAATCGGCGGGAAGGGGTGCTGCCGGATCAGACGGTCGCTAAAGCGGCCGCTATCGAGGCCATTGAAGGTGTGCTTCTGACCGGCTTGGGAACGTCAGTCGGCTGTTACGGCGGGTACCAGGCCGGCCGCGCCGATATGGAGCGGCTGTTGAATATTGCCCGCGAGACGGAAACGCGCCTGGGCCGCCGGATCGAAGTGTTGTCGGCCGGTAGCGGGACCATGCTGCTGGAACTGGTGGCCAGGGATGAAATGCCGACCGGAATCAACCAACTGCGTATAGGGGCCGCCCTGTTCGTGGGTGAAATGCCGCCGACCCGGACAGCCATACCGGGGCTTTATCAAGATGCCTTCATTTTCGAAGGCGAAGTGCTGGAAACGTCGCTGAAGCCCTCCCTGCCGGCCGGGCGGACGGGCCCGGATGCGTTTGGCAAGCAGGTTGTTTTCGAAGATAACGGACCGCGACAGGTGTGTATTCTCAATTTCGGCCTGTTGGATGTGGATGTATACGACCTGTCCCCTCTGACAGCGGGTCTTCGGATTATGGGGGCCACCTCCAATTACACCATCTGTGATGCCACCTACTGTGATCCTCAACCGGCCATCGGCGATGCCCTCTCATTCCGGATGGCCTACAGTGCCATGGCCCGTGCCATGGCCTCCGACGATGTGGAGAAGAAGATTATTACGGTCGGGTAGATACGGTTTCCCGGCCGCCAGCCAAAGCCGCGTAACAGCGGCGCATACACTTCGGAATTAAGCGCGCGGTTCAAATATGCGCCAGCCAGGCAATCCTTCCGGGGTGCTTACCTTCAGGCGGGCCTCGCGGTGTGCCGCCTGGGCTCGGCCGGGTAGACGGTTAAGCCCTCTATTTAAAAATTTACAAAGTCTTTTTTGGCACTCATCACCTTGGTTAAATAGCGCCGCGTTTCATGATAGGGCAGGTTGGCCTTCAGCGTCTGGTAGACCTCCAGGGGGGGCAGCTGGTTGATTTTATCCGGTGCCCGGTCGCGATTTTTATCGAAGGTCCGCAGAACATTGCCGGCGCCGGTATTGTACGCCGCGATTACACAGTATTCCCGGGAGATCCGGTTGCGAATGGCGGCCAGGTACTGGGAGTCCAGGATGTGCAGGAACACGCTGCCGTAGAGAATGTTTTCGGCCGGGTTCAGCAACATTTTCTCAGAAGGCAGCCCGGGTCTGTTCAAGAAACGATTCACGTCATACCCGGCGCTGCCGGGTACAATCTGCATCAGCCCAAACGCCGGGGCCTTGCTGACGGCCCAGGGATTGAAGTCGCTTTCGGTCTTAATGACTGCGAAAATCAGGTTTTTACTTACCTGGTACCGCTCGGCATTCGTTTCGACATGGGACCGATATTTGCGGGCCCGGATGTGCAGGTGATCTTTAACCATGGCAATGTTGATATAATGAACGGTGATTGTTTTCGGGCCACTTTGGGAGGTGCGGGTCTGCAGTCGGGTTTTGATAAGATGATCCGCGAATCTTTCCGCCCGCCAGGCCCAGCGAATATCCTTGCCCTGATGGTCTTTCACCTCACCAAGCATGAATGGGGTCGCCCCGAGTTTCACGGTTTTAGCGGTGTAGAGGTCCACCGCGCGGGGGTCGTGCGGCGTCAGCAGGGTTGTGACAATGGCATTTTTCAGGCTGACCGCCGGTTGTTCGGTATCGACGGTTTCGACCGTCACCAGACCACCGTCAAAATCCACCAAGGCCCGTGATTTGTAATTCTGGGTGTACTTGACATACTTTTTCCGACTGGGGACCTTGACGTCCTCTGCACCCCACTGGCCGGTAACGGCTTTCGTCAGAGCTTCCACCAAGGCTGAAAAATAGCGGTTGAACTTCTTGACGTCCCGGTTGAGTTTGGCCGGGTTGGTCGCATACCCCATGGCCTTGTCGGTTGCCAGACGACCAACCGAGGCCATGTCCCCTGTGGATGCCACCTGGGCCACCCGCACAACTTCACCCGGGGTGCAGGCCACCAGTAACAGGAGCAAGGCCGTCACTAGAATTTGTTTTCTGTAAAGCATGGTATGACTCCATTTGAGCGGTATCCCGTCAGGCGCTTTGCTTCCATGAATCATGCAATGCCGCCGCTGAAAAGTAAACCCAATTGTGGCGCGAGAATAGACAGTCGGGCATCAACATGTTATGAACCACCTCCTTGGGCAAGTCGGCTCAATACAAGCGGAGCGAAACAGATGGTATACGTTAAACTGCTGATGACCGCATTTTTCTGGGGCGGAACCTTTGTGGCCGGGCGTATCTTAAGGGAGCATGTCGGATCCTTCTCGGCGGCTTTTTTGCGGTTTACCGTGGCAGCCGTGTTACTGTTGGCCATCGTCAGAAAAAGCGAAGGCCGCTTTCCGAAGCTGACCCGTACGCAATGGCTGTCAATTGCGCTCTTGGGCCTGACTGGCGTTTTTGCGTATAATGCCTTCTTCTTTAAAGGCTTGCAGCTGATCAGCGCCGGTCGCGCGGCGTTGATCATTGCCACCAGCCCGGTGCTGATTGCGCTTTTTTCCGCCTGGTTATATGGCGAAAAGCTCAGTCTCCCAAAAATTACCGGCATCCTGCTCTCGGTGAGCGGTGCTGTGGTCGTCATCACCCGTGGCCGTCTGACGGACCTTGTGACACACGGTCTCGGAATCGGGGAATTAATGATATTCGGTTGTGTGCTGAGCTGGGTGGCTTACAGCCTGCTCGGCAAGTCGGTCATGCAGGTAATTTCACCGCTGGTCGCAACGGCGTATGCCGCCCTGGCCGGGATGCTTTTTTTAGCCATACCGGCCTGGGTGGAAGGCATGCCTGGCCAGGTGCCGTCTTACAGCGTCGCGGAGTGGGCCAGTATCGTGTACCTTGGTCTGTTTGGAACCGTCATTGGCTTTGTCTGGTACTATGAAGGCATACGCCAGATCGGGCCCATGCGAGCCGGATTGTTTATCAATTTCGTTCCCGTCAGCGCGATCATTCTGGCCTTTTTCATATTATCGGAACCGGTGACCATTTCGCTCATGATCGGCGCCGGACTGGTCATTACAGGCGTTTATCTCACCAATCGCCCGAGCGGGTAAGCCGGCCCAGCGGGAGGCCGGCCGCGACGGATATCTTTTTCCCAAACTATCAGGGCCCCAAGGGGCTTCAGCTTGACTTGGATAACGATTGTGTTACATTCTTGAGCGCGTACAAGCAATACCCCCGCAACCCAATGAACAGGGATGCCTCAGGCGGATACCCACATGAAGCGTAAAAGTAAAGTCGGCCGCAATGACCCCTGCCCCTGTGGCAGCGGCCGAAAATATAAAAAATGCTGCCAGGGAAAATCTACTTCGCCAAAAGTAGATCTTAGGCAGGAGTATGAGCAGAAACACCGCATCCGGTTCAAAACTCCGGAACAGATTGCCGGCATACGCAAAGCCGGCCAGCTCACTGTGGCAACGCTCGACATGGTTGCCAGGGAAATCCGGCCGGGGATCACCACCGATTACATCAACACCCTGGTGCATGAATTTACCCTCAACCACCAGGCCACCCCGGCCCCTCTGAATTACCGGGGCTTTCCCAAAAGTGTCTGCACCTCGGTCAACGATGAAATCTGTCACGGTATTCCCGATGACCGTGTCCTCATTGACGGGGACATCGTCAATGTCGATGTGACCCCCATCTTGAACGGTTACTATGCCGATGCGAACAAGACCTTTTTCGTGGGGACGCCCGGAAAAGATGCCGTTAAGATCGTCAGTGTAGCGCGCGAATGCCTTAAAAAAGGCATGGCCATGGCCCGCCCCGGGAATACGACCGGTGACATCGGTTGGGCCATTCAGAGCTATGCCGAGGAAAACGGCTGTTCGGTGGTGCGCGAGTTTGTTGGTCACGGTGTCGGCCTCGGGTTTCACGAACCCCCGCAAATACTCCACTACGGAAAACGCGGCCAGGGCATAAAATTACTGCCGGGCATGGTCTTTACCATCGAACCCATGATTAATCTGGGTAAACGATTCTTGCACATCCTGGACAACGACTGGACGGCCGTTACCGATGATGGCAAGCTGAGTGCCCAGTTTGAACAGACGGTCTCGATTACCGCTGACGGTATGGAAAGCATGACGCCGTATGAACTCTAATGTTCCGCAAACTGAATACCTGACACCGACCGCGATTATCGATAGTGATCACCAGACGATCGTAGATCTTGTGGGCAACTTGACAGCCGCAAGCGGAACGGATGCGGTCGGCAAGGCGGTTAGCCTGTATTACTATGTGCGTGACGAAATCCGCTATGACCCCTATGTGCCGTTTTATCTACCTGAGCATTACCGTTCCAGTAATGTGTTGCGCGCCAAAAGGGGGTATTGCGTCGGCAAGGCCACGTTGCTCTGCTCTCTGGCCCGGGCCGCGGGCATTCCGGCGCGGATCGGATTTGCCACCGTCAAGAACCACTTGGCCACGCGCCAGTTGATCGAGCATTTGGGTTCCGACTTGTTCGTGTGCCACGGGTACACAGACCTCTATCTGGGCAAGCAGTGGATCAAGGCCACCCCGGCTTTCAACAGTGAACTCTGTCGCCGCTTCGGTGTGCCGCCTCTGGAATTCGACGGGACGGCGGATGCCGTGATGCAGGCCTACAATTCAGAGAATGTGCCTTTTATGGAATACCTTGCCTATACCGGAACCTACAGCGATGTTCCGGTGGCGCTCATATTGAAAGAATGGGAGCAGACCTACGGCAAAGAGCGGGTCAGTGGCTGGATACACACGCTGGAACATACGCCGGAAGGCCGCCGCCCCGATTTTAATTCTGAAGACATTATCTCTTAAAAAACATGGGACCGACCCAGTTTCAGAAACAATGCATGGCGCTTGTGTTTCGTCTGTGCAGTAGAATTCATACCGGTGCGGTGGTTTTTGTGCTCCCGGACGGGAAAACCGCTTCCTTCGGCCGCGATAAGCGGGGACCTACCCCTCGCGTAGAGATCCTTGCGTACCGGTTCTTTGCACGGGTCGTGACCGGGGGCGACATTGGGCTTGGGGAGGCTTACATGGACGGTGAATGGCGCTGCGATGACCTGCCCGGATTCATCCGTCTGCTGATTGCCAACCGCGAGGTGTTTTCCGATGGGAATCCGTTTTCCGCGTTGGCAGCCAGAATCCTCAACCAGGCCCGACACTTGTTGAACCGCAATTCTATCCCGGGCAGCCGGAAAAACATGCGCCGTCACTACGATCTGAGTAATCGTTTCTTCGAGCTGTTCCTGGATGATTCGATGACCTATTCCTGCGGCCTCTATGACAAACCGGATGCTTCCCTCGACCAGGCCCAGCGCCATAAACTACAGACCATCCTGGCCAAAGCGGCGGTAGGGCCGGGTGACCACCTGCTTGAAATCGGCTGCGGCTGGGGAGGGTTTGCAATTGAGGCCGTTCAAGAAACCGGCTGCCGGGTAACCGGCATTACGGTATCACAGCAACAGTATGAGTATGCCCGGCGGCGCGTAGCGGCCTGCGGCCTGGATGATCGGATTGATATCCAGTTCTGCGACTATCGGCACGTAAAGGGACAGTTTGACCGGATTGTCAGTATCGAGATGCTGGAGGCCGTGGGGCATGGATACCTGGGGGTTTTCTTTAACTGCTGCGATCGCCTGCTTAAGCCTGGTGGGAAGGTCGTGATCCAGACGATTACGATCCCAGACCAGCACTATGCCCGCTACCGCCGGGAGGCAGATTGGATACAGAAATATATCTTCCCGGGCGCCTGCATTCCAAGCCTGACCGCCATGTGTCAGGCCATGACCGCGCATTCCGGTCTAGTCGTCGAAAACATAGAGAGTATCGGCCGGCACTACGTGAAAACCCTGCGGGCCTGGCGTAGACGCTTCAGGCAAAACCGCGAACAAGTGACTGCGCTGGGATTTGACCGGGCATTCCGCCGCAAATGGAATTACTACCTGGCCCTGTGTGAAGCCGGTTTTGCGGAAAAGGCCCTCGGTGATCTGCAGATGATCCTGACCCGTCCGGCCCGGCCGTGAGGATGGCAGCCCCCAACGGGCCTTTCCAATGATACCGGTGCCTGAAATGGTCCCTTGACAAAACCGGTTGGCTAAGGCAATGTGGGCTATTGGCCTACCGGTCGGTCGGTAAGCACGCGCAACCATCAACTCACCCAAGCACAGCAGCATCAAATCTATCGAAGCCAGGTGAGCCTGGAAATACAACAGGGGAGGATTCGCAATGGCTAACATGTTGTGGCAACCCACTGCAGATCAAATTCAAAAGTCGAATATGTACCGGTTTATGAACTTTATAAACGAGAAGTACGGCCAGGCATTTACCGAATATACGCCGCTTTACGACTGGTCTGTCGATAATATTGCCGATTTTTGGGCCGCGTTATGGGAATTTGTCGATATAAAGGCATCCGTCCCATACACGCAGGTAATCGACGATGTCACCAAGATGCCGGGGGCCGAATGGTTTGCCGGCGCCCGTTTGAATTTTGCCGAGAACCTGCTGCGCTACCGGGATGACCGCCTCGCTTTGATTTTCCGGGGTGAAGACAGTGTTCGCCGCGAAATGACCTATGCCGAGTTGTATGATACGGTGGCCCGCCTGTCCCGGTCCCTGCGGGAAGCCGGCGTAGGCCCGGGGGATCGCGTGGTCGGGTTTATGCCCAATATGCCCGAATCGATCGCTGCCATGCTGGCGGCTGTCAGTGCCGGCGCTACCTGGTCCTCCTGTTCTCCGGATTTTGGTATCAAGGGGGTCCTTGACCGGTTCGGCCAGATAAAGCCAAAGGTGCTGTTTACCGCGGATGGGTATTACTTCAAGGGCAAACCCCTTGACTCTTTGGGACGGATTGCCGACATTCTCAAGCAGTTGCCGTCCATCGAAAAAGTGGTGGTTGTGCCGTATACCCAGGCGGATCCGGACATCAGCGCCGTCCCCCATGCCATACCGTATGCGGCGTTTACATCTTCCACAGACAACCTCGAAATCGAGTTCGAACAGCTCTCTTTCAGCCATCCTCTCTACATTATGTACTCCTCCGGCACGACCGGACTGCCCAAGTGCATGGTGCAGAGCGCCGGCGGGGTTCTCGTACATCAACTGAAAGAACTTATCCTGCATACGGATTTAACCCGGGACGACACGATCTTTTACTTTACAACCTGCGGTTGGATGATGTGGAACTGGCTGACCACCTCACTGGGAGTGGGTGCTACCCTGGTGCTGTTTGACGGAAACCCGTTTCACCCCGATCCCGGGGCGCTGTGGCAGATGGCCCAGGATGAAAAGATTAGCGTGTTCGGTACCAGTGCCGGCTACCTGGCGGCCCTGCAGAACGCCGGGGTAAAACCCCGCGAGAACTACGATCTTGCCGACCTGCGGGCTGTGCTGTCCACAGGATCGCCCCTGCCCGACGAAGGCTTTGAATTTGTGTACGAACAGATCAAACCCGATCTGCAGCTGGCCTCCATTTCGGGCGGCTCGGACCTCAATGGCTGCTTTGCCCTGGGCAACCCCATGGGCCCGGTATACACTGGAGAACTCCAGTGCCGCGCCCTGGCGATGAAAGTCTTTGCCTATAACGATGACGGCCAGCCGGTGGTGGGCGAACAGGGTGAACTGGTCTGTACCGCGCCGTTTCCCTCCATGCCGATCTATTTCTGGGAAGATCCGGAGGGGCAGAAATACCACAATGCCTATTTCGACCAGTATCCGGGTGTCTGGACCCACGGCGATTACATTCAAGTGAGCGAACGCGGCGGGGTGACCATGCTCGGCCGCTCGGACGCCACGCTGAATCCCGGGGGTGTACGCATCGGGACAGCCGAATTGTACCGCCAGGTGGAGCAGTTCGAGGAGATTGAGGACTCGGTCGTTATCGGCCAGAGCTGGGCCAACGATATCCGGGTGATCCTTTTTGTTAAAATGGCGCCGGGCCATACTCTCGATGCCGACATGGAAGCCAGGATGCGCACGGCTATCCGGACCAACGCTTCGCCGCGCCACGTGCCGGCCAAGATACTGGCGGTCCCGGATGTACCGTATACGCTCAACATGAAGAAAGTGGAATTGGCCGTTAAAAAGATCGTCGAGGGCCAGGCGGTTTTGAACAAGGACGCCCTGCGCAATCCGGAATCCCTGGATTTCTTTGCCAACCTCCCGGAACTGCAGGAGGATTAGAAGCCGTTTTTGGAAATAGGTTCAGGTAGGTTGCCATACTAAATCGAAACCGGGATCGCTATCGCCGGCATCCCTTTCCAGCAACAATTTTCATACTTTCCATATCTGAGAGATTCATTCCCACAAATGTATATTCTTGATTTGTAAGCTGTTTTTTGCTTTTATAGGGCGATGTGCAATTAGTGGCATGATGGCTGGTATCCGGTAACCTACAGTGAGGGGGTGCTGTGGACAACCCCATGATCAATGCAACCTTCCGGCAGTTTCGGGCGGATCTCAAAACGATCCTCAGCGACCTGCGGGACCTTATCGAAGACATCAACAACCCGGAACTGCTCGTTCTGGCCGGCGACCTCGTTGCCATGGCCGGAGAACCCTTCCTGTTCGTGACCATCGGCGAGATCAAGTCCGGCAAGAGCAGTTTTGTCAATGCGCTGCTGCAGGCTGATGTCTGTGCCGTAGATCCGGCGCCTTGCACCGATGTCATCCAGCAGATTGTTTACGGCCCGGAAGAAGAGAGCGACACCGTGTCCGCCCATATCCGTCGGGTAACCGTGCCGGCGGATATACTCAAGCAAATCGCCATCGTCGATACGCCCGGCACCAATACCATCGTGGATCACCACCAGGAAATCACCGAGGGGTTCATCCCCAGCTGCGACCTGGTTTTTTTCGTGTTTCCGGCCAAAAACCCTCATACCCGTTCGGCCTGGGAGTTTCTCGATTTTGTTCATCGGCAGTGGCACAAGCGGGTGGTCTTCATACTCCAGCAGGCAGATCTGGCCGATGAGACCGAACTGGCGGTCAACACAGCCAAAGTAAAGGAGTACGCGGTTGCCCGCGGGATCGCCCAGCCGGTTATTTTTTCGGCTTCGGCCCGCTTGGAACTGGCCGGTGAACCCGGCAGCGGGTTTGAGCCCATCCGGGACTTTATCCGGGAAACCATCACCGGCGGCCAACACTTCTACCTCAAACTCAGGTCAGTGATGGACACCGGCGAACAGGTGTTAAAAAGGGTATACGCGGCCTTGCAGCAGCTGCGCAAGCAGCTCGATGCCGACAAGCAGGTCGCCGATAAGCTTGAACATCTTTTGTTTGCCGGCCGGGCGGCCACCACTGAGGATATCCGTATCGCCATGGGTCGTCTCCTGGAGCAGTATGATCAGCTCACCGATGATCTCAAGGAAGAATTCGAAGCCGGCCTGTCCATGCCGGTGCTGCTGCGACGCGCTTTTGGTTCGGCTTTTAGCGGCAAACCATCGATCAAGGCCTGGATGGCGCAATTGCAGGAAACGTTCAGCGCGCGTCTCACCCGCTCTTTCGAAGATCTGTCCACCGAGAGCGCCCGGCAGTTCCTGACTTCCTTGAACACCCTGTTGGAAGACATCAGCCGGGCCCTGGCGGACATTGAAGACTCGCGCAGCCTGGAGACGGCCAAGGTAGTGGAGCTGGGCGGCCAGCGTGAAGACGTCATCCTGGACATCAAACGGAATGTCAGTGACCTTGCCGCGACCGATTTTTTTGCCCGTTTAATGGCGTCGAAACCTCAAAACATGCCGTCCACGCTTATGGGCGGCAGTGCGTTGACAGTCATCGGCGCCATTTTGCTGTCGGCTTCGCATGCCAGCTTTTTAGACCTCACCGGCGGTATTCTCACCGGGACCGGCCTGTTGATGGCCGGGGGTGTCCTGGTAGTTAAAAAGGGCAAGCTGCTAAAGGAATTTTCCCGTGGCCTGGCTGAAGGACGCCAGACTTTTGAAGAAGAACTGGAGCGCCGGTTGGGAGAGAAGTTCGATCGCGTGCACCAGGATATCGCCGGTAGCGTACAACCGTTTTTTGATTATTTAGATACCCGTGAGAAGGCGCTGGATCCGTTGGTCGACCAAGGCCGAAGGATTCATGAGCGTTTGCAGGCGCTTTCCGATACCTTTCAAAAAGAGTGTGAAAACTGAAATGAAAGTAGACCAGAAAGATACGGCCGCCAGGATCGAGGCCTGGATTGCGGCCGGCCGCAATCCCGGGGTGGCCCATTGGCACGGTGCGCTCGAGGCCACCATGGTCAGCCTGGAGCCCCACCTGCAACCCGGCCATCTGGTGCCGGTGCAGGCCCTGGAAAAAAAGTACTACGCGTTGTTCGCCGAACTCTACGCCCTGCTCGACCTGAGCCCGAACGTTCAGGCAGCCTTCCTGCCGACAGCCATGGGTGGGGTACTAAAGCCCCCGGCTGCCATAGAGGCCCTGCGCCGGGTGCACCCGGACGACACCTCAACCATGCTCCTGTGCCGCCGACCGGGTAACCATCCCCGGATTTTGTGCGCCGAGATTTCGAGGGAGGCCTGGAAACCCGGGGTCGATCTGTTTGAACAGGGTGCCCTGTTGGGCAATTATGAGTATGACAACAGTGCGGACTGCATCCGGGATCTGGCCAAACTGATCCGAACGCACCTGTGGCGCAAGGAGAAATGGTCGTCCAACCATTATACGGAATACACGCTCAACTGGTTTGCCCGGCTGGTAGATACCGGCCGCCTGGATGCGCCGGTTCAGCCGGACCATTCCTACGTACACACGCCGGCATTGCTGGACCTCGACCGGGTGGCGGCGATATTCAAACTTGTGCATGCCATGGCGGCCCGCCAGCTTCAGGAGACCGACCCGGATTCCGCCCAGCCGGATGAACCGGCGGCAGCACAGGAACTCGGAGACGCCGAAGTTCGTCGCCACCATCTGGAGGGCCGGTTGCTGAACCTGCTCAACTATCTGCGTGACAGTCAGGCGGTAGATTTCAGTACGTTTACGACCAGGGAGAACGAACAGTTCAAGGATGCGTTTGCCGCGACGGCTGCCCGCCTGGACCCGCTTTTGGATGGATCGCGTTAACCGAGGCCGGCGGCCGCATGGTTGCCACCACATGGGTTAGGATGCCTGTTATGCCTGATATAGATGCCCTGCCGGGAGAAAGGTGGTTCCCCGATCCAGCCACTTTCGAGGAAGACCTGTCGCGCAATTGGGGGACTGGGGCGTGGCCTCCGAGGTGGATGATCTCAAAGCGGTTCTCATGCGCCGACCCGGCCGGGAAGTCGACGACTTCGACTATCGCCGGGCCCGGTTTATGGCCCCCGTGGACGCCGAGATGATGCGCACCGAACACGACCGCCTGACCGCCGTGTACCGGCAGCACAGTGTTGCCGTGCATTACATCGAGGCCCAGCGGGATGATCGCCCCAACGCCCTGTTTTGCCGGGATCTTGTGTTCATGACCCCGGAAGGGGCCATCCTGGCCCGGCCGGCCATGCAGATGCGCCGCGGAGAGGAGCGTTATGCGGCCCTGGCCCTGGCCGGGTTGGGTGTTCCGATCATCAAGACTGTCAGCGGCGACGGTTTTTTCGAGGGTGCCATGGGCATGTGGGTCGATCGGGAGACAGTGATCCTGGCGACGGGTGCCCGCACCAACCGCAGTGGATACGACCAGGTGGCCGGTGAATTGACCCGTATGGGGGTGACGCAGATTGTCCCCATGGCTATCCCCTACGGTCACGCCCATATCGACGGGTTGTTGAATTTCGCTGCCCAAGATGTGGCCATGATCCACGCGTCCCAGGTACCCTATGATGTAGTGGCTGTATTGAAGCAAAAGGGCTTCAACATTTTAGAAGCCCCTTCCCAGACCGAGGCCAAGCAGAACCTGGCCATCAATTTCGTGGCCCTGAAACCCGGTCTGGTGGTACAGGCTGGCGGGAATCCGCGGACCCGGGCTGTTCTGGAAGCGGCCGGGATTGAAGTGCTTACGGTGGATATCCCGGAGATATTGAAAGGCGCCGGCGCCATCCACTGTATGACTGCTTTTTTAAAGCGAGGTTGATGCATGCGGTTTCGACCCTGTATAGATTTGCACAACGGCCAGGTAAAACAGATCGTGGGTGGGACGCTGGTCGATGGTGAGCAGCCGGAAACCAACTTCCAGGCCGACAAACCGGCCGTCTGGTTCGCGGATCTCTACCGGCGGGACAATTTGCCCGGCGGGCACATTATCCAGCTGGGGCCCGGAAATACCCAGGCGGCCGAAGCGGCCCTGGCCGCCTGGCCCGGAGGGCTCCAGATTGGAGGCGGTGTGAACAGCGACAATGCCCCGGCCTGGATAGATGCCGGTGCGGCGGCGGTGATCGTAACGTCCTGGGTGTTTCACGACGGCCGCATCGATCGGCGGCGCCTTGACCAGCTGGTTTCCGGGGTGGGACGCGAGCGCTTGGTCCTGGACCTGAGCTGTCGTCGTAAAGACCATGATTATTACATTGTGACCGACCGCTGGCAGACCTACACGCAAGAACGGGTCACTCCCCAATTGCTCGATCGCCTGGCGGATGATGCCCATGAGTTTCTCATTCATGCCGTTGATGTGGAAGGCAAATGTCAGGGCATCGAAACGCGTTTGGTAGAATTGCTGGGCGCCTGGGGCCAAATTCCCGTGACTTACGCGGGAGGGATCCATTCTCTGGAAGACATCGCCCAAATTGGCGAAATCGGCCGGGGGCGCCTGGATTTTACCGTGGGCAGCGCCCTGGACATTTTTGGCGGGACCCAATTGCGCTATCAGGATATCGCTCGGGATTACGGGGGCCGTTAATCCGCCGGGGACATACCCGGCCAGATTCTCGTTTGCAATGTCTATCAAGGAGGTCCGTATGTCGGCAGCGGCCAACAACAGACAGAACAAAAGAGCCTACCATCTAAAACCCACTAAAATCGCGCTCAAAGGCACCTTTTTTGAACTCAATGATGTGAGCAGCGGGGGAATCGGGCTCATTCTCCAAGAGGGTGGACCGGATTTCATTACCGGCGAACGGATTGCTCATATTCCGCTCGAATTGACCGACGGTCCCGTTAGCCTGCAAGGGGTTGTCTCCCACATTTCCGTGCTAACGAATAAAACCGTTTGCGGGATCCGGTTTATATTGACCGGGGATCAGTATGACGCGGTCATGCAGTTCCAGAAGGAACGGGCGGTTTAGTCACGATTCAAACCTTCTAACTCTGGTACTTTTCCCGCAGCCGGTATTTAAGTATCTTGCCGCTGGCGCTCAGGGGCAGGCTGTCGACGAAGATGACTTTTTTAGGGACCTTGTAGCGGGCCACAGACTCCCTGCAGAAGGTCTGGATTTCCGCTTCGACAGCCTCAATCCCTTCCCGGCGTACTATGAGGGCGGTAACGGCTTCACCCCACTTGGCGTCGGGCGTACCGATGACGGCCGCCTGCAAAACAGCCGGGTGCTTGTATAGCACATTCTCGATTTCGGCTGGATAGACATTCTCGCCGCCGGTAATGATCATGTCCTTTTTACGGTCGACGATATAGATAAAGCCCGCCTCATCCACTCGACACAGGTCTAAAGGGTAGTACCAGCCATTGCGGTAAACTGCTTTGGTCTCCTCGGGTTTGTTCCAGTATCCCAGCGTGGTACCGAGGCCGCGTACTTTGATTTCGCCTACTTCGCCCGGAGCGACGGGCTTGTCTTTTTCATCAACGACTACGCTTTCCATGTCGGCGAACGATTTACCGCAGGAAGCCAGTACCTCGATGTTCCCTGATGCCAGGGCGACGGCTATGTCGGCGGTTTTCAGGATCGTCGTCTGGCCGACTGTCTCACTGGTGCCAAACAGGTGAATAAAAACATTACCGAACTTCTTGATGGCTTTTTCATATACCACCGGGGTGACCGGTGCGCCGGCAAAATAGATCTTTTGCAAGCTGGAGAAATCGTAGGCGTCGGCATCAGGATACTCCGCCAGGAAGAGCAGCATGGGAGTCGCGAGCATTCCGGTGGTTACCTTATACTTTTGGACCAGGCCCAAAAAATCCTCCACAGTCCAGGCCGGCATGATTACCGAAGTCGTTCCACTGTACATGTGATTCATTAGGGTGACTTCCCCGGTGGCATGAAACAAGGGCGATGCGATAATGCCCATGTCGTCCCGGTTCATTTTCAGTTCCAGCGACATGCTGCGCCCGGCGTGATAAAAGTTGCGGTGCGTGGCCATGCAGCCCTTGGGGGCGCCGGTTGTTCCACTGGTATACATCAGGGCGGCCAGGTCGTCTTCGGTTACCTCCACGGGCGGTGCTTTTCCGGCGAAGTCCGCGGCCAGGTCCTCGTAATGATGCCAGCCGTCTGGTGTGTCCGCCTGGGGGCCGATGAAAATGAACTGCTTGACGAAATCCAATTCGCCCTCGATTTGCCTGATCTGGTCCATGTAGTTTTCGTTGACCAGCAGGGCGGCCGGGGTGGCATCTTTGAGAATCGTCAGGATCTCCGGAGGCGCCAGGCGAAAATTCAACATGACCAGGACCAGGCCCGCATTGGGAATGCTGAAATAGGCTTCCGCGTTGGCGATGCTGTTGTGCCCCAGAATGGCGACGCGGTCTCCTTTTTGAAGGCCGAAAGATAAAAGTGCGTTGCCGATGGCCCGGGTACGGTTGCCGAATTGGGCAAACGTGAGTTCACGGTCACCTTCGATCAGCGCTGTTTTCTGGGGATTGAGTTCCAGGTTGCGACGCAGCATGTTTTGCAGGGTACAGATTGTTTTCATCAGGCCTCCTTGCGCACCTTCTTAGGTTGTTGGGGGGTGTCGCGCTGTTGCTTACCAGGCACCAGCCGGAGAAGCATGTCAACGGAAATTCGCCCAAGCGCTGTCCCGCCGGGGCCGGGTAGATTCCAGTTGTGTTGCGGATGCGAATTTTGTAACTATAGTGTGGTTGGTGAGTCGGGGTCAAGTCGAAAACCCGGCCTGCCGGCCCGGTAGCGCCGGCGTATAAAAGCCACACGGGAGGTGGATATGCAATTTGAGAAAGTATCCTTTACCAATGCAACCGGTCAACTGCTGAACGGGCGCCTGGACTTGCCGGCGGGCAAGCCCCCGGCGGCCTACGCGCTATTTGCCCATTGCTTTACCTGCACCAAGGACTCGAAGGCGGCGGCCTATATCAGTCGCGCTCTGACGGATCTCAATATCGCTGTATTCCGGTTTGATTTTACCGGTCTGGGCGAAAGCAGCGGCGATTTTGCCGAGACGACGTTTTCTTCGAATGTAGCAGACTTGGTAGCAGCGGCCGATTATCTGCAAACAACCTATGCCGGGCCGCAGCTGCTCATCGGCCACTCCCTGGGAGGGGCCGCGGTAATCCGAGCAGCAGCGCAGATTCCAGCGGCCCACGCCGTCGTGACCATCGGCGCTCCGTCCGATCCCGGACATGTCATGCGTCACATTCGGGATCACCGTGAAGAAATCGAAAGCCGGGGGGTGGCCCAAATCGATATTGCCGGTCGTCCCTTTCGGATTAAAAAGGAGTTTTTGGATGACCTTGCCCAGCACCGCATGAGTGGTGCGGTCAGGGAGCTGAAACGAGCGCTGCTCGTGATGCATGCGCCGCGGGACAATACGGTGGGAATTGACAATGCAGCTGTGATATTCAAAGAGGCGCTGCACCCGAAAAGTTTCGTGTCCCTCGACGATGCCGACCATTTGCTTTCACGCGCACAGGACGCCCGCTATGCCGGGGCACTGATAGCGGCCTGGGCCGAAAAATACATTGAGAAAACGCCGGACGTCGCAGATAGGGACGCCGCTTCCGCCTGGCAGGTGCAGACCCGGATCGGACCGCAGGGCTATACGACGGAGATTGACGCCGGGCGCCACCGGCTGACAGCCGATGAACCTATTGCTGTCGGCGGGGCTGACCAAGGCCCTAACCCCTACGATTACCTGCTGGCCGCCCTGGGGGCCTGTACGGCCATGACCCTGCGGATGTATGCCGATCGCAAGAAATGGCCATTAATGGGCGTGACGATCGATCTGCAGCACCGTAAGATCCATGCCAAGGATTGCCGCGAATGTGAAACAGCCAAAGGTTATGTGGACCGGATAGAGCGTGAAGTGGGCCTGAGTGGTGAACTGGCGGCCGATCAGCAAAAACGGCTGTTGGAAATTGCCGATCGCTGCCCGGTTCACCGAACGCTTGGCTCAGAAATTAATATTGTATCCCGCCTTAAAGACACGCACTGACAAAAGGATTGAAAATGCCGGAACCGGTCTTGTACCACTTCGAAAAGCACACCGCGTTTATAACGCTCAACCGGCCTGAAAAGCGCAACGCCCTGAACCAGGCTCTGCTGGCGGCGCTTTACGATGCCGTCGAGGCCAGTGAGCGGAATCCGGACATACGGGTAATCGTGATTACCGGACAGGATCCGGCCTTTTGCGCCGGCTTAGATCTGCACGCGGTTACCCGGGAAAACCTGCTGGACCCGCGGGGGGATGGACGGGACCTGCCGCACATATTCGGAGCCTGCCGCAAGCCGATAATCGCCGCCGTCAACGGGGCGGCCATCACCGGCGGATTTGAATTGGCTTTGAACTGCGATTTAATGATCGCTTCGGCTAAAGCCCAGTTTGCCGATACCCATGTCCGAGTCGGCATCCATCCCGGATGGGGCATGACCCAGCACCTGCAGCAGGCCATTGGCCGGCGTCGTGCCCGGCAAATGTCATTTAGCGCAGAACCGATCTCTGCCCGCACGGCGCATGCCTGGGGCCTGGTTAACGAAGTCGTGCCCCATGCCGAGCTGCTGGTCCGGGTAGCGGAAGTCGCCGCCCAGATAGCAAGGGCCGATCAGGATATGTTGCGAACTGTCCGGGGCCTAATCAACTTTCGGGATCAGGCTGGGCATCGCCAGGCCTTGCAGAACGAACGCGAAGGATTTAAAGTCTTTGTAGGTCAAATGTTCCCTACCGGAAAGAAATAATCGAGATAAGATGTTGTCCGGCTGTTTCAGGCCGTTTGCTCAGCGTTTCTCGGCTGAACCACCACAAAGAGTCCACAGACAATCAGGCCCGCCCCGATCCAGGCCGGCGCTGTTAGATACTCTCCCAGGATAAAAACGCCCAGCAAACTGGCGGTCAATGGCTCCATCAGGCCCAGCAGGGCTGCCCGCGATACAGGAACAGTTAGCAACCCCCGGGCAAAGAGGGCATATGCGACCGCCGTCGCCACAACGCCCAGGAACAGGGCGGTGGCCAGGCCGTGCAAAGATACCAGTAGATAAATATCGGGGGTTGCCAGGCAGGGGGCCAGCAAAATGGCACCTGCGCAGAGAACCACCGCCATGACTTTTACCGGCGAGCGCCCCTCAACCAAACGTTTGCTCGCTACCTGGTACAAAGCATATCCCAAACCCGATCCTGCAGCCAGCAGTATGCCGCCAATATCTAAAGTGATTTCATTGCCTGCCGTCACCAGCAGACCGCAGCCGCCGATTGATAGGCAGGCGGCCGCCACCCAGCGTGGTGTCACGGGTTCTTTGTAAAAAATGGCTTCGAGCAGTCCGGCGGCTATGGGTGCACTGCCAATCGCCACCAACGTGCCGACCGCAACCCCGGTGCGGATGACGGCTGCGAAAAAACAAACTTGAAACAGACATACACCGGCAACCGCCAGCAGGGTCATTCCCAGGGGGAGTCCGACAGTTAACGACTGTTGCCGATGGGTTACAGCGACAATCGCCAGCAGGGTCGGCCCTCCGATCGCCAGACGCAATGCCCCGATAAAAGCCGGCCCCATGCCCTCCGGTGCAAAAGCCCGGACTGTTCCGGCTGTTCCGAATAATATTGCGGCCCCCAGTATGAAAAGGTGCCCCTGTTTTAACCAATGCATGGGCAGCGACCTTATATTTGTAATCAGGCAATAAAAGATATAATAAACACGAATATCGAAAAATTAATACTATAATATTACGAATAAGTCAATTATATATCCGATTATTGTGGTTCGATAGATTCTCGGGAACCGCTTGCAAAATCACCGTCAATTGAATAACATTGCAAGTAATTGCATTTTAAGCCGATTTAATTGATGACAGGGAGCACGCCACCTTTCTATGAAAGCCAGAAAAAGCACCAACCGGAACATCGATAGAACTGATTGCGATATTATCCAGCTGTTGCAAAAAGACGGTCGGGTTACCAATATTGAAATAGCCCGGAAACTCGGTGTTTCCGAAGCCACCGTCAGGGCCCGCATGAAAAGGCTCATCGATGAGGAAATCATTCAGATAGTCGCGGTTAGCAATCCCATTAAGCTCGGCTTCCGGGTGACGGGGAGCATCAAAATCCGGGTCGATATTAAGAAAATGGATGCCGTTATCCGGGAATTGAAACAGATCGAAGCTCTGTGGTTCATCGTGCAGATGACCAGTGGAACCGGCATCTACACCGAATTTGTGGTCCGTTCCATGGAAGAGCTCAACACACTGATCATGCAGAAAATCAATCCCATCGAAGGCGTCCTGGACACCGAGACCAATCTAATAATGAAATTTATCAAACGCCGGTACGACTGGGGTACGGCCCTAGATTGACTGCCCTGAAACCAAATGATCCCTCTGCTTGTAAAAAGTAGCTGATTATGCCTTTCAACCCGGATAGGAAGGCGATTCTCGCCAGCAGATATAGTATTGATGGCCGGGCAGGGCCACATTAATCCGCGCTTGCAATGGTTTCATCCTGAAGCCGTTCGGCAGGGAAGCACTTTCCATTAAGACTAGAGAGGTCCTGGATTGATCGCTGTTTAGCGATCGCAGTTTTAGAATAGGATATGGGGTCTAAACGCACGATAACCAGAGATTTGGTCGTCAGCATCATCGGTATGGTGGTGCTGATCTCTGCCGTCGTGGTGATGCTGAACTACCGGATCATGTCTGAAAAAGCCCGGGTAGAACTGGAAACCACCGCGGATGAATATCTGGCCTATCTGGTTAGTAGCCTTGAACTGCCTATCTGGTCCATCGATCATGCGGCTGTGCTGAGTATTGCCGAGTCCTACGGAAAGAATGAACAGGTTGCCAAACTCAAGATCAGCGTGACATTCAACAATGCGACTATTTACAATTTAAACAAGGGAGAGTCAAAGGATCTGGTTATCCGCAAAGGCTTTATACGCCACGAGGGGCAGATCATTGGTGAAGTGACGTTGGGTATGACCCCTCAATTCTACCGTCGGTCTATTCAGCAGTTGCTCGTCACCAGTGTGATGACGACCATTTTGATCAGCATTGCGCTCACGGGATTGACCCTCTTGTTTTTCCGGCTGTTTCTCAAACGGCCTTTCGATAATCTCATTCAGGGTATCGAAGAGATCTCAGAGGGAAACTACGATCACCGTTTCAGTCAGGTCAGGCACGGCGAGATACAGAGTATTATCCATAAATTTGTTTCCATGGCTGACAGAATTAAAAATCGGGAAAAATCCCTGCAAGAAAGCGAGTCCCGATTTCGGAGCCTGGTTGACCAGGCGGCGGATGCATTTTTCCTGTCCACGGTGGATGGCCGGATTGTAGATGTGAACCGGCAGGCGTGCGAAAGTCTCGGGTACTCACGTTCGGAATTGCTGAACATGCGCTTAGCGGACATAGAAGCGACTGCTGATTCAAGCGCTTATGAAACCATCGCCGACAGGGACGGGTTGTCTTCTGGTCATATGACGATGGTGAGCAATCACCGCCGCAAGGACAAGTCCTTTTTTCCGGTGGAGATACGGGCCGGTTTTCTGGATCTCGGCCAGAAACGGGTCATCCTAAGTCTTGCCCGGGATGTAACCGAGCGCAAGTACGCCGAGGATGAGATGCGCCGGCTACGCAATTTGCTTGGCAATATTGTCAACTCGATGCCTTCGGTTCTGGTCGGGATCGATGCGGCCGGGAATGTTACCCAGTGGAATCAGCAGGCGGAAGAAGTGACCGGAGTTGCCGCGGCAGAAGCTCTAGGGCAGAATCTCAAGGATGTTTTTGCGGTACTGGCCGGCGAAATGGAAAATGTGAAGAAAGCCATAACGGAGCGCCGGCCCCAGATTACCGAAAAAGTTTTTATGGAGATAAATGATACGATCCGCTATTCCGATATCACGGTGTATCCCCTCGTAGCCGACGGCATTGAAGGTGCTGTCATTCGGATGGATGACGTGACCGAGCGGGTGCGCATCGAAGAGATGATCATCCAGAGTGAAAAAATGATTTCGGTTGGGGGGCTGGCAGCCGGCATGGCCCACGAGATCAACAATCCGCTTGGGGTCATTATGCAAAGCAGCCAGAACATTCATCGCCGCCTGGCCCAGGATCTCACCGCCAACCAGCGGATAGCCGAGCAGTGCGGCGCGGGGTTAGAGGCGATTATCCAGTACTGCGAAGAACGAAAGATTCTGAAATACATTGACGGGATTCACGAGGCCGGCGCCCGGGCTTCGAAAATAGTGGCCAACATGCTGAATTTCAGCCGGCGCAGTGAATCAGCCCTGACCTATGCCGACCTCAACAAGCTGATCGATGCCACTATCGACCTGGCTTCCAAAGATTACGACTTGAAGAAAAAATATGATTTTCGCCATATTGCCATTGATCGCGATTACGCACCCGACCTCCCACGTATACCGGTTGCAGTTACGGAGATCGAACAGGTTGTCTTAAACCTGCTTAAAAATGCGGCCCAGGCCATGGCCGGCAAAGACATAAACACGCAAAGAATTGCAGTCAAAACACGCTTGGATAACGGGTTCGTGCGCATTGAGTTGAGTGACAACGGCAGTGGCATGGATGCAGGCACCCGTAAAAGAGCCTTTGAGCCTTTCTTTACCACCAAAAAACTGGGTGAAGGAACCGGGTTGGGGCTATCGGTTTCATATTTTATTATCACCAATAACCACAAGGGAGCGATGCGGGTTGAGTCAAGCCCGGGTAAGGGCAGTCACTTTTTTATAAGATTGCCAATTGGGATCTAAGCGGCTGTCGCCTGGGTAGTCGCTGGCACCGCCTGCGATTGATAACGGAGAGGAAAATGAATAAGCCTGCAGCGAAAATTCTGTGCATTGATGATGAGAAGATGATCCGGACCAGCATCGGTGACTTTCTTGAAGATTCGGGGTATGACATTATCCTGGCCTCCGACGGGCGTGAGGGGCTCGCGGCTTTTCGGGCGCAGCACCCTGATGCGGTGCTGGTAGATCTGAGAATGCCGGAAGTCGATGGCTTGGAGGTTCTCTCGGCCGTGCGGGCGGAATCTCCGGACACGCCGGTCATTGTTGTTTCCGGCACCGGGGTGATCGCCGATGTGATCGAGGCCCTCCGCCTCGGCGCCTGGAACTATCTGACCAAACCGGTAGAAGACATGGCTGTCCTGGAGCATGCTCTGGAGCAAGCCCTGGAAAAATCAGGCCTGATAAGTGAGAATGAAGAACACAAGCGGAACCTGGAGGAGAAGGTTCGGCAGCGTACGGTAGAGTTGGAGAAAGCCAATGCGCAGTTGCAGAGGACGCTTGAGCAACTTGAAGTCCAGTTCGCTGAGCGCCAAAAAACTGCGGAAATGCTGCGTAAATATGAACGGATTATTTCGTCCACGAGCGACCTCATGGCCCTGATCGGTGAGGATTTTACGTTTCAGGCCGTGAATGCGGCCTATTGTACGGTTCACACCGCCGAGGCCGGTGAGATTGTCGGTAGAACGGTGGCTGACGTTTATGGAGGGGAGTTTTTCAATACCGCCCTGAAACCTTTCATGGTGAGGTGCCTGGCAGGTGAAAAAGTGGATACCTATGCATGGGTCCATTTCCCTGCTGCCGGCCGCCGCTTTTTGCACATCTCTTATTATCCCTATTTCCAGGATGACGGCAGTGTCGTGGGCATCGTTGAAAATACCCGCGATTCTACTGCGCACAAAAAGCTTGAGGAGCAACTGCAGCAGGCGCAGAAAATGGAAGCTATCGGGACCCTGGCTGGCGGGATTGCCCACGATTTCAACAATATTCTCGGGGCCATTATGGGGTATACCGAAATGCTGGCTTTGGATATTCCCGATTCGGTAGATCTGCAGAGGAAAGTCCAGCAAATACTGAAAGCCAGCGATCGGGCCAAAGAACTTGTCCAGCAGATCCTCTCCTTCAGCCGGCAGCATGATCAGGAACGAAAACCGGTGCAGATGCATCTCATCATCAAAGAAGCACTCAAGCTGCTCAAGGCATCGCTGCCCAGTACGATCGATATCCGTCAACAGATCAACACCAAACACAGCACTGTTCTGGCCAACCCCACCCAGATACATCAGGTTCTGATGAACCTGTGCACCAATGCCCACCCTGCCATGCGGGATACTGGCGGAGTACTGACGGTTAAGTTGTATACCGAAGAGATCTCCGCAAACCAGGCGCTGCAGTACGATTTAGCCGAGGGGCACTATCTTGTACTGGCGGTGGCAGATACCGGGCACGGCATGTCTGTCACGACCAAAGAGAGAATTTTTGATCCCTATTTTACAACCAAGAAAAAAGGGGAGGGTACAGGATTGGGGCTTTCGGTCATCCATGGGATCATGAAGGCGCACGACGGTGCGGTTGTCGCCGAAAGTGAGGTCGGCCGGGGATCTACTTTTACAGCTTTCTTTCCGATGACCGAAGACAAGGAAGATCAAGTTCCCCAGCGTGCTGAGCCCCTGCCCACCGGTCGGGAACGTGTTATGTTTGTAGATGACGAGCCGGTTCTGGTTGAAATCGGCGGGCAGATGCTGCAGCACCTGGGATATGCGGTCGTATGTGTCCCCGATTCAGCGGAGGCCCTGCGTATATTCCAGGCGTCCCCGGACGAATTTGATCTGGTCATTACCGATATGACGATGCCGCATATGACCGGTGACGTCCTGGCCCGCGAGTTATTGAAGATCAAACCCGGCCTGCCAATCATAATGGCGACTGGCTTCAGTGAGTTGACGACCGAAGAAAAGGCCAAGCGTGCCGGAATCACGGATTTTTTAATGAAGCCGCTGGTAGTGCGGGAACTGGCGAGGGTCGTTCGCCGGGTGCTGGACACCGGCCGGAAAGGAGCCCATGCTGAATCTTGACATCCCAGGTTATCCCTCCCTGAATTTGCGCTACCTGGTGCTCGACTACAATGGCACCCTGGCTGTCGACGGCCGGCTTGTGGCCGGGGCCGGACAACTGCTCACCCGCTTGGCAGCCGATCTGGACATCCACGTGGTCACCGCGGATACCTTTGGAAAGGTCCGCGAGGGAATGGCGGATATCCCCTGCACCGTAGCTGTATTGCCCCCCGGTGACCAGGATCAGGCCAAACTTGACTACATCAATCGGCTGGGGTCCGGTCAGACCGTCTGCATGGGTAACGGCCGCAACGATTGCTTGATGCTCAAGGCGGCCGGTTTAGGCGTAGCCGTCATACTGGCAGAAGGGGCCGCTGTAGAAACCCTCCTGGCGGCGGATGTGGTGTGCCCCACTATTGTCGATGCGCTGGAACTTTTGCTGCAGCCATTGCGGCTCACAGCAACTTTAAGATCATAAGGCTTTTTTTGCCCGCCATCTCAGGCTTCGGGGAGCTCATCTTTCTTTACGTTACAGCCTTCGGAGATAAGCGATCGGTGTCACCTGGCCCGCTGTGGAATTGGTTTCTATTGCGTTTAAGCTAAAAAGACGCTATACGGCTTTTTCAATATCAGAATTGGTCTTGTGTGAGTTGGGTGGGGACGGTCACATCCCGTTTTGGATCTGAACTAGTTTGTTCCCAATTCTGATCATCAAAATTACCCGGGTCGATTCCTAATTGCGCGAGATTACCTAGCCTCCCATTATGCGACCCGGGTTTTTTGTATCCCCATTTCCCATCAGATCGTTTGCAGCGACCTTAAAAAAGATGTTACCCGCGATTTACCGCTTGGTTGTCGGGTTGGCGGGTTTTTATCCCCCAACGGACGGCCGGGCGCCAACCACTGGTTGAAATGGCTCCGGGAACGTGATTTAATACGAACGTACCGCAATCCGAGGAGCAAAGCATGGACCCAAAAGGGAAGACCATTCTGGTCATTGACGATGAGCCTATATCCAGAACGATCATCGGCCGCATGCTGGAAGAATTGGATTTTCAGGTTAAAATCGCCCCAGACGGGGCCACCGGCCTGGAAATGTACCGGCAACACACACCAGACCTCGTCTTGGTTGATCTTTTCATGCCGGAAATCGATGGGTTCAAGGTGCTTAACACCATACGAGATCAATCCCCGGAAACGCCCGTGATTGTCATATCAGCCACAGACCGTATCGATGATGTGATTCGGGCCTTGAGACTGGGGGCCTGGGATTTTATTACCAAGCCGGTTCAAGATCAGGTCTTCTTGGAAACTACGGTACTAGGTGCTTTCGAGAAAGCAGCCCTGACAGTTGAGAATCGACTGTTTCGTGAGCGGATCCAGACCATTGTCGACACCGTTCCTTGCGGCATCGTGGTTGTGGATGCCATTGATCAGACCATTGTGGAGGTGAATCCCATGGCAGCGGACATGGTCGGGCTGCTGGCGGCCGATATGATCGGCAGAAAAAGCGACGGATTTATCTACCCGGATGGGCCGCAGGCGTGTCTGGCGGAAAACGCCGAAAACACCTGTGTAAATTCTGAACATATCCTGCTTAAAACAGATGGAACCCGCATTCCCATTCACAAGACAGTGACGCAGGCGGTTATTGACGGTCGCACCTGTATGATCGAAAGTTTTGTGGATATCAGTGAGCACAAAAAGGCCCAGCGCGAATTGCTGGAACGTAAAAAAATGCAGGGCGTCATCGAGATGGCCGGCGCAGTCTGTCACGAAATGAATCAACCCCTCCAGGTTGTCTCCGGCCTGTGTGAACTCATACTAATGGATGCGGCTGAAAACGTACCGTTTACCGATCGTCTCAAGACCATCCGCAAGCAAGTCGGGGAAATGGGACGGATAACCGGCAAGCTCATGGGAATTACCCGCTACCGGACAAAAGAGCACCTCGATGACTGGATTATCGATATCGATCAGGCCTCTGAACCTAATCGCTGATGAACGGCCGGTTTTTAAAGGCCGGCCTGCAGGGGCTTTGGCAAAGATCTAAAGTCCTCCGTCTGAAGTTTCACCCCGAACATGCTATAAGCTATCTCGAAAAACGAATTTTGGTTTAAGGTGCGGCGGGTGCTACATTCCGCCGTGTTGCGGGACTTCCCGCGCATCTGTTTTTCAAATGTGGGTCGAAACCGAAGGTGTCCCGCAGCCAATGCCTATCGTGGTAAATACTCCAGTACTTCGAGGAGTTGGTCCGCCTTACGATTAGTAGCATTCCTTACGGAGGCGATTTATGCGCCAATTTAGCGCCCAACGCCGAGATTGATCCGCCTCCGGCGGATTGGGCTAAATAACATTTTTGAGATAGCTTCTAATGAACAATCGAAACACTTGATCTCAGTCCCTGAACGGATGGTGGTGGCCATTCATCAAAGACAAGGGGGAACAATGAAAAAAAGAGTTGGATTTGGGATCGGACTGCTGATTTTGTGGGTCGGGTGCTCGTTTTTCAGCCCGGCCGAATTGTCCGAGATGATTCCGGGCATGAGCAAGCAGATGGACAAACTTGAGTGCTGGCTAACGATTACCTTCAAAAAATATCCCGATGGAATCGACCCCCGGGATGTTCAGGTGAAATTCAGTTCCGTAGCTCTGGAACAGCCCGAGGTATTTGATTGGGCGTATATTGCGGCCAATGATGTCATTTCGCTGGGCTTCATGAAGGGGTTCAAGGAGAACTCGGCCAGTAAACCCGAGGGCCGCCCGCCCCTCGAAGTACCCCTCAAGGTGAATTTTCCGTTGCACGCCAAGCAGATCGTTTACACCTCCGGGGAAACGATGGAGTTGACCGCCGAACTTTTCTGGGGCGGCAAAAAGGTCGCCTCCCGCAACCGGACCATCGAGCACGTCTACGAGTGATGTCTGGCGCTGCAGCGAAGCCAGGCGGCAATGGATGCAACCGGCCGGTTTCAGGTTTGAAGGGCGGTTGTGATTACGAACTCGGGAGGAGCCATTATATTCCGTTTGACGGCGCACAAGTCGGCTGCCTTGATGACCGCGTTTTTATATTTTTGGGGAAACCCGGGGGGCAAAATGATCTGCAGGTTGACCTGATTGACCAGAAAGGTCTTGCGGTCTTTTTCAAAAGAGAGCGTTAGTTTCAATCCGGTTGTATCAATTTCTCGTTTTTCACAGAAGGAGAGCACAAAAATCCCGGCGCATGTACCCAGCGACGCTAGAAACAGGCTGAAGGGGTCGGGCGCGCTGGCATCACCGCCTTCCTTCAAGGATTGATCGGTATCGATTTTAAAGCCCTTGTAGTCCGCACTTACCCGTTTTCCACCCGGAAAACTGATTTTCATCTCCATGGGACACTCCCGATTAGATTTTAAGAGGAAAAGCTATCTGTCAAATGGATTTTGGCCCAATATCCAGTCTTCGCTATTTAGCTACCCCGGACAAGACGCCTGACAGGAAGGCTTTTTTGAGAGACCTTCTAACCGCCGATAGACGACATTTGCCCACACACTTTTTGCGGAATTCCATCCATGAGGCCGTGCCGGGCCTGCTTGATTTTGACGGCCGCCATGATCCGCTCGGCCACCTGCTCATCAGAAACCTGGTTGCGTAGATCGGTTTTCAAATCAATTTGGCGGTCCGACAGCAAACAAGGCCGCAGCTGACCACCGGCAGTCAGTCGCAGCCGATTGCAGTTTTCACAAAAGTGGCGACTCAGAGCGCTGATAAAACCCACCTCACCGCGGGCGCCTTCTATCCGGAACCTTTCGGCCGGCCCGTCGGTCAGGCCCGGCTGCACTGGAACCAGCGCGCCCAGCGTCGCGATCCTACGCTTAATGTCCGGCGTGAGTAAACGCCCGGTGGTTGCGACGCTGTTTTTCCCGATGGGCATATGCTCAATGAAGCGGACATGCAGCGGGTATTCAAACGTCAGGGCAGCCATTTTCTCGAGTTCGTCCTCGTTTATACCTGGCAGCGCAACAACATTGATTTTGAGTGGTTTAAAACCCATGGCGTGCGCGCGCAGTAAACCCTGCCAGACCTGGTCGAAACAGTCCCGGCCGGTGATGCGTTTAAACCTGGCTGGGTCCAGAGTGTCCAGGCTGATATTCAGACGCTGGATGCCGGCGGCCTGGATTTGATCAAGATGTTTTTCCAAAGTCACACCATTGGTGGTCAACGACACATCCTGCAGTCCTTTAAGGTCACCCAGTGCTTTTAAAAGATCGAAGATACCTTTGCGGATGAGTGGTTCTCCACCGGTTACGCGTACTTTGGTAATGCCCAGCCGGATACCGATACGTACGACCCGCAGAATTTCCTCATAGGTGAGAATATCGGCATGGGTCAGTTTGGGTATCAGATCGCGGGGCATGCAGTAGCTGCACCTGAGATTGCAGCGATCCGTAACCGAGATACGCAGGTATTTCAGGTGGCGGGCACGAGCGTCGATCAGGGGGGCTTTGTCCAACTTGCGAGGGTCCTTTAACGGGGTTTGAATTTTTCCCGGTATTCCGGAATATCGATCATCGGGGGGCGCTCCAGAGCCTTCCAATCCAGGATATCCGCTTCGTAGTCTTCGCCGATTAGATTATACTGGATCATCTGGAGGAGCAACTCCTTTTTGAGTTCGATCCGGCCAAGCTTTTCCAGGCGCTTTAAGAAGGTTTCCATAATGACGAAGGCCATTTTTCCCAGAGCCCGCGTGTCCTGATTGCGGTGCACCCGCTTTTCCAGGTCTACCTGTGCGATGACGTCCAGACTCCAGTTCTCACATATGTCCATGATAAGGCTTGTTTCGATGCCGTAGCCGATAGGGAAGGGAACCTTCTCGAAGAGTTCCCGGAAGCCGGCATACTCACCCGACAGGGGTTGGAGAATTTGGGTAAGCTCCGGGAAAAAGAGCGAAAAAAGAGGTCGGATCACCAGTTCGGTAACGCGGCCACCACCCGTGGGTCGAATTTCGTTTTTGCCGGTTGCGATAGGTCGATCGTAAAACCCTTTTGAATATTTAATGGTGTCGTTGGTCAAGAGCGGGCCGATCAGTCCGTAGGCAAACCGGTGGTGAATGTTTTTTATGTCGGCGTCCAGGTAAACGATAATATCGCCCCGGGTTACATAAAGCGCTTTCCACAGGTTTTCGCCCTTGCCGCGGTACTTTTCCAGACCGGGTAGAATGTCGTCGGCTGCGTAGACATCGGCTCCGAACTCGGCGGCGATTTCAACGGTCCGGTCCTCGGATCCGGAGTCAATGACAATAATTTCATCGAGCAGCGGATAACGCGTCATCAGTTCGGATTTCATGATGACGATCTCCTTGGCGATCGTCTTCTGCTCATTGAGGGTTGGCAGGCACAAAGAGATTTTCAGGCCTTGTTGCGCTTTCAGGTCAACCAGCTGCCCGATATCCTGGAAGTGGGCGTAATGAAAGGTATTGGTTTCAAGCCAGTTGCTGCTCATCGCATACCCCGCTGTCTATGGCCATGATAGTGGCGACCACCTGGGCAATCCCCTTAAAAATAGGCTCGATTTCCACCGCAGCGGTATCGAGATGATAGTTTTCACCACTGGTGATCCCAAGGGTTACCGCCGGTATATTTTTAGAGAGAAAAATGGACAACTCGGACTCGCTGTGATCGCTGACCGGTTTGATATCCAGGGAGTGCATGATCTTGCCGGCGGTTTTCACCAGGGGATGGTTGTAGTTGAGCTTCACGGCGTTGACATTACTGATGGTTTTCAAATTCATCTCTACGCCGTATTCGTGGCCGGTGCCTTCCACGATGTCGCTGATGTCGCGATAGAGTGATTTTACCATCTGATCCGAATCGCTCTGAATCTCCAGACCGAGCTTGGCATCGTAAGCGATGATGCCGTGTTTGAAGCCGCCGGTAATCTTGCCGAAGATCACCCTTGAACGCGGCCGCTGGGGCAATTTGAGTTCCAGGACCTGGTTGATCACCTCATTGAGCACCAGGATGGCGTTGGGCCGGAAGGACTGTTCCCATCCGTCAGCCGTGCCGATCCGGCATTCGATTTCAATCCGGATCATTCCGGCGGAATAATAGTTCAGGCGCCCGAGTTCCACACCTTCCACACACACCGCACCCCGAATGGGCGTAGACCAGGTCTTCAGCAGGTGTCGGATACCCGTCAGGTTACCGTTGCCGATGGATTGGATCACGCCGGCCAGGACAATATCAGATTTGAATTTCACGTTCAGCTTTCTGAATATTTCAGGCAGGGAGGCCAGCACCGCCACACCCAGGGAATTGTCGGTAATGCCGGGGCCCTTGATAAAATTTGATCCAACCTCGTAGTTGAATTCATTTTCGGACGTATGGTGGGTGTCCAGATGGGCTACGACGAAAATGGGCGGTTTGCGGGCCGACGACCCCCGCATAATACCAATCGGATTGCGATACCCGTCCGTGGTACACTCATCGACCTGGTAGTCGGTCAGCCGTTCCAGGAACACCTCGGTCCGTTTTTCTTCCCGGAACGTAGGCGCCGGTGTCTGCCCGATCAGCACGATATTGGTGATGATGGTATCCTGGATCGATTTGACGATGTCGATAAATTCAGGGATCAATTTCAGATGGGGTTCCATGGCAACTCCCTATGCTAACCTGAGGTACCGTTTATTCCGGCTACTTGTATTGACTGCCGGCGAATCATCCCAGTCAGGTCCACTTGCTAAGGATGTGAGCAATACCGCTGGCGACCATATATAAAATGGTACACGGAGACCCCATATCAGGTCAACGTTTCTTTGGGAGCCAGCTGATTGCAGGCCTGTGCGAGGTTATTGGCAGGCGTTTACAATTGCTGCGCACAACCCGGGAATGGTGTAGGTGTTAGCCGTGATATCGACTTTAAACCCGAGCTTTTCGGCTGTTTCGGTGGTAATGGGGCCAATACTAGCGATCCGGATGCCGGTAAGCAAGTCGCGCCAGTTATCAGGGGGTAAGAGTGCTTTGAAATTGGTCACTGTGGAAGAACTCGTGAAGGTGACCAGGTCGACCTTGCCCGCCTGGAGATCGGCTACAAGGTCAGCTGACCCAGTGCTAACCGGTTGCGTGATATAGGTGGTGATCGCATCTACCGTGGCGCCCATCTTATCCAGTTCAACTGGTAAAACCGCCCGGGCTTCATGGGCGCGCGGCAGAAGTACCTTTTTACCCTGCAGCGGATGGCTGGCAAAAGCGGCTACTACCGATTCGGCCCGGTAATTTTGAGGGAGGATGTCTGCTTGAATACCAAAGCCGGCCAGGCGCTCCTTGGTAACTGGTCCGATGACGGCGGTCTTGAGGTGTCCGAGAGCGCGTACATCCAGCCCCTTAGTGAAGAGTCGTTCGAAGAAATATTTGACCCCATTTACACTTGTGAAGACCAGCCAATCGTAGCCTGGCAGATTGCCGATGGCCGCATCGAGCGGTTGCCAGTCCTCCGGGGGAGCCACCTCGATGGTGGGATATTCCAGGCACTGCGCGCCCAGTGCGGAGAGTTGGTCCACTAGGTTGCTGGCCTGTTGGCGGGCGCGGGTCACCACGATTCTTTGGCCCATAAGGGGCTTATTCTCGAACCATTGCATTGTTTTCCGCAGGGAAACCACATCCCCAACCACGATCACGGCCGGGGCTTTGAGTCCGGCTTGGGCCACAACTTCCACGATGTTGCCTAGATTCCCGGTTACCGTGGTTTGGCGCAGGGTCGTGCCCCACCGGACCAGGGCCACAGGGGTTTCGACCGGCTTCCCGCCGGCCAGCAGGCGCTCCACAATGTGAGGCAGATTTTTAACCCCCATGAGAAAAACCAGGGTGCCGATACCGCGGGCCAGTGCTTCCCAATCGAGGCTTGATTGGTTCTTGGTCGGGTCTTCATGACCGGTTACAAAGGCCACATTCGAGGTGAATTTTCGATGGGTCAGGGGGATGCCGGCATATGCCGGGGCGGCGATAGCAGATGTTACGCCAGGGACGACTTCAAAAGGGATGCCTTTGGCGATGAGGACTTCAGCTTCTTCGCCGCCCCGGCCAAAAATGAAGGGGTCGCCGCCCTTCAGGCGGGTGACAATGTGACCGTCAAGCGCTTTTTGGGCGATCAGATCATTGATGCCATCCTGGGAGAGGGTGTGGTCGCCGCCCTTTTTACCGACATAAATTTTTTCGGCATCGGCGGTGGCATACTTTAAAAGGGTCGGTGAAGCCAGGTAGTCGTAAACCAGCACATCGGCTTTCGCGATGCATTCCCGCCCCTTGATGGTCAATAAACCGGGATCTCCCGGTCCGGCTCCTACCAGGTATACTTTGCCGTCCATACGCATCCCTTATCCGGCTGTAAGTTCTTCAAGAATACGATCCGCGCCCCGGGCCAGCAGCTTTTCAGCCAGTTCGATTCCAACTTCCCGGGTGCGTTCGGCCGCCCCGGTTGCGGTGGCCTGGATCACCTCGGTTCCGTCAAGATTGGCCACCAGGCCTTTGATCGTGAAATTTCCGTTTTCAAGCATGCCGTATCCGGCCACCGGAATCTGGCAGCTGCCCTCCAGACGGTGCAGAAAAGCCCGTTCGCCCAGGACTACGGTTCGGGTTTCCGGGTGATTCAGGATGTTGACCAGGTGTTCGGTTTCCGGATCGGATTCGCGGATTTCGATACAGAGGGCGCCCTGGGCCACCGCCGGCAGCATATCATCGGGATCCAGGTATTCGGTGACCCGGTTTTCAAGGCCCAGACGGCGAATCCCCGCGGCAGCCAGTACGATGGCATCCATTTGGCCCTCGTCCAGTTTGCGCAGGCGGGTATCGAGGTTGCCCCGCAGGCCCGTGATTTGAAGATCCGGCCGTATATGCTGGAGCTGGGCGGACCGGCGCAGACTGGAGGTCCCGATCGAGGCGCCCTGTTTCAGATCGGCCAGTTTGTCCCCCCCGGCAGATATCAGGACATCCAGCGGCAATTCCCGCTGCGGTACCGGGCCGATACACAGCCCCGGGGGAATGTCCCCGGGCATGTCCTTCATGCTATGCACCGCCAGGTCGATGCGGCCATCCAGGAGGGCTTCTTCAATCTCTTTGACAAACAGGCCCTTGCCGCCGACTTTGGCCAGGGGAACATCCAGGATCTTGTCCCCCTTGGTCTTGATGATGACCAGTTCCACGGCCAGGCCGGGGTGGGCTTTCTCAAGGCCCGCTTTGACCCAGTTGGCCTGCCATAGGGCCAGCTTACTTCCGCGGGTTCCGATTTTCAGGGATGCCGCCATCAGGGCCCGCACCCCGCACAGCTTGACGCTGCGCAGCCGCCGCAGGACGAGCCGGCCGAGGCACTGGTCGTCTGGCCGCCGGCGCTTTTGCTCACAAATCCGCAGGCGGACATCAGGCGCCTGAAATTATTACTCTTACAATCCGGGCAGCCTTCCGGTTTGCCGGAACCCATGACCAGGTACTCGAAATCCGTATCACAATCTTCACAGTGAAATTCATAAATAGGCATGTGCTTTAGATAACCTCATTTTTACGTTGTATATCCGTACTGCCAATCAGGTATGAAAAATAACCATGAACGGCCTAAAATCAACCACTGAGCAGCTCGATAACACCTGCCGCCAACAGGGGCAACATAATTTCATGGTGTCCCACCAGGTTGAAGCCCCGGCCGCCACCGGAAGTGGGCCGATGGACCACGTTGTTCATGGGCCGATAGTGCCTGATGAAGTCCATGTTGACGGTCGTAAAATTCTCCAGTTGGCTCCCCAGGTTGCGTACCAGGGTGGTGGCTTTGAGAAACACCTCCGGCATGATAACGGCCGACCCGACATTCAGGTAGACGCCCTCTTCAAGGGTGCCCACCACTGAGGCGAAAATTCTGAAATCCCGGTGGGAAGCCTCGCCGGCGGCGGCCGCATTAAAACCGGGGTGCATGTGGATGATATCCGTTCCCAGGGCCACATGCACGGTAGCGGGTACCTTCAGGCGGGCGCAAGCCGCCAGCAGGCTTTTTTCCTGGTAAAGCAAATCTGCTGACAGGATAGCTTCCCCCACGGCCAGCCCCAGCCCGATCTCTTTTTCTCCGGCAGTTTCGATGGCCCGGCTCAGGTATTCACCGGTTTCACGGGCCATACCGAATGAACCATCCCCGAGACTGGCGGACACGTCTTCGGAAGTCTGGCCCTGCAGGGCCAGCTCCAGATCGTGAATGATACCGGCCCCGTTCATGGCTACGGCCGTGATGACCCCGCGCTGCAACAAATCGATCAGGATTGGGTTGAGCCCGACCTTGATGACGTGGGCCCCCATTCCCAGGGCGATGGTTTTACGTTCGTGGGCCGCGGTAGCGACCGCCGCGATAACGGCCTTGAGGTCATCGGCGGCCAGAATGGCGGGCAGGCTGTCCAAAAAGGTCGCGAAATCTGCCCCCTGCTGCCAAGGTGCGGCGAAATCCGCCACCGACACTTTGCTTTTGCGGCTGTCGAGCGGATAGGTTTTCAATTTTGTGAGATCAATAGGGTCTATTTTTGTCATAGCGGCGTTACCTGCCTTCATGTTCGGGGAAAAGTATACGGTCGGTGAGCAGGCACAGGATGTGGCCGGCCAGGGCATGGGATTCCTGGATGCGGGCAGTGGTTCCCGACTCGACGCACAGGGACACGGCGGCGATCTCTTTCAGCCGTCCTCCCGGTCCCGAGAGCCCGACCGTATGCAGGCCCATCTCGTTAGAGACAGCGATCGCCTTGAGGACATTATTAGAATTACCGCTGGTGCTGATGCCCAGGGCAACATCGCCCGCGCACCCGAGCGCCCGTACCTGTTTGGAGAAGATTTCATCGAAGTGGTAGTCGTTTCCGATACTGGTAATGACTGACGTGTCGGTCGTCAGCGCAATGGCCGGCAAAGGTCGCCTTTCTATTTCAAAACGGTTGACAAACTCCGCGGCAATATGTTGCGCATCCGCCGCACTGCCGCCGTTGCCGAACAGCATGATCTTTTTTCCCGCCGCTACACAGTCCGCCATCAGGGTTGCCGTCTTGACCAGGGCATCCAGGTGGCTGCGAATAAACCGATCTTTTACCGCGATACTCTCCGCCAGTACCTTCTCAATAACTGCTTTCATAAACTCCAGCCCGCCTAGTTGATTTCAATGGTAATGCGTTCTTTCAGATCCGCGATCATCGTGCCCACGTCGTGGCCCAGTTGCTGGGCAGTCTCCAATTCCCGCAAGGCCTCTTCGAGTGCGCCCTTTTTGGCCAACAGCTGCGCCAACCGGTATCGGAAGAGGCCGTTATCCGGTTCTATTTCAACGCTCTGTTGGCAAAAAATAGTCGTAACCTCAAGATTCTCTCCCTGTCGGTCAAGCAGATAGCCCAGGGCGGAAAGGGCCTGGGCATCATTGGGGTTGAGTTGTACCGCTTTTTTAAGGGCGGCCACGGCGGCGACATCTTTTTTGAGCTCAAGATAACACAGGCCCAGGTAGCGCTGGGCAGAGGCGCTTTCTGCATTGAGCTTCGCGGCTTTCTCTAGATGAGACCGCGCTTTTTTAGAATTGCCGTTTTCAAAATAGACCCGCCCGGCTTGGAACGCCGGCTCAAATACTTGCGGATCCTTTTCGACTGCCGCCAGGAAAGACTCCAGAGCGGCCTCTTTGTCGCCGATTAACAGATGGGCCAGGCCGATGTTATATACCGGCATCAAATCATGCGGTGCCAGGTCTGCGGCCTTCCGGAATACTTTTATAGCTTTTTCATAGGCGCCGAGGACACCGTAACAGACGCCGAGACTGTTGTGGACGTTCACATTATCGGGATCGAGTGCCAGGGCCCGGTTAAATTCATCCATGGCCCGGTTGAGGTCGCCTTGCTGATAGAAACGGTCGCCGCTGATATTCAAACTCACCGCATCAAAATCAACCAGAGATCCCGGCCCGAAGAAGGCCGCATGATCCAGTGCTTTGAAGGCATTGGCGAGTATCTCCGCGCGTTGGTAATCGATCAGGGGGTACCGGGCGCAACCGATGGAAAATGTGGCTGGCTGCAGCTTCTCCAGGGCGGCCTGCAGTTCCGGGCCGCGGCTTGCAGATGTGGTTTCGTCGGGCAATGGCAGAAAACAACCGAAATTTTCCCGGTCGATAATGCTCCACTGCCAGTTCCGGTTTTCGCAAAAATTGTCCAACGCCTCAGCCAGATCCGTCAGCATTGTTTCCGGCGGGGTTTCCCGGGGGGCATCTGTGTCGGTGTCCGGCCGGTCGATTCGCACGACACAGGCCTGAAAGACCGCGGTCCCCTTGAGTTTTTCCAAGGCCCGGCCCACAAAATCCGGCCCCGTTAAAAGGTCTGGAAAAGCACGGGTCAGGGTTTCCGGCAACTGCAGCTGCGTCTCGGATAAGGTTGCCGCGTCGGCCACGGTCGCCGGCTTGCCCAGCAGAAAGTCATTCGATGCACCACGGTTGTCGAACAGGTTCTTCAGGGGGTTGTTCATTTGGGAGCCCTCGTGAGCAGATTGTCGAATGCCGACTTAATCAGATCGAATTCATCATCTTGGATCGTTCGCAGGTCCATCAAGAACAAGTCATCCTCAATCCGTCCGATTACCGGCGGAGAACTGGCGCGCATGTTTTTTTCCAGCGCATTGGCCGATAAACCGGAAACCCGGATACCGATACAGACGCTGGGCAGTTCCAGCAAAGGCAGGCTGCCGCCTCCGGCTTTGGATGAGCGCTGCAGGGTTACGATTTCTACTCCCTCCGGTGCCCCGTCTCGCAGGCGCTCTGCCAGGCGGTCGGCCCTTCCGGCAATAACCTCACGGGGGGTTGTCAACAGCCGGAGGGTAGGGATGGTCGCCACCGCTGTTTTTTCATCACGGTAGAGTCGCAGGGTGCTCTCGAGGGAGGCCAGGGTAAGCTTGTCGAGCCGCAGGGCCCGGGTCAGCGGGTTGACCTTAATTTGTTCAATCAAATCCCGGCGCCCGACGATCATTCCGGCCTGGGGCCCGCCTAGTAGCTTGTCACCACTGAAAGTGATCAAGTCCACGCCGGCTTTGACCGAATCCTGGACGGTTGGTTCCGCGACTAGGCCATAGCGGGCAAAATCGATCAGGGTGCCACTGCCCAAATCCTCCATAACCGGCAGGTCGCAGCGGCGTCCCAGTTCCACCAGTTCAGGCAGAGCGAGGCCGGTGGTAAAGCCCACGATGGCATAATTGCTCGTGTGCACTTTCAATAGCAGGCCGGTATGATCACCGATAGCCCCTTCATAATCCTTCAAGTGGGTCCGGTTCGTGGTGCCGACCTCACGCAGGCAGGCGCCACTTTTAGTCATAACATCCGGGATGCGAAAGGAACCGCCGATTTCGATCAATTCCCCGCGGGAAACGATGACTTCCCGACCGCGGGCAACCGTATCCAAGCACAACAGCACCGCCCCGGCGTTGTTATTGACCGCCAGGGCGGCTTCAGCACCGGTCAGCTCACAGAGCAGGCCCTCCACCGCACTGTAACGCGAACCACGTACGCCTTTCGATAGGTCGAACTCCAGGTTGGAATACCGGGTCGCGATCGAGCGGATATTGTCGGCAACCGCATCCGATAGCAGCGAGCGGCCCAGGTTGGTATGCACCACAATGCCCGTGGCGTTGATCGTCCGGCGCAGGTTCGGCGTCATCTTAACGGTTACAGCCGCTTTTAAGGACCCTAAAACCGCAGCCACCTCCAGGTCCTGGACGGTTATCTTGGCGTGTTCATACAAAATGATCTTGCGCAGACCTTCAATCACCTCCCGGCAGCTGTCGACCAGAACAGATTTTGGGCAGTCGCTGAAATCAGGGTCCAGAGCGGCTGCTTCCAAGACGCGGTCGACCCCGGGCAGTTGACGCAAAAGATTTTGCTGGTGGGTGTTGATTTCCATGATTTCTACCGGTTCATTTTCTCAGTTCCGATCCATTATCCGTCTCAAAAACACTGCTGGGAATCAGATCAACGATTTCTTGAAATCGCTCCGCAGGCAAATTTATGGCTTCCAAGCGGCTCGAAAGGGCCTCCGTGTTGATGCGTTCAATCTCCAGGCCGGTATGAAAACGCGACATCAGCAGATCGGCAAGGTAGACGATATGCGTTAGCTGGCTAGATTCCGTGGCCGTTTCCGGGTAGTGATGGTGTGAGATAACGGCACTCAACGAGTCTGGAAACGACCAATTCTGGGCCAGGCGCAAGCCGGTTTCGCAGTGGGTCAAGCCGAACATTTCCTTTTCAGCGGCCATGAAGGATGTTCCCTCGTCCTGGGTCTGGCGATAAAAAAGCGGAAAGGCCGTCGCCACATGCTGATCGAGCACCACTTTGCCGATATCGTGCAGCAGCCCACCGGTGTAAGCCAAAGCCGGTTCCACCAGGCCTGTCACCGCGGCCACCTTTTCGGCGATCGTGGCGGTTCCTACGGCGTGATGAAAAAGGCCGCCTTTGCACAGTGAATAGCCGGCCTGGCGGCTCTCATAAAGGTCACTGATAGTGGCGGTGATCACCAGCTTGAGAAAGATGTCGCGGCCCAGGTAAACCAGGGCATGATCAAGGGAGTCGACACGGTGTTTGGGGGCGAAAATGGCCGAATTGCAGATTTTTAACGTCAGTGCGCTGATCACCTGGTCCTGGCGAACCTCTTCGGCCACCTGGGTTATATCGAAATCATCGTCGCCCATCAGGCGCAGGATCTTCAGGGCTACCTGGGGGATCGGTTGGACGCCTTCGATGGCCTTGAGCGTTTCTTTTTCCGTCATGGTGACGATCTTGCGGGTTTGCAGAGAGCGTTCGACGCCAATCGGCGTAATGGTGCAGGCCCAGGTCTGCATGTCCAGGCTCAGGTTGCAGGTAAAAAACCCCCCGGTTTCGACATGCTCGATGGCTATTTCTTCGACATCCAGGATATTGCGGACAACTTCGGTCGTGCGGCCGCCGATATCCAGGTCCAGGTCACGCTGCATGACCGGGCCGACCAGGGCGCCGCCCGCAATCCAGGCGCGCAGGTTGTGTTGGGAGGCCCCGGCCGCGTACAGCGCATTCAGAAAGAGCGGCAGGCCATTGGAGGCATATTTTTCGGGTTGGAAGGTGCTCTCCAGGGTGATGGGCTCCGGCAGCAGCAGGTGGATCAGACCGCCGACGCCGGCCTCCGCATCAAAAATGGCCACTCCGACACAGGTGCCCAGGCTGGCGTTGAGTACGGTCGCCTGTTTTTGACCATGGTAAAAGGTTCCGGATGCCACGTGATGTCTTTGCATAAACCAAAAGCCTTTGTATGAAAATCGGATGTTATCGCCCGTTGGCGTCATCAAACTACCATCCGGGCCGAGGCGCGGCCCGGGGCCCGGCAACGACCCCTGCCGGCCTGTGCCGGTGGGATTGCGGCGCAAGCCCAAATAAATTCTATATCATTATTAACTTACCAGTTTCAATAGATTTATTTCACCTCGGATAGCCGGTAATCTCCCTGATTTTTTCATAAAAAGGCTTTAGTCTGCGGTACATCTTGCGGTACACATCGCGGTACAGCGTGTTGTATAGTTGCTGGTTGGCCGGGTCAGGGTCGAACATGTCGCCGCTGCGGGTCATGGAACTGACCGCGCTCTCAAAATCGGTGTGTAGGCCGATGCCCACGGCAAGGTCTATGGCTGCGCCCAGCCCCGAGGTCTCGTAGAGTTGCGGCCGGGCGGTCGGTAGCCCGAATATGTCCGCCGTCACCTGCATGGCCTGATTGCTCTGACTTCCGCCGCCGGACACCCGCAGGCTGGTAATTGGAATCCGGGTTTTTCTCTCGATGCGCTCTTTACCTTCCCGCAAGGCGTAAGCCAAACCTTCCAGGATCGCCCGATAAATATGAGCGCGGGTGTGGACATCTCCGAATCCGATGATGGCACCTTTGGCTTCCGGGCCGGGTAGCTTCAATCCCGGGGACCAGAAGGGCTGTAACATCAGACCCATGGCCCCGGGCGGAACATCCTTGACCAGGTCATCGAAGAGGGCCTCGGCGGTGACACCATCGAGGGCGGCTTTTTCCAGTTCGGGGTGACCGAATTCCTCCTTGAACCAGCTGACCATCCAGTAACCGCGGTAGATCTGCACCTCCAGGGTGTGATACCCGGGGACGGCGGCTGGATAGGCCGGCAACAGCGGCACCGCCTCGACATATTTTTTGTGGGTGACATTGATGGTGGCCGTGGTGCCGTAACTGAGACACCCGATATGCGGCTGGAGGCTGCCGGAACCGATAACTTCGCAGGCTTTGTCGGCCGCGGCCGCGATCAGCGGCAAACCGACCGGTATCCCGGTTTCCCTGGCGGCGGCGGCAGTGATAGCACCCAGCGGCTGACCAGGCACCACGAGATCGGGCAGTTTGTCGCGGCTGATCTTTAGACATTGTTTCCAATCCCACTGAGGGGCCCAGCGCATACCCTTGTAATCAAAAGGCAGGTACCCCACGATACAGCCCAGCGAGTCGACAAACTCGCCGGTCAGCCGGTGGGTCAAATAGCCTGATAACAGCAGATACTTGTGCGTCTTGGCCCAGATGTCCGGTTGGTGGGTGCGGATCCAATTCGATTCCGCTTCGGCCAGGAAATATCCGATGGTCGGTTCCAATCCCAAGATTTTAAATAAAAGGCCCCAAGGGCCGCCTACGGGCGGCAAGCCGTAGGTTTTGCGTTGATCGAGCCACAAAATGGCCGGGCGCAGGGGGATGCCGGACGCATCGACATTAATCACCGTGCCCCGCTGGGTGGTCAGCGCTACCCCGGCAATAGCCCGGCGATCCACCCGCTCGTCCTGCCACAAACCATTGCAGGCCGCGCACAGGGCCTGCCAGAAGACAGCCGGATCTTGTTCCGCCCATCCTGGTTGGGGAGCGTAGTAAGGTGAAAATTCCTTTTTAGAGATAGCCAACATCCGGCCGGCCGTGTCAAAGATCATCGCTTTGAGACTTTGCGTTCCGTTGTCAATGGCAAGCAGTAAATCCTTGGTAGTCATAGTGGGCTCCGGTGGATGGTTCGTCGAGTTTGCCCTGTTTGATGCATTATTTGTTGAGGGTCCGAGGGTTCAAGGGTTCGAGTGAAAGTTAGGGTTCAAGGGTCCGAGGGGCCAAGGGTTCAAGTGAAAAAAACCTAACCCGAGAACACCAAAGAAAAAAATCTTATACACTGCGAAAACACTTGACAAAGATATACGCCAAGGGCATTTGCCCTTGACCCCTTGACCCCTTGACCCCTTGACCGCTCGGGTTCTCAATCCAACCCCAGCGTTCCCCCGGGGTTCATGATATTGTACGGGTCAAAGTGTTTTTTCAAGGCCCGCAACACCTCCATCTGTTCCCGGCCCAGGTGCTTTTGCATCCAGGGGCCGATCAGCTTGCCTACCCCGTGGTGATGGCTCAAAGACCCCCCGTGGGTGACTATCTGGTCGATGATGCCCCGGTGGAACTTTTTGAACGCGTCCATATCTTCGAATTTAGATATAAAAATGAAATAAAGATTCGTGCCCTGCGGATAGAAATGCGAGCAATGGGTCATACAAACCGTTTGCGGCCGAGCCTTGATGTAAGCCCGGACACCCCGGTGAACCCGGTGCAGGTCGGTCCAGGTCACGGCCGTTTCCAGGGTTTCGATGGTAATGCCGTAATCGTTCAGGTCTTCCCGCATGTACGGATCAGCAAAGCGACCTTGCTCCCACCGGGTAACCGGGTAGCCCGTGATATACATGGCTCCGTGCCGCCGACAGATGATTTTTACCCGCTTTTTCAGATTCTTGACAAATCCCCGTTCACCTTCGGTGTGTCCGATGCAAAGGCATCTTGCGCCCGGCTTAAAGCCCCGCATCCGAATCAGCCCGTCAATCCAGGTGCCATCGACCCCGTAAAGTTTCATGGCGACCTCGGTCTCTTCCGGATCGGAAATCCGAAACATAGCCGGCATACCGAATTCACCCTGAGAAATCTCACGGGAAGCCCCGACCGCCGCCTCCCAATCCGGGAGGATAAAGGCAAATTTGCGGCGATTTTCCGGTCGGTGGCGGAATATTTTGAGGGTAACGGCCAACAGCACGCCGAAAGCGCCTTCGGAACCTTTCAGGATATCGTTTACCTTTGGTCCCGTGGCGGTACCCGGGTATACGAGCGTTTTCAGATGTCCGGCAGGTGTTACAACTTCCTGGCCCACGACCAGGTCATAGGCGTCCCCGTAATACGACGACTGCTGCCCGGAGCCCAGGGCAGCCACCCAACCGCCCACGGAAGCGTATTCGAATGATTGGGGGAAATGGCCACAGGTATAGGCATGTTGGGCGTCCAGCGTTTCCGGGGCCCGGTTGAGCAAATCCTCCAGGGCCGGACCCAGCATGCCGGGTTCAACCGTGATCGTGCGGTCGGTTTCATTGAAATCCAGGGCGCGGTGCATGTGCGTGCTCATCACCAGGACTACCCCTCCTCTGCGACTGGCCAGCCCGAAGGTCACCGAACTGCCCCCGCCGTAGACGGTAACGGGTATTTTTTCGCGGTGACAATAGGCCACGACCCGGGTCACATCCGCTTTGCTCCGCGGGTGCAGCGCCAGGTCGGCGACGCGCCGGACAATTCCCCGGCGCAGCAGCATGGCCTCTTCGGAGGTCTGCCCGGTCGAAAATTTCACCCGGGCAAAATCATCATGATCCACATTATCGGCACCCACGATCGCTTCCAGGGCTGCGATCCGGTCGGGCGTGATCGCCGGCGGAGAGACCCCGGAGACCGGTTCATGGCCCTGATGCAATTTTGCCGCAAAATCGGCGTCTTCCAGGTTTAGTTCGCGCTTTAAAAGAGCGTACAACCGTTCATTGGGATGTTTAAATCCATCCGGAGCGCCCCATTTGAAAATCGAACGAAAAGAACCTTTGGGGGGCGCCTGGTCTGTCCAGGCCGGTTTGAATACGGGTGAGGCGGTCATGTTTTTATCCCCTGGGATATGCAGCATTTGTGGTTAGGTGCAGGCCATCCGCCGGATGTTAGGTTAACTGATCGGCGGGGCATAGCAGCGTTGCCAGAGGTCTCGATATCTCTCGATTTCAGCTTCCCACCGGGTGGCATCCCAGTTCAGAATCGGTCCTAACAGTTTCCGAATACGGGCCAGGTCGTTCAGCCCGCCCTGGTCCATTAAAAGTCCCAGTCGAACCCGGCGCAGGAGCACATCATCAAGGTGCCGGATATATTCATGGGCCGCAACATGCGGCAGTTCCGCCCAGACACTGCGGGTGCCCGGGATGTGCTCAAGGTCATCCGGCGCCGCGGTTTCCGTCAATTCCCGGGCGGCCATGCCGTAGCGGCCGTAAAGCCGGCCCAATGTCGCGGCGGTCAAAGGGCTGCCCGTCACGTGCGGAACCGGTATTTTTTCAAACACGGGCGGGCGGCGACCGGTTTCGAATTCCGGAAGATAGGGTCGGGCGGCCATCAGGGCGTCCCAGGCCAGTTTCCGAAAGGTGGTCAGTTTGCCGCCGGTGACGCTTACCAAACCATCTTCAACCCAAATGAAGTGTTCGCGCGATTCAGCGGAAGGGGCACGATTGCCGCGGCTCAGGATGGGGCGGATCCCGGCAAAGGATGCCCGACAGTCCTTTAGGGAAATCGCCAAATCCGGGAACAGCATATGAATGCCTTCCATCAGGTAACTGGCTTCGGCGGGACTGATTGCCGGTTCGTTGTCCAGGGCCGGGGTGTGATCCAGGTCGGTGGTTCCGACCAGGACGGCGCCTTCCCAGGGAACAACGAAGACCGCCCGGTTGTCCTGCGGGTGCATGAAGCTGATGCCGCACGGAACGGGCAGCTTGTGGGCCGGGAACACCAGGTGGCTGCCTCTTAAAGGACGCAGGTGATACCCATTTTTCGGGGATGCATGCAGGGTTTCGACCCAGGCCCCGGTGGCGTTGATGACGGTCCTTGCTGTGAAGGTGTGCACACGCCCGGACTCCGAGTCCTGGGCGCGGACCCCGGTCACCTGGTTTTGGCTGTTGCGGTGTATATCGGCGACTCTGGTGTAATTCAGGGCCCAGCCGCCATGGGCCACAGCATCGTTTATCAGGCGCAGCACCAGGCGGGTGTCGTCTGATTGGGCATCAAAGAAACTGAACCCACCGGTTAACCCTTCGCGCCGGATCCCCGCGATAGCCTCGGCAAAGGCGGCTTTGTCATCAAAGCGGTGTTGTTTCTTGCCGGCAATGAGATCGTACATGGTGAGCCCGGTTTCCAGCGCCCATTTGCCGGGGCGCTGGCCGCTGAATACCGGTACAAAAAACTTAACCCGCTCTACCAGGCCCGGGGCTTCCCGCAGCAGGGCCTCACGTTCTTTCACCGCTGTGCGGGTAAGTAAAAACCGCCCCTGCTTCAGATAACGCAGACCACCATGGACAAGCTTGGATGACCGGCTCGAGGTGCCCCACGCGAAATCATTTTTTTCCAACAGGAGCGTTCGCAGCCCGCAGCGCACCGCTTCTCTAAGGATCCCGGCGCCGGTGATACCGCCGCCAATTACGATCAGGTCCCAATCTTTAGTTAAGGTGTCGATATCCATTTACGACCGGTCGGTTTCCTCCGCGATGCTTTGCCAGATCACAATGCTTTCGCGCATAGCAGCGGCCACCCCATGTTCAATAGTGTTATCAGCAGCGAAGATCGCATCCTGAAAATACCGGTAGAACGTCTGGGAGGCCGCCCGCGCCGTGGGTTCGTTGAAGTAACGCAGACCGGCCTGTTTAAAGACCGCAGAGAAATCGTTAAAAATGAGCGGGAAGAAAGGGTTTCCGCTGCGGCGGGTGGCCAACACCTGCCATTGCCAGTCAAAGGCAGCATATGTACGCGCATCATCCGCCAGGCTGGCGCCCCTTTCCAGAAAAGCAGCCATTTCCTTTGGTGCCGCTTTTACGGCCTGTGCGGCTGCCGCTGGCATGAACAGAACCCTGATTTCAAGCAGGTGCCGGATCGCGTTATTCGGGATGAAGCGGGCATGCTCGGCCAGAGTACCCAGCAGGCTCAACCCGCCCTTGGTCCAGTAATCCCGAACCCGTGACGGTTTTCCGTGCTGTATCTTGATCCAGCCTTCCCGGGATAGCCGTTGGAGTACCTCTCGCAGGGTAGGGCGGGTAACCCCGAGCTGCTGCGCAAGGGCGCGTTCATTGGGCAGGGTGCTGCCCGGCGGATAGGTCCCATCCAGCAGGGCCGTTACCAACTGGTGTTCGGCATGGGCGGATGGGCGCATGGGAATGACGCTGTCGGTCTGCATGAGTTTCTCCTACTGGTAAGAGGTCATACCAGTTGGCACAGGACATGTCAAGCCTGGATTGATCCTGGTCCCCATGCTGGGAGGAACCCCTGGAATGCATTTCAGGCGATCTCCGGCAGTTGGCGCTATAACTGCGCTGCCGGAGGCCGAATTGCCGTTGAAGATTCGGGAAACACTCGACTTTTTCGATCGCAGGGGCTATGTAGGGGTAAGTTTGCAATCGTATCTGGAGAGAACTATGGAAAACATTCTGGTTACCGGCGGGTGCGGTTTCATCGGATCCAATTTTATCCGCTTCCTCTTGGCCCGCAACGATTTTTCCGGTCGAATTATTAATGTCGATAAACTCACTTATGCCGGCAATGCTGAAAACCTGACGGGCGTGTCAGACCGCTATCCCGATCGCTATGTATTCGAGCTGGCGGACATATGCGACCCGGCCGCCATGCTAAACATCTTCGAGAAGTATGATGTGGATTCCGTCTGTCATTTTGCGGCGGAATCCCATGTGGATCGCTCCATTGTTGGCCCGGATGCCTTTGTACAAACCAATATCAATGGAACGTTTAACCTGCTGGAGCAGGCCCGTTCTCGGGGAGACCGACTTGCCCTGTTTCACCATGTGAGTACGGATGAGGTTTACGGCAGTCTGGGTCCGGAAGGGCACTTTCGGGAGACGACGCCTTACCGGCCCAACAGTCCCTATTCTGCTTCGAAGGCCGGCTCGGACCATCTCGTCCGGGCTTATCACCATACCTACGGCCTGCCAGTGACGGTATCTAATTGTTCCAACAACTACGGCTCCTACCAATTTCCGGAAAAACTGATTCCCCTGATGATCCTAAATGCTCTCGAAAACAAACCGCTGCCGGTATACGGAGATGGGTCCAACGTGAGAGATTGGCTGCATGTCGAGGACCACTGCCGGGCGGTCTGGTCCATTATGAATCACGGCAGGCAGGGGCGGACTTACAATGTCGGCGGTGATTGTGAAAAAAGGAACATCGATGTCGTCACGGAAATTTGTGCCGTGCTGGATCGATTAGCGCCCGCGCCACAACCGCGCCGGGAATTGATCACGTTCGTTGAAGACCGTCCGGGCCATGACCAGCGCTATGCCATCGACTTTTCTAGAATTCGGGAGGAACTCGCCTGGGCACCGCGGGAAACATTTGTCAGCGGTTTAGAGAAGACAGTGCGCTGGTACCTCGAAAACCGCGACTGGGTGGCGCGCGTCAGGAGTGGTGAATATCAACGCTGGATGGAAACCCAGTACGGATAGAGGTATAGGGACCCGGGATCCCAAAAGGGCAGCTAAAATAAGGTGCCGGGCGTTTTTGCGCTACCCCGGGAACGCTCGTTCCCCCTACATTGGATGGATAATCCGAAACAAAGATATGCATATTTTATCAAACCTAACCCGGGCGAGGGATAAGTATAGATGAAGACACCCAAAGAGTACCTGGTCTTTCCCTTGGATGTGCCGAAGATTGATGCGGCCAAGGATTACATCGAACGCTTGGCAGACGTGGTGGGCATGTTCAAAGTGGGGCTGGAACTGTTCACCAAGGCGGGGCCGGAGATCATAGCGTTTATCAAGACGGCCACTAAGGCCAAGATCTTTCTGGACCTCAAACTGCACGATATCCCGGCAACCGTGCAGCGTACTATGGCGGTAATTGCGGGTATGGGGGTCGATCTGGTAACCGTGCACTGTGCCGACAGCCGGGCCATGTTGACCG
>Ga0126334_10000035_pt1 | contig 53586 bp, 55 predicted proteins | sample InaspJWI49metaG_FD_94491 | JGI IMG/M metagenome (GOLD analysis project Ga0126334, IMG submission 94491) | Marine gutless worms symbiont microbial communities from Oahu, Hawaii - Inanidrilus sp. 2 OAHU.JWI-49 metaG | ecosystem: Host-associated > Annelida > Digestive system > Unclassified...
ACAAGTCAAGAACTTCGGTAACAAAAAGTTCAAGGACATGGGTAACACTTTTTGAGGTTACCCATTAGATTTAAAGGTTCTTTTACATATTTATTGATCCGGCAAATACGGGTGTTACCAAAGGTGGTGGGTTTAGATCGTGACTAAACGTGGGCAGGTCGTCTTTTCTATGGGGAAGGCGCGGGACTTGAGCAGCCGGGATTTTCACCTTTCATCCAGCCAATAGATAACCTCGCACTGTGTTTCATCGCCTGTTGCAGCGGTTGTCCGGTCGGGCCAGACAATGATGGCCGGCATGGCGGCTACCGGCAGCGCCTCGTGCTCGGGGATGCCGTCAGCAGTGGTGCGCATCTTCAACTCCAGGTAACAGCCTGGGTGCCTGCTTTCCGCCTGCTCGAATGTCAGGGCCCTGAATTTCATCGTCTTACCTTTCTGCGAACCAGTCGATCAACTGCCGGGCAATGCTGATCCCGGGCGGAATCTTGGGCAGATTGTCCCGGGAGTACCAGTCCGCGGCCACGATTTCACGGCCGTCTATCCGGATGTTGCCGCCGGCGTACTCGGCCGTAAAGCCCACCATGAGCGAATCGGGAAACGGCCAGGGCTGGCTACCGAAATATTGAATGTTCTGCACTTCGATGCCGGTCTCTTCCAACACTTCTCTTTGCACGCAGGCTTCCAGGCTCTCGCCGGGTTCCACGAATCCGGCCAGGACGCTGAAGAATCCGCCGGGGAAACGACCGGAGCGGGCCAGTAAAATCTGATCGCCTTTGATGACCGCCACGATGATAGCCGGCGACACCCGCGGGTAGTTGACCAGGCTGCAGTGGTTACAGATTTTGGCGCGCTCATCCGGCTTGTCCGCGGTGGGCTGCCCGCACTGTCCGCAATAGCGATGATGCTGGCTCCACCGCACCAGCAGGTTGGCCCGGCCGGCCACCCACAGCTGGTCTTCCGCAATGCGACCGAACAGGGCTTTCAACCCTTTGAATTCAAAAGCCTCGTCCGGTTGAAAATCCTGCGGCGGTCCGGCGGCAAAGCAGGCCTGGCCGTCAAGGTGGCCCAGCAGTTGGACATGGTCGCACCGCGGCAGGATGTCGGCCAACTGGCTTCCCAGGGGAACTGTTGCCGGCCGGCAGTTTTTCTTTACCAGCAATAGGCCGTCCCTGATGATGAACCACAAGGCGCTATCGCGATCGCACTGTTTCTGTTGGAATGCCGGTTCAAACATATTATTCTCGTCTTCTTCTTATTGCAGCACTAGTCGCTAGAATTGGGCGACATAATAGTCTTAAAAGATAATTTTGCAAGTCCTATGAGGGTAAAAGCCGATTGCAGGCTCAAGAATTAAATCCGATGCAGCCGGTCATCAGGGCGTGCTTGCGGGTGAAAGGGTAAAGCCGGCAGATTTCCGGTTTCAAAGCGTGGATGGCGCAGGTTCTTTTTTCACTTCCGGTCTCTTTGGTCAGAAAGGGGCAGGTACTGACCGGTTTTTCCGTGCCGGGAGCAACCCATATACGGTAAGCTGGGACCCCATTTTTTCCAGGGACAAGGCGCACCCAGCGCAGGATGTCATCCCGGCCGGCCGCCTGCCATCCCCGGTAGTCGGCCTCAGTACATTCCGAATGGTAATCCAGTGTGAGGCAGCATTGGCCGCATTGCCGGCACGTATATCCGTCCATGCCTGTCTCGACCCAGATCCCTTCCTTGCGAGATTGGCGGTCCACCCCGGCCACGGCCGATTCCTTGAATACCCCGCGGCAGAATTCGGCCAGGCGTTCTGTCGGTACGTCTTGCCGGGCCATCCTGGAAAACAGCGTATCAGCCAGCTCGTCGCTGCTGATCGGACGCATAGGCCCGCGGGTTTTATGCTTGATCCACACCCGCCGGTGGTCTGTGTCCGGCAGTGCGATAGCACCGGCCCCCATGACAACCGGAAAAAGATCACACAACAGACCTGTCTGCGCGCCATACTGCTCCAAATCCAATCGAATGGCAGTGACAGCTTCTTCCCGGGTCAGAAATACAGCTTTCTGGGCATCCATGGGACCACCTTGCAATCTGATTGCAAACGTTTAGGTGCCTTGGGTATTGATGATGATCTTTCGGCCGGTTTCCAGGAAGGAGATCAGATCTGAGGTGGAGTGATAACCAAGTATCTGTCGAGCCGCCGGATGTGAGTGTTTGAAACCGGTCCGAAAACCGCATTCACGTTACAATATTCGCCGCCAACATGCAAGTTTTCAGCTGGATGTATGGGTTCCCGCTGTTGACAGATCTTACCGGCACTTGCATAGTATGAATATTGGCACCGACACCTGGCCACAGCAATAGTTAAAACCGGTTTCATGCAGGAGGTTTCCATGAATCGTAGAGACTTTTTAAAATATCAGTTCCAGGGCATGCTGTGGCTGGCAGCGGGCGGAAACAGCCTGGTGCTGCCGAAAGCAACCCGGGCGGGGTCAACCCCCGATATCTCCATTGTCAAAGGGGAACGGGCGGCAGCCACCCGTGCGGCCGTGGAATTGCTCGGCGGCATTCAGCAGTTTGTCAAACCGGGCAACCGGGTCATTATCAAACCGAATATGTCTTTTGCCCGCCCTCCATCCGCCGGCACCAACACCAGTCCCGAAGTGGTGCGCGAGCTGGCCATCATGTGCCGGGAGGCCGGGGCCGCCAGTATTCTGATCCCGGACAATGTCCTGCATACGGCCGATTCCAGCCTGAAAATGAGCGGTATCCAGGATGCCTGCGCGTCTGTCGATCCGGACATGGTCCGGGCCATCTCCAGCCCCCACCTTTATAAGGAAGTCGTCATCCCGAATGCGAAAGATATTCCCCGTACGGACATCATGAAGGTTGTTTTAAAAAGCGATGTACTTATCGCCGCCCCAACTGCTAAAAGCCACAGCTCGGCCGGGGTCAGTCTCTCCATGAAGGGCATGATGGGCCTGATCTATGATCGGGGGGTCTTCCACGGCCGCTACGACTTGGACACCAGTATCGTCGATCTCTGCATGGTACTGAAGGCCGATCTCGCCGTGATCGACGCGAGCCGGGTATTGTCAACGGGCGGGCCGCAGGGCCCCGGCAAAGTCATCCGTGAGGATACGGTAATCGCATCAGCCGACATGGTAGCCGCCGACGCCACGGCGGTATCCATGTTTGAATGGTACGGCCGGCGGTTCAAGCCGTCCCAGGTCAACCATATCCGCCTGGCCCACAAACGCGGTCTGGGGCGCATGGATATCGAGAACCTCACCACCCGGAGGCTCTCGGTCTGATGTGGCTGCGCCGCATAGTCCAGATAGTGTCCCTGCTCACCTTTCTGCTGCTGATTGTGCTGGCATTTCTCGGATCGACCTATACCGGTCTGCTCAAGATCTGGCTCCAGCTTGATCCGCTGGTTTTCCTCGGGACCATGCTCAGCGGCCGGGTTTGGCTGGCTGCTCTGCTCCCCGCCCTGATCATCATCCTGGCCAGCCTGGTGCTGGGACGTTTCTTCTGCGGCTGGCTCTGTCCCATGGGCGTCACCCTGGATGCCGGTGATACGATCTTAAAAACGAAACGACGTAAAAAAAATCACCGGCAACTTCCGGATTTTAAGTACCTGCTGCTTGCTTTCCTGGCAGGTGCCGCCCTGCTGGGCGTTTCTTACATTTTCCTGGCCTCGCCGTTGTCTTTGATTACGAGATTCTATGCGCTCGTCATCTACCCTGTGATCGCCCTATTGCTGCAGTGGTCAAATATCCTGGTTCAATCGACTGCAGAGGTGCTTGACGTCGACATCCTGGTTGCACTGGGGGGCCGGCCGGTCGGGTTTAACACCACTGGATTCATCATTACCTTCTTTGCGCTGCTGTTCGGCCTGGGCTTTTTGGCACCGCGCTTCTGGTGCCGGTACCTGTGTCCATCGGGTGCGATCCTGGCCCTGGTTTCAGGTAAGCCGCTTTTTCGGCGCCGGGTTTCGAATGAATGTACCGAATGCGGCACCTGCCAGCGCAAATGTAAAATGGATGCGATTACCGGTGAGGGCCGGGAAACCCGTCACCGCGAATGCGTGCTCTGCCAGACCTGCCAGGCAGTCTGTCCGGAGGACGCCATCCGGTATTCACCCGGACAGGTGGAGATGCCACATCCGGCCGTTCCGTTTTCAACCAGCCGGCGTGAGGCTTTGCTGGTGGGGACCACCGGTGCCGGCACAGCCTTGCTATCCTTGACGGGTATCGACTCGCCACTGGAAACCCGCAAAACAGGCCGGGTGGTGCCTGACAGCCTGATTCGCCCTCCGGGAGCCCTGCCGGAGGCTGACCTTTTCGCCCGCTGTATTCGCTGCGGTGAATGCATGGCGGCCTGCCCCACCAATACCCTCCAGCCCATCTGGTTCGAAGCCGGCTTTATCGGGCTGTTCAGCCCGGTGGTCGTGCCTGACCATGCGCCCTGCGATCCCCATTGCAACCGCTGCGCCCAGGTGTGCCCCACCGAGGCCATCCGGGAATTGGATAAAAAGGAGCGCCTTTGGGCAAAAACAGGCACGGCGGTTATCCTGCAGCACAAGTGCATCGCCTGGGAACATGATCGCAAGTGCATGGTCTGCGATGAAGTCTGTCCGTACGACGCGGTTAAATTCATCAAGCGCAAGGACAAACCAGTCCCGGTGCCGATTGTAAGAGAACATATGTGTTCCGGATGCGGCTATTGTGAGTTCCACTGCCCCGTCAAAAACCAGGCCGCCATCATCGTCACCGCCTATCAGGAAGTGCGCCTGGCGCGCGGGTCCTACATCCAAGAAGGGAAAGCCAGGGGCTTCGACCTGGCACTCGATGAGAAGAAGGATGCCGGGTATACGGTAGACTCGGGCACGTTCGATGAATTGCCGCCGGGATTTTCGGCGGATCCGGAAGACCAGTGAGTTAGTTGGTTGATGAGAATTCCCTTTTCAGGATTATCAAAAGGGCATTTTGGAATTGTATGTTGTTGTAATGCGTATCCCTGCTTGTAACGGGTCCGAGAACCGGACAGCCACACGCTCATCGAATGGGTATGACCAATAACAGGCACTATGTCAACAGCGCATCGGTTGCCGATTTGACCCAGATTCATAAATTTTAGTGCCAGGACGCCCGCCTGACGTAATCGCCATTTATCAGTCACTTGAACGATATCCAAACTGGAGGTCGGACAGATTTTTCTGATCTTGGGCAACGTTGCCATCAATATGTTTTCGACAAGATCATTTTGTTATATCGATCGAATTTAAGTACTTGAGAACGGTTTACTTCATTGACTACCTTGATATCCGGCTACCCTCAAATATGGCTCTCTGTATGAAGGAATCATCGGTGAGTGCCCCCAGGAACGCAATCAGCTGTTGTCGTTCCACCGTCGTCAGCCTGAAACCGGCCATCAACGGGTCGATTACGGGATTTTTTTCAGTGTACCGTCCATCTGGGCTAAAGAATTGTGCGCGCCCTCCGGCCGCGTAGTGATCGATAACTGCTTCAAGCGTGGCGATACTGCCGTCGTGCATGTAAGGTGCCGTCAGGGCGATATTGCGAAGTGTGGGTGCCCGGAATTTGCCCATGTCCTCACTTCGCCCGCTGTGCCGGTGTAGACCGGTGTTCGGCACCGGGTACGCACCGCGACCGTCCTCGTCGTATAGCCCGGTATTGTGAAACACCGTTTCTGAAGGGCCTGAACCATCGTAGACAACCGGTCCCGAGAGGTTGAACCCTGCGTGACATCGAAAACAGCTCAAACGCTGGCTGAAGAACAGGCGTGCACCTGCGCGTTCATCCGGGTTAAGGGCTGTCACTTCTCCGCCGTATGCCCAGCGGTCGTAGGGCGAATTGCCCGATATCAGCGTCCTTTCAAATGCCGCCAGTGCGCTAATGATATTAGGAATTGTCACCTGATTCGTGTCTTCCGGGAAAGCTTTCCGAAATTGCCTGCGATAGTGGCGATCATTCATAAACCGCTGCAAAACGTCTTTCTCACGACCGGCCAATCCCATTTCGGGTGGTTGCGTGTTATAGAGTGGTACCCGGATTTGATCTTCTAGACTTGTCAGGGCAGGATCGTCCCATCCCAGGGTTGCATTGTAGGCCACATTGGTAAGTGACATGGCAGAACGGGGATGAATGTTCCCCCTTATGCCTACAGCCTGGCTCCGACCGTCGGTATAGGCAAGTTCTGGCTTGTGACAACTGGCACAAGCGATTGTTCCGTTGCCTGACAATTGGGGGTCATGGAAAAGCCTGCGACCGAGTTCGATCTTCGCCGGCGTCATTGGGTTGTCTGCCGGTACGTTTGGGGTTGGAAAACCCTCGGGCAGTTGCCATTCAAACTCGGGCGGTCCGGCACTGTCAGGCCCTAAGATCCCAGGGCTGCATGCCGCTCCGGCTAAGAGCAGGGAGAAGGCAACTGCAATTCTTACCATTTTTTAGCCAGTCCATCCAGACCATCCGGCTCCTCGCCCGATGCGATGGCGGCTTGCAGTGCATCAGCAAGGTTACGGTTCAATCTGGCAAGGGTCTTGTGATCAGCCAGGGCCTTATCCTCATTGCCCATCAGCATGTGCAGCACCCCGCGATACATGTAAGCTTCGGCCAGATTCGGGTCAAGGTCGATGGCACGATTGTAGTTGGTAAGTGCTTTGCCGAAATTGGTAGTGCCCTGTTTCCTCAGAGAATACCCCAGGTTATTGTAAGCATCAGCCATGTTTGGATTTTTTTTCAGGGCAGCCTGGAACTTCTTCTGGGCTTTTGTGTATTTGCCTTTTTGCATCAGTTTAACGCCGGAATTATACTCGGAAACCCCGGGTCGACTGTCGCTGGGCGGCCTTGAACTACTTCCGGCGGCAAGTGCCGTGGTTGCTAAAAACATGAATGCCACAACCAGAGTGGCGATTTTAATGATATTCGCGGTCATAATTTCCTCCAGATTATTAAGCACTGCCTGTAGCGGCAATGTTTTGATCTCACATAATATCGCACGCCCCCTTGAACCATTAAAACGATCCCATTCTCGGTCCGGCCACGGGCGTGATTCAATGCAGGGCAATGGGTTTCAATCAGGACCAGGCTAACCTGCCTTTGTGGTCGTTTGTTAGCGCCCATGGATTGCTGGGTTCATGTTATTTCTATACTATAATGGCACCTGGATGGTTTTCAAGATTCCGTCGGTGAATGAACAGGGAGTCGGCTGCCGATTTGAACCAAATTCATCAATTTTGGCGACAGGCGCCTGCCTGACGCATTCGCCCATTTGCGTCCTCCTTTTTTAAGCTACTTCGGAAGAGCCATCCGGGTATTGCATCTCGACAAGCAAGTCATCTACACTCTGCCCGGGAGAATCGTCAAATAAGGAGTGCGTAAGGACAGGCGATAGATGCGCGGTTGCAGCTTGTGCTTGACATACCACAAACCAGGTGTTTAAAGAATCTTCTTATGACAGCCGGCTTTTCAATATAGACAATGATTTTCATGTTGCCGGTTGATGATCCCTTTCTTGGCAGGAAGCACTTTGGACAGACCAGGGACGATATGACCTTCCGATAGACCAATTTTAAATCCAATTCAGTCCACCAATTACATGTGGGTGCGACAAGAAATAAAGAACCAGCTCTGTTTTCAAAACCTGAGACAGCAATGGATGGGCTCGGTCTATCGGCGTGTTGTGCTGTTTCTTTTCTCGGCAGTTTCAAGAGGTGTCTTTGTTAGCCCTGAACCAGGGCGGAAAAACAGCCTGTGCAGGAGCCGCCGCTGGTTATCTTTCAGGGGCGATGATTGGTCTGGATGCACTGCGGGTGAAGTTCACAGCTAAAACGAAACTCTGTTCCATCATACTGGAAGTGACTGACGATATGTTTGACATATCATCTTGATCACGATATTCAATATACTGTAATTATATAGTTTTTATTGGCTGGGGGGCAGTATGATGTAATCTAACAAAAAGGAGGGAGTTATGAACAGGACAAATTTCATTACGGCTGTACTTGTGGCAATAGCATTTACCGGCGTATGTTCGCTCACACCGCCGGCAGTGATATCGGGCGGTGACCCTGTAAAATGTGCAAAATGGACAGATCGTAATAAGGATATGGCCATCAAACTTGCCGACGCGGCTAGAGAAATGGATGCTGCTCAAGGGGCGCTTGCTCTGGATTTCGACAATGAGAAGAAAAAGGCAAAGTTCATAAAAAAAATTAAAGCCCACATGGCCTTAGAAGAAAGGAAGAAAAAAATTACTGCAAAAATGTTAGAATACTGTCAATAAGCACGACTGAAATTGATCATTTCACGGAATACATATGTCTTGCTGCAAAAACAAAAGGGGCAGGTCTTGATTCTTCAATCTACATCAAGGCCCGCCCCGCTTTGCTTCCTGTTCTTTTCTCTTTTTGAGATGATAAGTGTTCTCTATTTAATGCGGCCTTTCGTTGGGAGGGATTCTTAGTTGCTCCGCTCCTCAAAATGACAAGAAATTTGTAAACGCCCGCTTAATTATGGTATTTCCAACACCAACCCAACGGGACAATGATCCGACCCGAAGATATCATTGTCGATAAAGGTATCCACCACCCACCCTTTGTCGATGATATCCTGTGTAACAAAAAAGTAATCGATCCGCCACCCGGCATTGCGCGACCGGGCGTTGAAACGGTAGGACCACCAGGAGTATTTGATCGTGTCCGGATTGAAATGGCGGAAAGTGTCCACGTATCCCCGTTCAATGATCTCGTCCAGCCAGTCCCGCTCGATTCTTAAAAAACCGGACCGCTTTTCATTGGCCTTGGGATTTTTCAGGTCGATCTCGTTGTGGGCTGTATTGTAGTCACCGGCAATGACCAGGCTGCGCCCCTGGTCTCTGAGATCATCGGTGTAGGCGAAAAAATCTTTATAAAAATCCAATTTATAGGCCAGGCGTTCGTCGCTCATCTGACCGTTGGGAAAGTAAATGTTGAAAAAGATGAAATCCCCAAAATCGATCTCAACGATCCGGCCCTCGGCGTCGTAGCGCTTGATATCCATACCGGTCTTTACTTCATGGCCGGGAAGACGGGTGTAAACCACGGTGCCGCTATAACCCTTTTTCACGGTGGCGTAGGCCCAGTGGGCCTCATATCCTTCCAGGTTACGCATTGCTTTTGTACGCTGATCCGCCTGCAATTTCGTTTCCTGCAGGCCGATGACGTCCGCGTCGAGTTTTTCCAGAGACGCGAAGAAGTCCTTTTTCACGGCAGCCCGCAGGCCGTTTACATTCCAGGATACCAGCTTGATGCGCTTCATGATGTGCGATCCTTATGTTTACAAGGTGATTGGGTGATGAATCTCTATCACATGCCGGGTCACATCGTCCAGACAAGCATACGCCGGATAGTGTTTCGCAGGGCCGTTTAGCAGGGGCAACAGGTTATTGATAATGATCATGTTGCAGTGCCGGCCATTGCTTACAAATCAAGGCGATTACCCAGCACCGGGTTTTGGGCCGCACCCGCTGATCCGCTTCAAAAATACAAGTACTGCGCGCCGGGCGGCGGGGTGGGAATTTTGGTTAGGGTGTCCGCCCGTATCATTGGAACGGTCTTTCCTTTTAGATTGGCAATTTCAAGTACGCCTGAGACCCTGATCCAGCTTTCGGGTTCGAATGTCCCGATGCCCTCCTTTTGAATGAACAGCCATACTGGGGTCGTATCAGCCGCACAGCAAAACATTGCAAAGCGGAACAGCATCAGTTGGTCGGCGGGCATATTGGCATCCGTGTAGACAAAGCCCTCGGTCGAAACACGTTTGCCTTGCAGCGCTCCCATCTGTTGATTGATTTGCAGAAGGGTCAGCTGCGCATGCGTTCCGCTTTCATCGTCCTCTTCCGGGGGCGGATCGTCTGTAAAGACATAAGGCAGCGCCTGTTCATTACCGACAAATTTTTTTGAAAATGCGTGCCCGCCCATGCCCTGGCCAAAGGCTGTGTACAAAAACAGCAGCGGAATAAGCATGACGATGGCCCGGGACAGTATCTCCCCGCTGCTGCCGGCGGGTGGTGTCAGGCGACCCATCATCAACGCCGCAATGAAGCCAGCCAGGATGACGGTGCCGATCAACAGGAACAGCCCGAAGCGGGGGTGCAGATAGGCGGTGTAGGTATCGCTGGTTATCAGCCAGATCAGTGCATCCAGGATGGCGATAAGTACAATAATCGGGATCAGGCCAAGAATCAGGCGGCTCCACTTCTCGGGTCTGTTCGGCGCTATACCAGTCATCCCTGGCTCCAATATTTGATCAGCATGCTCAGGAACACCAGTACAAAGGTCGTCCCCGACAAGGCAATAATGAATCGTTTACGAAAGAGTTGAAAATACATCAGAATGAGCTTGATATCCAGCATGGGGCCCAGCACCATGAAGCCCATCTGGGCAGACAGCGGCAGGGAGGTTCGAAACGTGGCCGCAATGAAGGCATCGGCCTCGCTGCAGAGACTCAGGACAACGGCCAGCAGCATCATCATGAGAATAGCCAGCACCGGCGTTGCGGCAACAGCCGCCATCTCCCCGCGGGCAATCACAGTCTGAAGCAACGCGGCTATAAAAGCACCGAAAATCAGATACCGGCCGATGTCCAGGAAGTCACCCGCCGCATGCTGAAAAGAGGCTACGATTTTTTTGAAAAAGGAAAGCTGGTGCTCACCCTGTTCGGCGTGATGGTCGTGGCCGCAGGCGCAGGCATGACTACTGTCCGGGAGACCGGCGGCAAGTGCATTCTGCTTGGAAAAAAATAATTCTACCAGAATACCTATGGTTACCGCAATCAGGTAGCCCAAAACCATACGGTCGATGGCAACCTCCCATTGGTACCCATAGGCCACTGCGGTTGAAATCAGAACAAGGGGATTGAAAATGGGACCGCCCAACAAAAACGCAATCCCGGCGCCCAGCGGTAGACCCTTTTGAAACAGGCGCCTTACAACCGGTACGATGGCACATTCGCAAACCGGGAAAAAGAGTCCGGCACCGGCAGCCATGAAAATGGTTCGCCAGCTGGCTCCGGGTAAAAATTTGGTCAACCTTTCCGCGGAAATGAACACTTCAATAAAACCACCGATCAACGATCCCAGAAGCATGAAAGGCAGGGCTTCCAGAAAAATGGAGACAAAGGTGATGCTCAAGGTGCTGAAGGCCGGATGCTGACGATAGAAGACCACCACCCCCACGGTGGCAACAATAAACAGGATCTGGAGGATGAACAAGAAGGGGATTTGTCCCGGAGGCACCGCGCTGTGGTGCTGGTGCCCGTGGTTGCAGCTGCAGCTATTGGGTAAAGGCTTGGTATCCATTCTCTTAAAGGTCTTTAGGGCCGAATTTGTACACAAGTTTATTTAGATAGCACTTATACCCTGTGCATGCCATTGAAAAATAGTCCCCAGACCCCACAGCCAGCTGCATTTATCTCTGTATCGAACTGGAAATTAATAAAAAGATGGGCAAATGGGTTGCCAGGACCAGTTCAATGCAATATATTTGCATAGGTATCAGCAAAAAAATGCTGCATTATTTCATTTTCTTCCGCTAAATAAAACAGTTAAGAGGTTAAACAGGCTATAGGAGATTTGCGACATTGTGACATTATGTTGCACAGCCGCTATCGGCCCCGGCATTCATTACACTTTGATGGAGGTTATAGAAAATGACGTGTTCTCTCAAAAAGATGACCCTTCTCCTTGGAATAATTATGATTTTGCCGGGTTATGCCCTTGCCGGGGAACGGATTCCGGTATTCGTCAGTATCGTCCCCCAGAAATACTTCGTGCAACAAATTGGCAAGGATTTGGTGAGCGCCCGAATCATGGTCCGGCCCGGGGCCAGCCCCGCCACCTATGAGCCCAAACCCAAACAGATGGCCGATCTTTCAAAGGCAAAAATCTATTTCGCCATCGGCGTCCCGTTCGAAAACGCTTGGCTTGAAAAAATCGCGGCAGCCAATCCCAACATGCGAGTGGTCCATACGGACCATGGCATCGAAAAGATTGCTATGGCGGCTCATCACCATCATGACGACCATGAAGAAGGTGAGCATCATGGGGAAGAGAAACATGATCATGAAAAAGGTGAGCACCATGGGGAGGATGATCATGATCACGAAAAAGGTGAGCACCATGGTGAAGCGGAGCATGGCCCTAAAAAAGGTGAACATCATGAGGAGTCAAAGCATGAGAAAGATCATCATGAGCATGCCGGGCTTGATCCTCACATTTGGTTATCACCACCGCTGGTGAAAATTCAGGCCCGCGCCATACTGGCCGCGCTACAAGAGGCCGACCCGGCGCATCGGAGTGTCTATGAAGCCAACTTCAAGGCATTTTCAGAGAGGATAGACCAACTGGACGCCGATCTAAAAGAGACCTTAGCTGGAAAAGCGGGACTTCAATTTATGGTATTCCATCCTTCCTGGGGATATTTTGCGCATGCATACGGGCTAAAACAGGTACCTATCGAGATTGAAGGCAAGGACCCAAAGCCGGCCCAACTAAAAGAGCTGATCGAACATGCCCGGGAAATTGGGATCCGGGTTATCTTTGTCCAACCGCAATTCTCTGCCCGGAGTGCCAAGTTGGTAGCCCGGGAAATTGGCGGCCAGGTCGTCTACGCCGATCCACTGGCCCCCGACTGGCTGGACAACTTGCGCGAGGTCGCCAAAAAATTTAAGATGGCTTTAAAGTAATCAGGGAGGTATGCTTTCATCATGAACGCACCCTTGGCCAACCTGAAGAATGTAAGCTTTGCCTATAATGGGGAACCGGTCATCGAGGATGTCTCGCTTACCATCCACCCCGGCGATTTCATTGCCATGATCGGCCCCAACGGCGGCGGCAAAACCACCCTCTTGAAACTGATTCTGGGGCTGCTCGAGCCGGACAGCGGGACCATCCGGGTCATGGATCGGCCGGCGCTGGCCGCGGCGCCCGGCATCGGGTACGTTCCCCAGAACGTCAACATCAACAACACGTTCCCGGTCTCAGCCCTGGATGTGGTCCTGATGGGCAAGCATGATCCCAAAAGGCGCTGGGCGCGGTATTCGGCCTCCGACCGTGCGGATGCGCTTGCAGCCCTGGATCGCCTGGAGATGGGTGCGTATGCCGACACCCGGATCGGCGATCTGTCCGGCGGCCAGCGCCAGCGGGTGTTCATCGCCCGGGCCCTGGTGACGGACCCGCAACTGCTGTTGCTGGACGAGCCCACCGCCAGCATCGACACCCGGGGCCAGTCGAAATTCTTCGATCTGCTGGCCAAGTTGAACCAGGATATTACGATCCTGGTGGTCAGCCATGACCTGCTGGTGATTTCCCGTTATGTGAAGTCGGTAGCCTGTGTCAACCGGCTCCTGCACTACCACAACGAGGCGGAAATCACCGGCGAAATGATCGAAGCCATGTACAGCTGCACGGTGGAGGAGGTGTGCCCTGTGGAACTGGTTACCCATGGTCACCTGCCGCACCGGGTGCTGCATGAGCATGATCATGGCGAGCATGATCATTAGATGGATAGGCTATAGACTATGAGACTGTAGGCAAACCTACTTATCTGGCCCGTAGTTGTGATAAATTCCGGCAGCGTTATCTGTCATTCTGAGGAGTGCAGCGACGAAGAATCCCCCACAATGAGACATGGCCTTAGCATGGAAGGGACTCTTAGCTTCGCTCAGAGTGACAAGGCCATTCACTCGTAAGGAAGGTTTAAAAATGGTGGAAGCCCCCCAATTCGATTTCATGCGCCACGCCCTGGCGGCCGGGCTGCTGGCCAGCGTTATCTGCGGCATTATGGGGACCCTGGCGGTGGTCAACCGCCTCGTCTTTCTTTCCGGCGGCATTGCCCACGCCGCCTACGGTGGGATCGGCCTGGCGCTTTTCTTCGGCTGGCCGTATCTGCTCGGAACCGTCGGGTTCTCACTGGCGGCGGCCTTTTTGATGGCGGCGGTGAGCCTGGGGGCCAGACATCGCGCAGACACGATCATCGGGGTCATCTGGGCGCTGGGGATGGCGATCGGCATTGTCCTCATCGACCTGACGCCGGGCTACAACGTCGACCTGATGAGCTACCTTTTCGGCAGCATCCTGACCGTACCGGCCGCCGATCTCTACGGCATGCTCGCCATGGGCATCCTGATCAGCCTTCTGGTGGCCTACTACTACAAGGATCTGCTGATCCTGTCCTATGATGATGAATTCGCCCGGATTCGCGGGGTGCCGGTGAAGCTGCTCTATTTCGGTATGATCGGGCTGCTGGCGGTGGCCATCGTCCTCGTCATCCGCATCGTCGGTTTGATCCTGGTCATCGCCCTGTTGACCATCCCCCCGTTCATTGCTGAAAAATATGCCCGCTCCCTCCTGCAGATGATGGTGGTCTCCAGCCTGCTGGGAATCGCCTTCACCACGGTGGGGCTCTGGCTCTCTTATACCTTCGATCTCACCTCCGGCGCCTCGATTATCCTGGTTGCCGGGGTGGTGTTTTTGTTTTCACTGGGTATTGATAAACTCGGCGTCTTCACCCGGAAAGGCCGTCAACCGGCAACCGGCTGGTAAGCAAAAGGAATGTCATGTGTCTTCACTGCAACTATTCGGAAATACTGGAATCTGCAAACCTTGAGGCGACCCCCAACCGGCTGCATGTTTTAGAAGTGGTCGGCAACAACAACTTCCCGCTTTCGGCCGGCGACATCTATAAAACACTGGAACGCTGCAGTTCCATCAACCGCGTCACGGTCTACCGCATCCTCGACCGACTGGTGGAACAGGGTGTCGTCGAACGCCTGAGTACTGGCGGCCGGGCGGCTTATTACGGCCTCGCGCCCAACGAACACCACCGGCCGCACCCCCACTTCTACTGCAAAGCGTGCGGCCAGATGGACTGCCTGAATCCGGAAACCCTGGACATTGATTCGGATGCGATGCAAAGGACGTTTCCCGGGCGGATAGACAAGGTGGAAGTGAGAGTGGATGGGGTCTGTAAGAATTGCTTGAACAGATAATTAAATCTTATCAAAATATTTAAAGATTGCCTGATGAATAATCATTAGGTATTGCAATTGTCTTTGCTGCCGAAAGAGCAGAAATCGGCGTACCAAATGAAAAACGCTCTTAAGGTACTCTAACACCCTATAATAACAACCAAAGGAGGTTCCCTAATGGCAAACTGTTGTGACATGAAAGAAGGTGATCTGTTTCATTGCGATGCTTGCGGACTTGAATTGGAGGTTAAAAAAACCTGCACATGCACTGTCGGATCTGAAGATGCTTGCAGCGTTCCGCTGATGTGCTGTGGAAAAGAGATGGAAAAAAATAATGATCGACATTGCCGAGATTAAGGCCCAAAGAGTCAGGGCGACTATTTTGAGCGGATTTCTCGGTGCTGGCAAGACCACGTTAATCAACCACATTATCCGGCAGAATCAAGGCAGAAAGATTGCTGTTTTGGTCAATGATTTCTGAGAAATCAATATCGACAGTGATCTGATTGTCAGCCGTGACGAAGACAAGATCGATCTAACCGGCGGCTGCGTCTGCTGTACTATGCAAAAAGATTTGATCGCCAGTGTTATCAATCTGATGAAGCAGATTGATAAACCAAGCCATATTTTAGTAGAGTGCAGCGGCGCAGCTGATCCATCCCAAGTCTTAAACACCCTCTCCACGCCTTTGTTAAAATTTCATCTACATGTTGATGGGTTATTTACCGTAATAGACTGCAGTCAATTGCTCGAGATCGGCAAGGAATACCTTGGACTGGTCGGGCGCCAGATTAATGCAGCCAATTTGCTGATTTTAAACAAGACCGACCTAATAGATTCCCAGGATCTGGAGCAGGTTAAAAACTTCGTAAAAGAAATATCCCCTACTGCTGCAATGTTGGAATCAATCCGGTGTCAGGTGCCGCTTGATTTGGTTTTAGGATTTAAAGATATCCCCGAGCTGAACGGGATCAGAGGTTTGCAAGAAAAAGAAGGCCACGTTCTTGAAGCCAACGGTCAGTGGACAACCGTTGGCATTTTATCGGCCGTACCCACCCATAAAGCTATAAGCCACGACCTGGTATTTGAATCCTGGAGTTTTAGATCTAAGACGCCCTTCTCAGAAAAGGCATTTAGAGAATTATTGGAAATCATTCCGCCTGATATCATCAGGGCCAAAGGATTTGTATATTGGGATGATCTGAAGTATCCGACGGTATTGTTAAATCTGGTGGGGCAATGGATCGATCTTGATGTACACGTTAAAAAAGAAGATTCTACAATGGAAACACGACTGGTATTTATAGGAAAGCCCGGCTGGAAAAATAGATTTGGCATTGAAAGCAAGATTAATACTTGCCTGGTAAAAAACCTGTGAAATCGTTTGTGCATCCTTTATAAAGTATGATCCATTGTTCGCGTGTCTTCTGCGGTCCCAAATGTGAGCATGGCTTTCAACACGCAGCCCAATTAATTAGAATCTTCCAAATGAAGTTTTATGTCAAAGGCACCGTAGCTCTGGACAATGCGGTGTGGCGGTCGATTTGTTCAGGAGCACCACCGCCACCATCCTCATTTCTACTGTAAGAGCTGCGGTCAGATGGACTGTCTCAATCCGGAAACTTTGAATATTGAAACGCGGTCCATGCAAAAGACCTTTCCAGGACAGATCGACAAGGTAGAAGTTAGAGTGGATGGAATCTGTAAGAATTGTCTGAACAGATAGTTAACTCTTTTCACAATATTTGCCGCCTGCCTGATACGTGAGCACTCAAATGTGTTGGCAACAGCTATGGCGGTCGAAAGAGCGCTAACACAGGCTGGGACTATATCAGAGAATCCGCACCTTTTTGCTTAACCATACAACTGATGATGAATGGTCGCATTCCTCAGCATTTTGTTCTGGATGAGATCCCAAAGGATTTAGGATTCCACTATTATGTAGGCAATTAAAGCGTTATTTTCAATTAGCAGAGCCCTCTATGGTACCCGCTTTCAAGTCTAAAGGCGTCCGGCTGCTATGGCCTCAATATACGATCATGAATTTTTCACTGCATTCAGAACATGACGGACCTTGATAGAAAGTTTTGAAATATTGAAGGGCTTCTGCATAAATCCATTGCAGCCTTTCCTCATAATTTGTTCTGCCTTACCGTCGATCGCGTAACCACTGGAAAGGATCACTGGCATATCCGGAAAACTTCCTTTAATATAGTCGAACAACCGGCCACCTTCCATACCAGGCATGATGAGGTCTATAATGGCCAGGTCTATCTTCTCATTGCATTCCTGTAATACACCCAAAGCCTTTTCTCCTCCTGAAGCCACCAGAACCCGGTAGCCCAACTTTTCAAGCATTTCCTTCCCAACCTCAAGAATCATCTGCTCATCATCCACTAGAAGAATTGTCTCTGTACCTGAGATAAGCGGCCCCAAAATTGGAGCAGCCGTTTGGACTGTTTTATCCGAGAGCGGTAAATAGATACTGAAGGTAGTGCCGACACCTATTTTGCTATCAATAGTGATAATACCGTCGTGATTTTTAATAATACCGTAAGCTGAAGCCAGCCCCAATCCGGTCCCCCGGCCTTTTTCCTTTGTTGTAAAAAAGGGATCAAAAGCCTTCTGGCGTGTCTCTTCATCCATACCTACGCCGTCGTCATTGATTGATATTTTCGCGTAGCGACCGGGTTTGGCATTGTAGTGCTTTGTAAAATTCTCATCCAAGTTAACTTGCTCGGAATCTACATTCAGATCGCCACCATTCGGCATGGCCTGCCACGAATTGACAAACAGGTTCAGAAGGACCTGTTCTATTTGATTCTCATCGGCCTCCACCACTGGTCGAGAAGTATGCAAATTGGTGTGGATCTTGATCTCCTTTCTTGTTTGGCCAAAGAGGTCCGTACTTCTTTGTATCAGCAAATTGATATCGATTGGCTTGACTTCATACTTTCCACCTCGAGCCAGTCCGAGAAGTTGCCTTGTAAGGTTAGTGGCACTTTGGATATGATTCTCAACGGCTTTTATGTGTTTCATGAGAGGGTGGGTTTGCTCCACATCCATCACCATCAGTGATAGACGACCCTGCATACCCATCATCAGGTTGTTGAAATTATGCGCAATCCCGCCCGCCAAGGTGCCGATTGCCTCGAATTTCTGGGTTTGCTGCAATTGCTGTTCCATGGTTTTCAAATTGGTAATGTCCGTTGCTATCTGAAGCTTAACTATGCGCCCATCAATCCACTCTATGGCGCGATCGTAGTTTATATACCATTTCTGTGTAATGGGATTTTTGCCTTGCCAGATGATTAAACCGGTTGGATTTGAGTCCTTATCGATAAGTTGCCTATTTGTGCAGTGCGAACATGGTCTACTTTCTTTCCTGAAAGCTTCAAAACAGATTTTGCCGGTCATATCTTCGCCGAAGCTTTCAATCATATTCTTATTTGCAAACAAAATCTCATGGGTATCCATATCGGAAACATAAACGGTAGCGTCTATACTATCTAAAACAGTTAAGAATGTTTCCTGGGATAACTTTAACGCCTTCTCTGCAAGTTTCCGTTCGGTTATATCGATAATAACACCTTCAGAATAACCTCGCTTAGGATATATGGTCGCACTGATAGCAATGTAGATATGCGATCCATCAGTTCGAATCATTTCAATTTCGAAATCATCAACCTTACCTTCCTTTTCAAGCTGTTTAATGAGTTGCTCACGGCGATTTGGGTCAGCATAATGCTCGGAAGTTACATAGTCTTCCATAAAGGTATGAACCGAGTCATATCCCATCATTTTAGCCAAAGATCTATTTGCAGCCAGAAACTTGCCGTCCTCAAGCCGGGTGCGGTACATACCAACCATTGCTGATTCAAAGAGTCGACGATATTTTTTCTCACTATCTTCAAGTTCTTTGGCCTTCTTTAGTAAATCTTTATATGCAAGTCTCTCAAGCATCTTGTTCGACCTTCATTGAGATTATTGTATTGAAATGTATCGTTTCTTTTCTCTATGCATTGCGATTGACAGCTTAACATAGCGTATAAATGTCGTAATTATCGAATATGCCATGATTTACAGACCAGAGTCAAACCATCAATCATACTTTAGGATACGTTTAGAGGTAATTGATTTGTGGTATTTTTAGTTGGCTTGCCGGTCCAGTAACAAATCATATATCCAAATTATAATTTCTATTAGGTAGCGGTCAAGAAAGGGGGTTAAGCTACCAATTGATCAAAGCAGGCGCGGTCTTTTTCTGAGATCAGGGCGGGGCAATTATCCTGTTTGTTGATGTGGACCAGCACCGACCTGCTCTCAGCAAAAAGGGTATCGTTTTGCCAAACATCTTGTGAGATTGCCAGTGAACTGTTGCCTATTTTTTCGGCAGAGAATTTTATAAGTACGTCGGCACCGAGGAAGATTTCCTTTTTAAAGTCTAGTTCAATACGCGCCAGAAAATACTCAAATGTATTACCTTTACGTGCGGATTGAAGGAACTCGATTCGACTTTCTTCCAGCCAAGCCGGAAAATCAGTATTGCTGATGTGGCCTGCTCCATTCACTTATGCAACACGTGGTTTGATTGTGCATTCGTGCATTTTTGTGTTCCTTGGGACTGTTTCATTATTCCACTGGGCAATAGTTTATAAGAATCCCCCGTTTCTTTTACGAAAAAAAATTATTACCAACTCAATTATCAGTTTTTCTCAAACTGCCTGATTGCAGACACTTTGCCAAAATAGCGAATCCCGTTAATCTGCATGTATGTTTAAGACATCGATCGCTCTGCACATCTTCCTCATCGTTTGTTTCGCTTATGCTTCAGCACTGTTTTGACCATCTTGCCGAATGCCCGGTCTTTTTTCTTCTTTTCGAGAAATGACATCTCGTGGAAAGCGGATTCCCGGGCCAACTTCATGAAGCTTTCATAACGCTGCACGGGAATCTCGCCGGCATCCAGGGCGGCCAGAATGGCACAGCCCTGCTCCAGCGTATGGCTGCAGTCGGCATAGCGGCATTGGCCAGCCAGAGTGGTAATTTCGCTGAATGTTTGTGCGATTCCATTCTCAACGGCGATATTGCCCAGCTCGCGCATCCCGGGGGTATCGATCAACAGGGCACCGCCGGGCAGTTGAATGAGCTGGCGGCCGGTGGTGGTATGGCGGCCCTTGCCGTCTTTATCGCGTATGGTCCGGGTGACAAACCGATCATACCCCAAGAGCGCGTTGAGCAGCGTGGTTTTGCCTACACCGGAAGACCCCAACATGCAATAGGTCTGCTGCGGCTTGAGCAGCCCCCGGACGGCGCCGACCCCGGTTTTGTCCTTGTTGCTGAACGCCACCACCTGCACATCCGGCATCAGGTCGTGGATGTCGTCCACTTTGGACGCTACCTGTTCCGGTGACAGCAAGTCGCTCTTGCTCAACAATACCACCGGTAGGATCCGGGCATCGTGAATCATCACCAGGTAGCGCTCCAGGCGTCTCAAGTTGTAATTGTTGTCCAGCGCCTGGACAATCAGGCCGGTGTCGATATTCCCGGCGATGAGCTGGAACTCAACCTTTTTCCCCGGCGTTTTGCGTTTCAGCACGGTTTTACGGGGCAGGACTGCATCAATGATCGCACTGGCGGCATCATCAACGTACTGCACACAAACCCAATCCCCAACCGCTGGATAATCCAGCGGCGACTCGGCGCTGAACATGAGCCTGCCGGTTACCTCCGCCGGCACTTCAGTGACTCCATTTGAAAGGTTGTAACTCTCGCGATGGGCAGCTACCACACGGGCGATATCACAGGGCGCCTTCAGAACCGAATCGGCCTGCGCCTGGAACCAATCATCAAACCCGATTGTATGTAATGTATTTTCCATGATGTTGTCTTTCTATATCCGATTTCTTTTTTGTGTGGGCACTATCCTAAAATCAGTCGGAAATCAACCTGGAACCCCGCAGCCTGGCTACTTCGAAACCGTCAAGATCTACATCACGCCGATATTGTGGATTTTCGACCTTTTTATTGTTGCAGCCGGCACTAAATTGATTAGCTTATATCCTATTGTCGGTTATACACGATATCCATGAACCGGTATTGTAAAAATTTGGGGGAGGAAGAAATGAAATATGTAGGTGCCCATGTCAGTACCGCCGGCGGTGTAGAAAACGCACCGCTCAACGCCAAGAAGATCGGTGCAAAGGCATTTGCTTTGTTCACCAAGAACCAACGACAGTGGAAAGCCAAGCCCTTGACAAGCAACAATGTTGACCTTTTCAAACAAAACTGCACAGACGCAGGCTTCGCTCCCGAGCACATCCTGCCCCACGACAGCTACCTGATCAACCTGGGGCACCCTGAAAAGTCCGGATTGCAAAAATCCAGGGAGGCGTTCCTGGACGAGATGCAGCGCTGTGAGCAATTAGGATTGCAATACCTGAATTTTCATCCGGGCAGCCACTTGAAGAAGATCGCCCCCGACGATTGCCTGGCCCGCATCGCCGAATCCATCAACCTGGCGCTGGACCAAACCAATGGTGTAACCGCCGTCATTGAAAACACTGCCGGTCAGGGTACCAACATGGGCTTTCGGTTCGAGCAATTGGCGTCCATGATCGACGGGGTTGAAGATAAAAGTCGGGTGGGTGTTTGCCTGGATACCTGCCACACCTATGCTTCGGGATACGACATCAAAACGTCCGCGGGATTCGATACGGTCTTGAAAGAATTCGACAAAGTGGTCGGGTTGAAATACCTGCGGGCCATGCATCTAAACGACTCTAAAAAGGACCATGGCTCCCGGGTGGACCGGCACAACAGTCTGGGTAAGGGCACCCTGGGCCTCGAGCCGTTTAAGTTTATCATGAACGATCCCCGGTTCGACAACATCCCCCTGGTCATGGAAACGCCGGACGATTCGCTGTGGGCTAAGGAGATTAAGCTGTTGTACTCATTCGTAGGCAAGTAACTGTTTACTCCTCCCCATTGAAGGGGGAGGCCGGGTGGGGGTGCTGCTGAACCTAAATGAGAGGGACCTACGATAAGCAGTTCACCCTCCCCTGACCCCTCCCGTCAAGGGAGGGGAAATTATTTTCGGGAAATTGTATTCACTGGTACTTCGCCAATTGATAAAAGTCTGGATTATTAAAGGCTTCTCGTTTGACCCCTTGAACCTTAAGAAAAAATAGGAACGCCTGCATGGACGGTCGCATACGAAACGACATCAAACCGGGTTTGGAAGTCGACATTGTTTTAAAAAAAGACCAGCGGACCGGACATCTCACCCGGGGCGTAGTGAAAGACCTGCTTACAAAGTCCGCCACCCACCCCCACGGTATCAAGGTCCGTTTGGCAAACGGCCAAGTGGGCCGGGTCAAAAACATCCATGGCCCTTCTGAATGATCCCCAAAGTTGCAAACAGTGAGGATATGCATACCTTAGTCTGTACGCTGCAATTCAACCATAGACAATCCCAAGAGGAACTGTATGCATACTGAAACACAAAAGCCCTCCGAATACCTGGGAGAGCATGTAAAAATAGAGTTGAACGAACCCGACCTGGACTATGAAACCGCCCACTACGCAGCCAAACTGAAAGCCAAGGGAATCTGCTGGGACCCCATGCTCCTCTCCTGGTTCAACGGCAAAACCGGGGATTATCATCCCAAGGTCGACTGCGGAGGTTCCGACAAGCCCCCCTATATCATCTATGCCCGGGCCCGCGGGGCAGACCTGACCATTGATATCAATGATGGGGAGTGGGTGTTTTACTATCTGATGTTCGAAAAATAACCGGAAGCGGCTTCAGGGCCTTTTCAAGACCACAATCTCTGCGTTGGGCGCGTGTTTCCAATCCTCGAAATACGTCCTGTATTCCTCCGGTTGAAAACACACGGCCGCCTTGACCTTGAGGCCTTGAAAAGGCCCTGAAACCGCTTCTGCTGATTACTTGCCCGATTTAAAACCCTTTGTAGCTGAAAGGATGTTCTTTTCTTTGCTGTAATCTCCTGTTAGAAGGAAACTTGTCTTTCAAGCAGAATTGGTAGCGTTGGCTCCTCGGGAGGCATGTGGCGAATCCATACGGCATAAAGACGCTCATCAACCGTACCTTTGCCGGACGGTTCTTTATCGCGAAGTTGTCGCACTATCCGCTTTTCGGCAAATTCCTGGACACCCTGCTGTTCGCTGGCGACGATCTCATGTTTCTTCCGGCGGACCGCTCCATACCGATCAACCAACGTCTTTCCGACCGCAATGACATGGTTTTGCCCTCCCAGGTGTTGGACCGCATTATCGCCCAGGCCCAACATCACTGGATCATGGATTTCTGTATCTGTCGTGATTCAGCCGACTGCCGGGCCTATCCCAAAACCCTGGGCTGTCTGTTTATGGGGCAGGCGGCCTTGGATATTCATCCAAAATTCGGTCGCCCGGTCACCCGGCAGGCAGCACGTGACCATGCCGCCCGATGCCGGGATGCCGGCCTGGTGCACATGGTCGGCCGCAACAAACTCGACGCTGTCTGGCTGGGCGTAAGTCCTGGCCAGAAATTGCTTACGGTTTGCAATTGCTGCCCTTGCTGCTGCCTCTGGAGAATCTTGCCGGACATCACCCCGGAAATCGGCAATAAACTGACGCGGATGCCTGGTGTGGAAGTCCGAGTCACTGATGATTGTGTGGGGTGCGGCACTTGTACCCAGGATGTCTGCTTTACGGACGCCATTCAAATGGAAAATGGTCGGACCATGATCGGCGAGGACTGCCGCGGGTGCGGCCGGTGTGTAACGGTGTGCCCCAACGAGGCGATTGAGCTGGCGCTGACGGATAAAGATTTCGTCGAGAAAACAATCCTGCGGTTAACGGCAGCGGTAGACCTTTCCTAGCGAGAGTGGCGGACATGGGATGTCCGCCAACTCGCCTCTTCACTATCCAGATTATTCCGCTTCTATAACTTCGGCTTTTTGAATGACAATCGGCTCAACGGGCACATCGTCATGCATGCCTTTGCGTCCGGTATCCACAGACTTGATCTTGTTGACCACGCCCTGTCCTTCGGTCACCTTGCCAAAGACGGCATACCCCCATCCCTGCGGCGTTTTGGCCGTGTGGTTCAGAAAGTCATTCTTTTTGACATTGATAAAAAACTGGGCCGTGGCACTGTGCGGGGCCATGGTCCGCGCCATGGCCACCGTATAGGCATCATTGGTCAGGCCGTTGTCCGCCTCATTCTCAATCGACTCTCCGGTGGAGCGCTCTTCCATGTCGGCGTTCATGCCGCCGCCCTGAATCATGAACCCGTCAATCACGCGATGGAAAATGGTCCCATCGTAATGCCCGGATTTTACGTAATTTAAAAAATTGGCCGTGGTGATGGGTGCCTTTTCCTCATCCAATTCGATGATGATATTACCCAAATCGGTTTCAAGTTTTACCATTTTTCACTCCTTTAGATTTAATGGCGGATTTCAGGATAAACATCTTGTCAAATCGAAGTAACCGCTTACTCAATATCCCGTAAGAGGTCAACCCATTATAAACCGAGCTGTTAAAGTTCACTTAAGGTTTTGAATGACGAGGACGATATAAAGGTTAATATCCATGTCCTTCAACAGGAACAGGATCAACAAGGAATGCCATGAAGTGGTTGGGCAAAAAAGAATACTCTATGACCGGGCAGTTCACCCGCGACTACCTGTTCATTGCCATTGGCCCCCTCATATTGTTGTTTTTACTATCACTTGTGGGCGGTCTCACCTCCACCAAGTATGTCGGACAGCTGCTGTCCAGGTCCATCAATGACCTGAATACGGAAGCGCTGGTCCACCTGCGTCAACTGGGTGAAAGGGTTATCGAGCACAAAGCTCGAGATGTGGCCGTCCAGGTGGATATCTATCTCAAGGCTCACCCGAATGCCACCATGGCGTCCCTCCAGACAGACCCCAATTTTAAAAAAATTGCCATGCAGGTGGTGGGTGTAACCGGTTACACCTGTATCTATGAAGCCGGAACAGGCATCATGCGCGTTCACCCCAATGAAAAGCTGGTTGACATGGACATGGCCCTACTTTCCACCAAGCTGCCGTCCTGGTGGGTCATCTTCAAGCCAACCCTGAAAGGCATTGAAAGATCCGGCTATTATAATTGGCAGGAAATGGATGGTTCCTTCCGTGAAAAATTCATGACCATGACCCCGGCGTCGACGAAATTTCGGGGCAAAACCTTAATGGTTGCCGCCACCACTTACATTGACGAGTTTTCAGCCCCCTTCGCCGCTCTGGACGCACATGCCGGGCAGATAAAGGATAAATACCAACAGTTTGTCTCCCGCGAAGGACTCTATTTTATCGGCGGCGTAGTGGCCCTTTTGCTGTTGACCTTTGGCGGGGTCTATCGCTTGGGACGACGGGCTGCGTTGCGCTATATCCGCCCCATAGAACGCCTGGGTGACTCCGCCCGCAAGATAAGAGAAGGGGATTGGGGCTTTTCCGGAACCGATGAAATGCTGGCCCGTAAAGATGAAATCGGGGCGCTGGCCCGGACCTTCGACCGCATGTCCCGGTATGTAAAAGAGCTCGTTACCAGCCTGGAACAGCGGGTGGCGGAGCAAAACCGCACCCAGGTGGCCCTGACCGAGAGCGAAAAACATTACCGCAGCCTCTTCGACGGTCTACCCATCGGACTGTACCGTACCACGCCGGGCGGACGGGTGCTCGATGCCAACCCGAAACTGATCAGTTCATTAGGCTATCCGAATCGCGAATCATTTATGGAGTTGAATGCCAACCAACTCTACACGGATCCATCCGAACGCAGCAACTGGAAAACCCTCATGGATGCCAACCTGGATACGACAACATTCGAAACCCGAATGCAGACCTTCAACGGAAAAACCATATGGGTTGAGAACCAGTCCCAGGCTGTCCGGGACGAAGACGGCAACATCCAGTATTATGAGGGCAGCCTACAGAACATTACCGAAAGGAAGAATACAGAACAGACCCTGGCTGAAAATGAAACGCGCCTGAAAAAACTCTACGAGGAATCCAAGAAAGCGGAAGCGCTTTATAAGTCGCTGATCAATTCTTCGGCGGATGCCATCATCATGTACGACCTTAAAGGCCAGGTTCGGCATGTGAGCCCGGTGTTTACGCAATTGTTTGGCTGGGAGATCGAAGAGGTCATCGGGAAAAAAATTCCGTTTCTCCCGGAATCCGAACGGCAGGCCACCATGGCCCTAATCCACGAGCTGATCGACAGCGGTACGCCTTGCCGCGGCTATGAAACCAAGCGATACCACAAGGGCGGAGCGTTGGTCGATGTAAGCATCAGTGCTTCACGGTACGATGACCATGAGGGCAAGCCCTACGGCATCCTGGTGAGCCTGCGCGATATATCAGAACACAAAAAGCTGACAGCCCAACTGCAGCACGCCGAAAGGATGGAGGCCATCGGCACGTTGGCCGGCGGCATTGCCCACGATTTCAACAACCTGATGATGGGCATCCAAGGCAACGTGACCCTGATGTTGCTGGACACCGACGAACACAGCCAGAATTTCAAGAAGCTGGTCTCTATTGAAAAGATGATCCGGAGCGGGTCACGCCTCACCCGTCACCTGCTGGGATATGCCCGCAAGGGGCAGTATGAAATCCGGCCCATCGACCTCAATCTCCTGATCCGGGAAACCGCCGAAACTTTTGGGCGCACACGACGGGAGGTCCACATTCACGAAAAGCTCAACGCCAAACCCAGTGCAATCAAGGCCGATCGCAGCCAGATCGAACAGGTCCTGATGAATATCTATATCAATGCCGCCGATGCAATGCCCGGCGGCGGCGATCTTTACCTGGAGACTGAAAACGTCACCCATGCCATGATGCAGAACCGGCCCTATGCTCCCAAACCGGGCCGGTACATCCGCCTGCAGATAACCGACACCGGAACCGGCATCTCCGCGGGTACCATTGAACGAATATTCGATCCCTTTTTCACCACCAAGGACATGGGCCGCGGCACCGGCCTGGGTTTGGCGTCGGCATACGGGATCGTCAAAGCCCATGGTGGATACATCGACGTAAATTCTAAAATCGGCTACGGAACAACATTTTCGATCTACTTGATTGCATCCGATATCGGGGCCCAGGAACAGGCATCCAAACCGGAAGAGATCGTCAAGGGCCGGGGAAAAATCCTGCTGGTGGACGATGAGGAAATGGTGACGGAAGTAGCGTCGGAAATGTTGACCCTGGCTGGCTACTCGGTCATCAGCACCACCAGCGGTCAAGATGCCCTGGAGATCTACCAGCAGAAAAGCGGGGATATTGCGCTGGTCATACTGGACATGATCATGCCCGATCTGAGTGGTGGTGACCTTTTCGACAAGATCAAGGAAATCAACCCCAATGCCCGGGTACTGCTTTCGAGTGGTTATAGTCTTGACGGACAGGCATCCGAGATCATGGCCCGCGGATGCGACGGATTTATCCAGAAACCCTTTAATCTGGAAGAAGTAACCCACAAGATAACGGAAATTATGCCATCCGCAGCCTGAAGCATGCCGTCAGTGCACGCTCCCCATCGACGGGGCATACCCATCCGTTTTTGAATCCTTGACATGCCCGGCTAACTACCCGATGCGGTTTCGTGGCGGCGATATCTGAGGCAAATTTTAATCGGCGTTTTTAACCTTGAGTTTAGCATTGATCAGCTGGCTCTGAGAGAGGCGCAGCAGGTTTTTCAGTTTGTTCATCAAGTAGTGCTCATGCTGGTCCATTTTCCCATCCACAAACACCATGTGCCAGAGTGTTTCGATGATCTCAACCTTTTCGTCCACGCTATAGTTTGCGTTGATAAGCCGGGCAAACTGCCAGAGATCAACGCTCTCTTCCAGTTCCCGGTCGGCCTCGGCTATCAGAGCATCTGCTTCCTCACCAGACAAGCCGTATTTATCTTTTAATATGCCCAAAATGGTTTCCATTTCCTCGGCCGTGAACACCTCATCAATGCGCGCCATCTCCAGGAAAAGGGCGCAGGTGGCTACCCGCAGTTTATACGTCCGGTCTTCATTTCCGTTACCGGTCGCCTCGGCAGCGTCCTTTTTAAAAAAGCGTTTCAAATTTGAGAGCATCAGTCATCTCCTTTCCGGAATAATCAACAGCGCGCCCAATGGAGCTTGGCGAATCTTTATGTCACATTGTCACCCAACAATCAAACCAGATTTGCAACGGCCGTATAGGAAACAGAGGACATGCCCGCTGCCGGGTCCCTATTCCGCAGGCTTCAGCTACAGCCGCTATTGAAATAATCCAACGCCTCTTCCACCGAGTTGAAAGTGAGCCAGTCCTTGCGCAGGATACGCTTGCCCTGCCGGCGAATTCTGACAATCTGGGTGCTTCCATGGTATTCAAAAAAATCGTAATACTGGGGATAGGACACATGCTTCTTCATTATACACCTCCTTGTGTTCTACTGTGTCTCACCACACTATATGTTGCGCAATAACCGTACCGAATTGATGCCCTCTGCATATGTTCAGAGAAAATAAGTCTGTTATCGAACAGATGGGCCCGGGATATAAAGCGTTAGTTGAGGATCGGCAACCGATCGTCGTCCGTTTTGGACATAAAATTGACAGCTCTCGGTGTTAAATGATGACGAATAACGTTAGGTGGCTGCCGCACAGGCCAATCCGGTAAATTGGACGGGATACATTGACGAGTTGATGCTGGGGCCTGGGGCAGGTGCCCCAGGGTATGCTAAAGAGAGGTTCCCTTGCCAGCGGATTCACACAGAACGAGATCAAGGACCTTTGCGCATCCCCCATGCAAATGACAGAATCGAGAGAACGATCAGGGATAATCCAAACACCTGATCCGGTCCGGATATTACGCCGGATATCAACAAGGCTGCGGTCAGCACCATCCAGGCAAACCGTTTCACAGAGAGGTCGATGCGCCGGATGGCTTTGCGGGTGTCTGCGGAGAGCGAAACCTGTACGGTCAGGGCCCCCTGCTTTGCCCGGGCCAGGACCAGCTCCATGTGGGCGGGTATGCTCCAGGCGTGTTTGCCCAGCATAAACAACTCTTCCCAGACGCCTTGCCACTCCTCCTTCAGTTCCTGCCGGGTAAATCGTTTTGAATATTCGAACGCTTTGGTCCAAGGGTCAAATTTTGGATCGATAGTGGTTGTCAGCCCCACCAGAATGCCCAAGGCCCTTCCAATAAAAAGCAAATCGGCCTGCATCTGGAAAGGCATATCCAGAATCAGATCGCGGTATTGGCGCATAAAATAACGGGCCTCCCGCAAAGCCGTCTCATGCAGTTTTCCCAGGCCGAGGCCCCAGATTTTCTGGAGCCACTCCCGATGAGCCTCCTCGAGTAAACGCAGGTCCGTACCGGGACGCAGCGCATCGGCAACCACATAAGCCTGGACAATCTTGTGGGAATCCTGGGTGCCGAGACCGATAACCCCCATACGCATCGTGGTTTTGAGCCGTTCGGAAATGACGGCCGTCATACCGAAATCGATAAAGACAAGCTGAAAAGATCGGTCGCGTACAAAGGGAACAGGCATTCCGGGTACAAAGCGCTTAAGGCCGGCGGAACGCTCCTCGGTTGTCGGCAGCGGCCGTACATAGATGTTTCCGGGATGGGGATCAGCGTGCACAAAATTGGTAATGAAAATCTGGTGCATGTAAATATCGTACAGACGGTCGGCCACCCGGGCGCAATCGATCCCACAAGCCCGTATGGCACCGGTGTCCGCAATCTTGATGTAGGCCACGTTCTCCATGGTCAACATCCGGGCGTTGCAATAAGGCTCAAATATTGCCGGCACACAGACGTGGCGATTGTCCTCGAAATCAGCGGCGAATCGTTTGAGGTTTTCTTTTTCCTGCAACAGATCCATTTCAGCCCGCGTCGTGGCTGCAAACTCCTCCATGAGCAGGTTGAGGTCCATGCGATTGCGAACGTGTCGCATCAGGGCGAGCCAGCGACAGGCAGACCGCATGGCGTGCAGATCGGTTTCCACCAGGGCATGAATGCGAGAACGCAGTACCTTGACGACAACCTTTTCGCCGGTCAGCAGCACCGCCTCGTGGGCTTGACCGAGAGACGCCGCCCCCACGGCCTCGCTGGAAAAGTGAAGAAACATGTCATCCAGCTTACAGCCGCAATCGGCCTCGATAGCCCCGATCAGGTCCCCAAGCGGCTCGGGCGCGACCTCGTCCTGGAGCCCGGCTAACTCGACGGTTACTTCGGGTGGGAAAATATCCACCCGCGTACTGAGAAACTGGCCGAGCTTGATGAGCACTCCGCCCAGGTTGGTGGCCAGTTCCCGGTATTGACGAGCGGTTTTTTGCCAGCGGGGCACGGAGGATGTATGAAACCAGCGCAGGATCGGCAGGTTCCAGATCACATCCCACCAGAAGGTTCGCCACAGGACTTTCAGAAAAAAGCGACGTACCCGGCGATAACGGTGCCGGTCCATAGGCGCAGCCGGCCAGCGGCCAGGGAGGCCGGCGGGGACCTGCAGGGGCGACAGGTGTTGCGTCCGGGACGGTCGATATGAATTCATGGCACGATTTGTTTTGTACGTTCTGTTAACGCTCAGACAGGGTGGTTCGAATTCATCGATCGATGGAGGTGGACAAGAGTTGTTACCCGCGGAGGATTGAATACTGAAGAAGCCGGGCGGTCAGCGTCAGTGTTCGCACAGACGGTTGAAAAACGAGACTTTCCAAAGGCTTATATTTCAGATTGTACTGAACCGATTCCTATCGGTCAACTGAAATATAGGGGCTGGCGCCTAACGGGTTATGTGAACAAAGATCGGTGGCCTTGTCATTTATACCAATGTGGTTATGGTTGAAACAGTGATCTCGGATTGAAATGGATGGAATCATGAATTTTTTAACCTTTGCCTGCCTATACACCCTGGTCATGATCGCCTTTGGCATCTACATTTCGAGGCGCTGGTTCTGGAAAGCACGCCCAGGCCGCAAGACTCGGATTTCGGTGACTGCCGGGGTGGTGATCATGATGTGGCTGCCGATTGTTTCGATTATTTTAAGACGGTCTGACGCCAGCGGATACGGTGTGGCGGCGCTGGCCTGGATTGGGTACCTGGGGGCCGGCTATCTGAGTTTTCTCTTTACGATTTTGCTTTTGCGCGATGCCGGCCTGATGGTTCTCACACTGGCCAAGCGATTACGCCCGCAAGCAAAAGATGACGTGCCTGCAGCGGCGGGCTTCGATGAATCCCGCCGCCGATTTCTGGCTTACGGCATGAATGGCGGGGTATCCACAACGGCCCTGCTGTTTACAGGTTACGGGCTGGCCGAAGCCCGGGACGTTCCCGACGTAAAAGCGGTTGAGATCCCTTTCCGTAACCTGCCGTCCCAGCTGGAAGGCTTTCGGATCGTGCAGATCACGGATATCCATGTCAGCCCAACGGTAAAAAGGCCCTATGTGGCGGGCATCGTCACCAAAGTAAACCAACTCGATGCCGATATCGTGGCCCTCACCGGCGACCTGGTGGACGGCTCGGTCCCTCGGCTTTCCGGCGATGTAGAACCGTTGGCTGCTACCCGCAGCCGCTACGGCAATTTCTTCGTCACTGGCAATCACGAGTACTACTCCGGAGCACCGGCCTGGATCAGAAAAGTCCAAAGCCTTGGTTTTACGGTTTTGAACAATTCACACCGCATCATCGCACACAACCGCCGGAAAATCCTGCTGGGCGGCGTCTCCGATTACAACGCCGGCCGGTTCTACGACAGCCAGCGGTCGGACCCACAAAGCGCGCTCCGGGGCGCTCCACCGGTGGACTTAAAAATCCTGTTGGCCCATCAGCCTAAAAGTATCTTCGCTGCCGCCAAAGCCGGCTTCGACCTGCAGATATCCGGTCACACCCATGGCGGCCAGTTTTTTCCCTGGAATTTCATGGTGCATTTCTTCCAGCCCTACGTGGCCGGTTTACATCGTCACCAAAACACCCAGATCTACATCAGCCGGGGCACCGGCTACTGGGGACCGCCCCTAAGGCTGGGTTCTTCATCGGAGATTACCCTTCTGCGTCTCGTATCTGCGTAAATGGCTTAGATCAGGGCAGTCAAGGGGTGAATGGGTGCCATACCGCAAAGCAGGCCAACGTTGATGACAGGTCCCGTTTCGGTTTTGCGAGGCTACCTAGCAAGTAACCCAGCTCCCTTGCGTCTCAGTAAGGGACTCGGTTCCGGGTCATATAACCCGGGTGGCGGTTTTTCAATTACGCCTAAGCGTTTTCGCTCAGAACTTCATCCACCCATTTCATGGCGGCCATCATCTGGGGAAACCCGATGGTGGTCAAGCCCAGCAGCACCGCCTGGAGGATTTCACCCGCGGACGCACCGGAGGCCAGGGCTTTGCGGGTATGCGACATGATGCCCCCTCGGGAGCTGGAACCAATGGCAATGCCGAGTTTTACAAGGTTTTGCTCCTTTGCGCTCAAGGGGCCGGCGTTGCGGCAAGCAACGCCCAGGTCTTTATAGAGGTTGAAAATCTCCGGGTACTTTTCAGAAAATTTTGTATAAATAGTTGGCAGGTACATAGGCGCTCCTTTTGGGTTGGCAGGTTGGGCTCATCCTATTCTAGTTTCACCTGCGGGTCAAATTGCGCTTAGGTGAAGACTTGACCTGTGGCAATGCATGCAATGACCACACGGCCTTAAACCCGAGTATTTCACGAGCCCGCAGGGTGAAAAATTTCCCCGTTCCCGCAAATCAGCGCAGGCTGGAAAGGGTCACCTGCAAAACGTGTTGGGAACAATTTTGGTATCCCTGAATTTTGTAAAAAATCTAAGGTGCCAGAAGAATTCCATGCAATATTCGGGTTAAGACGGGCAGGCCTGCTCATCGGTGTAAACTATCTGGCAGCAGTTCGTTTCGCGGGTGAATATCAAAAGGATACAAGCCAATAGGAGCCAGGCCAGCATAGGAGCAAAGCCCGCCTGGTAGGCCTCGAGGGGATACACCCGGATACCGTTTTCCAGCTGGCCCTGCCATTTCTGATCGAGGATCCACCCCACGGCCGGTTGCAGAATCATGGGGCCGGCCATGGTGCACATGTTCACCAACCCGGAAACCGTCCCCGCCAGATGGACCGGCACTGATTCCTTGGCAAAAGCAAAACCAATAATCATGCAGCCGGAACAAAAACCGGCAATGAGCAACAGACTTATCAGTACGGGCATCGGCAGGTCGGGCAGCAGGAGAATTCCGCCCCAGGCCGCCAGCGAAACGGTGCAACCCCAGATATAAGGTGCTTTGCGCCGCCCCACCCGGTCTGAGAACCAGCCGAAGGCCGGTCCGCCCACGGCCCAGGCAACCATCAGGGTCGTTGCCAGGGCCGAGGCGCCCGCAGTGGACAGGTTGTGGTGCGTCGCCAGGAACGGCACCCCCCAGAGGCCGGAAAAGGTCAGTACCGCCCCAACAACCGCACCCGGTATAAAACAGATGAGCCAAGTATTGGTGTAGCGGAAGATTTCTACCAGCCCGCCAATAATGCCGGGCTGGTTTGCTTGTTGGTTCGTTGCACCCAGTTGGACGAATTCCACATACCCTTTTTCGCTTGGGGTATCCCGCACGAATACCCAGATGCCGATGCCTATCCCAAGCGTCAATACCGCCGATCCGGCAATGATGACCCGCCAGCTGTACCAGCCCATCATGAACCGCAGCGGTGGCCCGGCAAACACCGCCCCGACGACGCCGCTGAAAAGCGCCAGACCTGAAACCAAGGCAAACAACCGGACTGGAAACCAGTTGGTGGCCACCTTCAACAAGCCGACAAAGGCCACCGCCACGCTGCCGCCAACCAATAGCCGACCCGTGCCGGCCCAGAAAAGGCTCTCGGCCAGGGCGAAAAGTCCGGTCCCCAGAGCGGCCACCAGGGCCCCCGCCGCCAGCAGGCGCCGAGGCCCCCAGCGGTCGGCCAGAATCCCGGTGGGAATCTGCATGGCGACATAACTGTAAAAATAGAGGGCTGAAAGACTGCCCAGGCCGACCGCATTGATACTGAAGGCGCGCATCAGCTCATCGGTCATAACGGCGGGCGCTACCCGCTGAAAAAAACCCATCAGGTACAACAGGGCGCCCAGGCCCCATATCAACCAGGCAACCCGCAAGGGGGGTGTGCTTGCTGTCATCATTTCAGGGTCAACTTTCTGTCCATGATCAGGTCGCCGACAGCACCCTCAGCAACCATTTGCGAATATCGGCGATTTCCTCTATGCAGACATGGTGCGTCATGGGGTAGGTGTGCCACTCAACGGTGCAGCCCATGCGGATAAGGTCATCCCGCGTTTTTTCCGCAACGGCCATCGGTATTACCGGATCCTGCTCCCCGTGGGCCATCATGATGGGGATTTGTCGGTTCACATCCCGGCACTCTTTCTCCAGGGCCTCGGATGTCGGCAGGTAGGCGGACATGGCCAGGACACCGGCCAGACGTCTACTATAACCAAGGGCCGTGTGGAGCGCGATGGTCCCGCCCTGCGAAAAACCGGCCAGCAGGATTCTTTCGGGAGGCATCCCCCTGTCCAACTCACGTTGAATCAGGTTGCGCAGATGTCGGGCAGAGGCCTCGATCCCGTCCAAATCCACCTTACCGGTGACATCGCCGGTGGGCATATCAAACCAGGCAAAGTCGCTCGTTCCCAGGCATACCGTCACCGACCGCTTTGGGGCAGTGGGAAATACAAACCGGACAGCCAGGTCCTCGGGCAGCTCTACGGCTGCCGCGTAAGCTTTGAAATCTTTTCCATCCGCACCAAGGCCGTGCAGCCAAATAACCACGTGGGCCGGATCAGAATCAGGATCGATCTCAACGCAGTTCAGCAATTCAGTACTCATCGCTATGCTCCTTATGCGGTTCTTGGCCGGAAAGCCGGTAATCTGGGCGACCCTGACGTACCAGACACCAGCCGTTCGTCCATTTATCGTTGCATAAATTCCGGATAAGACCTATTTTTCCGGACTAGGTGCTACTATTGCCGGGGCAACTTTGGCATATGTCGAAGCTGGTTGCAAGACCGAGCGGTCAAAATGAATCGATAATCAAGGCTGATTCCATGGGACTGATAGATCTTATCTCTGGAGGTACACCCCAAAAAATCGAACAAAAAGCCGATGCCTATGTCGCCACCGGTGCCTATGGTCAGGCGAAAATTGAATATGAGAAAGCTCTGGCACGTCTGGCGCGGCGGCCGGAGGTATCCCCCGGTTACCGCAGTCAGTTGGAGGACAAGCTGCAGCGCTGCAAGGAATCCCTGGCCTGCGACCATCGCCGGGAAGGCGTCGCGCTGATTAAAGCAGGTTGCCCAGCCGAGGCTCGTGAGCTGTTGGACCTGGCCCTGGAACTGACGGCGGATGCAAATCTGGCCGCCGATGTAGAGGCCCTGATCGCGAACATCCCAACAGATACTGACGATCCGGAAACGTATGACTTTTATGAATCCGCGGCGGAAGAGCCCATTCTCGTAGACACCGGCTCCGATGAAGAGTATTTTGAAGCCCTGTGCAATGCCCTGGATGACGAAGAAAAAGCGGCCTATCGCTCCTACCCCGACAATTTTAAAGCGGGATTCGTCGCCTTGAACCGCGGTGATTTTAATACCGCCGTAACCCTGCTAACGGAAGCCGCCCAGGCTTATCCGTTTGGGGCCAACTACATTACCCTGGAGCTGGCTACCGCCCACCTAAATCAAGGTGACAACGAAACGGCCCGAACCCTTTTGGAACGCTTTATTGCGGACTATCCCGATTCGCTGCGGGCCTACCACCTGATGTGTGAAATATTGTGGGAAGCAGGTGCTTTTGATGACGCCCAGAAGTTACTGTCCGCCTGCCCACCATCACTGGCCAAGCTGCTGCCGACCAAGATGTTGACCGGTGAAACGTATATGCGCGCCGGGCAGTTCGAACAGGCCGTCGATTTTTTCCAACACCTGCTGGTTGATTTTGGCTGGAACAGCCAGATCGCCCAAGCCCTATCCGGGGCATACGAAGCCCAGGGCCGGTACGCGGAAGCACGCAATTTATATGGTGAAATCATGGGCACCTGCACGGGCTGTGGAATCCGAGTCGACCCTCTGGTCAAACAGCGGTATGCCGAAACCAGTTTTACTACCGGCGACCATTCCACCAAGATACTCGAGCTGTATCTCGAACTGGTCCGTGAAGATCCCACCAATCGGCAGATGTATTACCGCCGTATCAGCCACATTTATGAACAACAGGGCAATGACCACGAATCCCGCCGGTTCGCCTCCTTTGCAAAGCAGGCAGTTTTAGGTTCTCAGGTCGAAGACTGAAGGCTGAAGAAAAATCTACGAAATCGGTTTTCCCAAATCAATTTGGTTGAAATCAAAGTCTGCTTTTGATGATATTGAATAGAGGCTTTTGAGCCGTCTTTACCTTCAGCCTTCTGCCTTTCACCTATAGACTTGGCATATGGATGATCATCAGTTTAAACAGCTGCTGGACTTTTTCAATCGTTCCTGGAAAGGGTACCGCAAGGTCCGCAAGGGGGTTAAAAAGCGAATAGCCCGGCACATGCAAACTCTGGGCTGCCGTGGCATTGAACGTTACCTGCAGATCCTGGTTACTGATAAAACCGCCCATGACGCCTGCCTGGGCCTGCTAACGGTCTCTATCAGCCGATTCTATCGCGATCGGAGGGTCTGGACGGTTCTGGAAGAAAACATCCTGCCCAACCTGATATCCAGACACCCGGAACAGGTCCGCATCTGGACGGCCGGCTGTGCTCGCGGTGAGGAAGTCTACAGCCTCAAAATGGCCTGGGAAGGGCTAGCCGTCAATAAAGCCGTCCGCCCGCGCCTGGAAATAGTCGCTACGGATATGAATTCTGATTACCTGGCCCAGGCCCGGGAGGGTGTCTACAACCGTGGTAGCGTCAGAGAATTGTCCGCCCAACAATTGGGGCAACATTTTAAAAGTACAAAGGGCGGCCGCCAGTTATACATTCGCCCGGAACTGAAAACCAATATCTCCTGGGCCTGCCAGGACCTGGTCGCCGGGCAAACCCCGGCGGGACTGTTCGACATCATTTTTCTCCGCAACAACCTGCTCACCTACTACCGGGATCCTCAAAAAAGCGCCGCCTTTGAGCGGGTAACGGCTAGACTGGAGAGGGATGGCACCCTGATCATCGGTGCCCATGAGCGCCTGCCGGAACAGCGGATCGTTTTGTTCCCGTGTCAGGTTCCAGTCTCATTTACCGTCGCCGTTGGTGATTGGTCGGCATCTTTTTTTACCTGTTTTTTACATTCCGGTGACATATTCCCACCTGCTGGCACTTACCATGTATCCAATAAGGCAGGATCGGCCGGACTGTGGCCGCCGCAGTTGTAATTCTGGACCAAGTGCTTATTCTCAGTTTAATGACCAATTTCCGGCGTGTATGCGCACAACTACCGGGAGGTTCATCATGAAAACCATCATTACAGGCTTGATCGTCGCCGCTGCGATATTTATCATCGCCCACAACGTCATCAGCATGGATAAAAATATGGAAAAACAACCCATAACGAACAAAGAGACCCGTGAGGCGGTTTTTGCCGGCGGCTGCTTCTGGTGCACAGAATCCGATTTCGAGAAAGTGGACGGGGTCATCGAGGCCATTTCCGGATACACCGGCGGTCAACTTCAAAACCCGACCTATCAGCAGGTATCGACCGGCGGTACCGGACATATCGAAGCGGTCAAGGTGATTTACGACCCCGCCAGAATTACCTACCCGGAGCTGCTGGATATCTTCTGGCGGCACGTGAATCCCACGGACGGCGGTGGGCAATTCGTGGATCGCGGCCCGCAGTACCGTAGCGCTATATTCTACGCCGACGACACCCAGCGCCGCCAGGCGGAGACTTCGAAAAAGCAACTGATGGCCTCCGGCCACTTCGACTCGCCCATCATGACCGAACTGTTGCCCTTGGGACCGTTTTACGTAGCGGAAGATTACCACCAGGACTACTACAAAAAAAGCCCCATCCGTTATAAGCTGTACCGCTCTAATTCCGGACGCGACCGCTACCTGGCCAAGGCCTGGGGTGATGCCGAGAAGAACCTGAAAACCGCCCGGATCATGTCGTCAGCGCAGCCATCGGCCGGCGGCCAGTATCCGGTCCCCGATAAAGCCACCCTGCGCCAGAGCCTGACCCCGCTACAATACCGGGTAACCCAGGAAGACGGCACAGAACCGCCTTTCAACAACACTTACTGGGACAATAAACAGGCCGGTATCTATGTGGATATCGTCTCGGGCGAACCGCTTTTCAGCTCTGTGGACAAATTCAAATCAGGGACCGGCTGGCCCAGCTTCACGCGCCCGCTGGTACCGGCGAATGTGGTCGAGCTGAAAGACACCAGTCATTTCATGGTACGAACCGAGGTCCGCAGCAAACACGGAGATTCACATCTGGGGCATGTCTTCAACGATGGTCCCCGCCCGACTGGCCTGCGCTATTGCATCAATTCGGCCTCGCTGCGTTTCATACCACGCGATGAAATGGCAGCCGCCGGATATGGAAAGTTCCTGGAAGCCTTTGACATGGCGGAAAAGTAGATGCCGATCCGGTCGGCCTCTTTTGACAAGTGGGCCCCCATAGATTAAGCTTCGTCACTGTCAAGCTAGCCGTTCCATGGGGAGCACCGCAAACCGGGGAGACCGATCTGAAGCGCTTAAAAGACATTGACACCGCTGCGCGCACCTACTTTATCAGGGTCTATTGCTGGGTCCTGTTTCCGATGCTGTTCATAACCATCTTCCTGCCGGTCCGCTTCGGAATCAAAATCGCCATTATCCTACTGGGCACTCCGGTGGCCACCCTCGTCGTGATGGCCATCACCGGTTTTGTGGGAGGGTCGGCCGGAATGCTCTATAGCGGGGGGCGGGCCCGGGTACCGCTGCGGGAGCAGTTGGAAGGTGATTTGACCCAGGCGCGGGTCAGTAAAACCGAAAAGCGCTTCGAAGATGCCCTGGCATGCGTGGAAAGTGCCCTGGCCAAAGATCCTGAATTTACCGATGCCCTGTTGCTAAAAGCCCAGATCCTCTGGGAAGGATTCGCGGACGGCCCCACAGCCCGTAGTACCGTGATGAAAGTCCTTCACCTGGAAACGGACAAAGCCGCGCCCGTTTACCGCTGGGCCGGCGAGTTGTACAAAGAAATTGCCAAGGGTCAGCCATCGACTGATTAACACCACCGACACACCTATTGCCCCCCCCGCATTTTCCCGCGCCAACCGATCAACCAGATTCAGCAGGGTTGGGATGCGGTGGCGTCCATGCATCTTGTGGATGTTGGCTGCGGCTGCATCTACATGCATGCCCGCCGCAGTGATATAGAGCGGGCGTGTGCTAAGACCACGCCTAACAGGTACACCCCCGGCACCTTTGAAGGCCGATTTGGCCAATCCGATCACCGGAATGCTGCCACCGAGTGCCGTAAAAAGGTGTTGCCCCAGACCCGGCTTGGACCCCAGCATGACGTATCCGTCCACGATGATTTCCCGCGGAGCGACCGGAAACGTTTCCAACAGCTCGAGAATACACGGCAACTCACGTCGATAAAACTCGCCGGGAACATACGGTTGCGCATTGGATCGCAGGCCGCGATATATGCTAACCGGCTGTGCATCGGCATACGAATTGATACTGACGGCGACGGTGGAAGACCGCCCATCATTTTGATAATACACATCAAAGGCGGCTATAAGCCCTGTTTGGTCTGTGCGCGTCGGCATGAGCGTTTCCGGCATGCAGCCTGCCCCTGATGCGGTGATAACCTAACCAGCGTCGGTCCGGGTAGCGGCCGGAAGCGAGGGGTTTAATTTGGGCGGCACCGGATCAAGGGATTTGAGTCTGTCAACCAAGCGGGTTACATCAAAATAACCGGACAGTATATTGCGGTGGCGGAATAAGCCGTCAGCTGCCTTGGTGGCCAGCCGGACAGCCGATGCTCTGCGGCCGGCCTCCAAGTGGATGTAAACGCCGGCAGCCCGTATCACGGCCTGATAACTTTCTTTTTCGGCCCCCTGGCTCTGATGCCAGGTTTGTTCCAACCACTCGTGCACCTCAAAGAACAGGTGCTCATCCCACAACGCGATCGCAACGGGCCAAATGTCCTCGCTTGGAAAGCCAGCTGACCGGATACAACTGAAGATGTTGTGGTAGCGTTCCCGCCGGTCGATCAGGTAGTGTCGGACGGCTGCCGTACTGTTTTTGGACAGATAGTTGTGGACCAGGGTGAAAACGGGTTCGCTGTTGAGCGTGGTAATGGCGGTCACCAGGCTGTGGGCCAGGTCATTGCGGACCTGTCGGCACGTCCGGCTGTTGAAAGGATCGAACCGATCAGACGGTTTTGCATTTTGGTTGGAAACCATGGGCTGTCTTCGGGCTTTATCCTGAGAAGCTATCTCAAGAACCTGAATGTTTAATGAAGGTGCCCTGGCGATACTCCTCGAATGCCACCTGCAGTTCGGCCTGGGTGTTCATCACGATCGGCCCTTGCCAGGCGACCGTTTCCCCCAAGGGTTTGCCGGCAATCAGCAGGAACCGCACACCGGTATCGCCGGCCGCTGCCAACAGTTCATCGCCATCTTCAAAGAGCACCAGGGTGCCGTTATCTGCGTCGGCCGCATTGTCCGCCTCTTCCCCAAAAATTCCCTGACCGTCGATGACGTATACGAAAACCGTGTGACGGGGTTTCGTGGCATGGTGAAACAACACTCCGGCTGGCACCGTCACGTCCAGATATTCCGGTTCGATAACGATATCCGCGACGGGGCCCCGTACCCCGGCAACCTCACCCGAAATCACTTTCACAATGACTTCTCCGGAAAGTTGGACAACTGGTATCTGCGCGCTGGAAAGATCACGGTAGCGCGGCGTCATCATCTTCTCCCGGGCAGGTAAATTGGCCCAGAGCTGGAATCCGTGCATGCGGCCATCGCTGTCGCCCCTGGGCATCTCCTGGTGAATGATTCCGCTGCCGGCCGTCATCCACTGTACATCACCCGAACCGATGACCCCTTGATTGCCGAGACTGTCCCCATGCTCCACGTCTCCAGTCAGCACATAGGTAATCGTCTCGATCCCGCGATGGGGGTGCCAGGGAAATCCCTTCAAATACTGATCCGGATAGTCCGACCTGAAATCATCGAGCAGTAAAAAGGGATCGAAAAAGGGTACTTCGTTGAAACCGAAGACTCGATTCAGGTGCACCCCGGCGCCTTCGATAGTCGGCTGACTGCGTTGAACCTTTCGAATCTTTCTAATCAGAGTCATTGGCATCACCTCCTCTATGATAGGCCGGCACCCTTAGCTGCATAGATTTAGGGAATATCAGGGCCGGGAAAGCGAGACTGAATTTTTGGGTTCAGGCTTGTGTGCAATGTTGGCACCTATAGTGAAATCATAGAAACCAGTCTTTTTAATGTCAACATTAGGCCTGGAAAAAATTATTGATATCAACAAGATAAAAATTATAAGGGCGGCTTCAGGCTAAATTTGGAAGTGACTCTTGATACAGGCGGTTTCGTGAATAATTTAACTTTAGGCCATCTGGCAAAAAATATTGACAACTACAGGGACCGCCCGCTGGTTTCCTGATGCTATAAGGAGTTTACGATGAATAAAATAGAATGCTTTTCCATAAAGGTATCCAGCCGAGTATTGGGCTTGGTTTTCCTGGCTTTCAGCCTGCTGCTGGCGATTATCGGCGGAATCATGCTACCCATATTCGGGGCATTTTTCGCACTTCCATTTATCATTTTCGGGGTGTTTTTACTGTTTGCACCGGAAAGCAAGACCTGCAAGTTGATCACTACCAAATCGTCTGGCTAGGTTTGCATACATCTTCGCTGAAAAGGCGACTGCCGGCTGTTTTGAACGATGGATTTTTTTCAAATATGTGTAGTGCTGGCAGTAGAATGAAATGATAAATAAAGTGGTTTCAGGACATACAATCGGGCTCAAGGTTCCGTCTACGCGCTGCGAGCTACGCCGGGACAGGCAAGGACGGGCGACGTGTTTAACCGGAGGCCTGTGTCTGATATTTCCAGGTTTGAACGCTTCGATCCAATGCCGAGGTTGAGCCCGGGGGGTAGGTTCTCTGACCACTCTTAGTCTTTGAAGACCAGCTTGCCGCCAATCAATCCTGCCACAACCGCAGCTCCGAGTGCCAAAAGATTGGCCAGCATGAACATGGTCCGGCCGGACGACGGTACCTGGAGGACGTCCGGATTCACAGTCCACCAGACAACCACGACGAGCGCCAACACAAAGACGGCCACCGCACAACCGATCTTGACCATAAATTGCCGGCTGCGCAGCCCCATGTAGCGCTTTTGCCACTCCACGTACCCGGAAAATAGAACCAGGGGCAACGCCAGCACCACGAATACCAGGTTGCAATAAGCCGCCGTCTCCAGGGCACGGGACTCGAGCAGCACGGCGAGAATCGTGAAAATAAAAGCTACCGGTAGGACGCCATTGGGGATATGGACCGACACGGGGTGGGCGTGGTGTTTCAACATCTGCTCAAGAACAAAATGCAGCACCCGGCCCAGCGGCGTGGTCGGTGCGGGTCCCAAATCCACACCCCGGGGATCGGGAGGCGGCGTGGTTTTTCGGGGCTTTTCTTTTTCAGTCGCCTGATCATCGGCCGGTGGTGCTTCAATGACCTCTTCGAACAGGTCCTTACCTGCTCCGCAAACCGGGCACTTATCAGGTGGCTCATCGCCTTCATGCACATATCCGCAAACACCACATCGCCATTTTTTCATATCAATCCCATCCTTTTAATGCATTCAGGTAATTGTCAATTGAAATGAAATCCTGTGCGGTCCATTCAGGCCCGACACGCGCTCTACTGTGCTGAAGTTTCAGTCATTTTGCAAGGGAAAAAGACAAGGCAAGCGTGTCAGGCCGCCGGTGGCGGGGGGGGCACCTGAAGCTTTATATCGAATTCAGGATATAGTTTCTGCGAACACTCCGGGCAAATGCTGTGGCTGAACTCTGCTTTGGAATGCTCGGCAATATAGGCTTCGATCTGGTTCCAGTATCCTTTGTCATCCCTGATTTTTTTGCAGCTGGCGCAAATGGGCAGCAAGCCGCTGAGGATGTTCAGCCGGGTCCGGGCACGGCTCTTCTGCAGTTCGTAAGTGAAAGCGAGAAAGTAGACAATCATATAGGAAACGAAAAAGCGCAGCAGGAACTCCGGCGTATAGCTGGTCAGCATGAGCCCGTTAAAGGGTGGGACCAGCAGGAGCATGGACACGCCTATCAGGGCTAAGGATGCCAGTGAGCCCCACAGGGGGCCAACCAGCAGAAGTGCCACCATGGGGCAACAATAGTGCCAGAGGGGACCGCAGTTTTGAATGCCCCCGGTAATGAAATTGATCAGAAAAACCGGCAGCGTAAAGAACACGGCCACCTTGAACCCGCGCTGGTGGTTTTTGGTAATGCGGATATACTCGCGAACGCCGATCAACAACGCACAGCCGGCTAGCAGGATAAGGGCCATCAGATAGGCGCCCCGGGCGGCATGGAATATGGCAAAAGAAATGGCGGTAATGAGGAAGACCAGGAGGAAAACGTTGTACATCAGGATGCGGACCAGTACCTCGTTATCCGCCTCGCGTGGAAATTCACAGTAGAAAATGTCATGTAACCATTGTTTCATCAGTCAGCCTGTACCAGCAGCCGATGTTCAGCCGTCGTCCGAATCCGTTTATCCAACCGGTACCTCAACGGGGGGCAGGCAGAGGTGAGCCTGCATCCATCATTTCGAAGGATAACCAGTCGACATAACAACCATTATAGAGCATAACTGGAATAACGCAAGCCAAGTGGACCGCACAAGGGATGCCCGCAATCTCAACCGCGATCGCTGACCTGGGCTTCCAACGGTTGGCGGTGGACATCCAGACCACGTAGCTGCCGGCCGGCGAACAGGCACAAGATGCCGAAACCGATAATGAAGGCCCAGGGGAACCAGTTGAACGTGGCCATGAAGGTCAGGTTTTCAACCTGGAACGCCGATTGATCAGGATAACTTTTTACAATGCCGGGCCTCGTCCATGCCACCAGCAGGGAGTAAAGCAGGCCGATGAGCCCGTAAGAAAGGTTGTAGGACAATCCCTTGAAGCTCAACACGGTGGCCCGCTGAGCTGAGTCTGTAATGTGGTTCAGGTAATGGCTGACGAAAAAGCCGGTCATGTACATGCCGCTGAAGAGGATGATGGCCGGAAGCAATCCGGCCAGTGGTACAAAGAAGGCCATACCGACGAGACCGACGAGATTGACGCCGGCCAGGACCACTAAATTGTAGCGGGGGCTGTTGCGTTCCGTCATCCGCAAGGCAATGCGCGGGATGATGAGGCCGAGAACCGCGATACCCGATCCGATCAGGCCGAAAACGGCCTCCGGCACCTGGATTACCCGATAATACTGGCTGGACAGGGTAATCACCATGCGGGCGATGCTGTCAAAAAGAAACCCGGAACAGATAATGACCAGGGCAAAAGGCGTCTTTAGTATCCACCGCCCGGCCCGGAGTGTCATGGCAAAGGCTTCGCGTGCGGGGACACCATTTTTTTTACCGGGGTGGTTTTCTCCTTTATCCAGGCCGTTTCCGCCCTCCTCCATCCTTAGAGCTGCCGCCAGGGTCAGAAGCGCCATGCCCAGGGTCAAATAGAGTGGCAGGCGCAAAGTGGTATCTCGGGTAAATAGCATATCAAGCCCCAGCCAGTCGGCTGCTTGTTGCATAAACGCCGGGTCATAGACGACGGCCCCCAGGGTCATGGCCACAGTAAAGCCGATCGACTGCAGGCGGATCGATGTGGCCAGGACCCGGCCCCACTGGGCTTGCAGACCGGCGGCTTTGAGCGCATCGTAAGCAATGGCCTCGTCCGCGCCGCTAGCAGATGCTTCCGCCAATCCACTTAAAATCCTGTTCAGGACGAACACGCCGAACAGCAGCCCTGGATTCTGCCGGGGCACCAGGCAAAGCAGGAGAATTTCGACGACCATAACTGCGCCGGCCCAGACCATCAGTTTGCGACGTCCCAGAATATCGGCCAGGGCTCCGGACGGTACCTCAGCCAGCACAATGGTCGCCGCCCAGATGGCATTCAAAAGGGCAAATTGAGCCATCGTCAAACCGAAGTCCAGAAACAAAATGGTGAAGACCGGATAATAGAAACGGGCGTTGAAAAACACCTTGAAGGCAATAAAAAGACGTACGTTTCTGATGGCGTACGGCGAGACTGGGGCTGCATCCTTGTCCATAAGCAGGCCGGTGTTTCCTTTCAAACCGTTGTTAATGGCTTTTCAAGCCGCGTGTCCGGGCGCCAGGGTTTGAGCAGCTCCCGGAAATTACGGGCAGATTAATGCTGATGGGCGCATGTGACAAAAGTGACCAAATTGCATTGTCGTGGGTCATCAGTGATAATCAACCGTTAGAACACCCTAATCTTAGGATATGTCAACGTAATTTCAATTTAGGCACTGTACTCCGGTTGGCAAGTTCCAATCTGAAGATTCCAACACGACCCATTCGACTAGGCATAAGACCCACTAAAAATTTAAAGAGTCATTGCGAGACCAACGGCCCGGTTGTATATTATAAATTCAACTTTCAGGTTTCATGAAAGTTTGGGCCCGATTCCGATTTGGGCTGAAACCCAAAAGTTGAATCATAAAATTCATTCAACCTCACGGGAGGAGATATGAGTTCCGAACAGATCTTCATCGATGCCCTGGAATACGAAAATCGCATCCGGGACATGTATTTTGAGGCTGTGGATAAAGTGGACGATCAACGCGGGAAGGACCTATTCAAAGCACTCGGCGAGGACGAGCAATCGCACGTGGACTTTCTCGAATACAGCCTGGCAACCCTTAAATCAGGGGGTACGATTGACATAGACCGTCTTCAGACGGCCATTCCCGCCAAGGATCGGATAGCCGCCCATGTATCAAGCCTGACCGACCGCATACCCGCACAAATGCTGGGCAATATCAAGCGCCTGCTCAACAGCGCGCTCACAATCGAGGTGGAAACCAGTGAGTTTTACCGTCAGGCCGTCGAGCAAACCAGCGGCGAAATTCAGGCTGTCTTCGAAAAATTCCTGGAGATTGAGGAACGCCACGTAGAGGCTGTTCAAGTAGAATTGGACTACGCCACTAAGAGTGGATTCTGGTTTAACTTCATGGAAGTCGATCTGGAAGATTAGAAACCATCTCAAAAAATTCTTTCGGCCCAATCTCGGCGTTGGGCGCTCAGAATGAATCCTCAAAATACCAGATCTATTTACCACGATAGGTATTGGCTGCGCTGGCACCTCTGGCTTACGACCCACCTTTGTGGAATATATCCAGCGGGAAGTCCCGCAACGCGGGGCTCCTCGCGGCCGCCGCACCTTGGACCAAAATCTGTTTTTTGAGATAGCTTCTATACGTTATCTTCGTAAGACTCGAAACCACCGGTAAACGTTCAATAGCCCCATCAAGGCATTGGCCACATAGGTCAAAGCGCAGGCCATCAGGATACGGCGGGCTGCGGGCAGATCCTCCTCAGGCAGGTACTTTCCCGAAGCCAGCAAGGGCAGGGCACGCTTAAAGCTTGCATCGAACTCGGTCGGCAGGGTTAAAAAGTGGATCAGCACCGGGATGCAGAGGGTTGCCAGGCCGCCCAGAAACATCAGCAGACCCGCAGCCGGCACCCTGGTAATGACGGTGAGTATCGGCACCACCATGATGATGCCCGCGCCTATTTTTTCCATTCGGGCGGCCGATCGGATCATGCGGGTACGCGCCTTGAGCGGTGTAAACCCGGTATGATCCTGGATAGCGTGCCCGACTTCGTGGGCGGCCACTACCACGGCGGTAAGGGTCCGCCGACCGCAGTGGCCCTTGGTCAGCCAGATCATTTTCTTTTCTGGGTCATAGTGGTCCCCGATGAGCGTCTCCTGGACGTCAACGCTCTCAATGCCGGTATCAGCCAGGAGCAGACGCGCCAGTTCGAACCCGTTACCCGAAAAATATTCATTACGATTATGGCGCCGCAAAACCCTAGCGGCCCACAAACTGGGGCCGAATAAAACGGTAATGGTAAGTATCGCGATGAAAATAACCATATCTAATGCTGTTGAAACTGGTGATTATAAAACTTAAAACAGTTGTATACCCGCAGGAGGTAATTTGTTATACTCCATCTATCAGGCTTAAAGGTAAGTCCTAATTCCAGCCGGTAAAGAGTGACCGTATTCCGGCTCATACCGCATCCATTCGAAATTCTTCCTGTAAGGGCACGCATCATCAAATCGATGAAGCGTACTATTTGATTGAACCACGCCAGCTGATATTCTTTTAAGGAGTCGACCATTGGAATCAGTAGAGGGCCATCTTGAGATTCTGGACCGGGGTTTTGGTTTCCTGCGATCCATTGAAAAAAACTTTCAACCCAATTCCGATGATACGTTCGTACCCGCACCGCTGATTCAAAAATTCAATCTGCCCGAGGGTGGGTATATCGAGGGTAGCGGTGTTCCCGGCGACGGCAAGAACCGCAATCTCAAACTGGCCCAGATAGACACCATCTGTGGATTGACCCCGGCGGCGTTTGACCGTCTAGAATCGCTGCACGCGCATACCAGTATCGATCCGCTGGAAAAATTCCAATTGGCCAAGGATGCCCAAGATGTCACCGGCAAGGCCCTCGACATGGTCGTCCCTATGGGGCGCGGCCAGCGCGGGTTAATCATTTCACCGCCAAAATCGGGAAAAACCACCCTGCTGAAACATATTGCGTCCTCCATTATGGCCAACCACCCGGATGCCGCTGTTTTTATTCTCCTGGTGGATGAGCGCCCCGAAGAGGTGACTGATTTCAAACGGGGACTCAAAGAGGCCCATGTTCTCTTTTCTTCGTCCGACCAGAGTGTCTCCCAGCATATGCGTATCACGCGTATCGCCATGAACACCGCCATCCGGGTAGCGGAAACCGGTCGGGACGCCGTCGTTCTCATCGATTCGCTGACCCGGATGTCCAGGGCATTCAATACCGAAACCAGAAGCCATGGCCGAACCATGAGCGGAGGCTTGGCAGCCAATGCCCTGGAGATTCCCCGGCGCATTTTCGGAGCCGCACGCAACATCGAAAACGGCGGCTCCTTGACGGTCATCGCCACCATCCTGGTTGATACCGGCAGTCGCATGGATGATATTATTTACCAGGAGTTTAAGGGGACAGGCAATCTGGACCTGGTGCTCAGCCGTAAATGCGCCGAGCAGCGTTTGTGGCCGGCCATAGATATCAACCAGTCCGGCACTCGTAAAGAGCACCTCCTGCTTGAAAAGGCGGTGCTGGCTGACATTATCGAAATTCGCCGAAAACTGGCCGGGCAGGATGAAGTGGCCGCCCTGACGACCTTTTTAGACCACCTCTAAGGCTGCCGCAGGACGGGGCGCGTTTGAAACCGCCGCTAAAGTTCCTCCGGTTCCGCCCATATTATGTGTTTCTTGTTGATGAACAGCGTTTTGTCCTGCACATCCCGGGAAACGGCATTTACCATGACCAGAAACGGCGACTCGCTTTTGGTAAATACGTCCGACATCCGCCCGTCGGCGGGAATGTAGATCTTACCCTGAATCGTGGCACCATCTACCGTCATGATGGTGATCGTTTGGTACTGCGCCTGGTCGTTTTCTGTCATAATGCTCTCCCCCTTAGTGAAGTATATAAAATACGCTAAGGCGTGACCTGTTTAGAATCAAGAATCAATTCACGCAGTGCTGTTTGTAACTTCCTGGTAATGGCACCGGGCTCTCCATCCCCTACGGTTATGTCATCCACCTGCACAATGGGCATCACCTGGGTAGTGGTTCCCCAGAGCATGCACTCATCAGCGTCCTGCAGCCGGGCGACCTGAACCGGGTACCTCTCGACCGGGATGTTCAGCTGAGTGCATAATTCCAGCACCGCATTGCGGGTAATGCCCGGTAAAATGTAGTGACTCTCCGGATGGGTGACGACCTTTCCCTCATACACTGCGCCAAAACTGGTATAGGACCCTTCGGTAACAGCCCCGTCTCTTACAAACAAAACATCCTTGGCCCCTTTCTCCCGGGCTGTTTGCGCAGCCAGGATGTTGGGCAGCAGGTTTACGGATTTTATATCGCAGCGCAGCCAGCGGTTGTCCGGGGTCATGACAACCCGGACCCCCTGCTCCAGCTCTTGATCGGGTGACTCGAAGGCGGCGGCGTATGCGTATACGGTAACAGGTGTCTGCGGATCCGGGAAAGGATGACTGCGCGGTGCGGCCCCCCGGGTCACCTGGATGTACATGACCGCCCAACCCTGGTCAAGCCCGTTCTCGCGCAGCAAGGTTTCCGGCACACGGCTCAACACATCCATGTCCGGCGGTTGAATGCGCAGCTCCTCCATACTGCGCATAAGCCGTTCAAAATGCTCAGCGGCCTTGAACTGGCGCCCGTCATAGGCACAGATGACTTCATAAACACCATCGCCAAATAAAAAACCCCGATCATCGGGAGATAGATGGACCTCTTCCTTGGGCTTGTATTCACCATTGAAATAAACTGTCATTTACACTCCTGAAGATGTCCCTGCGTTCTATTTCTCTTTAAGTAGGAAATTGATAATCACGGCCCCAATGGCCATCAGGATAATGATCCCAACAGCAATCAGGAAAAACCAGTGCTCTCCCCGAACAATAGCCGCGCGTCCTTTGAGCGTCTCCCCGTAAACCGTATACCTGTCAAGGTTACGAATGATATGGTCGGAAATGAAGGGTAGTTTGAATTTCAAACTACGGGTAAACAAACCCGCAAAACCGACCAGGGCCACCGGGGCGGCACATATCCAAAAAGTGATGGTTACCAGACTTGTTTTCTGTTTCATATCGATTTAGGCGGCCTGCAAGTAAGCACCTGTCGAAACCGGTTGTTGCTAGGTAGGGTCGGAAGTGTCGATGAGCTCTTCCAGCGGCCGATTAATAGTATTCTGGATCGTCTCGGGGTAGCCTTTTTCCATGCTGAAATGAACATCCGTTCGGAAGATGGTCTCCAAGGCGACTTCTTCGCCCCGGCGTTCGCCCATAACGGCATCGAGCAACACCCCCCTGCTGATAAACAGGTGGCAGGGGTCCACACCTTCCGCCTCAACCGTAACCGTACAATTTTGCCCTTCCAACATGACCATTTCCAGGAAATTGAGCAGGGAAATGGAGGCTTTTTCCTTGCGGGGCGTTTCGCCGGCCAGTGCCCTATGTATGTCGCTGACCAGATCCGGAATGGTCAGCGGCTTGTGGTAGAATTTCACACGGTCTTCAGGCAACTTGGATTTCAATCGCGAGGTGCCATAAGCCGTCATCACAAAGATAGGCAGTGACGGGAAGAAAACATTCAAATAGGCAATAACCATCAAACCATTGAGCCTGGGCATATTGATATCCGTAATAACCAAGTTAATTTTCTCAGCTTCCAGAATATCAATCGCTACCTGACCATCTTCCGCCTCAAAAATGCGCAACTCTTCGCTGGCTTTTTCCAGGGCAACTGAAATCAACTTGCGCAGAACGCGATCATCGTCGGCAATCAGCACGCTTTTCATAGACCCCCCGAGGTTGACGGTGGCGGTAAATTTGCCTGCTGAAGCGTATAGCTACTAACTGATTGCTATCACTACATTAAGATCTTTTCAAGAATTTGTTGAAAGCGCCTACAGATGACGGCTATGATCCGCAGTATTCCCGGCATGGTGCCGCAATGCATGGCGGGCCGGCAATCCGGTAATCCTTGGGACTCTCCGCCTCGACTCCGGTCGCCGGCCCCAGCATCTGCGGTACCGATACCCGGGCAGGTTATTGCCCTGCCGGTGATTGCGGACTGCAATTGGGAGACCACTTCATGGCGGTGCGCCGCTTCAGCCATTCCAACCATGTGGTTGGCTTTCTATTTTCCGGAAACTGGCTTTCGAAAAGCAATTCACTTGCGTCTATTTCCGCAAACAGTTCCCGTAAATCCCGATACTCGAGAAATAAATACACCCGATGCTCATAATCAGCCCTTTCATAGTCTTTTAGAAGTTGATCAGTACTTGGTTGCATACGTGCCTCCTTTCAAACCCGCTGATTCGAAACCTATCCGACGGGACATCTCTCCATGAGGTATGCCTGGACAAGTTCCACAATCTCAGGGTCGTTCAATAAACGTTTATGGCCCAGACCCGTAGTCGTGTGCAGGACCATTTGATTGAGTCCTTCTGAAATTTTGCGAGACTCCGCATAAGGTGTAATGTGATCATCCCGGTCGTGGATGATAAGCACCCGGGATGTAATCCGCCGGGCCAGTCGGTGCGGGCTGTGTCGCAACAGGCTGTAGCCGTATTGCCGCTCCAGATCCTGTATCAATTTTTTAGAGACAGGCAGAGGAATGCCGTGCCGGCGGAAAGTCTGACGCAATATTTTACCGGGCTGGAGGGCCGGGGCTAGAAGCACTGCCTCAATCTCGGTCTCGCGTTCAGCCAGGTGCTTAATAACAGCCGCTGCGCCCAATGAGTGGGCCACAATCCCCTTAATGTCAGGTACCACCGCCTGTTTGAAAAAGGCCGTTATGGTATCTGCCATTTCAAAAAAGTTGGTCTGCCGCCCCTGGGATTTACCATGGGCCGGGGCATCATAGGTGACGATACGGTATCCGTTGTCCAGGAGAGTCCTAAAATAGCGGCCAAAATGAATCCCGCGGCTGTTCCATCCGTGTACGAAAAGAATCCCTGGCCCGCGGCCCCACTGCCACCCATAAATTGTCTTGCCGTGCACCTGGAATTGAAAGCGGCGGCCTTTGTTTAAAAACCGCCTGCCATGTGCACCTATCTTGCGGTTGCTCGGAGCAAAAAAATTTCTTTTGACAAGGCTCCCGGTCAGCCCCGGCGCCATCCGGCCCATCAGCGCAAACAAATGGGGGCAGCGATAGTCACCGCGCCCCATATCACGAACGTTCGTGCTTTTATCGAGAGCTGATATTACCTGACTGGTCATTTTATCCTCCTGTTCTTTGTTGGCCCTGGGGATATGCCTGCTGGACGGTTCTACATATAGTCTTCCAGCAGGCGGTTGAGTGCAGTTTCCTGGTAGTTCCGGGTTTCTTTGTCCTGCAGCAGTTCGTGGTAAAGATGAAACCCTAAAAGCAGGGAGTATAGATCAAAGGCAAACTGGTCGCAATCGATGTCCTGCCGCAATTCGCCTTCCCGCATGGCGGATTGGCAGAGCCGCTTAAGGCTATCCAGCCACTGTTCCTGCTGGGCGAGCAAGGCATCGCGGACCTTGCCGGGACGGTTGCTGAAGTCTGTACTGGCGGTCACAAAGATACAGCCGCCGGTTAGTCTTCCAGTCCACTTCACCCAGTTGTCAACCAATTGTCGGATGCGGCCGACGCCGGCTTTGGTTCGCAGGGCCGGAACGATAACCCCATCTGCAAAAAGTTCACCGGCAAAATGCAAAATTTCTATCTGCAGGTTTTCTTTGGATTTGAAGTGGGCAAACAGGCCACTCTTGGACATACCGGTGGCCTTGGCCAGTTCACCGATGGTGACACTTTCCAAGCCCACGCGACTGGCCATGTCCAAACCCGTTTCAAGAATGAATTGTTTGGTATCTGCGCCTTTTGTCATGACCGAAAAATAGCACGATCGTTCGTGCCTGTCAAGTCGTTTTTTTCTTACTTGTTTTCCGTAGACATGGAGCCACTGCATAACGTGCCGTTTTGTTTGCTTAAAGCAATTGGCGGACCTAATTTCACGTTTCCAGATAGACCGATAGTTGTTTGTGGAGGTCTTCCGATATGACGATGGATCTGTTTTTCTGATAATCAAAGCAGACCTGCACCGACTCCCCGGTGGCAAACGTGATGGCAGGATCAGCCGCATCCACAAGTTGGTAGTGACATTTGAAACTCTTACCGCCGATCTCTTTGACCCACATCTTGAGTTCCAGGGTGTCGTCCATGGTAACCGGGCGAATGAAGTCGCAACTTACATGCGCCAGGATGAAAGCAAAACCGGGGAACTTATCCTTTTGGGCCTCGGAATAAAAAAATTTCAGGCGCCCATACTCAAAATAAGTGAAATACACCGCGTTGTTGACGTGACCCATGGCGTCCACATCCCGAAACCGAAGGTCAATATGCGTCGAAAATACCTCAAAACCAGCCATTTTTTCCTCTTCAATCCAATTCGTGGCTACCAACCAGGCTGCCGTCAGCTTGAACCAGGCCCGCGGCCTTGCCGACCCAAATCTTTAACGCCCTGATATCATACAGATTAGTAAAGGTCAACGTCTCGACTATAAAACTCCCCGATGCGGGGTGAAAATTGGAGCCTGCATTCAACGTTTAAGTGCAACACTCGGCTTTAAAGGCTTCGGCCGGTGTTTTAAAATTTAGACACTTTTTAGGGCGATTGTTAAGCCATTTTTCGATCTTTTTCAATTGATGTGGAG
>Ga0126334_10000036_pt1 | contig 53507 bp, 47 predicted proteins | sample InaspJWI49metaG_FD_94491 | JGI IMG/M metagenome (GOLD analysis project Ga0126334, IMG submission 94491) | Marine gutless worms symbiont microbial communities from Oahu, Hawaii - Inanidrilus sp. 2 OAHU.JWI-49 metaG | ecosystem: Host-associated > Annelida > Digestive system > Unclassified...
AAAGTGTTACCCATGTCCTTGAACTTTTTGTTACCGAAGTTCTTGACTTGTAGAGCCCATAAGACGCGGCCCTGCGGGCTGCCCTGCGCTTCTCGGAAAGGGCGCGCTCAGCACAACTCGCTACGCTCAGACACGCACTTCGCTCCTTCGCCCTTTCCTGCGATGCTCGGCGCGTCCCAAAGGGGAAAGTCAAAACTATCTAGACGCCTATATGAACTAAATAGACGTTTCGTCAAAATTGTTTCGCTTGGCCGCCGGTTCGGCCCTGGAGGTAACTTTGAAGCAAATCGTCAGTATCAGTTTGGGATCGAGTGATCATGATTATGAGTTTGAGACCGAGTTTCTGGGGCAGGAATTCAACGTTATCCGCCTCGGTACCGACGGCGACATGGAAAAAGCGGCCGAAATGCTGCTGCGCTGGGACAAAGAGGCGGATGCCATTGGCCTGGGATGCGTTAAGTTCCCCTATGGCTTCGGCCCCCGTTATCTTACCCGCAAGCATGTGGACAAACTCCGCAAGCTGGGTTCCCGGATCCAGACCCCCTTTACCCTGGGAAGCGCCCTGCGCGATGTCTCCTTTGAGTGGTCCCTGCGATATATCGAGTATAAATTCGGCAACTATTTTGACGAAGCCCGGGTACTCTTTCTCTCCGGGATGTCCAACTACCGGATTGCCCGGGTCATGTCGGAATTCACCGACAACCTGACCTTTGCCGACCCGGTTCTTGAAAACGGGATCTCCAAGTTCTTGAACTCCCTGGAGGGCTTGAAAAGATACGCTCACAGCGCCCACGAGGTGCTGCAGTGGGTTCCGAGCAAGCGCTTGACCTCGTCGGTAGTGCCCCTGCAGGCCTGGAACGGCTACATACTCAAGAAGGCCATGCAGAAGGCCAACATCATTGTCGTCCCCTCTTATAACTTCTACGATTACCTGGAGGATACCTCCCTGGAGGAGCTGGGGGGTAAAATCATCATCACCTCGACGGCCTATGACGACCGGGTTGAATTCCTGAAAGAGCGGGGTGTCGACGTGATTATCGACCCGACGCCTAAAATTTTGGAACGGGTGGTCGCCCCCAATGTGCTGGAGGCTCTAATTATCGCCGCCCTGGGCAAAAATCGCGATAACATCCGCGCCGATGATCTGCTGGAAATCATCAGCACCCAGAAGATGGACCCGCGGGTGGTCTACCCTTCCGGCAACCCCCGCCGGGTGAACCGGTTTGCCTTCGTGATCCATCCGCTTTCCAAAGAGTTCCTCAAAAAGGACAAAGCCGTGGATTTCATGGCAAGCTTTACCCCTCCGGCCTTTCTCGATGCCGTCGAAAAAGTGATCGCCTATGCGCCGCCGTGGGTCTACTCACGGGTTACCGGCATCAAATCCCCGACCGGTGTGGAAGCCGAGGGGTGGCTGATCACCGTGGGCGGCACACCCAAGCAGATGCTGGCACACAAGCCTGAATTCACCTACAAGCGCCTGCTCCAGGCCGCGCGCATGGCCAAGCGCATGGGTGCCCAGATTATGGGCCTGGGCGCCTTTACCAAGGTGGTGGGCGACGCCGGGGTCACCGTGGCCAAAAAGGCCCACCTGCCCATTACCACCGGCAACAGCTATTCCGCTTCCGGAGCCCTGTGGGCCGCGGCCGACGCTGTCCGGCGCATGGGATTGATCAAGGTGGAAAAAGGCAAGAAGATCGCCGGTAAAACCATGGTTCTGGGGGCCACCGGCGCCATCGGATCGGTGTGTGCCCGCCTGCTGGCCAAAGCGTTTGACGAGGTATATCTGGTAGGCCGCAATACGGCCAAACTGCTGGCCATGAAAGAGTCCATCCTGAAAGAAACACCGGGGGTTTTCATTAAGGTGACCACCAAGCCGGACAGGTTCGTGGCGGAAATGGATGTTATCGTGACCGCCACCTCCGGCGCCGGTAAAAAGGTCCTGGACATTACCAATGTCAAACCCGGCTGCGTCATTACCGATGTGGCCCGGCCCCTGGATCTGTCGCCGGAAGATGTTGCCAAGCGCCCGGATGTCCTGGTCATCGAATCAGGCGAGATCGAACTGCCCGGCAACCCGGAAATGGGGAACATCGGCCTGCCGCACAAGGTGGCCTACGCCTGCCTGGCCGAAACCATCGTCCTGGCCCTGGAGGGCCGTTTTGAAATTTTTACCATCGGCCGGGACACCGAGTGGGAAAAAGTCAGGGAAATTTACAAGTTGGGACTCAAGCACGGCATGAAGCTGGCAGCCATCTCCGGGGTCAACGGCGTTTTCACGGATGAAGACATCGCCGAGGTGAAACGGCTGGCGTTGGAAGCGCGCGCTGCCCAAGGGCAGAAGTCGGACGGCTGAAGGAAAAAGGCAGGGTTCGAGGGGTCAAGGGTTCAAGGGTAAAAAACAAACTCCCTGAGGCCGGCAACCCGGGGTCGGGAGTAGGAAAAGCTCCTCTCCCTTGACGGGAGGGGTTGGGGGAGGGTGAAGCCCCAGATAAAAGGAAAGCCGCAAGAAATCATCAAGGAGCCGGTAGGCGTTCGTGAAACAGATCATCAATATCAGCCTGGGGCCAGGCAATGACGATTATGAAATCGATGTAGAATTCCAGGGGCAGAAATTTGCCATCCAGCGCATCGGGGTGGACGGCGACCTGGATCAGGCGTCGGAGCTTATGCTGACCTGGAACAAAAAAGCCGATGCCATCGGGCTGAGCGGCATTCAGTTCCCTTACACCATCGGTTCGCGCAAAATGCCGGACCGCCGGACAGCCCGCTTGCTGAAAGAGGCCCGGCAGCTGAGCACGCCCGTCACCGTGGGCAGCCTCCTGCGGGATGTCAGCCACGAGTGGTCCCTGCGGCACACCCATTTTATATTTGGCGGCAACTACTTTACCAATGCCCGGGTGCTCTTTTTCTCTGGTATGACCAACTCCAAGATCGCCCGCGTCATGCAGGAATACACACAGAATCTACAATTTGCCGACCCCCTGCTGGAAGAGGGCGTTCCCAGGCTAATGAGCTCTTACAACATACTCGAACTCTACGCCGGCCGGGTAAAGGGCGCCCTGAAGTGGGTCCCGGGACGAAGCATGTTCACCGGGGCCGGACCGGTAAAAAAGGCCGCAGACTTCCTGCTGCAGCGCGCGGTTGAAAAAGCCCAGGTTCTCGTGGTGCCGTATTACGGCTTCTACCGCTACCTTGATAAATTCAGCGCTGCCGACCTGCGCGGCAAGATCATCATCACAACCACCGCGTATGCAGACCGGGTCGCATACCTCAAGGAAAAAGAGGTGGGGGTTATCATCGACACGACACCCAAGTTGTTCGACCGGGTGATCGGGGTCAGCGTGCTGGAAGCGCTGTTGATGGCCGCGCTGCAGTTGCCCGATGAAGAAGAAAGCTCCGACGATCTTCTGGAAGTGATCAGCGAGATGGAAATGGAGCCGCGGATTCTCTACCCGGACGGCCAAGAGCACCGGGTGAACCGCTTTGCCTATATTGTCTACCCCTTGAACCAGGCGTTTTTAAAGAAATTAAAGCCGATCGAGGTGGTGTCCGAAGTAGCGCCGGGGGCCATGGACACCGTCGAAAAGGTGATGGCTTACGCGCCCCCTATCGTCTACTCCCCGGTAACCGGCATTACATCGCCAACCGGCGTAAAAGCCGAAGGCTGGCTCATCGGATTGGGCGTAACACCGGAACAGATGCAGGCGCATGGCCCCGAGTTTACCACCAAGCGGCTGCTGATGGCCGCCCGGCTGGCCCGGCGGCTGGGCGCCCAGATCATGGGCATCGGCCTGTTTCCCAAATCCATGAGATCCGCCAGCCTTGAAGTTTCCAAACATGCGGTCCTGCCGATCACTACAGGCAACAGCTATCTGGCTTCGGCGACCCTCTGGGCCGCGGCCGAAGCGGTTCGCCGGATGGGCCTGACCAAAGTGAAGCGTGGCAAAATCCTGAAGGCCCGAACGATGGTCATCGGGGCCACCGGTGCCATTGGGGCGATCTGTTCACGCCTGCTGGCCACCGCCTTCGAAGAGGTTCATATGGTGGGCCGCAATACGGCCAAGCTGCTCGCCCTGCAGGAATCCATGCAGGCCGAAACCAGGGATGTCGAGCTGCATGTCTCTACCCGAGCGGACACACATCTGGGTGATATGGACGTGGTCATTGCCGCCAGCGGCGGGGCCGCCAATGTTTTGGACATCATGCGGCTGAAGCCGGGCTGCGTGGTCACCGACCTTACCCTGCCCTCGGTCTTTACAGCCGACCAAATTGTCAAACGGCCCGATGTGCTGGTGATCCGCAGCGGCGAGATCCTACTGCCGGGCAATGATATCGAAATGAAGGACATCGGCCTGCCGCCAGATGTGGTCTACGCCGGGCTGGCCGAGACCATCATCCTGGCCCTGGAGGGCCGCTTTGAGACCTATACGGTGGGCAGCGAGCCCCAGTGGGAAAAGGTAAAAGAGATTTACCGCCTGGGTCTCAAACACGGCATGCAGCTGGCGTCGATTTCAAGGGTCAATGGTGTGGTGAGTGACGATGAAATTGCACGGGTCCGCAAAGCAGCGCTGAAGGAGCTTAAGAAACGGTAAACCCCGGAGATCAGACGTCAGATATCAGAGGTCGGAAATAGTGCCTCCTCCCCCTCGACGGGGGAGGCCGGGTGGGGGTGATGATGAGGCGGCCTCGAAGTCATTCAACATACCTACTTGACGGCTGGTTCACCCTCCCCCTGCCCCTCCCGTCAAGGGAGGGGAGTTTTCCCAGACGCCTTACTCCTTGCCTTTCCGACCTCCGGCGTCAGGCCTCCGATCTCAATCTTTAGCCTTTCCCCTCGGGCCCTTGACCCCTCGACCCCTCGAATCCTGCCGTTTTTCCTTGTTGTAGAAGTGAAAATGCGGTATAACGCATTGCGTTATTTGGGTCATTGACAGCGAACACAGACCTCTTCCCCGAGACAGCGGAGCCGGAACATGGGAATCACAATCGTTCAGAAAAGCAACCTGGAAAAACCCAAACGCAATCCGAAAATCGCCCTGGTTCTCTCGGGTGGCGCCGTCTCCGGCGGGGCTTTTAAAATTGGTGGTCTACGCGCCCTGGACCGTTTCATGGTCAACCGGGATGTTCGCGACTTCGACATGTTCGTGGGCATTAGCGCCGGTTCGGTTATCGCCGCCTACCTGGCCAACAATGTGTCGGTAGAAGACATCCACACGAGCATGATCGAACGGAAAGGCCCCTTGTCGGCCGTCAAACCTTTCGAGTTCTACTCGCTCAACAAGGCGGACATCGTAAAAACGCCCCTGCACATCCTGGCGGACCTGGCGTCAATCACATCCCGAAAAATTTTCGGCTTTGTCAGCGCCAACAATGTCTTTCGCAAGCAATTTCGACAGCAGTTGTATGCGTTTGCGACCAACCCCAGTACCACCGGCCTTGAAAAATTCACATCCTATTGTTTTGAGCGCAAGGAACTGGCCGTCAATCACCCGTCGCTGCCCTGGCACTACCTGCCCAACGGCCTCTTCAAAACAGACCGTATCGAGCAGGCAACACGCCGGAATTTTGAAAAAAACGCCCTTTGCAACAACTTCAACGAATTGTTTCGCAAAACGGGCAAGGAATTGTACATCGTCGCCATGCATCTGGACAAAGCGCAGCGGGCTATTTTCGGTCACGACCAGGACAACACCATCGCGGTTACGAAAGCCATGCAGGCGTCGATCGCGTTCCCGCTTTTCTTTAAACCGGTCTCAATCGATGGGGCCGATTATATCGACGGCGCCGTCATCAAGACAACCAGCATGGATATTGCCATTGAAAAGGGGGCCGACCTGGTCATCTGCTACAATCCCTTTCGGCCCTTCAACCACGAATCCTTTGATCAAAACAATCCGGATGGCCGTAAACGCATCAGCATCGCGCGGGATGGCATTGCCGCCGTGATCAACCAGGTAATGCGTACAATGCTGCACACGCGCCTGATGCACGGGATAAGGCACTATCGCAACAATCCGGATTTCAAGGGTGATATCATCCTGATCGAACCTACCGAACATGACGACCGTTTTTTTGACATGAATCCCTTTTCTATAAACGACCGCCGCAAGGCCTCTACCCGGGGTTTTGAATCGGTGAGCAATTCCCTCCGCAAAAACGAGGCCGTTTTGAAAAAGATACTCACGGCCTACGGTATTGAAGCCCGAACCGAACTGGCCTGAACACGTCAACCACGCTTCTGTTCGGAATGAAAACAATTATCTCAGGCGGGCAGGCACACACGATGGGTATGAAGGGCTTTTTAATGAAACCGGTGGTACTCAGCCACCTGTCTCAGGCTATCCGGCGGCCTTTGAACGGCAATTCGACCGAATAGAGTTCATCTCACACAAGCCACCTATCTGCGCAGACGAATCAGCCCCTCCTGGGTAACTGAAGCAACCAGATCACCTTTACGGGTATAAATCCGTCCAATATTCAGCCCCCGGGCACCGGAAGCATTGGGACTTTCCATGGCATACAGCAGCCAGTCGTCCATGCGGAACGGCCGATGAAACCACATGGCGTGATCCAGGCTGGCCACCTGCATGTCCGACTCCCAGAAGGTGTGTCCGTGGGGGTAAAGGGCGGTGCCCACCAAACCAAAATCGGAAGCGTAGGCCAGCAGATACTGGTGGACGATCGGATCGTCAGGTAGGCGGTCGATCGCCTTGAACCAAGAGAAACGCTGTGCAGCGCGCTTGTCCGGCGCGAAGGGGTTGATGGGGTCTACGGGCCTGATCTCAATGGGCTTTTTGCACAGGATTTTATTGCGAATCGACGCTGGTATACGGTCGGCAACCCGCATGGCCAACTCCAACTCCGGGGTGACACCGTCGGGACCGGGCACGTCGGGGGCCTGGTTCTGGTGATCGAATCCTTTTTCGACCACCTGAAAAGAGGCGGCGAGGTTGAAAATAGCCCGGCCCCTCTGGACCGCAACCACGCGGCGGGTGGTAAAACTTTTGCCGTCGCGGATACAATCAACATTATAGACAATCGGTTTGAGTGCATCGCCGCTGCGTAAAAAATAGCCGTGCAAACTGTGCGCACCCCGGCCGGCAGGAGCCGTCTGGTAGGCGGCCGACAGCGCCTGCCCCAGAACCTGGCCGCCGAACACCGACCCGAATCCCAGGTCCTGGCTTTGGCCCCGAAAAATGTTCTCTTCGATCTTCTCTAATTTTAGAAGGTTCAATAACTCTTCAAGAACATTTTCCTCAACGCATTCGTTGCTCATGGTAGTATGCCTTTCCAAAGCATGAGATTCACCCATAAGACCTGGCCTCGATTCCCAAAACCAAAACCATGTATCGCGCAGAGACGCAGAGGCGCAGAGCAAATCACAATTTTATCCGGCTTCGCCGGTTAAAACCGAAAACCATTTAGGTCCAAACCATTAAGTGGTTTTGCGCACGACAGTGCGCCCCGGTCCTGATTTCGTTTTCCCGACTGCGCTGGACTGTACATTGATTATCAGTTTAAGGAGGACGCCTCTGCGCCTCTGCGCGAGAATATTGGTTTGAAGGTTTTAGGTACCTGAAAAATTAATCGAATGAAACGATAATCTCATCTTTGGTCTTGCGCCATTTGGGCGGCAAGAGCTCAATGTCTTGTGTGGGATAGCCCACTGCCAGCAAGAGCGGAATCCAGTAGTTGTCCGGAATCTTGAAGGCTTCCCGCACCCCTTCATGGTCGAAACCATCCATCGGGTGGGTCTCCAGGCCCAGGCTGGTAGCCGCGTACATCAATCCCATGGCAAAAAAACCTGTATTTTTAACTGCATAGGCCAAACTGGCCTCAGGACTCCAGGCATAGAGGGATTTGGCCGCATCGAGAAACCAGTCCCGCTGCTCAGGCCCCATGGCCCCACTGTCCAACATTTCCTGCCAGTTCTTTTCCACCGTGGGATGCCCTTCCTGCCAGCCGTCTTTGTCGGCCAATACAATCAGGGTAACCGGGGCTTCCACAACCTTAGGCTGATCCCAGGCCAGGGCCTTGAGCTTTTCCTTGGTTGCGGTATCCCGCAGAACCATCAGGTTCCAGGGCTGCAAATTGAAGCTTGACGGCGCTTTGGCCGCCAGGTCGATCATTTCATCCAACAATTCATCCGTTACATCCCGGTCGGGATCGAAAAAATTGATGGCGCGTCTTTTTTCGATTATCTCCTTGTAGTTCATTTTATTACCTCTTTTTTAAGTTGTTGGTCTGTTGGTTTTTAAAATCATAGCCGCTTGCCCGTGTGGTGTGGCGTCTTTTGAGACTAAAGGGTCCAAGGGGACCAGGTTTCGAGGGTCCGAGTGAAAACCTTAAAACCAAAGATCAAGTGAAAAGCATTGAACCAAAACCTAAATTTCTAAGATTCAATTCCGCTGATATTCAATGCTCGTCGGGTTGACTAACCCTCGGACCCTTGACCCCTTGGGCCCTCGAACCCTTGAGTTTTTATCCCTCCGGTACATCTACCAAGATAAAATCCGAATCCTGGTCAGCATCCAGAACCAGCCTTTCCACACCCTCTATGCGAGCTTGATCCCGCGTCGCCAGCCGATCACCATTCACCTGCAGCTCGCCGGATGTCAGGTAGATAAATACCTTGCGGTCAGCGGCGGTTTGGTGATCAAGCTGACGACCCGCTTCCAGTTGGGAACGGTAAATGGCTGCATCGGTGTGGAAACTGACGGCCCCGTCGTGTCCCTGGCCCGAGGCCAAAGGAAAAAGGACATTTTTAAATTCGGCTTCGGAATACTTTTTTTGTTCATATGAAGGGACCAGCCCGCCTTGATCGGGTAGAATCCAGATCTGGTAAAAGTGCAGCTCCTGGTCCGCTTCGTTGTATTCCGAATGGGTCAAGCCGGTCCCTGCTGACATCCGTTGGACCTCTCCGGCCCGAATAACGCCGCCGTTGCCCATGCTGTCTTTGTGGGATATCTCACCTTTTAAAACAATGGTCACGATCTCCATTTCTTCGTGGGGATGGGTGGGGAAACCGGTCCCGGGTTTGACAATATCATCATTGAAAACGCGCAATTTCCCGTGGCCCATGTTCGTCGGATCGTAATAATTTGAAAATGAAAACAGCCAGTATGTCTGCAGCCAGCCCATATCGGTGAAATGGCGCCGCTCGGCGGGTATAATGCTGGTAGTCATGGTGTCCTCCTGGTAAAAGATTCGGCCGCAGCGGCATTGGCTTTGCCTACTTTCTTTAAAAGCCGGCCCAGAGTTTCCAGTTCCTCAGCCTGAAGAACCGCAAACGTCTTTTCGGCACGCTCCGCATGGAGCGGAAACAGCGCTTGAATGAGATCAAGGCCGCTTTTTGTCAATTTTACCGACATCCGCCGGCGATCCGCGGGATCCTGCTTGCGAACCACCAGCCCCCGTTTCTCGAGGTTATCGATGACCGTGGTCATGTTGCCGCTGGTTTTCAGTATCTTCCGGCCAATGTCCCGCTGGCAAAGCGGGCCCTTGTGATACAAAACTTCCAGCACACCGAACTGGCTGAGGGTCAAACCGGTATCCGCCAGGTGTCGATGCATACGGGTCGTCACCGCATCGACCGCCCGCATCATCTGGGTGTAGGTCTTTAGGATGGTCCGCTGACGATCTGTGGTCCGGGTGTTGGTGTCCATGTTAGCCTCGTTTTATTTAGTTTAACATTAAACTAATTAACATCGATGCATTGTCAAGAGAAGACAGGTAGAAGGTTTAAGGCTGAAGGTCGAAGGAAAGGCAGGAAGTCGAAAAAGAAAGGCGTCTGGGGTCTGAAAAGCTATAAGGTTGAAAGTATAAGGGAAAGAGAAAACAAAGGAGTCAGGGGTCTGGAGTCAGGAGTCAGGAGTCAGAAAAACATGGAGGCCAGAGGTCAGCACAAACTCCCCTCCCTTGACGGGAGGGGCTGGGGGAGGGTGAACCATCCCTCAAGTAGTTATTTTGAATGACTTCGAGGCCGATTCATCAGCACCCCACCCGGCCTCCCCCGTCAAGGGGGAGGAGACGCCTTTACCGCCCCCTGATACCTGACGCCTGAATCCAATGAGAGGCCGTGGGATTAGATCAACTTCTGTAGCACGTTCTCTAGTGTGTGCAAAAAAACATCGGCATCTTTTTGGTTGAAGCACAGCGGTGGTTTGATCTTGATGACATTGTCATCGGGGCCATCGGTCCCCACCAGGATGAATTTATCCTTGAGCCGGTTCTTGACCGCACCGGCCAGGTCGGTGTGCGGCTCGCGGGTCTCAGAATGTTTGACGAACTCGATACCGAGAAAAAGACCTTCGCCCCGTACGTCCCCTATGACCGGAAAGTGCTCTTGCAGATCACGGAGTCCTGATTTCAAATAGTCCCCGGTTTCCCGGGCGCTCTGCTGCAGACCCTCCGCCTCGATGACATCCAGTACCGCCAGTCCCACGGCACAGGCCACCGAGTTACCGCCGAAGGAACTGAAGAACTCCAGGCCGTTTTCAAAAGAACCGGCAATGGCATTGGTAGTTACCACCGCGGCCAGCGGATGCCCGTTGCCCATGGGTTTGCCCAGCAGAACGATGTCCGGGACAACCGCCTGCATTTCAAAACCCCAGAACCAGCGGCCCAGACGACCGAAACCGGTCTGCACCTCATCAGAAATGCAAACAATCCCCTGCTCCCTTAACATTGGGTAGAGCGTTGCCAGGTAGCCATCCGGCAGGGGCACCTGCCCCCCACAGCCGATGATCGGCTCACAAATGAAAGCCGCAGGGTCCCAGCCGCCATCTTTCAGCAGGGTCGCCGCATCGTCCGCGTATCTTTGACCGGCATCACTGCCCCGATGGGACCCGCGATAGGCATCTGGGATAGGGGCCATGAGGACTTGCGCCGGTTTACCCGGTCCACCGGCGTGCTCGAATTTATAGGCGCTGATCTCAATCCCGGTTACCGTGTTGCCGTGATACCCATGCTCCAGGACCATGATCTGTTTTCGGCCGGTATGTATCCGGGCCAGGCGGACAGCCAGGTCAGCCGCTGCGCTACCCGAGTTGACATAGAACACTTTGTTCAGTGGTTCCGGAAACTTGGCGACCAATCTCTCAGAATACGCGTGGAGCTGGTCATACAGATACCGGGTGTTCGTGTTGAGTCGGGCCATCTGGTCCTGCCCGGCCCGCACCACCCGTGGATGGCAATGACCCACATGGGGGATGTTGTTGTAAAGATCCAGATAGGTACTCCCTGAGGCGGCATACATGTATTGAAAGGCCGCTTGTTCCATTTTCAATGGTTCGGCATAGCTGACCGCAAGGGCTTTGCTAAAATAGGTATTGCGGCGGGCCAGCTCCGCGCCGAGGTCGGCTCCGGGTGCCTGCGCAAGTCCGGCGGCCTTTCTGAAAACGGTGGTAACGGCACGGGGATTCAAACGTAGCCATGTTTCCAGCATCTCCCAGGCCGGCTTTTCACTGATGGTAATGTAGGCGCTGTCCGGCTTGAGGGTCTTGGCGTGGGCTGAATTACAGACGCTGGCGCACAATCGGCCGGCCACCAGGCAGTACAGCAGGTCGACTTCAGAGCTATCCAGGGGCAATTCGGCGGTGTAGGCTCGCAGCACATGTTCAGCCCAGGTGAGCGGATCGTCTTTGCCCAGCATGGCGTAGGTGAGGGCGATGGCCACTTCGTTGACCAGGGGGGTATAGCACATATCCCCAAAATCGATGATGCCGGATACCCGCCCCTTATGGGTCAGCAGGTTTTGTTCGTTGGCATCCCCGTGGATGACGCTTCGGCGTAACTTATGGAGCAGAGGTCCCACAACCTGTTTGAACTGCATATAAAAATATTCCACCAGCTTCCTGTGGCGGGAATTTTTGATGTAGCCGATGTGCTCCAGGGGAAGGGCCAAGTGTTGCAGGTCCCATTGATGGGTGCGGGCCTCGATGCCTGGATGACGAAAATCCAGCAAGGCCCGGTCCACATGCGCTGTAAAAGTGCCCAGCGATGTAAACAGTTCCGGCGTCTGGGCCACCTGATCAAAAAATGCCCCTGGTACAAAGGTCAGCAGGCGATGTAATGTCCGGCTGCCATCCGGATTTTCCATAACAGTGAGCAGACGACCCTCCAGGTCCGTCTGCGGGACCGGAAATTCGTAGGGCAGACTCCCGGATAGTCTTAGCAGGACCTGATTTTCCGCCCCGAGAAAGGCCCGCTCCAGGGGTGAATCCGCATTCTGCTTCCAGACAAAGGTCCGACCGTCCGTGGTTTTTACCTTGATATTCAGACTGGCATACCCCTCCAGATCCTGTAATTCAGGAGCTTCTATGCCGTATAGTTCTTTTAGAATTTCTCGTCGGTGCATCTGGGGCCTTTTTCAGAAATGTACGCAGAAATCTGTAAGTTTCCGTTTTTACTTGAAAGGCATAGTACTTGAACCTGCAAGCAGGGTCAAGGCGCTATTGGTATAGAAGATCAAGCACAAATGCCGCTGTTGAATCGGCACCGTTCACCCGGTTTACACCGGAAGTCGGCAAGGCTGTCATGGCCGGAACAAGGGACATCCAGGAACCGTCCGCCAGGGCGGCGGCGGTCACTTTCAGGGATCTCAGGTTGCAGCGGGCAAAGGTTTCCAGCACCGGCGCTTCCCGAAAATCGCTGCGGGACAGGTACCCGAAGGGAACATCGGCCAGGTAGATTTCAGCAAGGGTACTGTAGCCGGCTTTGCCGATGACCGCGTCTGCGGCCCATATGAGGTCCGGATGGTAGATTTCAGATCGAATTGGCAGGCGCACAATCGATCCGGCTCTTTCTACCCGATCGGAGCTGCCCGGAATTACGAGGAAAAATTCCTCCGGCAGACGGCCGGCATTGAATTGCCCGGCTGACGTCGCCGTACCCCCCAAGGTAAGGACTATGAGCTGTTTATCATCCGGCACGCCGAGGGTTTGGCGCAAGACATCGGAAGACATTCGCGCGCGACGACTGATGGGGGCCACGACCAAATCGGGGCTACCGGCCGCGCAAACCGGCTCGGTCTGCACATGATAATCGGCCCGGGCAAAAAGGGCCTCCAGGTAGTCTATGTGCGGCTTCAGCGAAGATAGATAGTCACTGTAGCCGGCATAGATCCAGTCCCAGGTAAAATTCTCAACCAGGAGCGACGGCAGCCCAGCCTGGCGGGCAACGGCAATGCCAAGGGGCGCAATATCACTGATTACCAGGCGGCAGTCCAGTTTGCGCAACTTATCAGCGGAGGCATGCACCATTTTTTCATCCAGAGGGTAGAAAGCATCCAGAGCGGCAATCGTGGCGGGCAGATTTCCTTCCAGGGGGGTGCTTTGTACCAGCCCCACGTCGGTTTGTAGAGCGTGGTAACGAAATGGCCCGGACAGGCAATCATCAAAAAACCAGTGCGGAACGGTGGAAAATATTTCAAACCGCATAGCCGGTTGGGCCTTATGCGCGGCATCCATGACCGCGGCAGCCCGGGCAGCGTGCCCCAGCCCGTGGGCGGAAATGAAATAGGCAATTGCAGGCTGTGAAACGGTTTTCATATATTCAGCAAGGCTGAGCTGATTGTATCGATTTCTGGAAAATCGACGTCCAGGGGCTCGCCCCTCAGGTTTCGCCGAAAAACAGCTTCGCTGTCAGGCAGGCTCCCGATAATGAAAGCACCATCGAGGGCCCCGGTAATTTCCTTCTTCAGGTCCGGGGTCGTGCGATTGAGAATAACGCTCACCGGCAAGCCGGCCTCACGGGCCAGACCGGTAACTCTCTGAGCCATCATGATGGATTCATAGGAGGGGTCCACCACGTTGATAATGTGGTCGCACTGGCCATCCAACCCCCGCCCGAAATGCTCCACCCCGGCGGCGGCATCCACAATGACCAGATCATGCGGCTCAAGTTTCAGCGCGCCGAAAAGCATTCGGAAAAGCCGACCCATGGGACAAGCGCAGCCTTCGCCGAAATGGTGGATTTTGCCTACGGACATAATCCTGACCCCGGCCGCGTCAGCCACACAATCCCCGGGCAGGTCCGCGACCCGCAGGTCCCGGGGAAATAATGCCGGCGGACCGCCCAGGCCGCTTCCCGGGGCCGTCCTTGCTCGTAAGCCCTTTTTACCCCCCAGACTATCGAGGAGTGGCTGCGGCATATCCACACCCAGCATTCGGTACAAGCCGATATTGGACTCGTCCGCATCCACCAGCAACACCTGCCGACCCTGTCGGTGCAGGGACCTGGCCAGCAGAGCCGCCACCGTGCTTTTCCCACATCCCCCTTTCCCACATACCAACATTTTCATCAAGAACTGTCCTTCCTCTTAATTCAGAGAATATCATTTGCTTAGATTGTTCACTAATTAGGTGGATTAACATCTCGAGGCAAGAAAAAAGAACCGACTAATCCCAGATAGATACTGATTTGAAGGAATGATAAAAGGATATTGTCCATCTGGTTGAATAATTAGGTCCTGCGTTTTAAATGGAAATTGGTGGGAAGAGTAACAGGCTAGTGCTGTGTCCATTCATAGGCGGTCGGTTTTGGCTTAGAGCAAGGCATGAGCCTTTATTAAACCGCAGGCGTAGGTGGAACTACGTTGAGGATTTGATAAATGCGAAAACGCAGCTATAAGCCAAAAGATGCCGTCTATTAATGGACACTACCCAATAGCATCTAATAATGAACCCAACATATCTTCTTCAGTTTGAATCGTTTTGAGGTTGGCTTTGTATCCAATTGTCGTCGGAATGGTCTCAGTGATTTCCTCGACCAGGTCCACATTGGAACGCTCTTTTTCAGCGGTAGGGTCTTCAAGGGCCTCCGGGTTTGGAGGGCCGGGCGTGTCAACTTTCTGGATATCGGCCAGCACGCCGGTGTTTTCTTCAGTGGACAGAACCGCCCGGCTTTTTTTGAAACCGTCAGTATCCGCATTGGCGATATTATCCGCATGCATATCGAGTTTCTTACCGAATGCCCTCACACCAGAAATCGAACTTTGAATGGCCGGCAACATATTGCTCTCCTTTACGTATCGCCCGGAGTGACACACTACAATAACACTCCCAGTAACGTATATCGGCCATTCATTATATTTCTTTAGCTTGGAAGCTGCCTCAGGAAAGCATTTTGGTTCAAGATCAAGGCGGCTGACAGATTTGAACCGGAGGAATACTGGCAGTATTTCGAGGATTTGAATCTGTCACCCAACGCAGATATTGGGCCAAAAGGCTTTTCTGAGGCAGCTTCCAAAAGGCAGACCCCGAAGGCTTGCTAGCCTCCGGGGTCAAAGGGCTGCGCTTTTTAGTTTAATTTCAAAACAGATTCAGATCAGCGAGTAAACTAGATATCGAGAAAGAGGTCAATGGAAGCGCTGACGTCTTATGCTACTATATATGGTCTGTTGTCAAGATATATTTCGATATATAGTATGTCTTAAGACAGCCGCTACTAGATTCTTTATGTCCCCCGGGAAAACGGTGAATAGGGATCCCTGGTAAACGGGGCCGCTGGTTTGACGACCGGCCGAATGGTTTCGAGCAGTTTTTCGTACAGGTAAATGGTACCGCCGATCATCTTCCGGGCGTTTTCTACTTCGTTGAGTGCCTGCCGGTCTACAATGAACGCCGCGTAGACCTCAAGAAAAGTGGCGGCATCCTCCAGATCGTAAATAGCCTGATCGAGATCTCGCGCCCGGAGCGTTAGAAAATCACTGTGCTGGTTTTGCGCGATGAAGTGAAAGTCCGATAACAGCCGGATCTGGTAGTCGGCCACAAGTCTGGCCTGATGAACATACAGGTACGTTTTCTGGATATAACTCAGTTGTTGGTCCGCACTGCTGCGTCCGGCTTCGATGGCGGCGACATTGTGCAGACGGTCATAGATATTGTCAAGTTCACGGGCGTTTACCCGGCAGTCTAGAACCGCTTGCCGGATCTCTTTTTCGAGATGATCGGCATCCACCTGAGCCGTCCGGTTCTGTGAGCCGGTGACATGGGCACACCCGGCCAGCAACGTCAAAACAAGTACGCCGGCGATTGCCTTTAAAGTTGTTTGCATGGCTTGCTCCCGATGATTGGTTGCCATCCAGGCCTAACACCTATCTGGATGGAGTTGCCCGCATGGCGGCAACACTGTACTAATATAGGCAGTCTGACGACACTTTCATCGGGGGGGCCTAAAAAAATGACCGCCCCTGGAGCGGATGACAACCACCACCGGAATAGGGTCGGCCATAATTAATTCAAATTATTGTAGTTATGAAACAAATACGTCTGGGGCCTATTCGCGCCCAGGTACGATAATCCGGGAATCTTCCTTTTCCTTCATTTTTTTGGCTTCCTCGATCATTTGTTCGGTCGCTTTTTTCATGGCTTCCGGAAAAATTGCCAGGGCTTCCTTGAAATTGTTGGCCGGCAGGGCACCCTGAATGGGAAGCAGCCCCTGGGGTGTCATCAGCTGGGTGGTGCCCACATAGATAGCCGCCCGACTCGTATCCTCGTTGCCATCAGCATCAACCGGCACCAGCCGGCGAACAGAGGCAACTTTCAAATCGGTAAACCCCTCTTCCTTGTATAAATTTGTTGTATCTACCGTGAAATCGACACCCTTCAGTTCATCGTTGCTCATGGGATCTCCTCATGTTGTTTGTCGTACTGGTTGGATAAGCGCCTTGAATCCATGCGCTTGAATACATGCCTCCGCATGGTTCGCAATCCAGACAATAAAGACTAAAAAGGACCGGTAGTCAATCGATATTAAGCAGAAGTACTATAACCAGAACCTAATCTCAAAAAACGGATTTTGGTACAAAATGACGCGGAGCTAATGCCTAACGTGGTGCAAGGCGGCTGCGAATATCAACCCGTAGGAATACTTCAGTATTTCGAGGATTGGATATAAGCACCCAACGCCGAGTTTGGGTCAAAAGACTTTTTTGAGATATGTTCTAATTGTTTTTAGGATATATGCGGTGTGGACGCCGATCGAGCCCGTTGGGCCAATGCCTCTGGTTTGCGCGATTGCGCCTGGTTGTACCGGTCGAGATTTTCCTGGATGACCGCTCGAATGCGCATCAGCAGTCGATCCCGGTCGGCCGGCGTGAAACCGGCAACCTCAATAGGCGCACCAATCTCGACATGTACGGTACCTGGGCGTATAAACAGTTGTTTTTTGGGGAAAAGAGCATAGCTGCCCGTCACCGTCACCGGAACGATGGGCAACCCGGTCTGCAGGGCCAGCATCACACCGCCCTTTTTAAACGGCAATAACTGTCCATCCAGACTGGGGGTTCCCTCAGCAAAAAAGAGGGTGCTTACGCCTTCCTTGAGAACGGCAATCGACCGGTTCAGCTCAGCATGGGATTTCTCTGAGTCTGCCCGATCAATAAATATAACCCCGGCACGTCGCGCGGCCGGACCGAATACCGGAATTCGCGACAGAGACAACTTGCCGATAAAACGCAACGTGTTGGGAATTGCCAGGGCCACCGCCGGTGGATCCAGGTGGCTGACATGGTTGGCCATAAAGACGTAAGATCGGTTGGAGTGGATGTTCTCAACACCGACTGTCTCAAGTTTTACGCGGTTGGTCCAAAAAATCAGTTGGGACCAGATTTTTCCGATGGTGTAGGGGGCACGTCCGGTGCGGCTGAAAGGGGCCAGCAGGATTATGGGTACAAAAGCTGCCAGGGTGTAGATCCCGGTGGTGCCAAACCCCCAGGCACAGAGAGCGGCTGCTTTGAGTTTGCCCATGCAATTTGCATAAGTGAATGATTCTGTTAGGACAATATGAAATTTGTAAAAGAAATGTAAAAGCCGCGGGATCCTTCCCACGGCTTTTCTAATTCAGGTTTGCTCGCGGATCAAAACTAAAAGAAATGGTTTTAAACCCTTCAATCGTGTTCAAGGTCAAGGCGGCCGCGATATTCAAACCGGAGGAATACGAACCGGTATTTCGAGGATTTGGATCTCGCGCCCAACGCAGAGATTGGGCACGAGGGAAGGGTTTAAAACCATTTCTAGGCTGCGTGCTTGATATACATAACCGCATATGTTTCCGGACCGGTGTTGATGCCCAAAGACGGCCCGAACCTGGCGGAAAAAATTTTTCGGCAGTTGAACGAAGATTCAAAGACCCCTTTGAGGTTCTCTACCGGGGTCGTTTCCTTGGCATGCACAATGGCCAACGTAATCGGTTTGTTGCCGATGTCCTCCGTAATTTTATCCATCATGGCCAAGATCATATTCTTTTGCTTGCCAAACAGCTTGTCTTTGATGGTCAACTTGCCGTCTTCGAATTCCAGAACCGGTTTTACCCCTAAAGCCACACCGAACAAGGCCTTCAAACCACTGATTTTTTTATCCTTGCGCAGATATTTCAAGGTTGGGATGGCCATGAAATTCGACATCTGTGCCCTGGTGGCGTACACGGCCCCTTCGGCGGACTCCAGTGGTTTGCCGGCAGCCATGGCTTGAGCCGCAGCCATAACCACCATCCCCTGACCCATGCTGGCCAATCCGGAATCGATCACCTTTACCCGGCATTGGTGCTGACCCTGGAAATCTTCCACGACTTTCAGCGCGGTGTTGAATGTTTCACTCAAATGGGACGAGCAGTGGATGATCAGCAGTTCATCATAATTTTGGACCAGGTTTAAAAATTCCAGGGCGTAATCTTCATAAGATACCGGGGCTGTAGACATCTCCTCGTAATCGTAGTAATTTTTGTAAAAGTCATCCCTGGAAATATCAACCCCGTCCTTATAGGTTTTGCCATCCAATATCACATTGACAGGCAAAATGTGGATGCCGTGTTTGGCAATGATCTTAGCCGGCAGATCCGCCACACTATCTGTTACAATTAATCTTCTTTTCATTGACTCTCCCCCTTGGCAGCCGTCTGCGGGCCTCCGACCAGGCCCTGGCGCTGCAATATTCGCTTGGCGGGAAGCATGGCTCCCCTCATATAGTTTACGCGGACGTAAAGGAAACCCTATTCTTATCCCAAGTCATTTGTCAATCCTCTTTTCATACACCCACGATCTTTCTTGTTGATAAATCACCATTGTTTATAGTATTTTTAAAAGGTTAGCTATCACCCCCAGCGACTTCCGAACCTAACTAGGGATGTACCCATGCAATCGAACGGTAAAACGCCGCTACTAAGCCGTCGGTGGAAGATCGTCCTAGCCGCAGCCGGCCTGTCGATCCTCTATATCGTCACAGGTTTCGTGATTGTTCCCCGAGTCGTTCAGGCAGTACTGCCTGAAAAACTCTCCGCTGTCTCCGGCCGGATCGTCACCCTGGAGTCATCGGCATTCAATCCATTTACTTTAGAAATCACGCTGAACAAATTTGCCATCCTGGAAAAAGACCGGACGCCTTTCGCCTCGGTAGGACGCTTGTATGCCAATGCCCAGTTGCTGCCCCTGGTTGTAGGAAAGGTGGTTCTCAAAGAGGTGGCCCTTGATGAGCCGAGGCTATCTGTGGTGCGTACAAGCAAAGGTTTCAATTTTGCCGATATGATCCCAGCCCCTCAAACGAGTGAGGAAGAAGCCGAATCCGAGACCAGCGGAGAAATGCCGGCTTTCCTGATAAAAAAGATAGCCCTCTCGTCCGGAAACATCACCTTCAAGGACCAAACGGCCGGCAAGGGTTTTAGCCTCGCACTCAACCCAATCTCCATGGCCGTTGAAAATCTCGGCAGCCATGAAAAGGCGCCGGCGCGCTATACGTTCGAGATCAGCACCCGCTCCGGGGCTGTTCTGTCCGGTCAGGGGACCGCCGCCTTGGATGATTTGAGCTCGACAGGTCAGATCTATCTGAAGGGGTTGCCGGTTACCCAGTTCGAACCTTACTACCGACAATTCATCAAGGCCAACATCAAGTCTGGCAGGGCTGGGTTTTCACTTTCCTACACGTATCCCGCCGTGGCTGGAAATCCGCTTCCATTGGTGGAAAATGCCGGGGTGACTTTAAAGAATTTCGTGGTCACCGGTCCGCGTGGCGCGGTGCGGCTGATCAATATGCCAGAATTTGCCGTTAGCGGCATTCAGCTGGACCCTGAAAAGCAGGCCGTTGTTGTCGAACGGGTACGACTGGCCGATACCTTTGTGCGGACTGACCGGTCGAAAGATGGCGGCATTTACCTGATCGAGGCTTTTATGCCCACCTTGCCCACTTCACCTAGGCCGGAAAAGGCCTCAAAAGGAACAACAGCAGCGCCGTGGCTGGCTCGCCTTGAACAAGTCGAAGTGGACAACCTATCGCTGGCTCTAAACGAACTCTCAGCCCAAAAGCCGTCCGTATATAGCATCGGAAAGGTAGCTTTACGGGTAGCCGATATTACGTATGACACTGTCGGCAAAGAGGGGCTGCCGCGGATAGGCCAGGGCAATCTAGCCCTGGAAAACTTCAAAATCGCTGCAGCTGAAGCCGAGGATGCGATTGTGTCGATTCCGGGGATAAAGATTGACGGCATCCGGCTGGATCCCGAAACCCGCCTTCTTTCGGTGGAAACCGTGAATACACACCAGGGAGACATCTCCCTGCTGCGCAACGCGGCCGGTAGCCTGAACCTGGTTGAATCGCTGCCGGCGGTCTTGGCCGCTGCAGACGCGCCGGAAGAACTGGTACAGGTGCAACCGACCAAAGAGTCACTCCTAGTGGCGCACATCAACAAATTGTCGGTTGAGGACTACACCGTGGATTTTCGGGACCTGAACACACCCACCCCCGCCATACTGCGGCTGGATCGGATTACTATAGACGCCGGCAATATTTCCACAGCGGCGGCCGAAAAAGCGTCCCTGGCAGTCGGTTTGCGCTGGGATGAGGGTGGCACCCTGAGCAGCAGCGGCTCACTGACCCTGTCTCCCCTGGCCGGAGAAATGGACATCAAGGCGGAAAAGCTCGAAGTGACTCCGGTACAGCCCTATCTCAATGAAAAGATCCAGGTCCTCATCACAGGCGGAGAACTGGAAACAACCGGCAAAGTAGCGTTCAGGATGGATCCCAAACAAGGATTGGTTGCCGGTTTCCAGGGCGAAACGTTATTGGCAAACTTCGCCTCCCTGGATAAATATCTCGGCAAAGACCTGCTACGCTGGAAAAGCCTGCAAGTTTCAGGAATAGATGTGGACATTAATCCCCTGCGTGTTGCCCTGGATGAAATCGCCCTGGCTGATTTTTATGCCCGGGCCACCGTGAACGAGGATGGAACCGTCAACCTGCGTAAGGTTCTGGAATCCGAGGAGGTCGCCGGCCAACCCGCCACAGCGCAGACGGCGGAAAATATCTCCTCTCTTGGTAAAAAGACACCGGTCGAGGACCGAAAGGTCTTTGCGGAAGCGACCCAACCAAAGCCGGATCAAACGATACCTCCGATCACCATCAAGGCCGTTACCCTGCAAGGCGGCACCGTCTCGTTTGCCGACCGCCTGATCAAGCCCCATTTCAAAACCGAAATGCTGCAGCTGGGCGGCAATATCTCCGGTCTGTCCTCAGCCGAACTTGCCCGGGCGGATGTCTTTCTGGCCGGTCGGCTGGAAAACCATTCACCCTTGAAAATTACCGGCAAGATCAATCCGCTCATCCGTGACAAGTTTACGGATATCTCTATCGAATTTCGGGATATCGATCTGAGTCCTTTCACGCCCTATACCGGTAAATATCTGGGCTACAAATTAGAGAAAGGCAAACTTACGTTGATTCTGAATTACCGCCTTTCCCAAAACACCCTGGTGGCCCAAAACAAGATCCGGTTCAACCGCCTGACCCTGGGAGAGAAGGTAGACAGTCCAGATGCCACCAGCTTGCCGGTAAGATTGGGCCTGGCTATTCTGAGCGACAGTGAAGGCAATGTAGAGTTGGACCTGCCGGTACGCGGCAGCGTCGATGATCCTGAATTCAGCCTGGGATCCATAATTCTGAAAGCAATCGTTGGTCTGGTTACGAAAACCATCAGTGCCCCTTTTGCCGCCCTGGGGGCAGCCTTCGCAGGTGGCGCCGAATTAAGCTACATCGATTTTGAAGCGGGGCAGGCCGGCCTGGGAGACGAGCAGACCGAGACCCTGACGAACCTGGCGACCGCCCTGGTCGAACGCCCGGCCCTGAATCTGGAAATCACCGGTATTGTAGATCCGGAGACAGACGGAGCCCAGTTGCGCATCGCTCGATATGACGATCTCATCCAGGCCCAGCATATCCGGACGCTTTACAAGGGCGGCCAGGCACCGCCGGAGGAGGATCGTCCGGCCATCAGCGCAGAAGCCCGTGAAGTGTATGTTGCCAAGGCCTATCAAGAAGCCGATATACCGAAACCACGCAACGCGGACGGGTCCTTGAAGGCGCTGCCGGTGGACGAAATGGAAAAACTGCTGTTTACCGCCATCACCATCTCACCGGCCGATTTACGGCATCTGGCCATTGATCGCGCCGAGACGGCTAAAAACAACCTCTTGGGGGATGAACGCTTAAAACCGGAGCGCCTTTATATCACCGAACCCATCATCACGGCCCCGGCGGAAGCGACCGAGCCTCTGCAGCCCCAGGTCAAATTCGCTATCCAGAAATAGAATTGAAAACGCCTTTAATTTCAGGAGATTATTTTTTTAGGCACGCAAACGGAAAAGGGGTGTAAGGCACAAGTCTGCGCTTTGTGTAGGTAAGGTCGACCTGCCCGGTCGGTTGTCAGCAGGCCGAATCAAGGGCCGGGCCGCCCGCAAGTTCGCTCTCGAGTGTGGCCCGGGTCAACTCCCAGGTATGGTAGTCCAGCTCAACCCCGCGCCAGCCGACATAATCCATCTGCCGGTTTACCTGGCTTAGCGTCATATGCGGTTTTTTTACCAAGGCATTGGTAAGGCTGCGCATGTACCCGGGAATCGTGCTGAAATCCAGCCCTTTGTTTTCAAGTCGCTGCCGGAGAAGCCGTTTAACGGGCCCCAGATAATGCTCTTTTATGGGGAATACAGTAATTTTCATAACTCTACTATATATTGATAAATTAAAATTTCAACCACTATATATTGTAATATCGGTTCGACCCAGGAAACCTTGAGAGATCAACTGGTAGACATCCCGTAGAGAAAGAACTGAACTGAAATGTGCACCCGATACAGACCAATTCTAAACATTTTCAAAACAGCCTGCAACCTAAAAATAACCATATCAATGCCGCTAAAACCAGATAAAAATCGCCTCGCGATCTTACGGTCTGATTTTGTTCAGGGTTTTCCGGCCGAAGGCGGATCTGCCGGCGAATACATTTCGGCATGACGTTTCGACACCGGCCTCTAGCTCCGGTCCGAACACCTCCAGCAGGTCGGTTTTATCGACGTCGGTGTCATGGTCGCGATGCCCGATCATCCAGCCGGACATCCCCTGTATACCTTGATTCCGGAAAGCGCCCGCATCCTTTCCATGAAATTCAAAAACAGCTGTTTCAACCCGCCCCGGGCTCGCATCTGCAGTGCCGGGGCTACCTCATCAGTCCGGGCGGAGGATTATCGCAAGGGTAGCGAACCTCGTTACCCGGCCTGAAAACGAATACAAGCATGTCATCTCGACAACGATAACCCTGATAGCGATTGCGGCCAATCGGTTGACAAGATCAGAAAAATCCGGTTAAAACGCAAAGTCTAAGGGAGCTGTATCAAAAAACAATTGATAGCTTCACACACCACGGCAGCTGGCAACCCGGCCGGCTGCCGACCTGTCCAGAGCAAATAGACGCAGACGCTATAGGTGGTGCAGACCGTAGTAATTTAATGAACAACCAGATTCAAGGGGTACATTATGCCGAAACCGTGGGTATACCTGTTTTCAGAGGTGGAAAAAGCGGAACAAACTGTGGGCGGAGATTGGGAAGCCATCCGGGGTCTTTTCGGAGGCAAGGGCGCCAACCTGGCTGAAATGGTCCGGATCGGCCTGCCGGTTCCGCCGGGCTTTACGGTCACAACCGAAGCCTGCAACGCTTACCTGGAAAAGGGGCGTGAGTTTCCAGAGGACATGTGGGAGCAGGAACTGGCGGCTCTGAAAGAAGTGGAAACGCTGACCGGAAAAACGTTCGGAGACCCGGAAAACCCTCTGCTGATCTCCTGCCGTTCCGGTGCCAAATTTTCGATGCCCGGCATGATGGACACGGTCTTGAATATCGGCCTCAACGATGAAACCGTTGTCGGTCTTACCAACCTGACAGGCGATGAGCGCTTTGTATATGACGCCTACCGCCGCCTGATCCAGATGTTCGGCAGTGTGGTCATGGGGATAGATGACGACGTCTTTGAAGAAATCATCGAGGCCCGGGCCATCAAAAGCGGTGTCAACGGCGATGCCGACCTGACCGCCGCGGACTGGAAAGCGGTCACCGAAGAATTTAAAAGAGCGTTTCGTAAAGGCGCCATGCGTGACTTCCCCACGGATCCTTACGATCAACTGCGCATGGCCACGGAAGCCGTATTCAAGAGCTGGAACGGAAAACGCGCTATCGATTATCGCAATGCGGCGAACATACCCCACGATTTGGGAACCGCGGTCAACATCGTGGCCATGGTCTTTGGCAACATGGGCCAGGACAGTGCCACCGGTGTCGCCATGACGCGCAATGGGACCACCGGTGAGCCTGAAATCGAAGGAGATTACCTGATCAATGCCCAGGGTGAAGACGTCGTGGCCGGTATCCGCATCACGGAAGACATCCAATACATGCAGTCCCAGCTTCCGGAAGCTTACGCCGAGCTGGTCGCGATCGCCAAAAAACTGGAGACCCATTACCGGGACATGCAGGACATCGAGTTTACCATCGAAAAGGGCAAGCTCTGGATGCTCCAGACCCGCGATGGCAAACGCACCGCCCAGGCCGCCGTGCGTATTGCCGTGGATATGGCCGAAGAGGATCTGATTACCAAGAAAGAAGCTGTACTGCGGGTAACCCCGGAACAGGTGGATTTCTTCCTGCATCCTCAATTCGACGCGGAAGCGATAGAGATGGCCCGCCAGGACGGCTCTTTGCTGGCCACGGGTCTCAATGTGTCCCCCGGGGCGGCCTGCGGCATGGTGGCCATGGATGCGGATCTGGCCGAAGCCTGGAGCAAAAACGACGGCAAACCCGTCATCATGGTACGCCCGGAAACCAAACCCGACGACGTCCATGGCATGCTGGCTTCCCAGGGCATCTTGACAAGCCGGGGTGGCCGGACCAGTCACGCGGCCCTGGTGGCCCGGCAGTTTGGCAAGCCCGCCGTTGTTGGTGTCACCGAGTTGGATATCGACATGATCAAACGCCAGATACGGGTCGGCAGCGAGGTCATCCGGGAAGGGGACTCGCTCTCCATTGACGGCAACACCGGCGAAGTCTTTACGGGCAGCCTTAAAACCACCATCCCGGATATACAGGATCCCTATTTGATCAAACTGCTGAGCTGGGCAGATAAGTATCGCCGTCTCGGCGTGTGGGCCAATGCGGATTATCCGGCCGATGCCTCGCGGGCCCGGGAATACGGTGCGCAGGGCATTGGTCTCTGTCGTTCGGAGCACATGTTTTTCGAGGCCGACCGGTTGCCGCTTTTTCAGAAAATGATCATGACCGATCGTCCCTATGTACGCCGCGAAGCCCTGGCCGGTCTACTGCCTTTTCAGCGCGAGGATTTTGCCGGGCTCTTCAGGGCCATGGATGGGCTGCCGGTTATAATTCGCCTGATTGACCCGCCCTTGCATGAGTTCCTGCCCGACCTGGTGGAGCTCATGGGCGAACTGTCGGACCTTAAACTGCGCATCAAGCATGCCGGCACCCTTGTGGAAATCGATGCGCTGCTGGAAAAGATCAAGATCAAAGAAGCCATTCGGACCCGGGCCTTGAGCCTGAAGGAGCAAAACCCGATGCTCGGCCTGCGGGGCGTACGCCTGGGAATCCACATCCCGGAACTGACAACCATGCAGGTACGGGCTATTTTTGAGGCGGCCTGTAAGGTGGCGGCCGAAGGCGTCAAGGTGCTGCCCGAGGTGATGATCCCACTGACCAGTCACATCAACGAATTGAACGTCCAGCGCAAGGTCCTAGAGGATGAGGCCAAACGGGTGATGGCCGAACAGAAGACCGAAATCGACTATAAGTTCGGCACCATGATCGAAATTCCACGGGCAGCCCTCACAGCGGACCAGATAGCCACCAGCGCCGAGTTTGTCTCTTTCGGCACCAACGACCTCACCCAGACAACCTTCGGAATTTCGCGAGATGACGCCGAATCCGGATTTTTAATCGAATACATGGAAGAGGGTATTCTAAGCGAAAATCCCTTTGCCACTATCGATCGGGACGGCGTTGGTGAATTGATGCGCATCGCGGTAACCAAGGGTCGCCAGACGCAACCGGACCTGGAATGCGGCATCTGCGGCGAGCATGGCGGCGAACCCAAATCCATTGAGCTCTGCCACGAACTGGGACTCAATTATGTCTCCTGCTCACCGTTCCGGGTGCCCATTGCCAGATTGGCGGCCGCACATGCGGCACTTAAAGATGAATCGGAATCCGCCTGAAGGTCCTTTGGAGCACAAACGGTAGCGTAATTAATTTGGGCACCGGCCGAAAATAGAAAACGGCCTCGCGCGACCCACAATTGAGAATCAAATAAGCGGGAAGTGCAGCCCTACTGCCAGAGGCGCAGAGACGCAGAGAAAACCAATAATGTCTCCGGCTTCCGTCTTCGCCGAAGGCTTCGCCGGACAGGTCGCGGGCTAACTCTGAAAACCATTTAGATACAAGCAGTTAGCTGGTTTTTCGCACGATAGTGCGACTAAAACCCGGCTTTTGCTTTCCCGATTGCGCTGGACTGTGCATTGATTCTCAGATTAATGAGGACGTCTCTGCGCCTCTGCGCGAAAATATTGGTTGTAAGAGGTATCGTTTTTGATGTCATGACATAACTGCCACTGATTGGGTGGAGAATGCGGCGTTTACAATGGCCTCAACATCTGTATGGCCTATATTTTTCTTATCGGGTTTCGGATTAATTGGTCTCCCGCTGATCGGTTGTTACCTGGCTGGACAACCGGTTGCCCAATACCTGGAGTTCCCCCCGCGAACCCGCTATGTTGTCCACGCACCTTTCTCGGCCTGGGCGTTTTTCTGCTTCGTCCTTTTTATCATCCTGGTCATGGGTCTGCTGGTCGCGGGTGGTCGGCGGCAATCCGATGCAACCCCAATAGCGCCTGATTCCAGGTCCCGATCCTTTCCCTGGTGGGGATGGGCGGCCCTGGCCGGTTGTCTTGTTTTCTGGACCCTGGCCTGGACCCGCTTTCCCTGGTTCGGCGCTTTGCAGCCGCACACCTTTTTCCCGTTGTGGTTTGCGTTCATCATCCTGATCAATGCGGTTTGCTACTATCGTTCCGGTCGCTGCATGCTGACTCACCAAAGGGCCTATTTCGTCCGGCTTTTCTTCCTCAGCGCCGGGTTTTGGTGGTTTTTCGAGTACCTCAACCGCTTTGTTCAAAACTGGTACTACACTGGTTCCGATTATCCGCCGCTAACTTACTTTTTACTGGCAACCCTGAGTTTCTCGACGGTTCTGCCGGCGGTGCTGGGCATGCGGGACCTGATTCGTACCTTCTCGTTTTTTGAGGTACGGTACCATGGTTTTGCACCGCGGCCACCGGGCAGCACCCGCATCTTGGCATGCTTCAGTCTCCTGCTGGCCTCCGCCGGATTGGCCGGCATCGGGGTCTGGCCGGACCTGTTGTTTCCGCTGCTGTGGGTCTCTCCACTTTTGGTCATCACCAGCCTGCAGCGGCTTTTTGGAAGGCCCCACGTCTTCACCGCGACCGGCGACGGAGATTGGCGCCCGGTCGTCTCCGTCGCCCTGGCCGCCCTGGTTTGCGGGCTTTTCTGGGAAATGTGGAATTTTTACAGCCTGGCCCGCTGGACGTACAGTGTTCCCCTGGTGCACCGGTTCCAGATTTTCGAAATGCCTGTGCTCGGATATGCCGGCTACCTGCCTTTCGGGCTCGAATGTGCGCTGGTCGGGAGCTTGATTGCAGCGCCTGCGAAGGCAGATACGCATAAAGCCCGCCCATAATTAAACATAAATACACTATATATTGCATTTATTTGTTGACTTATAACTATATGTTGTTGTAGTTGGTGAGTTAATTGACACGCCCTCTTACTATGAATACCTTCCAAACCATGTCTTTTTGCTTTTCCGGCCGCCGGCGCACGGGAAAAGAAAGTCTGCACAAAAACCCGTTGCATAATCCTGTCAATCTGATATGGACTGGCGCTTCGGCGGCTTTTGCAGCGCAAGTGGTTTAGAAGGTTAGGCTGTTTCAATACTAGTGCACTTGAGTTGAGCGGTATTCGACTTACTTCGAAGCAGGCAAACAGCATATGGGTAAGAATATAGGCTTTGTATCCACCCGGTTTGCGGGTACTGACGGAGTCTCGCTGGAATCAAGCAAATGGGCCGAGGTCCTGCGCTGCAGCGGGCATGATATTTTCTGGTTCGCCGGTGAAACCGACAAATCGGCGGAGTGCACCTACCTCGTACCGGAAGCCCATTTTCAGCACGAACTCAACGACCGGATCAACCAGCAGGCCTTTGGACAGCGCGGCCGCACGCCCATGCTGACAGAGTCGATCCACACCCTGCGGGCCCTGCTCAAAATGCGCCTGCACGAGTTTTTCAACCGATACCGCATCGATCTGCTGATCGTTGAAAATGCCCTGACCATCCCCATGCATGTACCCCTGGGACTGGCCCTGACGGAAGCGATTGCCGAAAGCCGCATCCCCACGATTGCCCATCATCACGATTTTCATTGGGAACGCACCCGCTACGCAGTCAATGCCGTGGAGGATTACCTCGCCATGGCCTTTCCCCCGCGCCTGCCGGAAATGGTGCATGTGGTCATCAATACCGACGCCCGGGAACAGCTGGCTCTCCGCAGCGGTCTGTCGGCCGCGGTCATTCCCAACGTCATCAATTTTGAACATCCGCCCCAGGTCGATTTGGAACGGACGGCGGCATTTCGGGAGGCCATCGGCCTTGGCCCGGAAGACCGCATGATTCTCCAGCCCACCCGGATAGTCCAGCGCAAAGGCATCGAACATGCCGTCGCCCTGGTCAAAGCCCTGGATGATCCGCGCAACAAGCTCGTCGTTTCTCATGCGGCCGGCGATGAAGGCTATGAAAATTTTGATTGGCTCAAGGCCCACGCCGAGGAAAACGGGGTGGATATGCGCCTGGTCACCGGACGCCTCCAGGACCCCTGGAGCTGCAGTACGCAGACGGTGGACGTTTGCAGCCTCTGGGATATTTACCCGCATGCAGACCTGGTTACCTATCCGAGCCTGATCGAGGGCTTTGGAAATGCATTCCTGGAAGCTATTTACTTCAAGAAACCGCTGCTGGTGAACCGCTACCCGGTCTTCGTCAAGGATATTGAACCAATGGGTTTCGACCTGGCCGTCATGGATGGGTTTTTAACCGCCGACACAGTGGAGCACGTCCGGACCCTGCTTGATTCTCCCCGGCGCCGGGAAGAAATGGTCGCACACAACTATGCGCTGGCAGCCCGCCACTTTTCATACGATGTGTTACGAAACAGACTCGAAGTGCTGATGAACAGCCTGTTGACCAATGGTGTTGCCCCGCTGTTGGGCGACCCTCATCGAGAACCCATGGAATGCCTGCTTACGCCCGCTATGCCAAGGCGCGTCTCACAGGCCCTGTAGCCGGGCCGGGATCCAAGTTATTACCCCCTCCGCTTGCCATTAGACTATTCCTGTATATGTTTTTGTATAACAGGTTAACAAAGGGAACGCCTTTGTATTGGTATTTGCTTCAGTCTAAATGCCTTCAGCCTAGTTGCCTGAATTTCATTTCAGGAGATGTCATGCCGTTCGTAAAGATGCCCGGTGTCACCGGTAAGGTTTACGTGCCGGAAGTACTGCCAGGACAGCCCCAGAAGCACCCCTGCCCGGATTGCTTTGCCTGTCAGCAATGCAGTGACGACCGCTGCACGGTCTGCCTTGGCCAGGGGGCCGTTTGCACCCGGGGTGAACATTGCCGACAGCACACCTCGCTAAACGAACCTGGCCGGGGCGAGACTCAAGCACCGTAGGCCAGCGTTACCATCACCGCCAGCAGCAGGCACAACAGGATGCACAAACACTCGAGCAGTCCGCCAAGCAGTCTGTTCAGTAACATTTTCGGCATGTTTACCCGCTCGCCTGGTTTTCGTAGAAAAAATCCGCAGCTTCCTCGACGGTGTCGAACAATAGCCAGTCCCGCTGGGGGTTTGAACCACTAACCACTTGGATTCTTTCGACAACCGTGCTTCCATGGTATTCGAAACGTTCCGACTCCGGGGGTAATCTGTCCGTTGCGTGCATGTCGCTGCCTCCTTTCTGACGTCTATAATGACAGCAGCCGGTGACAGATCCGGTCACAGGCTGCTGTTTTTTTTCATGTTTTGATTTCCGGGGGTTGCCCCGGCTGGAAATGTTATCTATACAACGACCAGAAAGGCATAAAGACCAAACAGTCTAGCTTCCCTTGGTTTGTCCATATAATTCGCTGAACTTATAGCTCTTTCAGGGAAGCTAAAATCCAAAATCCGAATATCGAAATTCGAAACAATTTCGAAATTCAAATGACCCAATGACCAAAACAAATGCCAGCCCGATCGTATATATATGTTTTGTTTGATTTTTTTCGTCATTGTGGTTTGTCTTTTGTTTCGAATTTCGTGCTTCGTATTTCGGATTTGGTTTCACAATGAATTTAGGGCTGAGCGTTTTATATTTCTTAACCGATCTAGTGAGACGCCACTCTAAAGGCTATCTCAAAGGGGGGGGTCTCATGGCGCGCGGTGATCAACTCAGCCGGCAATGGAAAATTATCCAGAGACTTTTGGCGGCCACCCGGGGTGTCGCCGTAAGCGATCTGGCCCAAGACCTGGGCTGTCACTCCCGGACGGTGTACCGGGATCTGGAGGCATTGCAGGCCGCCGGGTTTCCTCTCTACACCGACTGGGTAGACGGTAAAAACCTCTGGTCGATTTTGGACAGCGTCAAACGCCAGCCGCCGCTGCCGCTTCATCAGATGGAGCTAATCGCGCTCTATTTCAGTCGCAATGTGCTGAGAACGCTTAAAAACACGCCCTTTGCCGGCGCTCTGGAAACCTTGTTCGAAAAAATCGTCACGACGATCCCGGAAGACACCCGGGCGTACCTTGACAGCTTTGAAGAAACGTTTACTGTGGGTCAGGCGCCTTATGGGCGCCGCAAAGAGGTCGCCCGCTGGATCGGCACGCTCAATGCAGCGATCCTGGACCGTCGCCTGGTGGAAATGACGTATCACACCATCAGCCGCGACCGCCAGACCCAGCGTCGGGTAGCCCCTTACAAAATTTGGTTTTTCAAGGGTTTTATCTACCTGGTGGGGTACTGCCACTTGCGTCAGGATGTGCGGATCTTCACCCTAGACCGGATAAAGGAACTGGCCATCACGACCGAGGCCTATGACATCCCGGCCGATTTCAATATCGAGGATTTCATGAGTACCGGTTTCGGAGTCTTTGTGGGGCAACCGGAAAAAGTTAAGATCCTTTTCCAACCGGCAGTCGGCAATTACATCCGGGAAAAAACATGGCACACCACCCAGCGGTTGACGAACCGGGATGACGGGTGTCTCGAATTTGAGGTGGAGGTGGCTGTGACCGCCGAGTTGAAAAACTGGATCATGGGCTGGGGAGCGGCGGCGACCGTCCTCCAGCCACGGTCCCTGGCCGACAGTATCTGTGATGAAGCTAAGGCCGTGGCAAGTAATTACGCGAGGCTATCTCAAAAATAAAATTTTGGTTCAAGGTCAAGGCGGCCGTGATGTTCCCCCGCGCTGCGGGACTTCCAGCTGTTGCATGTCTCGATTGTGGGTCGCAACTGAAGGAATACAAGAAGTATTTCGAGGATTGGAACCGAGCGCCCAACGCAGAGATTGGGTCAAAAGATATTTTTGAGATAGCCTCGAATAAAGCCCTTGAAGTTCATCGGAGAAACGTTTACAGAAACTGCTCCGGATCCATGCCCCGGACCATAAGGATATAATTTGAGTGTTTACTATATAGATGGATCATTTGTTCCGGCCGAACACGCCGTTATACCGGTGGATGACCTGGCGGTCCTGCGCGGCTTTGGTGTGTTTGACCTGGTACGAACCTACCATGGCAAGCCATTTTTCCTGAAAGAACATCTCGAACGATTGCACCACAGCGCGGCCGAGATTGGGCTGCATGTCCCATGGTCTCACAGTGAACTCAACGAGATTGTCCTGGATACACTGGCTAAAAACAATTACCCGGAATCCAACATCCGAATTGTGGTCACCGGCGGATCGAGTCCCGATTTCACGACGCCTCAAAACAAGCCGCGCCTGCTGGTCCTGGTTTCACCAATGCCGACGCTGCCGGAATCCTGGTATACAGACGGTGTAAAGCTCATTACCCGAGTGACCGACCGTTTCAAACCCGGGGTCAAAAGCATCAATTACATCCCGGCGACCGTGGCCCTGGAAGAAGCGCGCCGGAAGGGGGCCATTGAGGCGCTATACCTGGACCGCGAGGGTTATGTTTTAGAAGGGACCACCAGTAATATATTCATATTCAAGGGAAACACGCTGGTCACCCCTGGTCGGGACATATTATCGGGAATTACGCGCAAGGTGACACTGGACGTGGCGGCAACCCATTTTGATGTGCAGATCAGGGATATTTCCAGGCAGGAACTTCTTGGGGCTGACGAGGTATTTATCACAGGTACCAATAAAGGCCTGGTGCCTGTGGTCCGGGTTGATGATGCGCGCATCGGCAGTGGCCGCCCGGGGCCTTTAACTGCGAAGCTGACCGATGAGTTGGCCCGGCGGACCGGCCTGGACAGTCAAGTCTGATTCGGCTGCCCCGGGGTAAATTATAACATGGTGTGGAAGCCAAATACACTTAGCGCAGTGATTGCGCCCCACAGGAAGACGAGGACAACATGTCGGATAAGCAGGAAACCCCAAATGATGAGGACGCGGAAAGTTTCGAGGCACTCTTCGAGGCCTATACGACCGGAATGAATGAAGATATTCAGGTGGGCGACCGCATTCGGGGTGAAATCATATCCATCGGGCAAGACACCGTCTACATGGATACCGGGACGAAAATCGACGGCGTGGTTGAAAAGGCGGAACTCCTGGATAAAGACGGTGAATTGCCGTTTAAAACCGGCGATAGTTTAGACCTTTATGTGGTCGCTTTGACGGAAAGTGAAGTGCGCCTGTCAAAGGCGCTTTCGGGTATCGGCGGCCTGCAACACCTCCAGGAGGCTTTCCAAAATAAGGTCCCGGTGGAAGGCAAGGTCAAAGAAACCTGTAAAGGCGGGTTTCGCGTCGAGATCCTCCAGCAGCGGGGATTTTGCCCTATCAGTCAGATCGATATCAACTATGTGGAAACACCGGATGATTTCGTGGGCCAGAGTTTCGAGTTTCTCATTACGCGTTTTGAGGAACGGGGGCGCAATATCGTGGTTTCTCGCCGGGCCTTGCTGGAGGAAGCGCTCGAAAAAAACCGAGCCGCTTTTTATGAAACCCTGCAACCAGGCGACACATATAAAGGCAAAGTGACCCGGCTGCTGCCCTTTGGTGTTTTTGTGGAGCTGGTGCCGGGTGTCGAGGGCATGGTCCATATCAGCGAACTCAGCTGGTCGCGGGTTGAAAAGCCAGAAGACTTGGTCGCCACCGGCGATACCCTGACCGTAAGGGTTTTAAAAATAGAGACCGGCGACAAAAAAGGACAAAAGAAGATCGGCCTGTCCGTCAAACAGGCACAGGGCGATCCCTGGGAAACGGTCGAAACCAAGTTCTCGGTCGGCAGCCGCGTGACCGGTAAAGTTACCCGCTGTATGAAATTCGGTGCTTTCGTGGAAATAGCCCCGGGTATCGAGGGCTTGGTGCACATCAGTGAAATGAGCTATACCAAACGGGTCCTGCATCCGGCGGATGAGGTCTCGCCCGGACAGAATGTATCCGTCATGATTAAAGATATCGATCTGGATCAGCGCCGGATTTCCCTCAGTCTAAAAGATGCGGAAGGAGACCCCTGGCTGGAGGTTGACGAAAAATTCAAAGTCGGCAGCCAGGTGGAAGGCGTTGTTGAAAAAAAGGAAGGGTTCGGCATTTTTATCAACCTGGCGCCCGGCATTACCGGGTTGCTGCCCAAATCGAACATCAGCCAGTCTGAAAACCCAGCCAAGATCGAAGGCTGCAAAGCCGGAGAAACGCTGAAAGTCGTCATTCAAAGGCTCAATGCGGCCGAACGGAAAATATCCCTGGCACCGGCGGATGCGGCCGAAAGCGGTGACTGGCAAAATTATTCGGGGCAGGGGGATAGCCAACCGCTGGGTACCCTGGCGGAAAAGCTACAACAAGCGTTAAAATCAAAGAAATGAAATAGACATTCAAGCTGCTTTGGCATCAGGTTGGAAAGGGTTTTCCCTCAGCCTAAACGCCTTCAGCCTAACCACGTGTATCTAGGAGACAGTCCATGGCAAAACCAGATATTCTTGATCTTGTAATTATCGGCAGTGGACCCGGTGGCTTGACCGCGGGCATTTATTCCGCCCGGGCAACCCTCAATGCGGTCATTGCTGAAAAAGGGGTTGCCGGAGGACAGGTCACCATGTCGGACGAAGTCGAAAATTGGCCCGGCACGGAACGAATCAGCGGCTCGGAACTGGCCCTGAATATGGCCCAACACGCCCAGGCGTACGAGATCGACACCATTACCCGCGAGGTTGCCGAGATTATTCCGGGGGATGATTGCCACCGGGTCCGCTTCGACAACGACGAAATTCTCGAGACTCACACCGTCATCTTGGGAACGGGCGGCAGCCCTCGCAAACTGGGAATTCCCGGTGAAGAAGAGTATTACGGAAAAGGCGTTTCCTACTGCGCTGTCTGTGATGGATTCTTTTTCAGGGGTAAAACCGTAGTTGTGATCGGCGGGGGCGACAGTGCCTGTGAAGAGGCCGCCTATCTGGCCAAATTGGCCGACAAGGTTTACATTGCGCACCGCCGGGATCAGCTGCGTGCCACCGGGATGCTGCAAAAACGGGTCATGGAAACTGAAAATATTGAAATCCTATGGAACACGATTGTAACGGCCATTGAAGTAAAGGGAGCAGATGGTGTAGGCGCGGTGGCCCTGCTGGACACGGTTACCGGCGAAGCACGCAATCTGGACACGGACGGTGTGTTCATCTTCATCGGGTTTGACCCAAACAACACCATTGTACCAGCTGGGGTCGAGCTTTCCGAAGAAGGTTACGTCATGACCGACGATAAATGCGAAACCGCCATTCCCGGCATTTTCGCCATCGGCGATCTACGATACAAATTCGCCCGGCAAATCATCACTGCGGCCGCCGACGGCTGCACCGCGGCCCTGGCCGCCGCCCAATTTGTCGAGCACAAAAAAGCGGAATTAAGTTAAAAACAAATAGAAACAATGGTTTAATGTCCTAAAAGGTAGATTTTGGTCCTGGGCAAGGCCGCAGTATTCGTGCAACCGGAGGCGTAGACAATCTACGTTGAGGATAACGCTACGGTTGAGCCCTATGGCTTGAAAACCGGCACTTCGTGTCACAGAAGCGCATGTCCGGCATAGCCTCCGGCGACGCCGGAAGAACGCAGCCCAGGGCTAACCCGTCGTCGCCTGCTGGCTATGCCGGGCAAGAAGATGATATTGGAAATCGACGGCGTCCATCCAGAAACGGTAGATATTGGTTCATAAGACCCATCAGAGAGCGACCAGTCTTAGCTGAATAAAAAACTACCCGATGCAAATGATGGTGCCTCGCTCTAAAGGGTAGCTTTTAGTTCTGGTCAAGGCCGCAGCATTCAGTGCAACCGGAGGCGTAGACAATCTACGTTGAGGATTGCACTGAAGCGAGAACGCAGCCCAGGGCTAAAAGATGCCCTTTAGAGCGAGGCACCCAGCGGACGAGCGGCACCCCGCTATAAAAATTATCCCTCACAAAACAGCTGCGGCCAAAAAATGATGCCACTGCTGGAAAGTGGTCATCATGAAGACCAAAGACAGCACTCCCAATCCGCTGGGCACAGCGGTTCCCCACAGCCGGTATTATCATCCCGGACATCTGTACCCGGTCGACCGGTCTGAAGGCCGCCGCGAGATAGGGCTCGGGGAAACACTCCCCTTTGACGGTGCGGATGTATGGCGCGCCTATGAGCTATCCTGGCTCAATCCCCATGGCCGACCCGAGGTTGCGGTCGGCCGGTTTACCTTTCCTTGCGAGAGTGAAAATCTCATCGAGTCGAAATCACTCAAATTGTATCTCAATTCACTAAACCTGGAGCGATTTGAATCGGTGGACGCCGTTCAAACCATTATTGCAAAAGATCTGTCCGCAAAGTCAGGCGATTTGGTTGACGTGACACTTTTCCGGGTTGGCGATTTAGGCAAGGCGGATTTCGGTGTGCCGCCCGGTCGGTGCCTGGACGATGCGGATATAGAAGTTCACAGCTACCAGCTGGACCCGACGATCTTAAGCGTGCGGCTCGAACCGGTTGAGGAAACGGTTCATTCCAACCTGCTGCGCACCAACTGCCCGGTCACCGGCCAGCCGGATTGGGGCACCGTCGTCATTCGTTACCGCGGTCCGCAAATCGACCCGGCCGGGCTGTTGCGTTATATTGTTTCCTACAGAGAACACACGGGGTTTCATGAGAACTGCGCGGAGAGAATTTTCTGCGATATTTTAGACCGTTGTAATCCGGAAGAGCTGTTCGTCCAGGCCCAGTTCACCCGCCGGGGAGGACTGGATATCAACCCCTGGCGGGCCAATTACAATGTCGTGCCGGAGTTTGTAAGGTATGTGAGGCAGTAGAAGGGCAGGTGTAAGGTTTAAGGTAGAAGGTAGAAGCAAAACCACATAGACCGCCTTCAACATTATACCTTGAACCTTCTACCTTATACCTTACAGCTTATACCTTATACCCTATACCTATCTGCTCCCCTCCCCTACCACTGAAAACGGAAATTTTAAACCGGCTGTGCATAACGGTTTAATCCTTTTAACAATTGCTTTGAAACGGAGGGTGAAATGGTATAAGGGTGGGTCCTTGAGCCAGATCGGAAGCGCATTTGACGGAAAGGATTTCTCGCGTGGTCACCCAGCTGAAGAAGCAATGGTTTTTTATCGGCATCGCCGTCATGGTCCTCATTGCATTTACCCTGCCGGGGGTGGGACTGTTCATGCGAACATACAAGGTCCTGAATATCGGAATCTTTCTGGCCTTTTTCATCACTGGTCTGACCCTGGAAACGTCGAGCCTGCTGGAGCAGCTGAAAAACATCAAGGTGTTGACCGCTGCTTTGCTGTCGTCGCTCTTCATTTTTCCAGGCCTGGCCTACTTTCTGGCCCAGTTCGTGTTCAAATCGTATCCGGATTTCTCTATCGGTGCATTAATCATAGGGGTCGCTCCGGTGACGGTCGCCTCGGGAACGGTGATGACCGCCATTGCCCTGGGCAATGTGCCGCTGAGCCTTTTTATCTGTGTGCTCTGTAATTTCATTTCGATCTTGACCATCCCCATTGTGCTAAACCTGTTTTTGCAATTCGGCGATACGGTCATTGAACTACCGGTTCTGCAGATGCTCACCGGGCTGACCATAAAGGTTCTTATCCCGACCTTGATCGGCCAGTTGCTGCGACCGAAACTAAAAGAGATGATCGCTCCTTACGGCAAGGCGTTTTCCATCTTCAACCAGGCCATTGTCCTGCTGATCATCCTCAACGCCGTGGCCAGTTCCACCGGAAAAATTTTGGCGGTCGGGCCGGTGCTGGCCTTAGTGTTCGGCTTCATGATCGGCCTGCACATCCTGATCCTGGCCATGAATTTTGGGATTTCAAAATTGCTGGGGCTGGACCGACCCTCCACGTCGGCCTTCACCATCCACACCTCCCAGAAAACGCTGACCATCTCCTACCTGGTATGGGCCGGCTATTTCGCCACGGCCTACCCCATGGCCCTGATTCCGGCCATCTGCTACCATCTCACTCAAATGATTATGGATACGATTGTGGCGCACCGCTTTCGGAGGGAGGAGGAGAGGATCAGGTCGAAGGTTTAGGGTATAAGGTATAAGAAAAACTTACCGCTTAAACCTTCTACCCCCTTATACCTTAGACCTTCTACCTTATACCTTTTCTTAGACCTAATCGCCTACTTTAGATTGATTCAAGGTTGTATTCCCGACTCCCCAACCCGATCTTTTCAGCGTACTCCAGTTGGTAGGCCCAATCCACGTTTTCATAGATTCCCCGGAACTTGTCCCCGCCCGGTTCGGTGTTGGTTTTCAGGCAGCAGCCCGGCAGAGCATGTTCCTTGTTGACCAGGTCGACCGAAGCCTGGTCTATGGCCACCGGATCGTTAGATGCCAGGATACCGATATCGCGGGTAATCGGCGCATCGTTATACGGATAACAGTCGCAGGCCGGGGAGACATCGGTAATGAAATTGATGTAAAGCGCCTTGCCCGGTTTGTTCTGGAGCACCCCTACGGTGTACTCCATCATGTTTTCCAGAAAGACCGGGATGGACTGATTCCACTGAATCTGGATGGCCTCGTTGGGGCAGATCAGGATGCATTCGCCGCAGCCGATACACTTTTCAGGATCGATTTTGGCTTTTTCATCCACCATGGAGATGGCCGTCTGAGAACAATGGGAAAGGCACTCCTCACAGGCCACACAGCGCTTGCGCTTGACCTTGGGGCTGACCGTGGAGTGCTGGGCCAGCTTGCCCTTGCGCGACGCACAGCCCATGCCGACATTTTTAAGGGTGCCCCCAAAACCGGAGAGTTCATGACCCTTGAAGTGAGCGACCGAGACCAGGGCATCCGCCTCCATGATCTCTTTGCCGATATAGACTTCCTTGAAATTTTTCAGGTCGACGGTGACGGCGGTCTCGGATTTACCGCGCAGGCCGTCGGCAATCACCAGGGGCGCATCGACGACGGAATAGGCAAAGCCATTTTGGATAGCCGTGGTGAGGTGGGCCGGGGCATCGCTGCGGGTCCCGGAATAGAGGGTGTTGGCATCGGTCAGAAATGGCTGACCGCCTTCCTTGGTGATGGTCTCTACTATTTTTCGTAAAAACACCGGGCGGATAAAGGCGGTGTTGCCCAGTTCTCCAAAATGCAGCTTCACGGCCACCAGGTCCCGGTTGCCGACCACGTTCATCAGGCCGGCGCGTTCTATGAGCCGGCCCAGCCGGGTGACCAGGTTTTCTTTGTGTGAGGCTCTCAGATCTGAAAAGTAAACGTTGCTGGCCATTGTACCCCCCTTAGATACTTAAATCCTTGTAATCTTCTACCTATAACGATCCTGCTATCGGGGCTTTCACCCTCCCCCGACCCCTCCCGTCAAGGGAGGGGAGTCTTTACGACTTCAGTGATCAGACTTCCGGCCTCCAGGTTTTCTCCTTCTACCTTACACCTTCTACCCTAAACCTTATACCTAAAATACTTTCCTTCTAATCCGTAATATGTCAAAACGCTCGCATGTCCGGTCGTGATCAAAAAAAGCTTGAGATTCTCGAAGCAATTTACACGCTTCACGAAACCCTAATGGCTGAAATGGATCTGGCCTGTCTGCCTGGATGCGATCTGTGCTGTACCCGCAATGTGAGTGTGACATCCCTGGAGGCTTACCTGATTGTCGAACATCTCAAAAAAGCGGATCGACCCGATCTTGATGAAGGCCTTACAGTTGCCAAAACCTTACCCCGCTTTCAGCCGCTGGTAACAACCAACGGGCTGGCGCATCTTTGCCGCCTTGGAAAAGAACCGCCGGAAGAAACCGTCAATCCGAATTGGCGGCCCTGCCCGTTTCTGGTCGATCACCGCTGTTCGATTTATGTGGTCCGGCCCTTCGCCTGCCGCTGCATGGTCTCCAAATCCGTTTGTCAGGCTGGCGGCCAGGCTGAAATTGACGATTACCTGCTGGCCCTCAATACGGTATACATGCAGTTCATCGAGCACGCCGATCCGGACGGCTGTACTGGCAATCTGATCGATATGCTGCTACCGCTAAGTAGGGGCGCTGATCAAAGCAGATGCATACCCAATAGCCCCATAGAGATGATCCTTCTGCCGCCGGAATATCAAAACCGGGCCCACTCAATTATTGAGAACCTCGCGGCACTCTGCGACCAAGAGTAAAATTGAAACAGGGGTCCAAGGGGCCGAGGGTTCAAGGGTTCAAGTGGAAAATCTATACAACCAATAATCTGGTATCGTGACACGATCAGAGCAACGTGGCAGTTCACATGCCCCTATTCATGGTTTAAGGGTTTTTCGTCCTTCACTCGACCCCTTGGACCCTAGAAATTTTTTGGCTACAGGCCAAAAAGTTCCTTCGCATTCCCGCCACAAATGGCTTCTTTTTCCTCCGCGCTCAGTCCCGCCTCATCCATTTCCTTGAAATACCTTTCCGGTTTCAGCAGGCAAAAGTCGGTTCCGAATAGGATGCGGTCGACCCCGGCCAAATCCACTGCCAGGCGATAGATGTCCGGGCGATATAAAAATGGCGAAGCGGCCGTATCGAACCACACGTTGGCAAGAGATGGTTTTACATCCTTTTTCAGCAGGTTATAGAAAAAAATGCCGCCGCCCCAATGGGCCAGAATCAGTTTGTTGTCAGGGTATCGTTTTATCAGATCATATATCTGGATCAAGGTGTTAGGCGTTTTACCGGGGTACTTGTGACCCACCGGTTCGTTGGTGTGGATCATGACGGGCAGGTCTTTTTCCCGGCAGATCTTCATGGCCGGCTCCAATTGGTCGCGGCAGCGTTCGTCGATCCCGGAACGATAAAAGGCAAGTTCGCCCATCCCGGCGGCACCGGCCGCGGCACAACGCTCCACTTCCTCTTCATAATGGGTCGTCAGGGGGTCGAAACAGCCCATGGCTACCAGCCTGTCCGGGTGTTTGGCAACAGCGTTGAGGACATAGTCGTTGTTCATTTTGCAGGTGGCCATGTTGGTCCAGGGGAAGCCACAGACAACCGCTTTATCCACCCCCTGTTCATCCAGCATGGCCAGCACATCATCTGTGCTGGCCATATTCGAGGCATCGGAGCCATATAGCATTTCAAAAGCCGGCTCATTTTGAAAATAGGTCGCTTTGTTTTCGCGAATTCGCTTTGGAAATATGTGTACATGTACGTCTATAATCATCAATGGGCCCCTTTATATATAAATAATAACAGATGGGTAGAAGCCATCCCAAAAATGGATTTTCGTTCAAGGTCAAGGCGGCCGTGAATATCAGACCGGAGGAATACATCGGGTATTGCGAGGATCTGAAATTCACGCCAATGCCGAGATAGGACGAAAAGGCGTTTTTGGGTTGGCTTCTAATGTTTCAAATTATGTTTTCTCAACAACTCACAGGTATCATTCCATTTCTCAGTGCTTACCGCCACTTGGATGCGTTCGGTGACGATAATGGCATTCAGTTTCACCATATCTTTCAGGATATCAAGTTGTTCCTGTTGAATGTCCTTTATATCCCCCTCCCAAAATCCAGCGATACCAAATTGAACAATTGAGCCCATATGCAGGCTTGACCTTGCCGAACAAGGCTATTATGTTAACCGCATCAATCGCAATTTGTAAAGATTATCCCCATCTAAACGGAGGTACACATGTATTTTGATCAGCCTGGCAAAGTCAATACCCGGGAAACATTAACAGCTGCATATGACAGGGCCCGGGAGCTTGGGCTGGATGAGGTCGTATTGGCCTCCACCTCCGGTGAAACCGCTTTCATAGCCCTCGACATTTTCAAAGATTTTCGCATTACGGCGGTGACCTATCACCACGGATATATTGAACCGTTCAAACCCATCATGCCTTATCGCACGCGCAAACAGTTGGAAGAAAAGGGGGTTGCTGTAATTTCAGCCACCCATGCCCTTTCCGGCGTGGAACGGGCCGTGGCTAAAAAGCACAGCGGCGTTTACCCGGCGCTGCTCATCGCGGATACCCTGAAACTTTTTGGCCAAGGCACCAAGGTCGCCGTGGAGGTCACCATCATGGCGGCGGATGCCGGTACCTTGACCGGTCAGGATATTATTGCCATCGGCGGCTCCTCCAAAGGTGCGGACACTGCCTTGGTCGTGAAGCCGGCCAATCAGTCCAACCTGTTCGACCTGCGTATCAGGGAAATTGTCTGTAAACCCCGGCACTTTAAAATGGCCACATGATCTTCATTGCTGGTGTATCTCCCAAAACGACCGTCATTGACCAAACCCCGCGCTTGTGTCCGAACTGCGGCTTGGCCCAGGCCCGGCTGCAACGGGTGGACCACTGGCTCAGTTTCTTCTTCATACCACTATTGCGGGTGAAAAAGGGTGAAGAATTTCTGTTCTGCAACCGCTGCGAGCACCCGGTTTTTGAATCGTTCACCGGGACGGCTGACACACACGACCGTTTTGCAGATATCTGCTCTGGTTGTAGCCGCACCCTTGACAAAGATCATCGCTTCTGCCCCTATTGCGGTAAACCTCGTAACCAGGCAAGCTCGTGAGTATCATCGCTTCGTCCGACCATTCTGACCAACCCCCTGAGCGCCACGTGGTGCTGGTGCGACCGGACGTCCACTGGAATACCGGCAACATCGGCCGCACATGCATTGGGGCCGGGGCGCGCCTGCACCTGATCCGGCCGCTTGGCTTTTCCCTGGACAGCCGCCAGGTGAAACGGGCCGGACTGGACTACTGGTCCAAAGTCGATTTAACGACCTGGGATGATTTCGATAGCTTTCAAAAAGCGCTGCAGGTTCGCGAATCAGAGGTCGTCCTCTTAACGAAAAACGGAAAGCGCGTCTTCTGGTCGATGCCGTCCCCCCAACGCTTGTTTCTCGTATTCGGATCAGAAACCAGAGGGCTGCCCGCCGCCATTTTAGAGCAATATCCTGAGGCGACTTACCACATTCCCGTTTCCCGCGAAATTCGCAGCCTCAACCTCTCCACCGCCGCCGCGATTGTACTTTATGAAAGTCTTAGGTCGCATCCTCCCCCGCATGCCTGGTAGGTGGACTCATTTTGATGACTATATCAATGTAAACCACCGTCAACCGTGAGTTTTACCCTTATTTGGGTTTGACTTTAACCGGGCGGTGTTTATGTTCCATCCACAAATTCAATGGCTTCCGGATAAGGGAGACTGGGTTGAAAGTTGCAAAGGCGGTTGTGAATACCTCCGAATGAACACACCGTCAGTCATTGAATGGTTGCATTAAAAGATGATTATCCGATTGTACCCAGCCGTTCACTTGGACCCTTGAACCCTTGGCCCCTCGGACCCTAAATAGCTTTTTGTGCATCAGGAGGATACAGATGCGTTTGGACAAGTTTACCATTAAATCTCAGGAACTGATCCAGAATGCCCAGTCCCTGGCTACGCAAGGCCGTCATCAGCAGATAGAGCCGGAACATCTATTGCGGGCCATGCTGGAGGATAAGGAATCTGTGGCGGTCTCCATGATCCGCAAGCTTGGTGCCGCGCCCCAGGATGTCCTGCGAGATACAATTGGAATACTTGAAAAATTGCCCCAGGTCCAGGGTGGGGTCGATGCATTTCTATCGCCGCGCGCGCGCAAGGTCCTCGAGGCCGCATTTGCCGAAGCCACCAAAATGAAGGACCAGTATGTCAGCATCGAGCACATTTTACTGGCCATAACGGACGAAAAATCCTGCGAAGCCGCTAAAATACTGGCCGGTTACGGCATCAATCGAGAAACGCTTTTACAGGGATTGATAGAGATTCGCGGTAGCCAACGGATTACCGACCCGAATCCCGAAGAAAAGTACCAGGCCCTGGAGAAATTCAGCCGCGACCTGACCCAGCTTGCCCAGCAAGGCAAAATCGATCCGGTCATCGGTCGCGACGAGGAGATTCGCCGCATCGTCCAGGTTCTTTCCCGGCGCACGAAAAACAACCCGGTCCTGATCGGCAAACCGGGAGTGGGCAAGACCGCCATCGTCGAGGGATTGGCCCAGCGCATCATCGAGGGCGATGTCACCGAGGGACTGAAGGAGAAACGCTTGGCGTCGCTGGATATGGGTGCCCTGATTGCCGGTGCAAAATACCGGGGTGAATTTGAAGACCGGCTCAAAGCCGTGTTGAAAGAGGTGGAGGCGGCCGAAGGCGAGGTCATCCTGTTTATCGATGAACTGCATACCCTGGTGGGTGCCGGGGCTACCGAGGGGGCCATGGATGCCTCCAATATGCTCAAACCGGCCCTGGCCCGGGGCACTTTACGCTGCGTGGGCGCCACGACCCTGAACGAGTACCGTAAATATATCGAAAAAGACAGTGCCCTCGAAAGACGGTTTCAACCGGTGTTTGTGGCCGAGCCTTCGGTGGGTGATACCATTTCCATCCTGCGTGGACTCAAAGAAAAATACGAGGTCCACCACGGAGTGCGGATAAAAGACTCCGCCATTGTGGCGGCCGCAACCCTGTCCGACCGTTATATCACGGACCGGTTCCTGCCGGATAAGGCGATCGACCTGGTCGATGAAAGTGCCTCCAAGCTGCGGATTGAAATTGATAGCATGCCGGCGGATATCGATGAAATCCAGCGGCGGATCACCCAGGCGGAAATCGAACGCCAGGCGCTGAAAAAAGAGTCGGATCCGGCCTCAGTGGAACGCCTGGGACTGCTGGAAAGCGAACTGGCCGCTCTGAATGAAGAGGTGTCCGCCATGCGGGCCCACTGGCAAAACGAAAAGGGCCTGATCCAGACCATCCGCGAAATCAAGGAAGAGATCGAACATATCGGCACGGAAGCCCAGCAGGCCGAACGCGAGGGTGACCTGGCCCGGGTGGCTGAAATCCGTTATGGCCGCGAGACTGAACTGCGCGAACGCCTGGAAAAGGCCAACAGCGACCTGGCAGAGCTGCAACATGACCGCAAAATGCTCAAAGAGGAAGTCGACGATGAAGACATTGCCGAGGTGGTCTCCCGCTGGACCGGCATTCCGGTAAGCCGGATGCTGGAGGGAGAACGTGAAAAACTGGTTAAAATGGAAGACCGGCTAAGTCAACGGGTCGTGGGCCAGCACGAAGCGATTGCCGCGGTTTCGAATGCCGTCCGCCGGGCCCGCTCCGGTTTGCAGGATCCCAACCGTCCCATTGGATCCTTTATTTTCATGGGACCTACGGGTGTGGGCAAAACCGAGTTGGCCAAGGCTCTGGCGGAATTTATCTTCGACAGCGAACAGGCCATGGTCCGGATCGACATGTCGGAATTTATGGAAAAACATTCAGTTGCCCGGCTGATCGGCGCGCCTCCGGGCTACGTGGGCTACGATGAAGGCGGGTATCTCACCGAAGCCGTGCGGCGGCGACCTTACGCCGTGGTTTTGTTCGACGAAATTGAGAAGGCCCATCCAGAGGTGTTCAATGTGCTGCTGCAAATCCTGGATGACGGCCGTATGACCGATGGGCAGGGCCGCACGGTCGACTTTACCAATACGCTTATCATCATGACCTCCAATGTCGGCAGTCAATGGATACAGGAACTGGGCAGCCAGGACCGGGAACAGATGGAATCCCGGGTCATGGAGGCGCTGCGGGCCAGCTTTAAACCGGAGTTCCTCAACCGCATTGACGAAACCATGATCTTTCACAATCTCACGGCAGACCAGATCGGGGATATCGTCAAGATCCAGATGGTGCGCGTATTGCATAGACTGGCGGCCCTGAAAATAGAGCTGAGCTTGTCACCGGCGGCGATCGACCTGCTGGCCCGTAAAGGGTATGATCCCGCCTACGGCGCCAGACCGTTGAAGCGGGCCATTCAGCAATATATCGAAAATCCGCTCTCGATGCAGATCCTGGCGGGTGAAATCGAACCCGGTGCCTGCCTGGTAGCGGAAGTGGACGGCGACAGACTCCGTTTTGAAGGGCAGTCTTGATTATGCGGCTGGTAAAAAAAGTCCTGGGACTGATTTTTAGCTCGGTACGATGACGAAACACTGGCAGCCTTGTTACCAGGCCTCACCCGGGCACCCCATAAAACACAATAAATATAAACGGTTGTGAACCATCGTGTGCGTGAGATCATCAAAAACCCGCTACCTGGCTGGCCCCGCAGCCCGCTGCAACCACAACCGTGGACAATTGCCCGAGTGAACTTCATATTGAAATCTCGACTTTGTCAGCGTAGTATTCCCGGAAATCTGAAAAAGGACTGATATCCGTTGTGAAAAGATCTGAAAGGCTCAGACGCTTCTACGACATATTTTCCGGTGAAGATCACGTCCTGATCGGTATAAATGCCGATCCCGACGCCATTGCCAGTGCCATGGCCGTAAAACGCCTGCTCTGGCGCCGGGTGGCCAGCGCCACCATTGCCTGCACCAATGTCATCAAAAGGCCGGACAACCTGACCATGCTACGGCTATTGGGGGTTCGCACCGTTCTTTTTGAAGATATCAAAGCGGATAGGTTTTCAAAATTCGTCATTGTCGATTCCCAGCCATCCCACGACAATCAATTTAAAAAACTGGCGGTGGACGTCATTATCGACCACCACCCCGACAGTGGTGAGTCAGCGACCTATACGGATATTCGGCCCGCCTACGGGGCTACGGCCAGCATGCTGACGGAATACCTCCGGGCTGCGGGCATAAAACCATCCGCCAAGCTGGCCACCGGCCTTTTTTACGCCATTAAAACCGACACGGATAATTTTGCCCGCAAGGCGGTATTCGATGACGTCATCGCCTTTCAATATCTTTTTCGCCACGCCAACAAGCACATGGCTCGCAAGATCGAACAGTCCGAGCTCAAGTTCGAGTTTTTGAAATACTTCAAGATCGCCCTCGCAGAAAAACGCCGCCGCAAAGGCAAGCTTTACGCCCATCTTGGAAAGGTGCCTTCACCGGATGTCTGCGTCCTCGTGGCCGATTTTTTCATGCGGGTCAGTACGGTCTCTTGGAGCATTGTGTCCGGGCGGTACAATAAAAAGCTGGTCATCATCTTTCGCAACGACGGTATCCGAAAAAATGCGGGTCAGCTGGCCAACCAGAGCTTCGGCCAGATAGGTTCGGCCGGCGGCCATAAAAACATGGCCCGGGCGGAAATCTCTCGAGCGAATTTAAAAAGGGTGGTGGACCCGAAAGACGACGCCAAAGTGGCCCTTTGGATTATCCGCAATATTGAAAAGAGCACCAAGAAACCCAAACCGGCAGCCACCTCCAAAGATGAATAATACCATACCAACGCGGGTCACGCTCCTCGGCTCGGGAACCTGCGTGCCATCCGTGAAACGCAGCGCCTGTTCCGTCATGGTCACCACCGGCAAGTCCGTGATCGTGTTTGATCTCGGGCCGGGTACCATGCACCGCCTGACGGAAACCGGCACGGCGGTGACCGCCGTCACCCATGTCTTCTTCAGCCATTTTCATCCGGATCACACCGGTGAATTGGCCACCTTTATCTTTGCCAATAAGTACCCGGACCAAACCCGCCGCAAGCATCCCCTGACGTTTGGCGCCGGACCGGGATTTACAGCTTTTTATAACAATTACCGTTCGGTATACGGACACTGGATTGAACTGCCGCCGGACCTTTTTACCCTTTTGGAAATCAATGCCAACGCTGAAACAGTCACCGAGCTGGCGGATTTCTCGATAACGACTGTTCCGGTGGCCCACAATCCGGAAAGTCTGGCTTACAAGTTGACCGGGGTTGACGGGAAGTCCGTGGTCTATTCCGGAGATACCGATTTCAGTGAAAACCTGATCGATCTGGCCAGCGGGGCGGATCTTTTGATCTGTGAATCCGCCTTTCCATCTGAATTTAAGGTTCCCGGGCACCTTACCCCGCCTGAGGCCGGTACGATCGCCACCCGGGCCGGTGTCGGCTCCCTGGTGCTGACACACCTGTACCCGGAATGTGAGCAGGCTGACATGGAGACCCAGTGCCGGCAATCCTGGTCCGGACCCCTGATCCTGGCCGAAGATTTGATGAGGATTGATTTATGAAATACTACCCTGTGAACCTGGATATTCGCAATCGGGACTGCCTGGTGGTCGGCGGCGGCGGGGTGGGGACCCGCAAAGTCAAGACCCTGGTTGAATGCGGGGCCACGGTCACCGTGGTCAGCCCCCAAGCCTCTGCCAAATTGGAGCGGATGGCGGCCGACGGGTTGATCACCCTTGAAACAAGAGCCTATCGCAGCACCGATATAGAGGATAAATTTTTGGTGATCGGGGCTACCGACGACGAGACCCTCAATCGGCAGATACATGCTGACGCCGAGGCCCGCAACACCCTGTGCAACATTGCCGATCGGCCGGAAATATGCAATTTCATCCTGCCGGCCATTGTCAACCGGGGTGACCTGGTGCTGGCCGTATCAACATCGGGTAAAAGCCCCGCCTATGCCAAAAAAGTGCGAAAAGAGCTTGAAAAGCAGTTCGGAGCGGAATATGAACCCTTTCTGCGCTTGATGGGCGCCATCCGGGAACGGCTGCTGTGTGAAAAACATGAACCGGAGGCCCACAAGCCGCTGTTCGAAAAAATGATTAACGCGGGCCTGCTCGACCTTGTGCGGGAAAATGAAACCGAGCAAATCGATACCCTGCTGCAAGAGGTTCTTGGCAAAGGGTACCGGTACCACGAACTGATCAACGGATAAACATTATGGATATCGTCATCGCTGCTGCCATTGTGTTCTACCTGCTGAGTTCAGCCACCTATCTGGCCTTTCTGCTTTCACAGAAAAAAAACCTGGACCGGGTTGCCCTGTGCCTGTTCATCACCGGATGTTTATGTCACCTGACCAGCGTCGGGTACGACTTTATGCGTACCGGGCAGATTCCGGTGCACAACCTTTACCAGACCCTTTCAATGTCCGGTCTGGCGGTGGCAGTGATATACATCATTTTTCACTTTAAGTTCAAACTCAAGGTCCTGGGAGTATTTGCCGCACCGCTGGCGGCCCTGATCATGCTGTTCGCCTACCAGGTTCCCCGGGAACCGGTGCAGGCCAAGGCCATATTCAATAGTTTCTGGTTTGTGATCCACATCATCTCTGTTTTTGTCGGTGAGGCGGCCCTGGCCATGGCCTGCGGGGTGGGAATCCTGTATATCCTCCAGGAGAATTCCATTAAATCCAAGAAACGGGGCTTTTTCTATGATCGCTTGCCGTCGCTGGATCTTCTGGATACCACCGGCTACGGCAGTATCGTGGTCGGCTTCATCATGCTCACCCTGGGGCTGGTCACCGGTTTCGTCTATGCAAAGGCCGCCTGGGGTCGTTTTTGGAGTTGGGACCCGAAAGAGATCTGGTCCGTGGCCACCTGGCTGATCTATGCCGCCCTGTTTCACCAGCGGTTGACCGTGGGGTGGCGCGGCCGCCGGGCAGCCATCATGGCCATCATCGGTTTTGCGGCCATTATATTTACCTTTGTCGGGGTGAATTTTTTGATGCCGGGGCATCATGGGCAGTTTACTAAATAGGGTTCAAGGGGCCGAGGGTCCAAGGAGTCAAGTGAAAAGCAATTAGCTTCAGATAGAAATTACGCATTGAAAAAACAGATACAAAGCAGCATGTACCCATGAAATCCTTGAAAACCACTCGAACCCTTGGACCTCTGAACCCTCGATCCCTACTCTTCGCCTGAAATGGCGAAGATGTGTTGTTGATATGACCGAAATTCTCATAATAGGCCTTAACCATAAAACCGCGGACGTAGATCTGCGCGAATGTCTGGCCTTTTCGGACGACCAGGTCGATACCGCTCTGCAGACACTGCGGTCGCACCCTTCTATTTCCGAGGTGGTCCTTCTCTCGACCTGCAATCGGGTGGAAATGATATTTACCGCCAATGATCCGGATAAAGCGCTGACAGACGCCAAAAAGTTTCTGGCTAAATTTAAAAATATTCCTACAGACCGGTTTGAAGAAGCGCTCTATTTGCATCGAGGGGACCAGGCCGTCAAGCACATCTTCCGGGTAGCGGCCAGCCTGGATTCCATGGTGGTGGGTGAACCCCAGATCCTCGGCCAGGTCAAAGAGGCTTACCGCATCGCCACGGAACAAAAAACGTCCGGGGTCATCCTCAACCGGTTGCTCCACAAGACCTTCTTTGTCGCCAAACGCATCCGTACGGAAACCGGAATCGGCAACAGCGCTGTCTCCATCAGTTATGCCGCTATCGAACTGGGCCGCAAAATCTTCGGCTCGCTCGAAGGCAAGCGCGCCCTGCTCGTAGGGGCCGGAGAAATGGCGGAGCTGGCCGTTGAGCACCTGCGGCGGCACAGGGTAACCGATATTTATGTGGCCAATCGAACCTTTGCGCGGGCCGTGGAGCTGGCCGGCAGGTTCAACGGCCAACCCGTAAATTTCGAAGAAATTCCGGACACTTTACCCCTGGTCGACATCGTCATCAGTTCAACCGGGTCACCTGATTATGTGATAACCCGTCCCCAGGTGAAACCCATCATGAAAGAACGGCGCAACCGGCCGGTCTTTTTCATCGATATTGCGGTTCCCAGAGATATCGATCCTGACCTAAACCGTCTCACCAACGTTTATGTTTATGATATCGACGATCTCAACGGCATCGTGGATGAGAACATCGAAGATCGCAGCCGTGAAGCGATCAAAGGGGAGCGGATTGTAGAAGAAGCGGTGATTCGGTTTCAACAATGGGTCGAAAATTTAAGCGTGGTGCCCACGATAAAAGATCTGCGGGAAAAGCTGGAAGGCATTGCCCGGGCGGAACTGTTAAAAACGCAGAGTGGTCAGGATTTTACCCCGGAACAGGCGGCAGCTCTGGAAAAAATGGCGAATGCCATGGTTAACAAAATTCTCCATGACCCCACCGCTCTGCTGAAGACGGGTGGCTGCTACGCGGACAAGTCGCAACACATTGATATGACCCGGAAACTATTCAAGCTTGATTCATAGTTTGTATGGATGGCCTGCAGGCCATCCGGACACCCGCGTGTTTGCCGGAGACCAGCTACTCCGGTGAATTGGCCACCGTAGCCCGATTTTAGGAGGCCTTTACAAGTGTTGAAAAATGATTAGTTTTCATCTTTACACCCGTATGATATTGTGTTATCCGTGCACTTTTTTAAGAATCAGACAAATCCATTGATAGGGTTGCCATGAAGAAAAAAGATATCGCCTACTTCAAGAATCTACTGACGGATCAGCTGGAAGAACTGTTAAATCAAGCGGATGATACCGTATCCGGAATGACCACGCCCAAGGAGAATTTCCCGGACCCGACGGATCGCGCCTCTCTGGAGGCGGAACGGAATTTCATGCTGCGCATTCGGGATCGAGAAAGCAAGCTAATTAAAAAAATTAAAAAAACCCTCGCCAGAATAGAAAACGACACCTTTGGTATCTGTGAGAAGTGTGGTGATGATATTGCCATCGAACGTTTAAAGGCACGCCCGGTGACAACCCAGTGCATCCACTGCAAAACCAAAGAGGAAGCCCTGGAAAAAGCCCTTGGACTTTGATCCCCCGGCCTGCGTAGACCTTCACATTCATACCTCTGCATCAGACGGCACCTACTCGCCGCCTGACATTCTCAACCTCGCACTGAGCCTGAAACTTGGGGCTATTGCCATTACCGATCACGACACTTTGGACGGTTCCCGCGAAGCACTCGCCGCGGGCATACCGCCGGAAATGGGTTTCATGACGGGTGTTGAAATCAGTGCCGAGCGGCCCTCGTTTTTTCCCGGCAAGGGCAGCTGCCACATTCTCGGTTATCGCGTCAACCTGGATGACCACAATCTCAATCAGACCCTCGCAAGACTTCAGAACGCCCGCAAGGACCGTAATCCGCAGATCCTGGAACGCCTGCAATCACTCGGTTTTGACCTGACCATGGATGATATCCAGCAGGCAGCGGGACCGAATGGACAGATCGGTCGGCCGCACTTTGCCCAGGTCATGCTGAATAAAGGATATGTAAAGACGTTTAATGCTGCCTTCGACGACTACCTGGCTACCGGTAGACCGGCCTACGTGGACAAATATCGGGTGGCATGCCCCCGGGCCATAGCGCTTATTCGCGCAGCCGGCGGTATTCCCGTGCTGGCCCATCCGGCCCTGCTGGGGACCCCCGGCGGCCGTCTGGAAGATTCCGTCGTCCGGGAGCTTAAGGAAATGGGGTTGATTGGTATCGAGGCCCATTATACAGAACACACCCCCGCTCAGCAGAAACAGTACCTGGACATTGCCCGGAGACACGGGCTGCTGGTTACCGGCGGATCCGATTTTCACGGTGAGTTCAAACCGCGGACGAAACTGGGCCGGGGCCGGGGAAAGTTGCGGGTTCCCATAGACCTTTACCACGCTTTGAACAATTATGCCTGAAAACGATCTGACCGCTTTGATGCAAACCCTGGGGTACCACTTCAGGTCATCCGCGCTCTTGGAGGAGGCCCTTCAGCACAGTTCTTTTGTCAATGAACAGACCCGCCCGCTCGTCAGTAATGAACGGTTGGAATTTTTGGGAGATACCGTCCTCAACCTGGTGGTCAGTCATCTTCTGATGGTCCAATTCCCAGACATGGATGAAGGCTCACTATCCCGCCGGCGTGCCGGTCTGGTAAACGAAAACAGCCTGGCAGCCATCGCGGCCGGTCTTGATCTGGGCGATTATGTCCTCCTCGGCAAAGGTGAAATCCAGACGCAGGGTCGCCGTAAAAAATCCATATTGTCGGATACTTATGAGGCCGTTCTGGCCGCAGTATACCTGGATGGTGGTTTCGAAGCCGCTTTTACCCTGATTCAGGCCCATTTCGGGGATCTGATCGCGGCCGCCCTGGGAACAGAGACCTTTGTGGACTATAAAACCCGGGTCCAGGAATTGGTTCAAAAGGCCGGACAGCCGCCCCCTTTATATCGGGTGACGGCCGAGTCCGGTCCCGATCACAACAAAACCTTTTGCGTTGCCCTGGAGACGGCCGACTACACCATCGAGGGCACGGGTAAAAGCAAGAAATCTGCCGAGCAGGACGCTGCCCGAAAAGCCTTCGAACACATGACCCGTGAGGTCCAAGAATGAGGCACCGCACTATTCATTTTAACAATGATTAAATGGACAGTATTAGCTCAGCAAATATCATAAAACTGGTTTTGAATTACCCCCTTTGTGACGCGCCGAGCATCACAGGAAAGGGCGAAGGAGCGAAGTGCTTGTTTGAGCGCAGCGAGTTGTGCTGAGCGCGCCCTTTCCGAGAAGCGCAGGGCAGCCCGCAGGGCCGCGTAACACGGGCGTTTTCTTTCACGTGAAAGAAAATGAACAGATTCCAATAGAAATCATGGGCTTTCAAGCTGATCTGAGGCATGGGGGGCGTTAACGATAGTATTTAGGTCCGACCATTGATGCGTGGCCTAAAT
>Ga0126334_10000037_pt1 | contig 52991 bp, 39 predicted proteins | sample InaspJWI49metaG_FD_94491 | JGI IMG/M metagenome (GOLD analysis project Ga0126334, IMG submission 94491) | Marine gutless worms symbiont microbial communities from Oahu, Hawaii - Inanidrilus sp. 2 OAHU.JWI-49 metaG | ecosystem: Host-associated > Annelida > Digestive system > Unclassified...
ATGCAATGGATCGGCTGAACAATCGACCACGCAAGTCAATGCATTATGCAACGCCAAACGAGGTGTTTTTTGGTGATAACGGCAACATACACGGTGTTGCACTTAAAACTTGAATTCGCAGGTCTTAAATGATCGCTTTTGGGGGGGAAAGAGGTTTTGTATAGGTTGATTGGGCGGAAGACTGAACGCTGAAGAGGCACCGAATAATAAGGTATAAGGCATAGGGTATAAGGTGTAAGAAAAAGCCAAGACGTCTGGATCCTGAGGTCTGGGAAAAAGTAAAGTCCCGGCAGGCGGGAACATAGCCGAAACAGAAGACAAACTGAGACTTGCCCCCATCTTACTCCGCAGACCACGGATGAAAACTTGTCTTACAATACAGAAATGTTTATCAATATTGGTAAGGAAGAATGTAACCTACGCCCTCCCCCGGAGGTATTGAAATGAGACTTCTGCTGCTTGTTGTTTTACTTTTACCCCTTTGGCCGCGGCCGTTATTTGCTATTTCTGTCGGCAAGGTGGAAGCGCTCCAGGTCCCGGCCTGGGTTCAATGGAAGGACGTCACAATGCCGGTTATGGTAGGCATGGAGTTAAAGCCAGGCGACCACCTTTTCACTGGAAAGTCCGGCCGACTTCTTCTGCGGCTGGAGGAAGGCAGCCTGGTGAAACTGGGTGAAAACGCCAGCTTCACCATAGCGTCATGGTCGCCGCCTCCCAAAAAGCAGGCTGCCTTTAAAGGGTTTCTAAAAGTCCTCCAGGGCGCATTCCGTTTCACGACCACGGCCCTCTCAAAACGACACCGGCGTGAGGTCGAAGTTCAGGTGGCATCGGCCGTGGCAGGTATTCGGGGGACGGATATTTGGGGTAAAGCTTCGCCGACTAGAGACATTGTGCTCTTGATAGAGGGCAAGGTGACGGTTACCCGGGGTGGGGATGAGCCGGTTGTTCTGGACGAACCGTTGACGTTCTATGCGGCACCCAAAGATAAACCCGCGCTGCCAGTGGCTAAAGTTGATCCGGAGCAATTGAAAATTTGGGCTGCAGAGACAGAGTTGACCCCCGGACAAGGGGTATTGAGACCGGATGGCCGTTGGGTGGCGAGTCTGGCATCGGTCCGCAACCTGGCGTCAATAACCGATCAATTGCAAACGCTTAATCAGGAGGGGTACCCAGCGGAAATAGAAACGGTCAACTTGGATGGTGAAACCTGGCACCGCCTGGTCATTAAAGGGGTTGGTTCAAGGCAAGAAGCAGCCGGTTTAATTGAACGTATGCAGAAAGTTGGGTTGTTCAAAGATGCCTGGGAGTACCTTCAGAAATAAATCTGGGTCGGGTCACGAGGATAGAGAGAGAAGTCTGAAGAGTGTTTAGGTATAAGGTTGAAGGTAGAAGGTGGAAGAATGGGCCTGAAGTCGGAGGCCTGAGATCGGTGGTCGGAAAATCAAGCAATCAGGAGTCGGGAGTCCGGAGTCGGGGGTCGGGTAAGGATTTGAGGCTGAATGAAAAAAGCCGAAAATCATAAATTGGCCGCAGAAATTAAATCCTTAAAGTCAGAGGACCGATGTCCGATGTCGGCAGGACCTTCCCCCTCCCTCTAATCCCTCCCGCCAGGGGAGGGAGGTTCTTCTGACGACGGAAGTCGGAGATCAGTGAAAACAAAGGGTTCAAATCACTTGGTTTTTTCCAAATTTGTCGCTGGTACTTCTCAGGGATAGATACCCACCCAATTCTAACCGGGTTCGCATGTGGCTAACTGTCGTTGGTTTCGTGCGGCTTTTCAGGAAAAACCGTGCTCTGAAGGGCATCGTTGGACCGGCCCGCAGGCGCTTTGGCCGCCCGGATGGCGTTGACCAGTTCCAAACCGGAATGGGCGCAGGGCTCAAGGTCTATGTCCGTGGTGCCCAGCGGTGTGATGCGCTGCCCCCAGCGTACCAGGTGGGAACACACAGACAGCCCACCGCCAAAGGCCGGCATGAGGAGCAGAGCCCCGGGTTTAACCCGGCCCTCCTCCAGGGCCTCAACAAGTGCTACGGGTACGGTGGCGGCCGACATATTGCCGTAGCGCTGGACAGTGAGCATCAGCTTCTCTTCCGTTACCCCGATTCGCTGGGCAAGGGACGTAATGATGCGCAGGTTGGCTTGGTGGGGCACCACCAGATCGATATCGTCTGCATTTAAGCCGGACTTGGCCATGACTGCTTTGGAAGCAGCCGCCATACCCTTTACGGCACGTTTGAAAATTTCCTGGCCGTCAAAATCCCATATCGTGTCTCCCAGCATCACCCCGGCATTCACGTAGGCCCCGCCGATCCCACGTACCCGCAAAGTGTGGCGCGCTTCGGCAATGCATCCCAGGGATTCTCCGATCAGCCCCTCTTCTTCCTGGCTCTGCTGCAATACAACTGCGGCGGCCCCATCGCCGAACAATACGGAGACGTTGCGGTTTTCCCAGTCCATATAGGGAGAAATCGCTTCAACGCCGATGACCAGGGCATTGGAAACCACACCGGTGCGGATCATTGCAGTAGCTGCGGACAGGGAATATAGAAAACTCGTGCAGGCGGTATCCACATCCATGGAAGCGGCTTTGTTGGCTCCTAGCCGCAATTGGACACCGGAGGCTGAGTTGGGCACCTGCTCATCGTTGGTGCAGCTGCCGAAAATAATCAAATCCAGGTCGGCAGCCGAAAGGCCGGCACCGGCCAGCGCCCGGGCGCCCGCCACATAGGCCAGCTCGCCCGGCAGGACATGGGTCACCCGGCGCTCGGATATCCCGGTGCGGCTGGTGATCCATTCATCGTTGGTTTCCAGAAACGTCGACAGGTCCTGATTGGTCAAAACGGCCGGGGGCAAGCATTTTCCCCAGCCGGTAATAGCGGCATAGGTCATCGGTCAAAACTCCTTTTAAAATTCTAAGTACGAAAAGTCGGGTTAGATTAGCCCGCGGATCGGCCCGTGTCAACCACCTCATATTCGAGAAATAGTATGCGGGAAACAATGCTTTTGGACTGAAGCTGCAACAGGTAAAAGGTATAAGGTATAAGGTGGAAGGAAAACCCTGCGGTCGAAGATCTGAGGTTGGAAGACGCGAAAGACCTTATAAAACAGAGGGGCCAAGCGCTTGTTCAGGACGGGCCGGACCGCTCCCGCGAGGAGAGCGGTCCGGGGGAGGTAAGCCGCCCGGCATGCAGGCGACTGGCCCTGGTATTAACCCGCCATTTCGCGCCGGCTTGCCATATCGACCATGACCCGCTCGCGGGCCTTATCGATGCCCAATGCAGCGCGCTTTTTATCGATGTGGGCAATCATCTTGCGAGCATGTTTTACCGGGTCGACCTCCAGGTCCCACATGCCGCCGTACATCTCTTCCAAGGTTTCAAACAGGTATTTCTGAAATACCGGTGCCCCCGAAATCGGCAGGGTGACCCCGAAAACCGTGTAGACCCCGGATGCCACGAAATATTGCCCGATGCTGATGGCCTTTTCACTCATCCATTCTGGGGCGCTGCCGGCCACCGGCAATGCGCTGATATCGTCGCCCAGACCGCCGGCTTTGACCATTTCGGTGGCTGCCAGCAGGATCCGGCTGTTGTCGACGCAGGAGCCCATGTGCAGCACCGGCGGGATGCCGACGGTTTCGCACACCTCCGCCAAACCCGGTCCGCAGTAGACCCCGGCGCTTTCCGGTGTGAGTAGCCCCTCCATGGCACAGGCAATCCCGTTGCAGCCGGTGGTGATGACGAGCACATCATTCTTGATCAGCTCCTTGACCACTTCGATATGCCCCTCGTTGTGCTTGGTGCGGGCATTGTTGCAGCCGACAACGCCGGCCACCCCCCGGATGCGGCCGTTGATGATATTGTCATTCAGGGTGTAATAAGAACCACGGAAAGTCCCGCCCAGATGGTACTCGATGGATTCCACCCCGAAGCCGGCTACCTGGGAGGCTTTTTGAGTCGGGATCATCACATCCGCTGACCGGTTCTGGAAATTGTCGATGGCCAGTTTGACGATCTTCTTGGCATCCTCGATGGCGTAGTGCTCGTCGAACTCGATATGGATCACGTTTTCCTGTTCCATCTTGGCAATGGGATGGGTGGTGATCAGCTTGGTGTGGAAGCACCTGGCCACATTGGCGACATTTTGGAAAATACACTGGATATCCACCACCATGGCATCGCAGGCGCCGGTAATGATGGCCAGCTCCTGTTGTAGGAAGGTGCCGCACAGGGGCACGCCATGGCGCTGCAGGATTTCGTTGGCTGTGCAGCAGATCCCGGAGAGCTGGATGCCTTTGGCGCCGTTGGCCTGGGCATACTCTATCATCTCCGGGGTTTGCGATACGGCCACGATCATCTCGGACAGGACCGGTTCGTGGCCATGGATGACGATGTTGACGTGGTCTTGCTTCAACACCCCGAGATTGGCTTCGGACTGCAGCGGACTGGGTGCGCCGAACAGGATATCTTGGAGATCGGTAGCCATCATCGAACCACCCCAGCCGTCGGCGATGGCTGTCCGCGTGCCCTGTTTCATCAGGTTCTTGTAGTCCTGGTCGACGCCGATATGCGTGCGATGCATGATTTCAACAACTTCCCGGTCGATATTGCGAGGCAGCACCCCGGAATTTTTCCATTTATTATACAGTGCGTCCGGGGCGCGCTTCAGGTAGGTCAACTCTCCTTCGGGTTTGCCCCATTCGGCCAGGGCCTTCTCGGCCACTTCCAGGGCGATCTCGTCCGTATCGCGGTCCAACAGTTCACCATCAACTTCAACCTTGGTCGCTACGTTGAAATGGGGAGCGACGGCCAGCAGTTTGATGGTATCTTTAATACGGTACGCTTCACCCTCTTTGCGGGCGGCACTCATGAACACTTCCGCCACGCAGCGGCCGTGGTCTGAATGGGCCGCGGCCCCGCCGGCAATCATGCGGATGAAATTGCGGGCTGCAATTGTATTGGCGGTGGCTCCACAGAGGCCTTTGCGGGTATCCTCACCTTCCAGGCCACCCTTGGGCAACGGCAGGCGGCAGGGGCCCATACCGCAGTTTTTGCAGCAGGTACCCTGGGTGCCGATGTTGCAGGGTTTCATTTTTGCCGCACCGTCGAAAACGGTCTCGATGTCCAGGGCCTGGGCCCGGGCGAGCATGGTCCGGGTCGCTTCATCGATGGTAACCTTCGCCGGGTCTGCTGTTTTTGCTTTGCCGGCGGTCTTTTTAACTGGTTTTTCTGCCATCATGTCTCTCCTTTGTTCACGGTAAAAGCTCGTTGCAGTTGAACGGTAGCCGGGATTGGCTAACGGCTTTGTATATGAGCAATGGGCGTGCCAGTTATGAGCATATATCTGAAATATATCTATCTACCTGTATTGAAATGACAAACAACCAGTTTCCGCAGTTATGGCTCTGGTTACATTCGGGCAATTTGCATTAATATGGGGCGTTCAATATTGCTTTTTGCACGAAAAAGAGCTAACCTGACGCCATAAAGACCGGTCTTAGCGACTCTTTCCGAGGATATTGCTTTGAAAACAAACGAAGAACGTCAGAACCAGGATAAAATTCTCGATTCGATCAACGAGGGTGTTTTCACTATTGACCGTGATTGGCGCATTACGGCTTTCAACCGCGCTGCCGAACGCATCACCGGGGTGCCCCGTGAAGAGGCCCTGGGGCGGCCCTGCAAAGAGATCTTCCGGACCCCAATCTGCGAAAAAAACTGCGTCCTGAAACGGACCATGCGGACCGGTCGACCGGTGACCAACGCCATGACCCACATCGTCGACAACGACGACAAGCGGGTGGCCATCCGGATTTCGACCGCCCTTTTGCGGGATGAAACCGGGGGGATCGTCGGTGGCGTCGAAACCTTTCAGGATCTCACCCAGCTCGAGCAACTGCGTAAACAGTTGGAAAGGCAATACTCCTACGAAGACATAATCGGGCGGAGCCCCTCCATGCGCAGTCTGTTCCGGATTCTGCCGCAAGTCGGCCAGAGCAACAGTACGGTTTTGATCGAGGGTGACAGCGGGACCGGCAAAGAGTTGTTTGCGCGCGCCATCCACAACCTTTCGCTCCGAAATAAAGGCCCCTTTGTCGCCATCAACTGCGCCGCCCTGCCCGATGCTTTGCTGGAATCCGAGCTGTTCGGCTACAAGGTCGGCGCCTTCACCGGGGCCAACCGGGACAAACCCGGCCGGTTTGCCCTGGCGCGGGGAGGGACCCTATTTCTGGATGAAATAGGGGACATATCACCGGCCCTGCAGGTAAGGCTGTTGCGGGTGCTCCAGGAGCGCACCATTGAACCGCTTGGCTCCCTGGAGCCGCTGAAGGTGAATGTGCGGATAATCGCCGCGACCCACCGGGACCTGGACCGGCTCGTCGAGAAGGGTGATTTCCGGCAAGATCTGCTCTACCGGATCCGGATCGTACGTCTCAAACTGCCTCGCCTGCGTGACCGGCGGGTGGATATTCCCCTGCTGGTCAATCACCTGGTGACAAAATTCAACGGGCTGCAGAATAAGGCGATTTCCGGTGTGTCGGAAGAGGTGCTGGCCCGGTTGATGGAGTACGATTACCCCGGCAATGTGCGCGAGTTGGAAAATATCATTGAGCACGCTTTCGTATTATGTCCGGGCGGCTATATTGAGTTTCGGCACATGCCGCCTGAATTCCGGAGTGAAGAGCCTCCGGTTGCCGAAACCTCTGGTACCGCATTGACGCTCAAGGCCTTGGAAAAACAATGTATTGCCGAAGCTTTAAGTCGGCATGCCGGTAATCGAAAACACACTGCCCGCGAGCTGGGTATCAATCTGAGCACCCTTTACCGAAAAATCCGGGCCTTGAATATCGAAACCCCGTCCAAGGACGGTCGACACCGATCCTAACAATCGTGCAATCTGCAATGATGCGGTTGGCTATTTCCGCTGCGCGCTGCCCCTCCTGAAAGACCATGAGGTCAGATGTCTGAAGTCAGGGGCCAGAAAACCATAAAACGAAGGGGTCGAACTTCGAGGAATCGGAAGAGGTGTCACTTCGTGAAATCAATTTGTTTCATTTTACATTGTATGCACTGACAACCTCATTGATAAGTGCCAGCTTTGTTTGATCGTATATTGTCTTAGCCACCACTTTTACCAATTTCTTTTCATCCGCACGGGTCGGTCGGACAACATTGGGATTGCCGGAATAACTGGTGCTGATCATTGCCCGCATGGCTCTGAGAAATTGATGGTAGATATTCCAGGCATGTCTTCGCAGGCTCCGCTCGACAAAGGTGACCACTTCCTCTTTTTTCTTGAATTGATATTTTTGGGTATAAACAGAAACATCATTTTTGACAGACTGCTTAAGCTCAAGCGCAAATTTGTTGCCAACCGCATACCCCTGTTGAAGTAAATCCTTCGAAATATCGTCTTCTATTTTGGCGTTTGCAATCGTTGCCGCCATAATAACCACGGCCAAAGCGATGCTGATTGTCTTGATGATCGGCAGCATTATTCTGTTCCCTTATTAAGGTTTCTGTGCAAGATCAGCCTGACTAGCCCGGCCACACTGCGCATTTGCCTCCCGGCTTCTTTTTCCAGTCGGCGGTATAAATTGTCGTCGAGCCGGATTGTTACTTGTTTCGCGTACATGTCTTTTTTCCTTTTTTGACGGTCATTGCAGTTCAATGAACACCAATGTAATGCAACAGTGGCTGTTTGGCTTGACCTGGTGCGCCAACTGTTTGATCAAAGCCGCCATAGATTGAAGCGCTTTTAGGTATAAGGTCTGGGCTTTGCCCGGTATAGGGCCGAGCGCAGAGAGCATAGGGTAAACGGCGGAACCCAAAACTAGGCGGCCAGCCTTCCGTCTTCGCTAAGGGCCACGCCGCACCAGTCTTCACTTAAAGCTACGCTGCACATGACGCCGGACAAGTCGCAGTTAGAGTTTACGTCTTTACCCCACAGGCCAGTATTCGCCAATCATTGAAACTCAGGCAAAGCGGCAGCCGACGTGCGGTTGACATAATGCCCGTTATCGGGCATACCCATTTGAAAAGAAGGCAACCGGATGCGGGCTGACATTCGGTTTTCGGACCGGCTACATCTTGGGATGTGTATTACAAAGGTGTACCATTCGAAAAATACCTTCTACCGACCCCGAAAAGGTACTTCTCACCATTTCATCCAAACTGCGTCATCGGGACAACTGGAGGCCGACATGAGACGACCCATATGGCTGGCTGTCGGGCTGGCCGTGGTGCTGGCTGTCGCCGCCCCGTCCGGGGCTTTCGAATTGAATGACGATGGACGACTGCTCATCCAGGAAGCGGCCCAGGCGTACCGCTCTGACCTGCGTGGCCGGCCGACCTCCATGGAGCCGGAGGTCACGGCCTACGCCGATCGCCTGCTCAAGCGATTGGTGCCCACCGGGGGCAACCCGCCGGCGGGCATCATTCCCGCCATCACGGTGGTCGAATCGCCGAAACCGGAACTTTATGCCTACATGGACGGCCACGTGGTGGTCACCACCGGCACCCTTTATGCCATGGACAACGAGGCCCAGCTGGCGGCGGTGCTGGCTCCGCAGACCGCGTATATCGTCGAAGGCTATTACGTGCAGATGTACCAGGAGATCAAGGCGGCCGAGCGCAAGCAGCGCCGCATGGCCGCTGCCGGTGCGCTCCTGAAGGGCATGCTGGATATCGCGGTGGATTACGCGGTGGAAATGGAAGAGATCAAGGCGACAGACGCGGTGATGTCCAGAGAGGCCACCTATCGGGAAACCATGGAGCGCATGGCGGCCGTGCACGCGGCCCGGAGTGCCTACTACAGCCTCGAAGACGTGATCGCGAGTATTCCCACCAAAGATGCCAATGGGCGGCCGCTGGATCCACGCTTGCGATTTGCACCCGTGGCCACGGCCCAGGGAATGACCTATCTGGCAAAAGCCGGCTATGCGGTGGGCGAGGCCGAAAAGGGCTGGCGCCACCTCTGGCGCATCAACAACCGGATCAACCAGGAAAACGAGCGTGTCATGGGGGCCTGGGCCGAACAGATGCGGGCCATGCAGGGCCTGATGGAACAAAACATGCTGCGGATGCAACAGCAGCTCGGGGCCACCGGGCTGGTGCAGACCTTGAGCGAGGCCCCGGAGTCCAAGGCTCTGTTCGTATCCAAACTGACCGGTATGAAGGAAGTACGCGACGCCCGGTCCAAGGCAGCGCCCACGGTCGGAAAGAAAACCTACCGTCAATTTCTCCAGGCCACTCTGACCAAGAAGGCGGAGGCCTCCCTGGAGGCGGAAGACTATGAGAAGGCGCACATCTATTTCCAGATCCTTTACGACAAGGGTGTGCAGAACGCCGCGGTCGCCTATGGCATGGCCAAAAGCCAGTTGGGGGACTTCGCCTTCGGAGCCAGCACGGCCGAAAAGAAGGCGGCCGAGCGCCAGTACCGGGAAGCCCTGAAACTGGATGCGGACTACGCGCCGGCCTACCGGGGGCTCGGAGAGCTTTATGAGGACTGGGAGCGTTACCAGGATGCGGCCGACGCATACGGCAACTATGTCCGCCTGGCACCCAAGGCCCCTGACAAGAAGCGGATTCAGCGAAAAATCAAAACCATGCAGCGAAAGGCGAACCGATGAAACGACAATGGACAGCAGGCGCAGTGATTCTCCTGGTGCTGGTTTTCGCCGGAACCGCAACGGCGGGTGGCTGGCGGTTTGCCTACCGCCTGAAACCCGGGCAGGAGTGGATCGTCAACCATGCGGGGCAGACGGAAACCAATGTGATGGGACAGAAACAGGTGCACCGGAACAAGACCGTGATCGGCTACAAGATCAGTACCGGGCCGAAAAAAGGATGGGTACGCCTGACGGCCAAGATCCTGTCCGCGGGCGGCGGTATGGATTTGAAAAAAATGACGTTCACCGGTGACATGCATACCAGCGGTGAAATCCGTAACAAGCAGGTCACCGGTTCAGCTGCTCCCCAGATGGAGGGAATGGAGGGCATGACGCCGGAGATGAAGGCCATGATGGCGCAGAGCTACCGTTTCATGGCCGATGCCTGGAAAGAAATGGTCTTCTGGTTTCCCGAATTTCCCGAGGAAAAGCTGGATATCGGCGACGAATTTGACATGACGCGTAAAATGGCCGGCGGCGGCGGCGCCATGGGAATGACCTCGGTCCGGAAAGAGGTCTATACCTTGGAGGATGTAAGCGACGGCCTGGCCTACTTCAGCGTCAAGGATCGCTCGGTGACCCAGACGCAGGGCGCCATGGGGGGGAAAGCCAAGACGAAAACCGCCGGAAAAGGTGAAACCGTCTTCGACCTGCAGGACGGGATGTGGATGGATGTGGTGTCCCGTTTCAAGTCGGCCACGGACATGGGGGCCATGCCCGGTATGCCGGGGGCCGGCAGTGGAAAATTCGAAAGCCTGCACATCAACAAGATCACCGTCGAGCAGAAGTAGCGGGCCTAGCTGGAAGGTATAAGGTAGAAGGTAGAAGCTCTGGGCTTCGCTCGGCATAGGGCAGAGCGAAGAGAGCATAGGGTTAAAGGCGAAAACCTGAAAACCAGAATTTAACCGCAGACGAACGCAGACATCATCCGGCCGACGTGGCCGGATGAAACTTGCCATGCCCTTCGGGCAAATATCCATCCAGGCCATCTCAGCAGCTACTACGTTGAGCCTTGAGTCTTTTTCGCGTAGCGATATAAGTAATTTTTGATTTTAGATTGCGGATTGGTGATTTTGGATTGAACGCATTTTGCCAATTTATATAAAGTCTGAGCGTAGCGAAACAATAAATCTAAAAACCGAAATCAAAAATCTAAAATTAACTCCTGACTTTGTCCGCGTGTGCCTGCCGGGTCGTAGCTTTATGCGAAGCCTGGTCGAGTGAGCAGCTTGTCCGAGGAAGCCTTGTGCGAAGTCGGAAGCAGCCGCGTGGCTAAAGATTTAAAATCTGAGATCAGAGCTCGGGAGTCGGAAATCATAGAGCAGCAAGCTTTGAGTGTAGAATGGCCGATTTAATTGTAGCTCGTCTCCATAAATTCTTCAGGAGGTGACATCATGGAAAGTGCAACAAACTGGCGATTGAAGATAGCACTGCTTTGCTATTTTCTGTGTGTTCTTTTTGCCCTTACCTTCTCCGCAATCTATCTATTCCGCACAGAGTTTATGCCCTATCATGCCGCAGCAGTTGAACAAGGTTGGGCAGAGGTCATGCCCGCTTACCAGCTCCTCTTTTTGTCGCTGATGAAAGCTGCTGGTGGCGGTTGGTTGTCCATATCGATTGCGGTTTGCATTCTGTTATTTGGCCCCTTTAGGCAGGGCGTACGTTGGACATTTTGGGCTATTCCCGCCATAGGTCTTCCGGCGCTGGTGGTTAACCTTTACATTACCATCAACGTAACATTAAAAACTCCCGGCAATCCACCGTGGGAGCTGAACGCCATCGGGATAATACTCCTAATAGTTGGCTTTGTTCTTTCAATTACCACGGACGCTAAATCGGGGACAAAGGTAGAAGAGTATTAAGGTATAAGGTTGAAGGTAGAAGGAAGGGCTTGAAGCCGGAGGCCTGAGATCGGAATTCGGAAAATCAAGCAATTCGGAGTCTGGAGTCGTGAGTCGGGAAACCAAGAGATCAGAAGTTGGAAGTCTTAGGTCTGGAAAACTTTTGATTTAACCGTTACGCATCCCTGTGTGATGTATCCGGAGGTCTGACATGGGAAAAGATCCCTATCGTATAACGGCAAAATGCTACGATACGTTATTCCAGTCAGTCAATGCAGGCTTGATTGCCATGAGCCTGAAAATGTTCCCGCCGGTGCAGGGTATGTCTGTCCTCGATGTGGGCTGTGGTACCGGAACACAACTTGGTAAATACCAAAGGGCCGGATGTGAGATATGTGGCATTGATCCCTCACCGGCTATGCTGAAAGTTGCCCGTAAAAAGCTGGGCGAGGACGCTGAATTACACTTAGGTAGTGCCGCCGACATGCAGTTTGAAAATGAAGTTTTCGATCTGGTTACGGCGATGCTGGTTCTACATGAAATGTCTCCTGAAAATCGAGGCCTGGTGATAGCTGAAATGAAACGTGTTCTCAAACGGAACGGTCGTATCCTGCTCATCGATTTTCATCCGGAGCCCCTGCGCCCCCTAAAAGGTTGGTTTGGCAAAGCCTTCATCACGATTTCCGAGATCGGGGCTGGCCGGGAACACTATCGGAATTACCGTGATTTTATGACCCGTAAAGGAGTCCCCAGCCTGGTGTCCACGCACGGTTTGATAATTGAGCAGCAAAGAATTGTCAGTGGGGGCAACATGGGACTATTTTTACTGCGCACAGAATAACGAATTTTGCGACGTATTTTCCACGCAGGCGAAACGACTAAGGCATTATAATGAATAAAATCATTGATACGTTATGTTATCTGCCAACAATGGAAGTCATTCTAGATCTTATTGTATCACTGCCGCCCCAGATGGCCCGCTATCTAAAAGACGTCTTTGGACCGCTAATCGCCCCGTTAATAGGATTAAGTGCTGAAGAACTCTATCAAATGAAAATGACCCTAAGTCCTGAACAATTACGCCAGGAGTTAACGCCCCGCATCAAACCGCTTACATTGGATATTTCAACATTTATAATTCAGCTGGATGAAATGGGGGTCGAAAAAGCGGTCATTTTTAACCTGGACGAGGAATCGGCCAGCGACCTGAAAGGCCTTCCCAATGACTACTATGCTGATATTGTAAATCAATATCCGGAAAAATTCATAGGCATTGCCGGCATAGATCCTTTAAAAGGAATGGTTGCCGTTAAAGAAATCAGAAGATGTTATGAAGCCGGATTACGAGGCGTTGCAATCCGACCTTTTATGTTTGGCATCCCCCCTCACCATCGCAAATTCTATCCGCTTTATACGGTTTGCGCAGAGCTCAACATGCCGGTCTGGTTTCATCTTTCAGTGAACTACTCTACGAATACAATGGAAGTTGAACGGCCAATTTATCTGGATATTGTAGCGCAGGATTTTCCAGACCTGAAGATGATAGCCGGGCACGGTGGCTGGCCCTGGGTAAATGAGCTGACAGCAGTTGCCTGGCGAAATCCGAATATCTATATCGATATTGCTTCATATCGACCCAAATACATTGGCATGCCCGGAAGCGGGTGGGAAACGCTTATGAATCTTGGAAATTCTGTTCTTCAGAATCAGGTACTATTTGGGTCGACCTGGCTTTTTATGGGACAGTCCATTCGACAGCTCGCTGATGGCGTACTTGCATTACCGCTTAAAGAGAGCGTAAAAGAGAAGTGGCTTTACAGCAATGCCAAACGGTTTTTCGAAATTTAATATCAAAAAATGTAAGGGCGCTGGTTACCATAGTGGATTTGGGGTCGGGCCGGGAAGACACCAAGATCAGAGGTCGGAAGTCGGAGATCAGAATAAGTAAGAAGTCGTAAACCTTAAATCGGGTAGTTTCTGACGCAAAATGGACGTTTTTGAAAGTAAACGCTGGATCTTGACTCTGTTTTATACAACTGTAAACTGGTACGATGCTGACTAAAGAGACGATTACACAAAAAAGGGCTGGGAGTTGGGGTTTGAAGATGTCGGGTTCACGACCGCGGACCCTTTTGATGAGCACAAACGGTTGCTGCAGGAAATGTCCGCCGAGTATGCCTGGGCGGAAGCGGTTGGGCTGGAGCTTTTAAAAGGAACGGATCCACGGACGATTATGCCGACCGCAAAAACCATCATCGTCCTGATGGAAGTCTATTTCCGTGAGGCCTACCCCCGCTCGATGGAAGGGCATTTCGGGCGTTGCTACCTCGATGACGACCGGATAACCCATGACGGTCTCTATCAGCGAATCAAAGCCTTTCGGGGCTTTCTCCGCGACCACGGCATTGACTCCCAGGTCCCGTTCAATCTACCGCATCGCGTGGCCGCCGCCCGGGCCGGAATGGGGACCTTTGGAAAGAATTGCCTGTTTTACTCCAACGCGGTTGCCCGGGGCGGCTCCTGGACCCTGCCCATTGCCGTTGTGATCGACCGGGAGTTTCCGCCGGGAACCCCGACCATGGAAATCGATTGTCCCGACTGGTGCCGGAACGCGTGCATTGCGGCCTGCCCCACCCGGGCCCTGAAGGGCAACGGCCGGATTGATCCCCGCAAATGCATTTCCTATCTTACCTATTTTGGAGACGGCCTCACACCGCTTGAACTGCGCGAGCCAATGGGGATGTATGTCTACGGATGCGATCGCTGCCAGAACGTCTGCCCCCGGAACCAGGCCTGGCTGGCCCAGGAACTCCCAATGAACGAAAAGGTGGTGGCCAAAGCGGCTGACTTCAATCTCTCGGCCATGCTCCACATGGACATTCCCTATTTTGAAACCCGAATCTGGCCCCATATGTTTTACATGTCCACCAACGATATCTGGCGTTGGAAGATGAACGTCGCCTGGGTGATGGGCAACAGCCGGGACCGTCGGTACACCGGAGATTTGACCCGCACGTTGCAGGGGAACCCCGACGAGCGTGTTCGGGCCATGGCCGCCTGGGCGCTCGGTAAACTCGGGGGCGACGAGGCACAATCCGCACTGCTGGCCGCTCGGGATACTGAATCAAAGATGGTAAATGCGGAGGTGGCACTGGCGCTGGAGGGGGGCAAACCCTGAGGCCGGACATCTGAGGTCGTGAGTCGGATAAGCCTTTTAGGCTGAAGACCGAAGGGAAAACCCAAAACCACAAATTAGCCGCAGACGAACGCGGACATCATCCGGCCGACCTGGCCGGCTGACACTTGCCATGCCCTGCGGGCAGGTTATAACCTTACGAGATCAGAGATCTGAGGTCTGATGTCGGAAGGGGCGTAACTTCCAGAAGTCTGAATTCGGTTCTACGACCTCTTGCTCTTGCCGGCCTCCAGCTTTCTCTGACGTCCGACCTCCGACCTCCGACCTCATGCTCTTTAGGTCTTTCTCGCGAAGCGATGGCTACCAAAGCCCGGCCACGTCGGCCGGGCTTGTCTGCGTGTGTCGAGTGAGCAAAGCGAACGGGCGGCTAAACTTTTAGAAATCTGAGATCAGACCAGGTGTAAAATTCCCTCTATTCTTTGACGGCGGGCCCGCCCAACGTTCGATTTCTTTGCTTGACACGGGGCTGCCGGGACGCTAAGCTGCTTGTTACGTAAAACAACGTAACGTAATTATACGTAACGTAAAAGTGTGCAATGGGGGATATGTGAATCCTTTCAAGTTTGGCCAGATTGTCAAAGCGCAGGATTTCTGCCGGCGGCCGGCGTTGGAGAAGGAGCTGGCCGGGCTGATAAGGCGGGGCCAGAATGTCTATGTCCAGGGTGAGAGACGCACCGGCAAAACCTCCCTGATCTGGGAAACCGTGCGCAGGATGAAAAAACCGCGCATTGTTTATATTGACCTGCTGGAAACCAAGACCGCCGACGACCTCATTAAAAGGATGGTGGCCAGTGTCATTACGCTGGAACGCACGCGGGGGCTGGTAAGCAAAGTCTTGCAGAATCTGGCCCACTTGCGGCCGGTCATATCTGCGGACCCGGTATCCGGTTTACCGACGCTGACCCTGGACGCCGCGGTCCAGTTAAAACCCGAGTCTATTGTCGGGGTGCTGGATCTGATGGCCGCCTGTCAGTTGAAGACGAAACCGCTGGTGGTCGTGTTCGATGAGTTTCAAGACATCCTGAACCTGCCGGACGCCAATGAGGTGCTGGCCCAGCTGCGCAGCAGAATCCAATTTTTGACCGATATCCCCTTTCTATTTGCCGGCAGTATCCGCAACAAGATGAACACCCTTTTCAACGATCCGGACAGCCCCTTTTTTAAATCAGCACTGCCGATTGAGGTGGGGCCATTAAAAAGGGATGCCTTCCAGACCTTCATTGCTGCAAAGTTCAAAACCGGAGAAAGAGAGATCGCCCCGGGGACGATGGATCGTGTTTTTGACATTTGTTTTAACATCACCGGGGATATTCAGCAGCTGTGCAGCGCATTGTGGGATTCCACCGCTCATGACGAGGTTATCGAGGACGAAAAGATACCCATTGCCTTGGAACGGATTTTTGCTCATGAGGCCAAGGGGTATGAGACTGCCCTTAAGATTGTAACCGGCCAGCAACTCAAGTTCCTGACAGGCCTGGCCCGGCTGGGAGGGGCCGAGCCGACCTCGGCGCAATTTCTCCGGCAATCCGGTATTTCACAGGCTTCGTCTTCACAGGCAGCCCTCAAGCGATTGATCGACCTGAAGATTATTTTTCGATATGCAGGCGAGTATCGTTTTGTGAACCCATTTTTCAGGGCCTGGCTACTGTATAAAAATCTTTAGGAGCGGTTTCAAAACCTCCTCTCGAACTCAATCTCGGCGTTGGGCACTCGGTTCAAATCTTCGAAATACCCGATGTATTTACCACGTTAGGCATTGGCTTCGCTGGCACCTCCGGTTTACGACCCACCATAAAGGAATAGATGCGCGGGAAGTCCCGCAACGCGGGGCACCTCGCGGCCGCCGCACCTTGAGCCCGATTGAAGGTTTTGAAACCGCTTCTAACTCATTCGGGTAGGTCGTTTTAGAAGGGTTGATTTTCCGGTCTGGCATGGGCCCCATAAAGCACCGTCGGAAAATGGCAGGTTTTACCCGCCAATGCTCCCACGAAAGGTTGGTATTGATTTTATCCACCTGGGTATAACTTTCTCTTCAAGTACAATTTTTTCCTGAGGACATCCAAATACAGGAGGTTGTTATGAACAGAATCGATTGTGAAAATGAGAAACATTACAAACGTTCGATCGGCCTGGCTATTTTGCCCCTGGCCGCGGCTATGGGGCTTATAGGCTCCCTGACACAGCCCGCCATAGGCGCGGTCGTTTCCATACTGCTTTTGATCGTCGCGGTGGTCTTGCTCATGGCTCCGGAAAGAAAGGCTTGCAAGACCTTGCCGCGACAGGATGACTGATTCTCTCCGGTTTTGCAGCACGAAAAGCAAAGGGGTCAGACCCCGTGACGGGCTGCAAAACGAGACAGCCGCCATTCCCACCGCTATGAAGATTGCATTTATCGATGCGCTGTCCGCCACCGGCGTCGACGAGATCGAAGTCACCGCATTTGTTTCATCCCATTGGGTGCCGCAGCTCAGTGACGGCGAGGCGGTGTTGCGGGGAATTAGCCGTCGGCAGGGTGTGGTCTATTCGGCCCTGGTACCCAACGAGCGGGGGCTCGACCGCGCTTTTGAGGCCCGGGTCGACAAGATTGCCGTTTTTACGGCCGCCAGCGAAACTTTCAACCAGAAAAACATCAACACCTCTATCACCGGTTCCCTGCAACGTTTTAAACCGGTTATCCGCCGGGCGCGCGAAGCCGGGCTGACGGTGCGCGGGTATGTTTCGGCCGCCTTCTGGTGTGCCTTTGAAGGCCGGATCGCACCGGAGGCAGTGGTAGATGTCGTGTCACGTCTCACCGACCTCGGGGCCCACGAAGTATCGATATCCGATACGGTCGGGAGAGCCTCGCCGCAGGAGGTTTCCGGGCTGCTGGCGCGGCTGCTTCCCAGACTGCCGGCCGACCGGATAGCCCTGCATTTTCACGATACTTACCAGCGGGCAGTGGAAAACGTTTTGACCGGGTGGCAAGCGGGCATTCGAACCTTCGATGCCAGTGTGGGCGGTCTGGGAGGTTGCCCCTATGCCCCTGGTGCAACCGGGAACGTGGCAACGGAGGCGGTTGTCAAGGCCCTGGCCGCCGAGGGCATCGCATCCGGCGTCAACCTGGAGAAGCTGGCAAAGGCCCGGAGGCTGTTGGATCCTTTCCTGATGGACGAACTGCGAACCATGCCCGCGGCGGATTCCAAAGCTTGCGAGTCTTGCGAATACGCCCGTGGCGAGGCGTGCTGCCGGTAGGGGCTGGGCTTACCCAGGCATAGGGCAGAGCACAGAGAGCGTAGGGTGAAAGGTGGGAGAACAGGATTCTTAACCATCCGAAAGATAGATGCGGCTCACGGTGCCAAGGGGCGCTTAAGTTGAGACTATCCATTAAAGGGAGGCTGACATGCCGAAAGCAAACCCCAGGACAGCCATTATAACCGGCGCCAGCAAGGGCATTGGCAAGGCAACGGCTATTTTGCTCGGGTCCAACCAAATCAATGTGGTTGTGAACTATAAACAGGATGCGGCCGGCGCCCAGGATGTGGTGCAGACCATTGAAAAGCAGGGCGGCCGGGCCATTGCCGTTCAGGCGGATGTCAGTGTTCCGGCCGGGGTGACGCACCTTTTCGATAAAGCTGTCGATGAATTCGGACAGGTGGATATTCTCATAAACAATGCCGGGGTGCTGCTCACCAAACCCATTGCAGACATTACCGAGGAGGATTTTGATGATGTCTTTGCGGTCAACGTGAAAGGGGTTTTTTTCACCATGAAGGCGGCGGCCACGCGATTGGCCGACAATGGTATTGTCATTAACCTTTCCAGTACAACCACCCGGGCATTATTCCCGAACTACGGCCTGTACTCCGCGTCCAAAGCCGCTGTCGAGCAGGCCACCCGGGTGTTTGCCAAAGAGATGGGCAGTCGCGGCATCTCGGTCAATGCCGTGATGCCGGGCCCCACCAATACACAGCTGATGCAGGACGGTAAAACAGATGCAGACAGAGAACGGCTGGCAGGTTTAGCAGCGTTTAACCGATTGGGTGAACCCGAGGATATTGCCAAAGTGATCCTGTTTCTGGTCAGCGATCAAGCAGGTTGGGTAAGTGCCCAGGTTATAGGCGTGAATGGTGGTTTCATATAGAAGAAAGCATATCAGAAATCGGGTGCCCACGGTCATTCAAATGACTTAGAAACAGGAAAGCACAGCCCGACAAGCAAAACGCCTGGCAGGCATGAAGTGAAGGGCAAGCCCTGTATGTGGCGAAGGGCCCGAACAGCCACCTTAAACGGTCATGTTTGGGGTAATACCGACTTTCTTAGGGCCATCTGTATACAGGGCATGAACGCGGGTTTCGGTTGGGATACGTGTTTTAAAGTCTGCTTTTCCTACGTCTTTCCTTATGAGCAAGTTCCAGTTTATCTATGATGGCATCGGCAATAAAGTGCCTGATAGTCATTTGGTTATCATCACAATATGCTTTTACTCTTTTCTTCAAATCTTTTGGTATCTTGACGCTGATAGTCTCAGTTTCGGCTATTTCTGATACTGGTTTCATTATCATATTACCCCTCTCCTGTTGCAGGCGCCCCAAACGATTTAGGCAAAGCGTTTGTTTTGGGCGGGCGCTCCTTTGCAAACGCTTGGTTTGATGAGTGATATGAAATTGATTATAGAATGAAAAGAGCCGGAAGGTCAAAACTAAAGAACAGGATATCAGAAGTCGGAGGGCAGGAGTCGGGAGAGCCAGGAGACCAGAGGTCGGAAGTCGGAAGTCGAAAAACAAGGGGCCAACCCAAAGAGGAATCGGCATAGCCGTAACTTTTTGAATTCCACGGGGAAACCCACCCTATTGATTTGCATATAGATTTCAATGGAGTGAGCTGTTTAGACGTTATCCGGCCACAGGTGGCGGTTGACCTCAATGCGCGACAATATTATGCTTTAAAGAGGTACATTCCCTCATGATGGTGTGTTGCCTTTGGGTCCAACCAATTCACAAAAGGAGGGCACGATGGCGTTAAAAGCTATGATTAAAAGGGCGGTTCCAGAAGACAAGGCCCGCGAAATGATTCCCCTTTTCAGGCAAATGCGGAAGATGGCCATCGCGCAAAAGGGGTATGTCTCGGGTGAAACCTTAAGAAACTACAACGATCCTACAGAATTTCTGGTTATCAGCACCTGGCAGTCTGCCGAGGATTGGGAAAACTGGCTCAAGAGCGGTGAGCGCAAAGAAATCCAGGCAAAAATCGATGAACTCCTCGGTGGAAAAACATTTTATGATGTCTATCACCACGGATTCGCGGAATAGCTATTGGAACACATCTCAAAAAAGTCTTTTGGCCCAAACTCTGCGTTGGGCGCTTGGAATAACTCCTCGAAATACCTGATGTATTCCTCGCGGCCGCCTTGCACCACGTTAGGCATTAGCTTCGCGTCATTTTGAACCAAAATCCGTTTCTTGAGATAGGTTCTAGTCCCTATGCCGGACAACTCGATTCAATCGTAGCATACCCAGGGATATGGGGCCGGCGCTTTGAAAAAACCCATGACTTTTCGCGAGGTGTAGATCCGACCTTATAAGGCTCTCACGCTATTTTGCATGCTAATCAATTGATTGACAATGCTGACCTTGCTCAGGCATACTCTCAAAAAACCTCAAGTCACTCTGTTGCGGCACACGTATCGACTATACCTCTCAGATTCAGCATCGCTTGTTGTCGAAAAGATTGATTCTGTTTAAGCCTTGGCTCCGAAGCCCTCCGACTTTTGCAACGTTAGGATTATTTAAATTGTTTTGTAACTGTTTCTGGAGAAAGGAGGTCTGCATGGAAGTAAAAAAAATTCTGGTGCCATATAATTTCACCAGAAACGATCAAAAAGCCTTGGACTTTGTTACTCAGCGCTATGGTCGGGACGTAAATGTTGAAATAACCCTTTTCCATGGGTATACATCGGTACCCAATATCGATGTGAGTGACAAAACGGTTATGAAGCTCATGGATAGTAACTTGTCCTATCTGCGCCAAAAGGTAAGTGAGCTTGAAAGTGAATTCGAAAAGGCAAAAGACCGGTTGATAGAGTCTGGGTTTGCCGATGAAAAAGTTCACTGTGAGTTTAAACCATTAAAGGGCGACCTTTCCCAGGCAATTATTCATCTGGTGAAATCAGGCGGCTTTTCAACTATTGTTCTGAATCACAATCCAAGCAAGATAAAGGGATTTTTTACGATGAGCACCTCTAAAAAGATAATAAAGTCCCTTCCAGGCGTTGGCATACACATGGTCGTCTAGAACCAAACTCAAACGGAATTAGATAAAAAAATTAGGGAGGCGCTAGCACCAATGGACAATAAAGATAAAATCAGTTTAGAGGTATACGCGCTGTTTATCCAGACAATTACTGATTCCAGCAACATCGAAACCATGGCCAATAGCCTGGTGCAATTGCTGGTGAGTGCATTGGGGATCAAAGGGGCTGCCATTTATATTCTGAATCCTGAGTCGGATGAGCTGGAGTTGTTTTCCAGTGTTGGACTGAGCCAGGATTATGTAAATAAGGGTCCCATCCTGGTGGACAGAAGCATCAAGTTTGGTGCCAATCGAGAAGCGGTGATCATCAGTGATACAGAGGCAAGCAACGCCTTGCAATATCCGGAAAAAGCACGGGAGGAGGGTGTCCGAGCCATTATCTCATATCCGATCAATATGCGGGGTAAGATTATCGGATCACTACGCCTATACCACCAAGATGTATGGGAAATCTCTGAAAATGACAAATTATGTATCCAAACGACATCCCAGAACCTTGGGTTGGCGCTCATGTATTTCAGGGTTGCCAATGCGGTCCTTCATGTGAAAGAGACCGTGAATGAGATCCATCCCATATGGCTTTAGAGAATGCCAAGGGGGGCGAGACCCACTTCGTTAGGTAGAAGGTGGAAGGTAAAAGGCCGAGGGCTGAAGGGTCTTTAGGGTAAAGGAATAACCACGGGGTCTGAAGGCCGGGGTCTGAAAGACCCAGAGACCAGAGGTCCAGGCTTCGCCAAAGGCTTCGCCAAAGGCTACGCCCGGCAGGCTGATGTCGGCGGTCTACGCTAAATGAGCTACACCCCGGCAGTCTCCGTTAAAGAATTTTGTCCCGGCAGACGAGCAAATGGAGACTTGCCCCCTATTTTTAAGCCCACCCGCATACAAACGAAATGGCAGGTTGAAAACTGAGTGCCTGCTATTGTCACAGCTTATTTTTTAAGCTTTCAGATGTTTAGCCTGGACTCATCCCAAATCTGTCCCAAAACGGACCAATCAAGGCTTAATCCCGGAAGTATTTTAACCCCGTTTTAGGGTTGCTCAAGCTTCTCGTTCTGATATACAATATCTTTCAATTTCAATTCCGCCGACCTGGATCTCGAACTATCACGACGACCATCGGAATCTTCCACGTAGTCAGGGCTTACGGATCCTGCCATCCGGCCCAAGCCACACTTAAATCTTAAAGTTCATCACGGTAACAACTTGCCCCTGATACAATGCCGTTGCGCAGGGTTCGACCAATTCGCATACATGGCCGTACCAAACGAGCGCCGGGTCAATGTCACGCTGCCTCATTGGAAACATTACGTTTAGACAACCAGCAAAGGAGGTAAAAAATGATCAAAAAAAAGCTGAAAACCATCGGTGTATATTGGGTCGTGGTTCTGGTTGCCCTACTGTTGGTCTGCCCGACGCTTTGGGCCGACGACGACGATGATGATGACGGGCCCCGCATGCGTTTTACCAACGTATACGTCAAGACCTATTCGGGCGGTGAGGACGGCGGCCTGGCCCATGTGACCTATTGGTTTATGTCTTCCGAGGATGTTGCCAAACTTCCTCTGGAGGAGCAGGCCAAGGTTGGCAAGATCAAAGCGAATTTTATCCACGCGAACGACTTTCAGCCGACCAACGCTAACATTGCCGGTACGGAAGTGACCGGTCTGTTGAAAATTGGCAAGCGCGAACAGAGCATCACGTTTCGGCTGCCGGATCCGTGGAACGATAAACTGGTCGTGGGCGGGACCCCGGGGCTGCGAAACGAGTATGCCAACGAGGCGATTCTGGTCCCCTGGCTGCTCGAAGCCGGATACGCCTATATCTCAGGGAACAAGGGGATTCCCGGCGGGGCCGGTGACATGGTCTCGGGCAAGCACCCCACCCAATACTGGGGTGACATGATGATCGACCTGGCGCTCCTGGCAAGGGATCTACTCGAAGAATACGCCGGCCAAGCGCCCGACCTTACTTATGCCATGGGGCTCTCCAACGGCGGCTACCAGACGCGCCGCGCCCTGGAAATCGATCACAAACGCGTGCGGAAGGGCAAAAAGCGTCTTTTCGACGGCGGGGTGGATTGGTCCGGGGCGTACTGGCCTGATAAGCGTGTCATGGACGTCGACCGCAACGGCAAGGTATCGGTGCAGGAGTACGCCGCAGCCGATTCGCTGGTCGGTTCGATCGACAAGGGCACCCTGGCCATGGCCTGGTTGTATTCACTGGACACCCTGACCACTCCGGCGGAATATGCCAAGGACCCTCAATTTCCAGGCGCCTACTTTCCCTTGGTCAACGCCGGCTTTTCGCCTGAATCAGCCCTCTTCTGGGGCTATTACAATACGATTTTCGACCCCTTCCAATACGTGCCGGGCTTTGAGATCTTTCGGGGCGTCGGTTACTACAACCTGGTATCTTACGTATACCGCGCCGACCTGCGCGGCGACGATCCGGTCGCATCCGCCGCATATTCATGCTGGGCCGATCCGGCCAACCCCAATACGCCGCCACCCCTGTATGCATGGCTGGCGGCGGCCGAGAACGGCGGGTGGAACAAGGAAAGCGTCAAATACGCCCTGAAAAATGCCAACACGGGCGAATTCTCGGTGCCGATGCTCACCCTCCAGGGCCAGGCCGACGGTCTGGTGGCCCTGCATTCCCAGGGGTTGGAGTACCGGGACGCGATCGAAAATTACGGCTCACCGGACCTGCATCGTTTTTACATCATCGCCCATGCACCTCACGTGGATAAACACACGGACGGCGGATGGGGCTACAAAGCCCCCACCTTTATCGATCCGACCCCTGTCGATCCGGCCGTTCCCGACCTGCTCACCCCGATGCAGGCCTACGCTCAGCGCACCTTCGAGTATCTGGAAGATTGGGTGGAAAACGGCACCCTGCCACCGGAGAGCAAACTGGTGGAAACTGACCCGGCCAATGACATCATCGATCCCGCAGAACTAGACTGGTAACCCTGCCGGCACCTTCCCCGTTTCGGCCGCCAACATCCATCGAGGGCCTGAAACGGGGAAGCACGCCGTTGGTTTCGAAGTGTCGGCTCTCGTGATTATTGGGCGGAAGGCGGAAGAATCTATAGGTCGAGGGTCTAAGGTATAAGGTAGAGGGTATAAGGTGGAAGGAACAACCTTGGAGACTGGACTCCGGATCCCTTACCCCTGATAGTTGTGTCTTGGTGCGCCGTCTATGCCTATCCTTGCCAGCCGCCGCCCAGGGCTTTGTAAAGTCGGATAAGGCTGGTCCATTCGTTGGTCTGGCTGGCCGCATATTGATCTTCCACGAGAACCAGGAGCGATTCGGCGTTTAGAACAGACAGAAAGTCGCTCAGCCCCTCCTCATAGAGGGTTCGTGAGAGTTTGAGGCTGTTTTCAGTTTCATTGACCGCCGCGTAGAGATTGGCTGCGGTTTCCCGCTCGTAGCCGTGGCTTACCAAAGCGGAATTCACATCTTGCAGGGCCGTCAGAATGGCCTTCTCGTATTCAGCCAGGGCCCGTTCGGAGCGGGCGCTTTGGGCCTCGATATTGGCCCGGATGCGTCCGCCCTGGAAAATGGCCCACCGGAAACTCGGACCGATCGACCAGGTGACGCTTTCGCTGTCGAAAAACGTATCGACCTCGGCGGTTTCGCTGCCGAACCCACCAAAGAGCGCAAAGCGCGGAAACAAATCCGCCGTGGCCACGCCGATATTCGCTGTCTCCGCCGCCAATTGCCGCTCGGCGCGGATGATGTCCGGCCTGCGGCGCAGGGTCTCCGAGGGGATATCGGCAAACAATTTGTCGGGGATTTGCGGCAACGGCTGGTACACCATGAGCTGATCCATCCGTTCACCGGGATGCTCGCCCAGCAGGGCGGCGATCTGAAAAATCCGCAACTGGATGGCGGCATCGATCCCCGGAAGGAATGATTTCGTGGTGAGTAATTGGGAGCGGGCCTGGGTCACGGCCAGCTCGTTGCCAAGTCCAGCGGCAAGCTGGTTCCGGGTGAAATCAAGGGTGTCCTGCTGAACCCGAATATTCTTTTCAATGACCTGTTTTCGTTTTTGCAGCCCCCGCATTTCCACGTAATTGAGGGCCACCTCGGCCAGAACGACCCTCAGGACCTCATTGCGGCCGGCCTCGGCCGCCTGATACCTTGCCTCGGCTGCCTCCACAGACCTCCGGACGCCGCCGAAAATATCGATTTCCCAGGCCGCGTCGAAACCGGCCTGAAACAGATCTGTGCGCGGTTCGGTACCGCCGAATTGCGGTGGGATGTTCGGGATAAAGGGGCTGTTTTCACTGGCCTGCTGGGTACTGACGGTGCCGCCGGCGCCCACGGACGGCAATTGGGCGGCCTTGGCAGCCTTACGGCCGGCGCGGCTTTCGAGCAGCCGGGTTTGGGCGATCCGGATGTCGAGATTCCGGGTGGCCGCCTGGCGAATCAACTCCGCCAGGGTCTTGTCTCCAAGCAATTCCCACCACGAACCGGGAAGGGGTGCTTGCGCATCGACGGCCGTATCAGCGGGCAGACGCGGATCGAATTTCGTGGGCACGGACACATCGGGCGGTTCATAATTGGGCCCGACCGAGGCACAGCCGCTGAAGACCGTCAGCGCCAGCAGGACGGTTAGAATTGGGTGTCTGGTGAATGCGATGGGGTTCATGGGATCAGCTCGTTTGTAAATGTAAGCGTGGAAAAAGGGCCACGCGTCGCAGGCGCGTCACCAGCCGGTACGCCGCGGGTGTGAAAAACATGGCTAATAAGGTCGATCCTCCCACCCCGCCGGCCAGCACGACGGCCAGGGGCGGCCAGAACTCCCCACCGATGAAAATCAGCAGCGGCAGGAAACTGCCGATGGTGGTCAGCGTTGTTGAGATCAGGTGACGGGCCGAGCCGAGAACCTGGTCGGCCAGGGCGTCCGGATCGCCGGCCTTGGATTGAGCGTGGGAACGGATCGAAGCCAGCACCACGATGCTGCTGTTAAAAGCAAGCCCTACCAAACCCAGGGAGCCGAGAATCGTATTGAAGCTCAGCGGCAGACCGGCAAACCAGGTAGCCAGCAAGCCGACGCCGACCGACAACACCGCCACCACGCCCAGGATCATAGCAATGACCACGCTCCTGAAGGAGAGGATGAGAATGGATACGGTCAGCAGGGAGAGGACCGGCAGGTACAACAATAAGTTGCCGACGGCCTCCGCCTGGTTTTCCTGCTCGCCGCCCACCTGTATGCGATAACCCGCCGGCATCTGGAAGTTTTCTGTTTCGAGTCTATCGAGCACCGCACGTGTCACTTCGATGGGCAGAGCGGCGTTGCGGGTGTAGCCCCGAATGATGTTGACCCGCTCGCCGTTGCGGCGGGTGATGCCGCCGGAAGCAGCCTTGATCTCGAGATCACCGAGCGCATTGAGCGGGATCCAGGCCCCGGGATTGCGGTTCGACACAAACTGCGTGTCGCGCAAATCATTGAAGTCCTTCCGCTTGGCGTCGGCGAGCCGGAGTTGAACAGCCATCTCCTCAACATCTTCGATGACCGTGCCGCCGGTGATCCCCTGCAGATTTCCCTGGAGTTGGCGGGCCAGATCGGCCAGCTGCAGGCCGGCCAGGTTGGCCTCTTCTTCGCTGGCTTTAAACCATACCTTGGGTTCGCCCCGAGGCATCGACACCTGGGTGTGCAGGATATCGGGATGCTCGGCCAGTTTGAGCCGGATTTCCTCGCCAATGTTCTGCAAGGTGGTGATGGTGGGCCCCACCACCCGCAGCTCGACATCCGCCTCGGCCGGCGGCCCCTGGGCAAATTGGGTCACGACAATCTGTGCTTCCGGAAACGTCGTGTCGCTTTGCCTCTGAATCTCCGGAATCAGACGTTTGACCGCTTTGAAGTCGGTTGCTTCGACAATGGCCTGCGCGTAATGGGACGAGCCGTCCTTGTTCATGATGAGGTTGTAGTATACCGACGGAAAGCTGGCCCCCAGGAGCCAGTGCACATCTTTGATTTCCGGATGCCGGCGCAGTTGGGCCTCGATCCGTTGGGTCACCGTCTTGGTGTGGTAGATATTGGTGGATGTGGGCAGCCACACCTGGAGCTCGAACATGTTCCGATCGGTCCGGGGAAAAAATTGAACCCCGAGAGTGGAGGCGGCCTTGAAGCCGGCCAACGGGATCAGCGCCGCCACCACCATCGTAAGCACAGGGCGGCGAAAAGCAATTGCCAACAGGCGGTGGAAGCCTCGGGTGAGCCAAGTGAACCGAATGCCATGCTGCAACCACCGGGGCAGGCGCTGTTCGAATGGTTTTGATGCGCCGTATCTGCCGGATAATGTGGCGATGATGGTCATGGCCACCACAAAGGAACTGCTCAGAGCGATAATGACGCTGCCACCGATGGAGCCCACGAAATCGCCGGCATTGCCCGGGAGCAATAAAATCGGGGCAAAGGCGAAGATGGTGGTGAGCGTGGACGAGAGTAGCGGAATAAAGAGGTGGTGCAAGCTTTTGGCAACCGCTTCGCTGCCGGAGCGGCCCTGGCGCATGTGTTTGCGGACCTCTTCGGTGACCACGATGGCGTTGTCGATGAGAAGACCGAGGGCGATGATCATGCCGAAGATGGACATCTGGTGGAGTTTGCCGCCGGTCATGGCGACTATAAAAAGCGTCAAGCCTGCTGTGAGCGGCAGGGCGCTGCCCACGATCCAACTCGCCCGCCAGCCCATGAACAGAAAAATGACCACAAAGATGACGATGCCGCCCAGGAAAAGGTTGCCGGCCAGCTCTCCCAAGCGGGCGGACGTGTAATCATTCTGGGCGAACACGGTCTTGAGGCGTACCATTTCACCCAGGGTCTCCTCAAATTCAGCGACGCGCGCCTGAGCTGCTTTGGAATATTGGTCCACGCGCCGGTTCTCCAAAACTTTCGCACTGACCAGGATCGCCCTTTGTTCGCTGGAGCGGGAAATTTCGTCGGGCGGGTCGGCAATGCTGCGTCTAACCTGGGCGATGTCCTCCAGCCGGACGATGTTGCCGTTGGTGCTGAGCAATACCGGCACCCGGGCGACCCGGTCCACGGAATCGAGCTCACCTTTTACCTCGACGAGATAATCACGGCTGCTGCCGTTTAGCTCTCCGGATGGAATTTTTACATCTGCCGCCCTCAGGGCCGCCCCAATGGCATTGATCGTCAGGCCGCGATAGGACATCTTCTGGGGGTCGACTTCCACCAGGACCTGCTCTTCGGGGGCCCCATAAATCCGCACGATATCGGTGCCCGGGACATTGCGCAGGGTGTCGGCCAGATTTTCGGCATGTCGTTTGAGCAGGTACAGCGGCGGCTGACCGTCACCGGCCCAGCTCAGGCCGTAGATGAGGCTGAAGGCGCTGGCGCCACGCTTGTCATCGAACACTGGATCGAGGGCGCCCGGTGGAAATTGCTGGGCGGCGTCATCGAGTTTGTCCCGGATTCGCGAGAAAATCTCCCGGTTGGTCTGCCGGGTGACGTCATCAGCAAGACCGATGGACACCACGGAGATGTTGGCGCGGGAAGTGGAATCAACTTCTTTGATTTCTGGAATCTCCTTGAAGGCATCTTCTATTTTTTCAGTGATCTGCACTTCGACCCGACCTGCCGATGCCCCGGGCAACAACGTGATGATCAGGCTGTTGCGGTTGGTGATGATGGGATCTTCGAGCCTGGGCATCGACTGCAGGGCTGAATATCCGCCGACGAGTATGATGGTGATGGCCAGCACAAGCAGGTGGGGATTGGACATGAGGTAGGTGGCCGGCGATTTCTGGGCATGTGTTTTCATGGTTGACTCAATTTATGTATCGAGGGGCGCAGCGCCCCTGTTTTGATCGGTTGCAAGTGTCTGAATGTTCACCCGCTGATTCGGGACCACCCGGTGGATGCCATTTACGACCAGTTGTTCACCGTCATTGAGCTGACCGGACACAAAGATTCGTTCTTCCTCAAGGGCCAGGACCTTCAGATCCCGGCGCACCAGGCGGTGAGTGGCCGGGGCGGTGGACCCGGTGGTTTCGAGGGGGATCGCCACGAGGCACGACCACAGGCCCCGGGCATTCTCGGTGAGGGCCGAGACGGGCATCCAATAACCCGGTGTGTCGATTTGCTGACGCACCGAAACTTCTACCAGATCATCTTCACGGAGCTCTACGGCCGGCGACACCGGCGCAGCGATCACCTCGACAACCCGGGTGGTCCGTTCCCGACCCGGCAGGATCCGGTCGATCCTCAGCGTCAAAGGTGTGTTGCGCACAACGGCCTGGACACGGCTGCCTTTGACCAGATCCGCGGAGACCGACCGATCAAACCCGATGCGGATTTCGGTTTTAGCGGTTTCTACCAGTTCCAGCACGGTTTGCCCGGCACCGATCACCGTGCCCTCATCGCTGCGTCGAACGGCAATGGTTCCGGAATACGGTGCATAAACCTTCGACTTGGCCAGGTCTACGTTGATGCGGTTTACCTGGGCCTTGACGCGCGCCACCCAGGCTTTCTGGCGCTCCAGATTGCTGACCGCCTCATCGAGCTTTTGAATGGACACCGCTTTCAGCTTGTGGGCATGCTGGGTCCGCTTGAGGGTGGCTTCGGCCAGCTGATTGGCTGCCAATGCTTCGATCAACTGCGCTTCGGCTTCCTGTTTGGCTGCGTTCAAACGCTGGGTGTCGAGCTCGGCGAGAAGACTGCCTGCGGCGACGTATTCGCCTTCCCGCACGCGGATCGTTTTGATCATTCCGGGCACCTCAAACCCCAGCTGACTGCTGCGCTGGGTTTCCACCTGTCCCAGGTAATACCGCTTGCGAAGGTAGTATGCATCTTCTTCCAGGGTTATGGTCGGCACGGTGAGCACACGCAATTGGTCAGCAGGTGCAGCGTCGGTGGCGTCATCCTTGCCGGACAGTTGCGGCACCAGGAAGATGGCCGACCCAACCAAAATTGCGGCAATGATAAGGTAGATGCGGTATTGGCGTGCTTTTCCCTTGCGGGTGCGTGTTGTCTTCGTTTCTATATGTGTTGTCATGGCGTTGGCCTCAATCGTTATGGCTTGGTCTGAAGCGGTGGATACATTCCGGCGCGAACGAGCACATCATCGATCTCCGGCCCGAGGATGTCGGGCTTGAAATACCGCTTGATGGCCTCATCGGTCAGTCCCATACCCCGCAGCGAAAACCAGACCGCGTTCAACTTCCGTTGGGGCGGCTGGGTGTCATAGTCGAAAACCTGGTTTTCAGGCAAGGAAGCCAGTCGTAGCCCTACAGACAGGTGATGGGGAAACCAGAGGCGTTCGGAATCCGTCATCGGCATATCCACCATCTCGCCGGCCTCCCGGGCAGCGCTTGCCGATGCCTCAATATGAGGCACCATCTGCTTGAAACGCGGTTCGTTAAACGAACGTGTGAATTCACCATCTTCCAGGAGGGATTGAATCATCAAACGGTGGATGGATCTGCCCAGGGGGTGATCCGTCTTGAGTTCGAAAATGATTTTGAATACGAGGTAGATGATCTTTACCAGACTCTCCGTACCCGGCTCGAGCGCACGGATATAATCATGAATCGAGCTCTCGCTGTTGCAGATTTGCTCCTGGATGTGCTCGTGCAGGGATTCCTTGCTGGGAAAATGACGGTATAAGAGCGCCTCCGATATCCCTGCGGCGCTTGCCAGGTCCCTGGTTGTCGCTGCAGCGAAACCCTTTTTGGCGAACACGGGAATGGCAGCATGGATGATCGATTCCCGGCGCTCTTCCGCCGACAGGCGTGCTTTTTCCGACTTTGGTTTTTGGGCTGTCGTTGTCATGGATACAAAGTAAGTAAATACTCACTTATGTCAATGGTGGGGTAAGATTTTTTTTGCAGATTCTTTTAAAAACCAGGCATGCAGGGCATAACCATCTGATATGAAATGATTAATTAAATTGACGCAGTCGGGTTTGGATCATGCGGATATTCGATCGAAGGGATGGGGCTTCGCCCCGCACAGCGCAGAGAGCACAGGGCGTAGTGTGAATGGCGATAAAAAGATAGAAGGCTGAAGGTTTGGGCTTTGCCCGGCATAGGGCAGAGTGCAGAGGGCATAGGGTAAACGGTGGAGCCTATAACCTGGCGGCCAGCCGGAATATGGTCATTTCACCGGGCAGGTCTATACATTGGCGAGCTTTGATCCCTTGATGCCGATAGTGGAAACCAAGCCGTCCTTTAGTAGCCTGGCGAGGCGATGTTTACGGCCGTATATGCGACTTAAAAAATAATTACACTCGTCGCAGAAGTTCACCCCACGGCCATCGATTATGGTCCGTAAATATCCAACGGATCCGAACTTGTTATATTTCCCCTTGCTCATGGGACACAGAGAGCCATCCGGAGCGGTTTGGTAAGAGGGATGATCGGTCAACCCCAGATTATGACCGACTTCGTGCAGGGATACTTTCGCGGTCCGGTCAAGAAACAATTCGTATGCCTTTTTAGAATCTATTCGATCCGGGCAAAGCTTATTGGTAGAGACCACCGCCACGTCATTTTGAGGATTTTTGCCGCCGAAGATAGATTTGTAAAACTCATCCAGGTCGTCTGTCTCCAAATCCGCATCTGTAATCCCCAAAACATGCCCGCCATATTCTTGATCAAGGACCTTGGTCAAGAAATACGCATCGATACTGTCCACAACCGGGGCGTTGTGACAAGCCAGTTTAAACTCCTTGATTGTGCCTTGAAAGGAATCCAGAATCCGGTTGCCGATCGCCTTAAGGCTAGTGAAAGTGATGTCACTGCCTGCCCGAACAATATGCAGCACCGATAGATTTGCCAGCATTTCAGCCTCCTGCGAAAGTGGATTGAGCTTAGCCAAACTGCCAGATGGTATTTGAATCTCAAGTATAACATAAAGTTTGCTCCAATTTCAAAAAAGTGCGACAGATACCGCCGGGCAGTAGATACCTATCACCGAACCGCTCGCAACCATCCTCTTCTCGTTGTCAAAATTCTTGAATTTGAGTAGAATCGACGACAGATCAAAACCCGTGACATATTCGGGCTAAACAGGATTAAATTCGATGAGAAATACCCAATCTACATCTTCCTGCCCACAGTGCGGTGAGCCGATCCGTCCCTCATGGCGGATATGCCCGGTTTGTGAAACCAGGCTGAATGCCCCTAGCTGTCCCCAATGTGGCCGCGATGTGAAAAAGAACTGGCGGCGCTGCCCCGAATGTGAAGCATTGCTGTTGTGCCCCCAATGCGGCGCACGCATGCTCCCGGAGCGGGCTTCCTGTCAGCAATGTCAAGAGCGCCAACCGATGGACCGGCCAAGCATACCGCTCGTCAAAGATCCGGTTTGCGGTATCGAATTTGTACTGGTCCGGGGCGGCACCTATGCAATGGGCGATACCCTGGACCAGGGCTTCAAAAACGAACAACCGGTTCACGAGGTGGTCCTTGATGATTTCTGTCTCTCGCGTTTTCCCATTACCCAGGCGCAATGGTCGATCTTAATGAAAGATAATCCATCTGAGTTTAGACACGCCGATCATCCGGTTGAGCAAGTGACATGGTCAGATGCCGGCGAATTTGCCCTGAAACTCACCCAGGCAGCGAAAATGAATGCCCACTTCACGTTGCCCGCAGAAGCCCAGTGGGAGTACGCTGCCCGCTCCGGCGGCCGGGACGATCTCTATGCCGGAGGTGATGATATCGACACCGTTGCCTGGTTTGAAGACAACAGCCGGGGATCAACCCAACCGGTGGGAAAGAAAAAACCGAATGGATTGGGGCTGTATGATATGAGCGGAAATGTGTGGGAATGGTGCCGGGACACCTACCAGGCAGACGCTTATGGCAGCCATGACCACCACAACCCCGTCATGGTATCAAGCAGTCCTGATCGCGTCATCCGCGGTGGGAGCTGGAATCTGGATGCCTGGAGTGCACGCTGCGCCCGTCGCTTTAACTTCCGTGCTGATTTCCATGGTCCCGGACTTGGGTTCCGGCTGATCATGTCGAATTGATCCCGAGGGTCGGGCCAGGCACTCATTTGGGCTGAAGGCACAATAGGTAAAAGGTATAAGGTAGAAGGAAAACCCAAGTAGTCCAGCCTTCGCCTTAAAAGCTATGGTTGGCAGGCGGAGGTCAGTGGTCGGCAAGACCATGAGATCAGAGATCGGAAATTGATGCTCCAATGAAAATGAAACCTTTTGAACCCATGAGGCAGAGAACGTCCTTTCTTGTCAACAAACGGTGATTGACTTTGATCGAATTCCAAATAAGATAGCAACGGCATGAATTCTTATCAGAAAGAACAACTTGAAGCCCTGCTGATGATCCGCAAGCAGCTGGAACGCTTTTCAGCTTCTGAAATTCAGGACCTGAAGTCTGCAATAGCGGCGTACCTGTCATTTCGATCCAGAATTGCCGGCTTCCTTGAGCATCATTTCAAAGATGTCTGTACGGAAAAATGCTACAAAAGCCGACTCAGTGCCTGTTGTTCCAGGGATGGTATTATCGCTTTCTTTGCAGATGCGGTCATAAATGCGCTGGTGTCGGACACTCGCGAACTCGACTGTCTGGAAAATGCCATCCGACGGCCGGATTATGAGCATAAATGCATTTTTCTATCTGAAAACGGCTGCCTGTGGCGGATAAAGCCGATTGTCTGTGAAATGTTTTTGTGTGATGAGGCTGAACGAACGTGTTTCAGCGTTGATCACCACGCATTGAAACAATGGAACGAATTCAAGGAATTAAGGAAAAACTATACCTGGCCGGATAAACCCGTGCTGTTTGAATACCTGGAAATGGTATTTTTGGAAAAGGGCTGTAAATCCTCCCTGATGTATATTCACCACAGCCCCGGCTTGTTAAGAATTAAAACCATGCGTGACGAAAAGGGAAAAAAGAAGGCCGGCGGCCGGGTCGTTACCAAATTGGCCACTCTAAAGTAATAGGTGTTCGGGAAAAACATCCGACACCTGACACCGGGTGGCTGGCTCTTGACACACCTTCAGCCTTGACCCCCAATCTCTTGAGCCCTATTGTGTTAAGACTGCATTATCTTCAAATTCTTATAATCAACTGCTGATATACTGCGAGCAGGGATGAAACTCACTATTGGTGCCTTCATACTTCTGTGCATCTTGTCCTATCCGGCCCAGGTTATCGCCGGTACCATTTATCTAAATGATGGTCGGACAATAGAAGCCGATAACCTTTCCAAAGGAGATGGTTGGGTTAAAACCCAGATCAATGGCATTACCATTGAATTCGCCATTGAGGATATTGATCGGATTGAAGGCCTACAAATCAAAGGGGCCGGGGGTACACCTCAAAGCCGGCCCGCGGGACCTTCCAAAAAGCATGGGCCGACCGGCAAGCATAGCTTGATAAAGAGTTGTTATGAACTGGGCTACCGATACGGGCTGTGTGCGGCCAAACGGCATCAAAACATTCAATGTATGCGCAAAAATGACATCGTCATACCCCAAAGATGTCGCGGGAAATCAGAAACAGAAAAAGGGCTGGTGGTCGGAATTTCGGAAATAAGTGCAGCGCCAAAGACGCCTTCAAGCCCATCTGTCCCGCCTTTATCGATAAACTTGGCATCCACACCCCTCGAAACGCTTCAAAAACACCTCAGTGGAAAATCAAAGCAAGAAGTGACTGAACTTGTCGGCAAGCCGCATAGCGTAAAATACTTTGCGGAACATGAACTGTGGATTTATGGTGATTCCGCTACTTCAAGTGACAAAGCGGTTGCTTTCGAAGGGGAAAACGTGAAAGCGGTCGTTCTGTATTGAAAACCTTTTAGCAGTGTTTACGCGCGGGTCCCAGGGACGGTCCACGGAATAAAAAGACAGAAGCCGGAAGGCCAGTGTAGGCTAAAAACTTCCGTCTTCGCTTTTCAAGCTACGCCGGACAGGTCGCAAAGGCTGCGCCTAACAGGCAAGATGCCTGGTAGGCATGCAGGCGGGATCAAGCCCTGGATGTGGCCGCAAACCAGAACAGGCACCTTGAATGAGCTACCAGAAATACATCGGTGTCGATGGCTGCAAAGCCGGCTGGTTCTATGTCGGCATCCACAGCAATGGCGAATGTGAATTCGGTATATTCAAAACCTTGGCCGAATTGTGGCTGGCGAAACAGAGAGACGCGCAGATCCTGGTTGATATCCCCATCGGCCTGCCTTCAAAAACCAATCCTTCCCGCCAATGCGACACCCTTGCTCGAAAACTATTGAGCCCCCTGCGCCACAGCAGCGTATTCACTCCGCCTTGCCGGGAAACCCTATCCGCACAAAGTTATGAACAGGCCTGTCGGGTCAACGAATCCGTGCTGGGTAAAAAGCTTTCGATCATGGCCTGGAACATCACCGGCAAGATAAAAGAAGCTGATGAGCTTCTATTGGAAAATCCAGCCGCCCGCAATGGACCTCGCGAGTCCCACCCTGAGGTTTGCTTTTGCATGCTCAATGGCGGCAATTCCATGGCGCGTTACAAAAAGAAACCAGAAGGTCAAAATGAACGCCTGGAATTGTTACAGGGGTTGTTCGATAAATCGCGGGCTATTTTCAAAGCTGCCCAAGACCGCTTCCTGAGAAAGGAGGTTTCAGAAGATGACATTGTGGTTGCCCTGGCCTTAGCCGTGACCGGCTATCTGTCCGCAGGTGATCTGGAGACCATACCGGAGACCCCGGAAAGAGATGAGATGGGTCTGCCGATGGAGATGGTGTACTACGCAACTGGAGCGGAAGACTAAGCGGACAGAGATCTGAGGTCGGAGGTCAGTATAAGGTATAAGATTGAAGACTGAAGAAAAACCCGAAAACCATAAATTAGCCGCAGACGAACGCAGACATTATTCGGCCTAGTTTTAAATCCCGCAGTCGGGGCGTGGCCGAATGAAGCTCGTCATGCCCTGCGGGCAGAAAAACACCCCAATTTTTGGCGGAATGCTCGTGAGGTGATTGTAAGGTTAGTCCATGGGTAAAAGCGCAAAACCCTTGTTCTGGTAGGCCACCAGGCTGACATAGCCGTTTTGCACGACGTTAATTTCAGGGAGGATATCGCCGGGGGGCACTTTCTGTCCCCGGGCCGCAATGGCGCACTGTTCCAAGGAGAAGCCGTTTTCGGCAAACTGGCCGACCCAACCCTGGACTTCCTTTTTCACCGCCAGGTGCTCTTTGGCCACATGCCCCTCGCCCCGGGTGACAAATCGTGTTGCCGGGCCCCGAAAAGCCACCACAAAAACCGGCTTGGCGCCGGCATCAAGAAGCTGGGTGTAGGTTTCGTCTATGAGTTGAATGCGCCGGAGCAGCAATTTGGGCTCTCCCACGTTTACGTCGACAACCACTTTCACAGTGGTCAAGCCCTCAAGTGCCCGGGCGTCGTTGAACGTCCCGGCCGTTGCCAGACCCGGCAACAGCATTATCAAGGATAACAAGACGGTGATTTTCATGGCGACCTCCTGACTCATCGTTCCCGGTCGGTACGGTTAAGGGCAACCGGTTCAATTAACCAATAAAGCCAACCTAAGTACAGTTTTTCATAGTTGCAACTGTCTCAAGGGATCATTCGCTGAGATGGGGCTGCGTCCCGCGTTGAGCAGAGTGCAAAGGACAGAGGGTTAAAGACGAATGCCCGAAAACCATTAATTAGTGGCACACGAACGCGGACATCAGCCGGGCGACCTGCCAGGCTGAGCCTGCTATGCCCTTCGGGCAAATAACCATCCAGGCTATTCCAGCAGCTACTAAATGGAGCCTTCAGTCTTTCTCGCGAAGCGATCGAAGTGATTTTCCATTTTAGATTGCGGATTGTTGATTTTAGATTGAAGGCATTTTGCCGATCTATATAAAAGTCTGAGCGCAGCGATTCCTTAAATCTAAAATCCGAATTCCAAAGTAATATATAAATGCAGGTTTTTCTTCTAATCCTGGGCGGCCACATCCACGGTTACCGACAACGTATGTACGCCGCCGCCCATCACCACGCCTTTTACCGGGGTAACATCGCCGTAATCCCTTCCCCACGCAAGGGTGATGTGTTTTTCACCGGGTATCAGGTTGTTGGTGGGATCCAGGTCCACCCAGCCGGTATCCGGGACGAACAGTGAAAGCCAGGCGTGCGAGGCGTCGGCGCCGATCAATTTTGGTTTGCCCGGCGGCGGCAGGGTTTCCATATAACCGCTCACGTAGCGGGCCGCCAGCCCCATGGCCCGCAGACAACTGATGGCCACGTGGGCGAAATCCTGGCACACACCCTTGCGGTTGGCAAGGACGTGGTCAACGGCGGTATCCACGGTGGTGGCGCGCTTGTCGTAGGAAAACTCCGTATAGATGCGATTTATCAGGTCCAGGGCACCGTCCAGCACCGGCACTCCGGGTAGAAACGATGGGTCGGCATACGCCCGGGCAGCCGGTGTGATGGAGACGAACGGACTTGCGAAAACAAACTGGTAGGCATCCAGAGTTTCCGGATTTTCATGGGCGGCCAGCCGCTGCACAACAGTTTCCCAGGGGAGCGTGCCGGCCGGTTCCGGCATGGCCGGCCGGGTCGTCTTTACCGTGCTGGAAGTCATCAAAGCCAGCGTTTCATGCGGCTGCTGAACCATAAACACATGGGCGCAATTTCCAAAATAATCAATTCGCCGGTGCAGATATTGGGGCTCGGGAATGATTTCCAGCCGGCAGTCGGACACCAGTTGGGTAAGCGTTTCCCGGGGGTATAAAAACAATTCGTTCTGGGAGAGCGAGGCCGGTTCCGTATAGCGGTAAGCCGTTTTATGCACAATGCGGTATTTCATGGGCTGGGCTCGCCTATGCCTGCGGAAAAATGGGACGTTGCCGGTATGCGGCTCAGGTAGTGATTGCTGATTTGCTGGGTGAAAGCCTTCAGGCGAATCTTTGCCGTGCTGAGAAGTGCCTGCAGGGGCTCCACCGCGACGCTGTCCGCCGGACAGTGCAGGCCGTCAAGATCCGCCTGCCGCACCGCGGCCAGCATCTCCAGGGCTATCTTTTCCTCGGTACTTGGCCCCCCCTCAGCGTCCATATGGGGCAGGTGCTCCGCATGTTCGACCAGCTGGCAAAACTGGAACGCCAGCGATTTGGGATTGCTTTCGTCCATGAGAATCAGGTCCAGAACCGGCGCCAACTGAAAGGCTGTCCGGTAGCGCGCGCGGTAGGTCATGATACTGTCGAACACCTCCAGCAGGGCCTCCAGGGCGCTGCGGGATTCAGTGCAAACCCGGAGCAGGCCGGTATGGATCAACGTCGCCTGGTTCAGCGCCCGCTCCACCCGGCGCCCCATATCCATAAAGCGCCACCCCAGGCCACGCGTCATACTTTCCATGGCCAACCCGCTGAAGGCGCTGAGGGTAAACAGGGTGTCATCCAAAAGATCCAGGGGATCGCTATCCTTCGGACCGCTGAAATCATCCAGGCGGTTGATCGCCCGCCATGAATCCAGGGAGAGCCGGTCGCGCACATTTTTGGCGACATCCCGCACCTGTTTGAGCACAGACGCCACGGTGCCGGTGCGATCTTTCTGGAAGAGGGCCTCCCGCAGCTGGGTGGACAGCGTGCGGTAGCGGGGGATTCCGCGGTCGGCTGAATCCGGAAGAATCGTGTCGTTCGCGCGGAGGAGATCCAGGAGAAATGCCAGTTCCGGAATGTCCTGCGGCCTAGCTTCACCGGAAAGCCTGCGAAAAACAGACCGTAGAAGTCGTATGAGACCTTCGGCGCGTTCCAGGTAACGCCCCAGCCATAGCAAATGGTCTGCCACCCGGCTGGGCAGATCACTGCCCCGATTGAAAGCGCTCACGGCGTGCAGGCCCCCCATGAGGCTGAACGGTTCTACCGGCTGACTGGACAGCACCCAGACATCTTTACTGCCCTGGCGCTCCGGGACCGCGCCCAGCAACGTTTCCTGGTCGGGTGCCGTAAGGGCCAGGCCGCCGGACAGGATGGCAAAGCCTTGCTCCGTGGCACACGCAAACAAGCGCATCAGGGTGTAATGCAATTGCACGCCGTTTGCTTGCCAGACCGGCGCCACAGACGGACAGAGCGGCTCATGGGCCAGGTAGGCATGGGGGGTGGCCACAATCGCGTCAGCTGCGGCCGCCGGAACTTCGTCCGCAGACCGATCAATGACCGGCCCCAGGCAGAGCGCATCCAGGTTCGCCAGAACATGGTCTTGCCCTTCATCCGTTCCACACCACCAGGTCGGCCGGCTATCCAGCAGCAGGTCTTCACCCAGCAAATGACGGCTGAGCGCAGGCAGGTAGACTGAGAGGGCCGGGGTCTCGACGAAGGCGCTGCCGATGGGGTTGACGAGGGTGATGTTCCGCTCCCGGGCGACCTGGATCAGTCCCGCGGTACCCGAGACCGCCTCCCGGCGCAGGGCCAGAGGGTCACTGCCGGCGTCCGGCGTGTGGCGAAATAGCGCCGCCACGGGCTCCAATCCGGCCAGCTTTTTCAGAAACAGCCTGCCGTTGCGTACGGTCAGATCCTGCCCTTCCACCAGCGGATACCCCAGATAACGGGAGAGCAGGGCATGTTCGAAGTATATGCGGCAGTCCGGGCCGGGCGAAAGCAGCACGATTCCGGGCTCTTCGTTACCGACAAACGCGCGCTGGGCCAGGCTGCGTTGAAAGGTATCGAAAAATGGGGCCAGGCGTCGAATCTGGGCCTGGTGGTAAAGCTGGGGGAATATACGGGAGATGACAATCCGGTTTTCCAGGGCATATCCCAGGCCGGCCGGGTTGGCGCTGTAATCGCGCAACACCCGCAGTTGGCCGTCCGGTCCCCGGTACAAATCGGCCGCGTAATAGGTCAGGAAACGATCGCCGGCCGGTTGAATGCCATGACAGGTGTGGTGGAAATTCGGGTTGGCAAACACCAGGTCCGCCGGCAAACGCCCTTCTTTGAGCAGCGTCTGGGGCCCATAGGTATCCGCCAGGATCAGCTCCAGCAGGCGCGCCCGTTGGATCAAACCGGCCTCCAGGGCCGCCCACTCATTTTCCGTGATAAGCAACGGTATCAGGTCCAGGGCCCAGGGCGTTCCCTGGCCGGTGGGGGCGTCGAAGGGATTGAAGGTGGCCCCATCCTCATGCCGCATGCGCCGGGCTCGATCCTGGCGCTGCTGGAGAACTTCGGGCCCGATGCCATCCAGGGCCGCGATGAGGGCCTGCCAGTGTTCGCGGGGGCTGGCCGCAGATGCAAACGCCTCGTTATAAGCCCCGCCGGGATACGCCGCGGCCGCAATCACAGGCGTCCTTTCAGGGCTACCCGCGCCCGGATGGATATGTTCTGGGTTGATCATCCTGTCGATGCCTCACGTTAGGTTCAGGGTATTCAAGCGCCGCCCGGGAACGGCTTTATTAGAACCTATCTCAGAAGACTTTTTTGAGATGGGTTCTAGCCTTTTCTACGCCTTAAATCAAGTGTGTATGGAAAATGGGGGTTGATTTCCGCGGCCGGGATCGCGAGCGGGTGGCCGGGCGAATGGCCCCCGGGAACAAAACGGGAATGACGCCGGCCCTCGGCCTCGTATGCATTGACCGGGAGGACATCGTAACTGCGTCCGCCCGGGTGGCCCACATGGTAGGTACACCCGCCGACCGCCCTGCCGGACCAGGTGTCGTATAGATCGATCACCAGGGGGGTATGCACGCCGATGGTAGGGTGCAGGCAGGATGGCGGCTGCCAGGCCCGATAACGGACGCCGGCCACGAAGACACCTTCCACGCGGGTCGGCTGCAAGGGAACCCTGCGCCCGTTGCAGCTCAAGAGATGGCGGTCCCCGTTCATGCCGGATACCTTTACCTGGAGGCGTTCGACCGATGAATCCACATAGCGGGCGGTCCCGCCGCCCCCGGGCTCCTCACCCAACACATGCCAGGGTTCCAGGGCCTGGCGCAGCTCGATTTCCATACCCTGGCAAACGATCGAGCCATGGATGGGAAAGCGAAATTCAAAATGAGGTTTGAAAAAATCCAGGGTGACCGGATAACCGGCCCTGTTCAGCTCCTGGAGAACATCCGCGAAATCCGCCAGCACCGGTTGCGGCAGCATGAAACGGTCATGCAGCCGGGTACCCCAGCGCACCAGGTCCTGCCGGTAGGGCTTTTGCCAGAACCAGGCCACAAAAATTCGCATAAGCAGCTGCTGGGCGAGGCTCATGCGGGCATGCGGCGGCATCTCGAATCCCCTGAACTCCAGCAGGCCCAGGCGCCCGGTGCTGCTGTCGGGCGAAAACAGCTTGTCGATGCAAAATTCGGCCCGGTGGGTATTGCCGGACACATCCACCAGCAGGTGCCGGAACAAACGATCCACCAGCCAGGGGGGGCACGGCTGCCCTGTGGACGTTTGCCGTTCCAGTTCGGCAAAAGCGATCTCGAGTTCATACAGGCTGTCATGCCGGGCTTCGTCTATGCGGGGCTGCTGGCTGGTCGGCCCGATGAAGAGACCGGAAAAGAGATACGACAGGGACGGATGGTTGTTCCAGTAGGTGACAAGGCTGCGCAGCAGGTCCGGTCGCCGCAAAAAGGGGCTGTCCGCCGGGGTGGCCCCGCCGATGACGATGTGATTTCCACCACCAGTGCCGGTGTGCCGGCCGTCGAGCATGAATTTTTCTGTTCCCAGGCGAGTCTGCCGGGCCGTCTCGTAGAGCGCCGTCGTATTGTCGACCAGCTCCTGCCAGGTGTGCATGGGCTGGATGTTTACTTCGATGACGCCGGGGTCCGGGGTGATCTGCAGGCTCTTTAAACGGTGGTCACGGGGTGGTGTGTAGCCCTCGATCACAACCGGCATTTGCGTTTTCCGGGCCGCGGCTTCGGCGGCGGCCACCAGCTCCAGGTACCCTTCCAAAGATTCAATCGGCGGCATAAATACGTACAACCGGCCGTTGCGGGGCTGGACACACAGAGCCGTGCGCACCACCCACGCGGCGGATTCCCCGGCCACCGGGGCGGGGTCTTCGAATGGTCTGGGCTGGGTGCGCACGCCGTCGCCCGCCCCTGCCGGACGACTGCCCGCCAGGGCGAGCTGGTCCGGGTGCTGCTCCGGTAGCGGGCCGCGTGCGGCCATGGGATCGAGGGGGTGGTCATAGGGGAAATCCTCTTCGGAAACCCAGGGCAGCGATGCCAGGGGCAGACGCAGCCCGGCGGGGGAATCACCGGGCAACAGGAACATCAGCCCACCGCGAAACGGCCAGGGACCGCTTTTCCATGATCCGTACTGCAGGGGCAGCACGTACCCCACAACCGCTCCCAGCCCGCGCTGAAACGTTTCCACGATACGGGCCCGTTCTTCGGGGTCTTCCAGCTTCGGGTCGGCGGGATCCACGTTCACCGGCAGGCGCTGCTCCTTGTGCAGGTAATAGAACAGGTCTTCGTAGCCTGCCCGGATGTAACGCCGACGCACGCCGAGGATATCGGCCAGGGCCTCGACGAAGGCTTTGGCCGCGTCCGGCCCGAAGCCGTAGTCTTGCGATGTATCCGCCAGCCACTGATCATCCGACCACACCGGGTGGCCGTCCGTGCGCCAATAGCAGCCCAAGGCCCAGCGGGGCAGGGATTCGCCCGGGTACCACTTGCCCTGGCCGTAATGCAGCAGGCCACCCGGCGCCCATTGCCGGCGCAGCCGCTTGATCAGGGTTTCGGACAATTGCCGTTTTTCCACGCCGACGGCTTCCGTATTCCACTGGTCATCATCCATATCATCGATGGCGACAAAGGTGGGCTCGCCCCCCATGGTCAGGCGAACATCCGCCCGGGTGAGCTGTTGGTCCACCTGCTCTCCAAGCGTCACGATGGCATCCCAGGTCTTTTCCGGGTACGGCCGCGTGGAGCGCGGCGCTTCGAGAATCCGCCGCACGGACATATCGTGGCTGAATTCAACCTCGCACTCGTCCAGGGACCCGGTAATGGGGGCGGCGCTCCGGGGCTCCGGGGAACAGGCCAGCGGGATGTGCCCCTCGCCGGCAAAGAGCCCCGACGTAGGATCCAGGCCCACCCATCCGGCCCCGGGCAGGTAGACTTCGGTCCAGGCGTGCAGGTCGGTGAAATCAGCTTCCGGACCGGAGGGGCCATCCAGGGATTTGACATCCGGTGCGAGCTGGATCAGGTACCCGGAGACAAACCGGGCGGCCAGGCCCAGCTGGCGCAGGATGTTCACCAGCAGCCAGGCTGAATCCCGGCAGGAACCGCTGCCCAGTGTCAGGGTCTGTTCGCAGCTTTGCACGTTGGGTTCCATGCGGATGAGATAACGGATCTCCCGGCTCAACTGCAGGTTCAAGTCAACCAGGAAGTCGTTGAGCGCCGTGGGCCGGCGATCGATTGCTTCAAGGTAGCGCTTGAGCTTTGGGCCCGCCGGTTTTTTGGTCAGGTAAGGGGCCAGGTCCGGCTTCAGATCCGCCTTGTATTCAAAAGGGAATTTTTCGGCATGGGGCTCCACGAAGAAATCGAACGGGTTGATGATGATCATCTCCGTCACAAGATCCACTTCCACGCTAAACACATCCGTCTTTTCCGGGAATACCAAGCGTCCCAGATAGTTGCTGAAAGGGTCCTGTTGCCAGTTGAGGAAATGGGTTTTCGGGGACACCGTCATCGAATAGCTCAAAATCGGTGTCCGGGCATGGGGTGCCGGCCGCAGCCGCACAATCTGGGGGCCGAGTGAAATCCGCCGGTCATAGCGGTAGACGGTCTTATGATTCAGGGCAACATGGATTCCCATTAGAGGTCCTTTCTGAATAGACCGCGCAGGCGCGTCGCGCTGCCCGGGTCCGGCCGGCGGGTACCAGGTCTGTGAAAACAACACCGGGCTATTGCTCGGCGGTGGTTGTCTCGGTCAGGGGTGCGAGGTTGAAAAAGGTGTTCCCAATGGCCACCCCCACACGGTTCAGCCGGCTCTGGAAGTCATCCATATACTCGTGCATACCACCCGCAATCACCTCGTCGATATCCGTATACTCCAACTCGGCCACCAGCCGACCCAGCACTTTTTCAGCCGTGGTGCGGGTTGTCTCGGCCTGGTTGCCGATGATCCGCTGGAGGCAGATCTGGGACTTGGAAACACAATGCCGGATCGACCGGGGAAACTGGTTGTTGAAAATCAGGAAATCGGCCACGCTGCGCGGGGTAATGCGATGGTACACCTTGCGGTACATTTCAAAGGCACTGGCGGATTTGAGTACCGCCGTCCACTGGATGTTGTCAATGGGCGTATTCACCAGGTCGGCCTCAGGCAGCAGCATGAAATACTTCACGTCCAGCAGCCGGGAGGTTTTATCGGCCCGTTCCATCATCATGCCGATGCGCGCGAAATTCCAGGCCTCGCCGTGGCTCATGGTCGAATCCAGCAGGCCGGTAAACAGGTGGCTGCGCATCTGGATAATGTAGAAAAAGCGGTTGGGATCCTCCAGCGCCATGGTCACGCTGCTGTTATCGGTCAGCTCCAGGTAGAAATTGTTCAGGTGCTCCCACATTTCCGAAGAGATGATTTCACGGATGGACCGGGCGTTCTCCCGGGCGTTCGCCAGACAGGTCAGGATGGAATTGGGGTATTCCCGGTCAAAGGTGAGAAAGCGGATCACGGCCTCCTGCTCATACGCGGAATGTGCCTTTTCGAACAGTTCTTGATCGCCGGTGGTCATGACCAGCGGTTCCCAGTGTTTGCCCTTTTCCGACGGCAGGTCCAGCAGCAGGTTGAGATTGACACTGATAAAGCGCGCCACATTTTCGGCGCGTTCAATATAGCGGCACATCCAGTAAATTGAGTTGGCAACGCGGCTGAGCATCGCGTTTTCTCCTTTAAATAACCCAGGTGTCCTTGCTGCCCCCGCCCTGGGAAGAATTGACCACCAGCGAGCCTTTGGTCAGCGCCACCCGGGTCAGGCCGCCGGGTTGTACGTAGATCTCTTTGCCGAAAAGGACATAGGGGCGTAAATCCACGTGACGCCCCTCGATGCCGCCCTCCACGATGGTGGGCACCCTGGAAAGCGAAACGGTGGGCTGGGCCATGTAGTTACGGGGTTCGGCCTCGATTTTCTTGGCAAACGCCGCTCGCTCCGCCCGGGTTGCATGGGGCCCAATCAGCATACCGTAACCGCCGGACTCGTTGGCGGCTTTGACGACCAGCTGGTCTAGGTGCGCCAGGACATAGGCCCGGTCTTCATCATTGCGGCAGATATAGGTCGGTACGTTGGGCAGGATGGCCTCCTCGCCGGTGTAGTACTTGACGATTTCAGGCACGTAGGCGTAGATCACCTTGTCGTCGGCAATGCCGGTCCCCGGTGCGTTGGCCATGGCAATTCGGCCTGCCTTGTAGGCCGCGATCAAGCCCCGAACGCCCAGCAGGGAATCTGGGCGAAACGCGTCGGGATCGATGAAATCGTCATCGATGCGGCGGTAGAGAACGTCCACCCTTTTGAGCCCCTTGGTGGTAAGCATGTGGACAAAGCCGTCGGACACTACCAGGTCCTGGCCTTCGACCAGTTCGACCCCCATCTGCTGGGAAAGAAAAGAGTGCTCGAAGTAGGCACTGTTGTAGATGCCGGGGGTCAGAACACCGATGGTGGGCGTCTGCACGTTGTTGGGGGCGAGGTGCTCGAGTACCTCCAGCAGCTTGGTGGGATAATCATCCACCGGCCGCACCCGGGAGGCCTCGAATACCTGCGGGAAGGTTCGCTTGAGGACCTGGCGGTTCTCCAGCACATAGGAGACCCCGGACGGGCAACGCAGGTTGTCTTCCAGCACATAGAACTGACCGTCGCGGTCTCGCACCAGGTCGGTGCCGGTTACATGGCACCAGATCCCCCGGGGGGGGGGTGAACCCCTCGCACTCGGGCCGATAGGTGCGGCTGGTAAGGATCAGGTCTTCGGGGACCACCCTGTCTTTCAGGATCTGCTTCTTATTGTAGATATCCTGGATAAATTCATTGAGAGCGAAGATGCGTTGCTTGAGCCCGCTTTCGATCTGCTGCCAGTCATCGCCCGCAACAATGCGGGGGATAATGTCAAATGGAAAAATTTTTTCAGTACCCTCATCGCGCCCATACACATTGAAGGTGATCCCTATTTTAAGCAGCAGGGCTTCAGCCGCTTTCTGGCGCAGTGCCAGCTCCCCCGGCGGCAAGGAGTTGATCTTGTCCACCAGCAGCCAGGCCCCGGTTCGGGGGTTGCCGTATTCGTCGATCAATTCATCGTAATAATCACCCGGCTCATATGTTCCAAATGTATTCATGGAACGGTCTCCTCCCCTGCATCGCCATGGCCGCAGTCAGGGCGCCCAGAAACGATACAATACCCGCAGTCATTATAATCGAGCGATTGTATTATGCAATCATGCAGATCAGGGTTCCGGCAGGTCACAGCAAGCTTTGCCGGGCAAATCCGAGTGGCCCGTCAAAAACAGGTCGACGCCCCTGGCCGCTTCCCGGCCTTCTGAAATGGCCCAGACAATCAGAGATTGCCCCCGGCGGGCATCTCCGGCAGCGAAAACGCCGGAACGGCTGGTCTGGTAATCCGCAGCCGTGCGGATGTTGCCCCGCTCGTCCAAGGCCAACCCCATTTGGGCCACGATGGTATCCGGTTCCGGGCCGGTAAAACCCAGGGCCAGCAACACCAGGTCCGCCGGCCATTGCTTGGCGGACCCCGCCATTTCTTCAAAACGCACCGGCTGGCCCTTGGCTTGGCTCCAGTGGACCGACACCGTTTCCAACATGCGCACTCGGCCGTTTTCCCCGCTGAATTTTTTGGTCAAAATATTCCAGTGGCGCTGGCCGCCTTCTTCATGGGAACTGCTGGTCCGCAGGCGGGTGGGCCAGGCTGGCCAGGGCTGGCTCACCGGACGAACCTCGGACGGCCGCGGCAGCAATTCGAAATTGGTCACCGATGCAGCTCCCTGACGGTGACAGGTGCCGATACAATCACTGCCTGTGTCTCCGCCGCCAATGACGATGACGTGCCGGCCGGCGGCGCTGATGGGCACCGCCTTGGCCTCACCGGAAACCATCCGGTTCTGACCACTGAGGAAATCCATGGCAAAGTGAATACCCGCCAGATCGCGTCCCGGAATCGGCAGGTCCCGCGGACGGGTCGATCCGGTACAGATCACCACCGCGGCATATTCCGAACCAAGGGTCTCGGCGCTGACATCCACGCCTACCTGGACCCCGGTTTTGAATACAACCCCCTCCGCCGCCATCAGATCCATACGCCGCTGCACGACGTTCTTTTCCAGTTTAAAATCGGGTATCCCATAGCGCAGCAGACCGCCAGGCTCTAGATCTCGCTCGAATACGGTCACAGTGTGGCCGGCGCTGTTCAATTGGCTGGCACACGCCAGCCCGGCCGGTCCCGAACCGATCACAGCCACCGTTTTACCGGTGCGCCGGGCCGGTAGCCGGGGTTGCACCCACCCTTGTTCAAATGCTTTTTCAATAATGGTCTTCTCGATCTCTTCGATCGTCACCGCCGGCTCGTTGATCGCCAGCACGCAGGCTTCCTCACAGGGTGCCGGGCAGAGGCGTCCGGTGAACTCCGGGAAATTGTTGGTCTGGCAAAGCTGTTGATAGGCCGCCTTCCAGCGACCGTGGTAGACCTCGTCGTTCCAATCCGGAACGCGGTTGCCCAGGGGGCAGCCGGCATGGCAGGTGGGCACGCCGCAATCCATACAACGGGCGGCCTGTTTTTGCAGTTCGGCTTCGGGAAAAGCCTCATAGATTTCTTTAAAGTCTTTCACCCGCTCTTGAGCCGGCCGCCGCGGGGGCAATTGCCGGTCGTGTTCCATAAAGCCCGTTGGTTTTCCCATAACGCCTATTCCTTTTCTCGAGCCAGTCGAGCCAGGGCCTGTTTGTATTCGCGGGGCATGACCTTGACGAAAAGCGCCTGCATGGTCTGCCACCGTTCGAGAACCCGTCGCGCCACAGCACTGCCGGTATAATCGCCATGCGCCCGGATGAGCTTTAGCAGCTCGGCTTCGTCCTCATCATTCAATGGGTCCAGGTCTACCGACTCCTGGTTGCAGCAATCCCGGCTGAACCGTCCCTGATCAAGGTCCAGCACGTAGGCTATTCCGCCGCTCATACCGGCGGCGAAATTACGCCCGGTGGCTCCCAGAACCACCACACACCCGCCCGTCATGTATTCGCAACCGTGGTCGCCGACACCCTCCACAACGACCCGGGCACCGCTGTTGCGCACACAGAAGCGCTCACCGGCCTGCCCGCGGATAAAAGCCCGCCCGGCGGTGGCGCCATAAAAAGCGACGTTGCCGATAATGATATTCTCTTCGGCAATAAAAGCGGCATCTTCCGGCGGTTGAATGGCCAACACGGCTCCGGAGAGGCCTTTGCCGAAATAGTCGTTGGCATCTCCCTTTAGGCGCATGGTAATGCCCCGGGCGCCAAAGGCACAAAAACTCTGGCCGGCGGAACCGACCGCATTGATGACGATGGTGTCGTCGTCAAGACCCTTTTCACCATACCTCCGGGTGATTTCGTGACTAAGCCGGGTCCCCAGCGTGCGCTGAACGTTGGTAATGGCGATATCCAGCGTCACCGGTGTCTGATTTTCCAGGGCCGGCGCGGATTGTTCAATCAGATCGCTGTCCGGAGGGGTGTCCGTCTCTTTAAATAGACCCTGGGGTGCGCACAACCGCGAGATATGCGCGGCCGGTTCGGTCCGCTGTACGATGGCACTCAAATCCAGGCCACGGGCCTTCCAGTGGTCAAGGGCCGGACCGGTGTCCAGGCGATCCACCCGTCCAACCATTTCAGCAAGGGTCCGGAACCCCAGCCGGGCCATGATAACGCGCAGGTCTTCGGCCAGGTAACGCATCAGCCGTATCAGGTGCTCGGGTTTACCGGCGAATTTCCGTCGCAGCTCAGGATCCTGGGTGGCGATCCCTACCGGGCAGGTATTCAAATGACACACCCGCATCATGACGCAGCCCAGGGCAACCAGGGAAATCGTGCCGAAACCGAATTCATCGGCGCCCAGCAGGCAGGCGGCAGCTACATCCCGGGCTGTTTTGAGCTGACCGTCACATTCGAGGACCACTCGGTCACGCAAGCCGTTTTGTATCAGGGTCTGCTGGGTCTCGGCCACCCCCAGTTCCCAGGGAAGGCCACCGTAACGAATCGATGTTAATGGTGAGGCCCCGGTGCCGCCCACCTCACCGCTGATGAGAATCACATCAGCGCCGGCCTTGGCCACACCGGCGGCAATCGTGCCCACACCCACTTCGGACACCAGTTTGACATTGATCCGGGCTGCCGGGTTGGCGCATTTGAGATCAAAGATGAGCTGAGCCAGATCCTCGATAGAGTAAATGTCGTGGTGCGGCGGCGGCGATATGAGCCCCACATAGGGTGTTGAATGGCGGGTTTTCGCTATCCAGGGATAGACCTTTTCTCCGGGCAGCTGCCCGCCCTCGCCGGGCTTGGCGCCCTGGGCCATCTTGATCTGCAGTTCCCGCGCACTGCTCAGGTAAGCAATGGTGACCCCGAAGCGGCCCGAGGCGATCTGCTTGATGGCGCTGTTGCGCCAGTCGCCGTTGGCATCCCGGGTAAAACGGTCGGCATCCTCCCCGCCCTCGCCGCTGTTGCTTTTGGCACCCAGCCGATTCATGGCGATGGCCTGGGTCTCATGGGCCTCTTGGCTGATGGACCCATAAGACATGGCACCGGTCTTGAACCGTTTTACAATCTCGGTCCATGGCTCCACAGTCTCCAGCGCAACCGGGTGTTCAGCGTCTTTAAACCTGAACAGGCCGCGAATCAAACCCTCATCCCGGTTGAGCTGCCCAACCGTTTTCGCATAGCGCTGCCAGGCATCTTCATCACCCTGGCGCACAGCCTGCTGCAGAAGGGGAATGGTCTCAGGGTTGTACTGATGGGTTTCCCCGTCCCGGCGCCACTTGTAAACGCCGCCCTCAGCCGGCAGATTGTCGGCCGAGTCCGCATTCCGATCGTTGCACCGGGCCATGATTTCCCTGGCGATGGTCTCCAGGTCCGCACCGCCGATACGGGAAACGGTTCCGGTGAAATACCGGTCCACCACAGATGGATTCAGACCGACGCATTCGAAAATCTGGGCGCCCCGATAACTTTGCAGGGTGGAAATGCCCATTTTCGACAACACCTTGAGGATGCCTTTGCTTACCGCTTTAAAGTAGTTTCGGCGCGCAACGGCGGGATCGCTTGCATCTATGCGTCCCTCGACGGCCAGCTGGTCTATACTTTCCAGGGCCAGCCAGGGACAGACAGCACCGGCACCGTAGCCTATCAGGCAGCAGAAATGGTGGATCTCCCGAGCCTCCCCGGTTTCCACGATCAGGCCGCATTGGGCCCGCAGGCCCGCGGCGAGAAGATGGTGATGCACGGCGGCGGTCGCCAGCAGGGCCGGTATGGGCACATGGCCATCCGGAACCTGCCGGTCCGAGAGAAGCAACAGGCGTCTTCCCGCCGTCACCTGCCGGGAAGCCTCAGCGCAAAGCCGCGCCAGGGCATCGCCCAGGCCTTTGCCGCCGGTATCCGCAGGCCAGGACATGACCAGATCCCCGGATGTCAGCACGGGATCATCGGAAGTGCGAATTGCGGCCAGTGCCGCCGGGGTCAACATCGGGTCCTCAAGGTACAATTGGCGGCAATGTTGCGGTGATTCCGTGAAAAGGTTGTGTTCCCGTCCAAGGGTCGCGCTCATGGCGGTCACCAGTTTTTCGCGGATCGCATCCAAAGGCGGGTTGGTCACCTGGGCAAAGAGTTGCCGGAAATAGTCGTAGAGCAGCCGGGGGCGCTTCGAGAGAATGGCCATGGGGATGTCGTCTCCCATGGACCCGGTGGGCTCCGCACCTTTTTGGGCCATGGGCCCGAGAATCATTTTGAAATCTTCGGCCGTATAGCCGAACTGCCGCTGCGCGGCGCTCAAAGCCTGGGGGTAAGGGGCCGGCGGTGAGTCGCCTGCGGGCAGGTTTTTGAGGTAAACCCGGTTCTGTTGCAGCCAACGGCCATAAGGCTGACGGCCGGCGACGGACGCCTTGATCTCTTCGTCCTCGATAATACGCCCCTGTTCCAGATCCACCATGAACATGCGTCCCGGTTCCAGGCGCCCTTTACGTGCAATGTTGGTCGGATCAACCGGCAGTACCCCGGTTTCGGAGGCCATAATGACCCGGTCGTCATGGGTTACCGTATAGCGACTGGGCCGCAAACCGTTGCGGTCCAGTACGGCGCCCACCTTGATCCCGTCGGTAAAAGCCAGGGCGGCCGGACCGTCCCAGGGTTCCATCAGGCAGGCGTGATAGGCGTAAAAGTCCCTTTTTGCCGGGGCCATGGTGGCATGGTGTTGCCATGCTTCGGGTATCAGCATCATCATGCACTGCTCCAGGGGCCGCCCGGTGTGCAACAGCAGTTCAAGCGCGTTGTCCAGGGCAGCGGAATCACTTCCACCCGGCACAACCACGGGGAACAAATCTGCCATGTCCGCCCCAAATTGTTCTGATTTGAACAGAGGCTCCCGGGCCCGCATCCAGTTGATGTTTCCCCGGACGGTGTTGATTTCACCGTTGTGGCAAAGGTAGCGCATGGGCTGGGCCAGGTCCCAGGATGGAAAGGTGTTGGTACTGTAACGCTGATGGACGATGGCCAACGCGCTGGTCAGATCCGGGTCCGTCAGGTCCGGATAGAATCCCGTCATCTGGTCGGCCAGCAGCATCCCTTTATAGACCAGCGTTCGGGATGAGAGACTGACAATGTGAAATAGGTGGTCATCTGGATCAGGTAAACTGCGCACCACGTTTTCCGCAGTTTTGCGTGCGCAAAACAACCGGCGTTCAAATTCTGTGGGGTCACCCGCAGCCTGCCCGCTGCCCACAAACGCCATGCGAATAACCGGCATCACCAGCCGGGCCAGATCCCCGGCGGCATCCGGGTTAACCGGCACTTTACGCCAGCCAAGAAACGACAGTCCTTGCTTAGCGGCAGCCTGTACCAGCGCCTCCCGGGCGGACCGGCGGCGATCCGGGTCCGCCGGCAGGAACACCAACCCGGCAGCATACTCAGTGTACTCCGGGAGCGCGATGTGGGCCGCCCGGGCCGCTTTTTGTAAAAACACGTGGGGCTTTTGAATGCCGATACCCGCACCGTCGCCGGTCGTTTCATCGCAACCGCAGGCCCCCCGGTGAGTGAGATTGACGAGAATGCGCAAGGCATCCTGGATCAGCGCATGGCTTTTGTGATTGTTCAGGTCGCATATCATCCCCACACCACAGGCGTCGTGCTCAAATTCCGGGCGGTAAAGACCACGGGGGGGCGTTGTTTGCTGGGGCCGGAGCGGATTTGATGTCATCGTAAAATGGGCACTTTCTGTAAACGTTGCATGAACAAACGGTTCTTGGTTGCATCGTTGCAAATCATATACCGTGAAACCCCAAACATTCAAATTTTCTCTTATAGGTTATAATCATGGCATTTCAACCAGTTGGAGGAGCGAGATGTTTCCCGTTAAATTCCAGCTTTCCGACAAAAATGTAACATTCGATCCTGCCGGGCCACAATTTCGTTACTTACCTGATACCAAAAAACATAGGTGGCCAGAGAGCCTGGGTCGGTGCACGAACCAACAGGTCGCAGATGGAAGTTAGCAGGAACTGATAGGGCGTCTGCAAAAAGGGGTCGGGAAAACACGGAAAGCTCAACTTCTGGGCTTGTGGTCTTCGCTAGACATGCGACGCTGGACCTGACCGCTGATCGGCAGGACCCGGAAAAACACCATCTAATTTTTTCACGGAGACCCACCCCCTAATCAGTGCTGCTGTCAGGGCCAAGGCGACGGTTATTCGGTATCGCCAAGGCCATTCTACTGAGACAGAAAAAGGGGCCGGTCAGCCGATTTGATGGTATCCAGCACCGTATCAGCCAGCAAGCGCTTCAGCAGGGCCTTGTTCACACTATTACCCATGACGATGAGATCGGCGTTGTTTTCCCGGGCATAG